>Ga0075424_100004554_pt1 | contig 13097 bp, 14 predicted proteins | sample SoiMethybrSBSTD3_FD_75301 | JGI IMG/M metagenome (GOLD analysis project Ga0075424, IMG submission 75301) | Bulk soil microbial communities from a Populus tree surrounding site in Tennessee, USA - Soil MetaG P. TD hybrid SBSTD3 | ecosystem: Environmental > Terrestrial > Soil > Tree plantation... | reverse complement strand
TCTGCTTTGATCGCGTCCATCAGAAATCCACGTCCACCGGCATGCCGACCTTCAGCACACCGTTCTGGTTGGCGACGCGAATCTTGACCGCGTAGACGAGATCCGCGCGCTCATCGCGCGTCTGGATCGGTGTGGGCGTGAACTCGGCCTGCGCCGACACCCACGACACCGTTCCGCTCAGCGTCGGGTGATTGTCGCCGGCGTCGAGCGTGACGCGCGCCTGCTTGCCAATCTTCACGTCCGCCAGCTGCGGCTCGGTGACATAGGCACGCACGTCCACGGCGCCCATGTCGGCAATCTTGTAGAGCGGCTGGCCGGCCTGCACGATCTCGCCGCGCTTCACGTAGGTGACGAGCACGGTCCCGGCACTTGGATTGGTGACCGCGGTGCGGCGGATGCGGTCGTCGAGCTGTGCCACCTGCGCATCGGCGGCAGCAATCTGCGTTTGTGCTGTGCGGTGCTGCTGCTGCGCCGCCGCGACCTGCGCGTTCTGAGCGGCGACCTGCCGGGCCTGCGCCGCGATCTGTTGGTCCTGCGCTTTGATTTGCTCCTGCAGCACGCGCGCGTCGCGCTCGGCCTGATCGAGCTGCTGCGTGGTCGCCGCCTGCGCCGCAGAGAGGCGCTGAGTGCGCTCCAGGTTGCGCTGCGCAATCTCCAGCTGCGCCTGCAGCGCGCTTCGCTGCGCGATGGCCGATTGCCGCTGTGCCTCCAGCGCCTCGCGCTGCGCGGTCAACGCTTGCACCTGGCTGTTGATCTCGCCGGCGCGCGACGCTGCCGTCTCACGCTGTGCGGCGGCCTGGTCGCGCTGCAACGTCAGCTGTGTTGGATCGACGGTCGCCGCCTTTTCGCCGGCCGCGAGCATCTGCCCTTCTTCGACGGCAAACGTCGTCAGCTGTCCGCCTACTTCCGACGAGACAATGACTTCGGTTGCTTCGACGTTGCCATATGCGTCTGGTTGTTCGGCGCGGTTGCAGGCCGCCAGCGCGACGCAAACTGCCAACGCCCACCTTCCAACTGCCAACTTCCGCGGGTGCATCATCACCGGACCTCCAAGCCAAGCGTCGTCAGCAGATGCGCGCTGGCCTGCGCCAGCTCCACTTCATGCCCTGCCTTCGCGAAGCGCGCCTGCAGGAGCTCCGCGTTGCGATCCAGATACTCCGATGCCGTCACGACACCCTCCTGAAGCCGAAGTTGCGTAGAGCGGTCCACCTGTTCGCGCAGCATGACGATGCGGTCGTCTACGGTCAGCGAGCGCTGCAGGCGATCGATCGCCTGCTCGTCGCCTTCTATGGCCGTCGTCACGCCTTTCGCGAACGCCGCCTCGTCGGCCTGCACGATCTGTTGTTGAATGCCGAGCGCCGCACGCTCGCGCGGGCCAGAGCCCCATGTCCACGCGTTCCACTGCAGCCGTAAGCCGCCGAGGGCATAGGGTTCGAAGTCGCTGGCGACGAAGTTGAGTCCAGGTTGGCCGTAGCCGACGCGTCCGTAGGCGGAGAGCCGCGGGCGATCCTGCGCCGCGGTCAGCGCCTGCTGAGTCGTGAGCCGGTCACGCGTGCGCGCGAACTGCTCGTACTCGGGACGCGCGCGCAGACTGGTCTGCGAGCGGCGTGCGTCGACGACCCTGTCGACCAGATTCGGCAGCAGCAACGTATCCGCTTCGCTGAGCGTCTGGCCCGTCAGCGTATTCAGCCGGTCGAGTGCCGCACGGCGGCTCGCCTGTAGGTCGTCGAGGTCCTGCTGACGCTGCAGCAGCGTCGCTTCGATGGCGGCCGCATCCGCCGGCAGCGCTGTTCCCTGCTGCACGCGCGCATTGGTTTCCTGCAGACGCGCGTTCAGTTCCGTGATGGTCGCGGTGAGCGCACCGGCGCGGGCCTGGAGAGCGGCGGCGGAGAAGAACGCGTCGTTCACCTGCTGTCGCAGCGTGAAGAGCGTCGAGCGGACGCGCGCCTGGTTTTCCGCGAGCTGCGCCCGCTCGACGGAACCCTGGGCGCCAACCGTCGGATCGAACAGTCGTTGATCGATGCGGATGCTGGCGTCGTAGGTGTCCTTCGGCGGCTTGAACGCTCCGCTGAACGGCGCGCCGGACGGCAAGTGTGCGACGTCGGACTGATACTGCGCCTGACTATCGAGCATCACGGTCGGTAGCCTGAGAATACTGATGTTGCGCAGCCTGAGCGCACTCTGGTCCGCGTACAACTGCAGCTCGCGCGAACGCGGGTCGGTATCGATGGCAGACTGCTGAAGCGTCGCCAGATCGAACGCCCTGCCCGTCCGCTGCGCATGAGCGGGCGTCGCAACGAGCAGGCCAATCACAAGCAGGACGGCTCCTTTCGGACCCGCCACACGGACTGTAGTCATGGGCGCAATGCCCTCAGGAAGAACGGCGCCAACTCCCTGCGCCGCCGGTTGATGAACTGTTCAAAGCCACGATCGTTGAGGCCGACAAGGGCCATGACCATCGGCCGGGCGGCAAACGGAAACACGCACAATGCGAGCAGGTTGATGGCGAATTGCTCCGGCGCCATGGGGTGCATGCGCCGCTCCTTCACGCGCTCGTCGATCTGCTTCTTCAAGACCTTGAAGACGCGCGTCCCGATCACTCGCGGGGACATCCCTGTCGCGGAGGAGAAGAGCTGTTGTGCGCGTTCGGGATGGTGCGTCAGCTCGCTGAGGATGTAGCCGGGTAGATACGGTGTCGCCAGCAGCTGCCGCAGCTCGATGTCGATGACCTGCCGCACCTTGTTCTCCAGCTCCAGGTCCGACCCGAGCACGCGAATCACCGCCGGCATCAACTGCGCCGCCGCGCGCCGGAACACCGCCTCCGCCAGCCGATCCTTGGTGCGGAAGTAGTAGTGCAGCAGCGCCGAGTTAACGCGTGCCTCCTGCGCAATCTCCTGCATGCGCGCGCCGGCGGTGCCGCGGCGGATGAACACGGCGTGTGCCGCGTCGAGGATCCGCTGCTCGGTGTCGCCGTCGGGCGCTTGACTGGATGATTTAATCATTTAGTTAAAGAGCACTGTAGATCAGCCACGGATGCGATGTCCATCAGCGCTGCTCGTGAGAGAGGTCGGGCGTCGCGGGGCGAGTCAGCCGGGTCCGGGTGCGTCGAGGAACCCGTAAGCCTGAACGGCGCGCCAAGGTGCTTTCGCATGGAAATGGCCATGAAACCGCGTGGTGCGCGACGCGCCCGGGCGTGATGGCTGAGCGACCTGCGCATCCATGCGCAGAGTGTGTGGACGCTCCCGAGGGCAGCGCAGCGCGTACACCGCGGGATCCGCGCCGAATCACCCGATATGCCGTCGGCATCGTCCTTGCCGTAGAGGCATGCGGAGGTCGTCGATGGCAACAACACTCGCGGGACGGACGGCGGTGGTCGTGACCAATTACCCAGAGCGCGATGCGCTCGCCATGCTTCTCGGCTACCCCGATATCGACGTCGCGGTCTTCGAGTCGCCCGCTACCGCCTACAGCCGCATCAAGCGTGAGCGGCCGGCGATGGTCATCCTCGATCTCTCGTTTGAAACCGCAACAGAGTTCGCGCTGCTGACGATGCTGAAACTGGATCGTGAGACGGCGGGAATTCCTATCTGGACAGGATCTTCATGCTCTTCTTCGAGCTCTTCCCTGCTTTCGTGACGATCGTCTGCGGGGCCGCTGCGATAGCCCTCGTCGCTGCCCATCTGCGGGCCAGCGACTAATGAGACATGGCGCGGCGTTCGGCGCGCCCGGCGAGATGAAGGAGGATGACGACGACAAGACCGGTAACGATCGCCGCCTTCCAACCAGTGATGCCCAGCGCTGACAAATAGGTCGGCCCGAGCCAGGCGATCAGCAGGAGCAAGGTGATCGCCCAGAGGAACGCGGCGAGCAGGTTCAACATACTGAAACGGATCGCGCTGACACCCACGTAGGCGCAGGCAGCGGCAAGCGCGATCCGTAGTCCCGGCGCGAATCGGATGAGCAGCACCATCGTCGCCTGATTCCGCCGCACGCGCCCTACGAGCGGCTCGGCACGCCTGGCGATCTTCGGAAATCGAGCGACCCACTGCGCCAATCGGCCGCGCAGCAGATAGAAATAGAACTGGTCGCCGACCGCCGCACCGAGCGTGCCGGCAACGATGACCCCTATCGGGTTGAGCACGCCGTGGGCGACCAGCGCGGCCGCCGCGACGTACGCCACTTCTCCCTCGATCGCTGCAGCGAGCAGAATCCCGACGTACACCAGAGGACCAGGCACGACATGCATCAGGACGGCTCGCGCACGGCCGCCTCGGCCCGCGGCTCGAGCGCCTGCACCGCCTCACGCACCGCGGCCGATACAGATGCCAGCTGATGCTCCGAGAGGGACTCGTAGATGGGAATCTGCACGGTGCCCGTCGATTGTCGTGCGCCGGGCGTGTGTGCCCGTGCGCTTGGGCGGCCGAACAGCTCGAGGTCCGAACACACATCGACATGCAGCGTCTCGAGATCGATGCCGCGGCGAAGACATGTAGCGACGACCGCATCGCGGGACGGCACGTACGCACAATACTGGTAATACACGTGCGTTCGTGCGGGTGGAACGACCGGGACTCGGATGCCTGCCACGTCCCCAAGCATGGCATTCATTCGCGCGGCGTGCTGCTGCCGTCGCGTCGTCCACTCGTCGAGCTTGCTTAGCCCTTCGAGCGCTATCGCTGCCTGCACGTTGCTGAACCGCTCGCCGTAGTCTTCGGGCATCGGACTGAGCGGCCGGATCTTCTCCCAGAAGTACATGTCGATGCTCCAATGCAGCCGGGTGCACGCGTACATCAGTGGGAAGAGCGTCCACTTGAACACATCAGGCCGCGTGGCGAGCCGCATCACGCGGCCATGCCACAGCCGATGCTTCACGCGTTGCATCGACGGCACCGGCTCGGCCGAGGCCAGCGCCGCGACGCGCCCCGCGACATCGGGATCGTGCACGACCGCCATGCCTCCGCCGTACGCGTTCAATGGTTTGAACGTTTGAAAGCTGAAGATCGCGGCGTGGCCGAATGTACCCACCGGCCAGCCGTCATACGTCGCGCCGAGCGCGTGCGCACAGTCTTCGATAACGGCCAGGCCATGTCGGGATGCCACTGACATGATGTCATCCATGTCGCACGGCAATCCCCACAGGTGGGTCGGCACGACCGCGACGGTCTGAAGGGTGACCGCACGTTCGATGGTGGCGGCGGTGATGTTGAATGTCACCGGGTCAACGTCCGCGAAGACCGGCTTCAGGCCTGCCTGCCGAGCCATCTCCGGCATCACCCAGAACGTCAGCGCGGGAAAGATGACCTCCGACCCAGCGGGAAACTGCAGCGCCTTCAGGATGTAGAAGAACGCCATCCGTCCGTACGACGCTGCAATCGCTCGTCGTCCGAGGACGCGTTCCGAAAACGCCGCTTCGAACTTCGCGATGTGCGGCCCCTCGATCAGCTGGCCGGACTTCTCAAGCGCGGCGATCGTCTCCATCGTGTTCGGGATGACACGTGGTCCGTAGCGCGATATGGGGGTCACCATGCAACCGCCCTCGCGATGAGCGCCTCCTGCTGGCGCGCGTGACGCCGCTCGACACGCCGATCGAGCGAGCGCACCACGCGATGGAGCACGGGTGTGGAGATGCGCAGGTAGTTCGCCAGAAATGATGGCCGTATATAGAAGCGCGTGTAAGCGCTGCCGAGCAGCAACTGCAGCTCCTCAGCCGAGAGCGTCGGATGCGTGAACGTCGGCGTGAAGCCATCGAATCGCTCCCAATCGCGTTCGACGATGGCTCCCTTCATGCGGCCGTAGAGCGGTGTGCCCGGGTACGGCGTGAGGATCTTGAACTGCGCCACGGTGGATCCGAGGTCGACCGCGTACTCGATGGTCGCGTTGATCGACTGGCGCGTGTCGTCAAGGAATCCGATGACGTAAAACGCCGCGGTGACCACGCCGAGCTCGCGGCAGCGGGCCAGGATGGTGCGCTCGTGTCCGCGCGGAGTCGGACGGCGGCCGACCTTCTTCAGCGTCTCGTCCGATAGCGCCTCGACGCCGAAGCTGATGGCGCGCAGCCCGGCTGCGTGCATCGTTCCCAACAGCTCCTCGTCAAGGCGATCGAGCCGCGTCTCGCACTCGAAGGTGTGCGTCAGGCCGCGTGCGCGCATGCGGTCGCACAGCTCGCGAACGCGATGGCGATCGTTCGAGAACAACGGATCACGGAAAACGATGTGCAGCGACCCGTGAGTGTCTTCGAGATACGCCAGCTCTTCGACGATGCTGGCCACCGACCGTGTGCGATAGCTGGATTGGATGCGGTGCGGACAGTAGGTGCAGAACTCCGGACAGCTGCGCGACGCGAGCACGGGGAGCGCGCCGCCGATGGGTCGGCCTGCAAATGGCACCTGCCAGCGCCGGCGATTTCCGACGAGCGGACCCCAGCGGGGAAACGGCAGGGCGTCGAGATCCTGAATCTCTGGACTTCTGACAATGCCGGCCAGCGTCTCGCCTGCCATCACACGCATCAGCGCAGCTTCGGGCTCGCCGCTGACGATGAAGTCGGCGGCATCCGCAAACAGCTGCGGCAGCTTCTGCGCGGCGAGACCGATGAAGCCCACGCGAACGCCTTGCGCGCGCATCGAGCACGCCCACTCCGTCTCGCGCCGGTAGTCGACCAGCGACGAGAGCACGATCGCGACGTCGCCGTCAACGAGCGCGCCGTCGGACGCGATCACCTCGTGGCCGGCGCGGCGGGCAAGCGCCGCGGCATACGCCAGGTGCACGCTCGGCAAATCGTGGAAGCCACGCTTCAGGCGGGCCACAATGCGTGTCACCTTCGAAAAAGGACGGAGCCGCGAGCCATAGCCGCCGGCGACGGTGTCCTTGCTGACGAAGCCTTCCCTTCCCCTGATATCCGCGAGCACGATTCGCATGAAAGACGTCCCTCCGCGCGCCGGCGGCGCGCACACGGTTCCTGATTGGCGATGCGGATCCGTTCACGCGCAAACTGACGTGAGCGCGTGTGAACGGCGCGGTGCCGCTACGTTAGAGAACGGGAGGTGGGCGTGGTGAAGAGGGAGAAAGAAGGATGGATGCGCAGCCGAGGCAGGTCAGGTCGCGGGAGGGCGTGTGCCGAGCATCCGGCGGACCGCGGCGGTGAAGCGTCGCCGCCACCGACGGGGGGCCTGGTTTCGCCGCCGCCACCGTTCCCGCCGCATCATCGTCATTGTCATTGATGGTCCGACGGTCGGGACGATGGAAGTTGCGCGGATCGGGACGTTTGCGGTGGTAGGCGCGGAAGCCTGAGTGCGCCTTCGTCCACACGCGCAAGCCCGATGATCGTGTCGTGGCGATCAGCTCGGCGCGATGATCGCCGTTGAGATCCGCAGCGGTGATCGCCTGCAGCGGCTGCGCGCTGTGGATGACGTGCGTGCTTCGTGTGGCAGAAAGCCAGATGCGCACGATGGACGGTTCGGCCGCGTCGATGGTGACGCGGTCGCCATGGCCGTCGCCGTCGAAGTCAGCGAAGGTGCCGGTGGTATTCGCGTAGGCCGGCGCGGAACATACCAGGGCGCACAGGCTCGCGAGCAGGAAGCGCATGCTGCTACCCGCGAGTATATGCGGCCGTCATTGCCGTCCGCAATTCGCGGACGCACGTTCGTCGGAATCAGGCGGGGTACTTCGCGAATATCTTGTTCAGTGCCTTGTTCAACTTCTCCGTGTTCTTCGACGGCTTGTCGCTGGCGGTCCCCACCGCGGTGCCGCGCCACACCAGCTTCTTCGTCTTCGCATCGTAGAGATCGACGAGCAGCGTCCCCTTCACGTACGTGTGCACGGTCGTCGTCGCGTAGCCGCCGCCACCCCACCACGGTCCGTACCCAAACCCGTTGGACACGAGCTCCTTCTCTTCATGCGCCGTCATATGCGTGGAGACGAACAAATCGGGCGCGCCGCTGGCCTGCACGAGTCCCTTTGACGCGAGCTGCGCCATCACGCCATCGTGGATGCGCTGCTCGCCGAGTGGATTGGGCGATGGCGTTCCCTTTGCCCACGCGTAGGTCTTGTACGACCCGAACGGCGCCGCCGGATCGGAATCGATGGTGACCTTCTGCGCGTAGACGGCGGACACAACGACCATCAACATCGCGACCGATGCGCTGAGCATTCGCTTGGTCATGCACCGGGGTTGTGCAAGTCGCGCTCCTCGGCAAATCGGCCGGGCCTGCGAGCCGCGGCCTGCCTCGATCACCGTGCGTTGTGAGCGCCGCGACTGTCCGCCGCCGCTGCGCGAAAGTTCCGCGGACCCCGCGACCGGATGCATGGTGGCCGCTTTGCACCCCTCGATCGATGAACACGAAAGGATCAGACCATGAGATCGGAGGGGGCCCTGCTCATCATCACCGCTGTCATGTTCATTCTGCTGGGCATCGCGGCGATACTTGCTCCGCTGTTCGCGGGTCTTGCGATCAGCGCATTCATCGGCGGGCTTCTGATGGCCGCCGGCCTCGCGCACATCATCAGCGTGCTCTCGCGTGACGATGGAGGTGTGGTGCTGCACGTCGCGCTCGGCCTCGTCTACGCGTGCGCCGGCGCGTACTTCCTGTCGAATCCGGCGCTCGGGCTGATCGCGTTGACGCTGCTGCTGGCCATCGTGCTGTTTGTCGAGGCGGGCATCGAGATGGTCGCGTATTCGGCGCAACGGCGCGAGCCAGGCGCGCCGTGGCTGCTGGTGAACGCATTCATCACCGCGGCGCTTGGAACACTGATCGCGATGCGCTGGCCCGTCACGGCGGCGTGGGCTATCGGCACGCTGGTGGGTGTGAACCTCGTCGCCACAGGCGTCAGCCGCCTGATGCTTGGCGCGTCGGTCTGGAGATCGCTGCGCGGATTGAGGGTCTAGCGATTGAGCAGTTCGCCGGCGAGTGTCGCTGCCTTGTCGGCGAGGGTCGCCGCAAACACGAAGTTGCGATCGCGCAGCGCCTGCTGTGCCTGCTCCATGAAGCGTTTCGATTGATCGTACTGCGCGCGCGCGTCGACGTTTAATTTTCCGTAATCAACGCGTGACAACGAAGCTGCGGCACGGGCCAGCGACTCGCGCGTGTCACGTTCGGCAGCGGCGTCGGCGGCAGGTGACGCAGGACGCAGCTCGCGCGGCGGCTCCGCTGTGGGCTGCGGAGGCGTGGCCGCCGCAGGCGCGGCTGGTGCCGGTTCCGGACGTTCAGGCTCGGGCCGACGAGCAGGTGGTCGCGGCGCCGGGCGCGGCGCGGCCGCCGCGGGTGGTGACGCCGGTGTTTCCGGCGGCGGCGCCGTCGCGAGGACGGGCTCTTCGACGGGCGCGAGCACACGCTCGGGCGGCGCCGGGATCTCCAGCGGCGGGCCCGCCGCCTCCTTCGCCTGCGCTCTCGCGCAGCCGCTGGCTGCGGCGGCGACTATTCCGAATCCCAAAGCCCACATCCCGAATCGCAAGCGGATTCTCACGCTTCGTTCGCTCTCGGTAGAAGGACGCGGAACGTCGTGCCGCGGCCTTTTATGGATTCGACCTCTACCTCGCCGTCGTGCAGCTGGACGATGCGGTAGACCAGGGACAGGCCAATACCGGTCCCATGATCCTTCGTTGTGAAATACAGGTCAAAGATCTTCGGCAGGTGCTCGGCGGCGATGCCCACACCCGTATCGGCGATGCGCACCTCGACACGATTGGCTCGCGCCGGAGCGCACGACATGCGCAGCGTGCCGCCGTTCGGCATCGCCTGACAGGCGTTGATGGCGAGATTCAGAAATGCCTGACGCAGCATGGCGGCGTCGGCGTTCACACGCGGTGCGTCGGTGGGCGCATCGACCTCGACGCGCACGTTGTTCTTTTCGGCTTCCGGCGCGATGAGCGGAAGGATCTCGTCGAAGACATCCTTCACGAGCACGGGCTGCAGGCGGAGATCCTCGGGGCGCGTGAACTTCAGGAATCCCTGCACCACTTCGTCGAGACGCCGAATCTCGTGCTCGATGATCTCGACGTGCTGCATGGCGTCCGCCTCCGCGCCCGGCTCTGGAAGCGCTTCGGCGAGCCCGAGGCCGCCGGCGACCACCGGCTGCGCCCGCGGCGCGGTCGCGCGCTTCATCTTGGTGCGCAGCAGCTCGAGGTGAATCATCATCGCGTTGAGCGGATTCTTCACCTCGTGCGCCAGCCCCGCCGTGAGGCGGCTCAATGCAACCATCTTGCGCGCGAGCTGGCGCGGGTCGCGCTGTTCGGCGGCGAGCGTTCGATCCGCCGAGAGCTGCTGGCTGACGGTGTTGAAGAACGTGCCGAGCTCGCCGAACTCGTCGTTCTGATTCAGATCGAGCGTGACGCCGAACTCGCCTCTGCCAAGACGCGTCAGACCGCTGCGAATCACGTTGATCGGCCGGAGGAACAGCTGCGCGAGCAGCGCCGCCACGATGACGGCGATGAGCAGCGACGCAATGGCGATGTTGATGGCCGGCTTCAGCGACGCGTTCAGTTCCTGACGCATCAGCACCGTCGAGACGCCGATGCGAATCGAGCCGAACGGCTCGTCGCCGAGCACCATCTGCTGCCGTACTTCGAGGGTGCGGCCGTCGCGCGCGTAGATCGTCGCCAGCTGATCGAGGGCGCTGCCATCAACGAGGGTGCCGAGATCGGCGCGCGCGGGCAGCTTCCTCCCTTCCAGTGCGCGATCGCTCGATGCGCGCACCACGCCGCTGGTATCCAGAATCGACGCCTCGGTCACGCTCTCGCCGTAGATGCTCGATTCGAGAATCGCGCGCAGCCCCGGATCGTTGCGCAGCGCTGTGTACAGGTCGCTGGTGCCTCCCGCGACCACGACCTCCCGCGACCGATGGAAGATGGTGTTGGCGAGCAGCTCGCCGCGCGCCTGGCTTTCGTGCAGGACAACGCGGGCCAGGCGGGCAACGTGCACGGCGCTCAGGGCGACGACGGCAAGGCCGACGATTGCCGTCAGCGCCGCGATCTGCTTCGCCTTGATGCCGACGCGCACTTACGGAACTGCTTCCTCGGTTTTACGGCCGGGTATGCGGCCGCGCAGCTTGTTCAACTTGTTGTGCAGCGTCTTCAGGCTGATACCCAGGATTTCCGCCGCGCGCGTCTTGTTGTCGCGCGTGTGCTCGAGCGTCATCAGAATCAGCCGCCGCTCCGCTTCCTCCACCGTCGTTCCTGGCTCGAGCTCGATCACCGGCTTGACGACGTCGGGAGATTCGGTGACCAGCGGCGGCAGATGCTTCGCCTCCACGAACTCACCCTGCGCCAGGATGACCGCGCGCTCGATCACGTTGCGCAGCTCGCGCACGTTGCCCGGCCAGTTGTACTGCTCGAAGACGCGCATGGCGGCCGGATCGACGGCGGACACGTTCTTCTTGTTGCGCTCGTTGAATTCGGCGAGAAATGCCTGCATCAGCAGCGAGAGATCTTCCTTGCGCTGCCGCAGCGTAGGCAGCTCGATGGCGAAGACGTTGAGGCGGTAGTACAGGTCCTCGCGCAGCTTGCCGTTCTTGACCGCCTCCGCGGGATTGACATTGGTCGCGGCGATGACGCGCACGTCGACGCTCTGCTCGTTGCGCCCGCCGAGGCGGCGGAACTTCCGCTCCTGCAGTACGCGCAGCAGCTTCACCTGCGTCGCCGGCGTCATCTCGGCAATCTCATCCAGGAACAGCGTGCCGCGATCCGACAGCTCGAAGCAGCCTTCGCGACGATCGGATGCGCCGGTGAAGGCGCCCTTCTCGTGGCCGAAGATTTCGCTTTCGAGCAGCGTTTCGGGAATCGCGGCGCAGTTGATCGGCACGAACGGCATCTGCGCGCGCGGACTCAGCTGATGAATTGTTTGCGCGACGAGCTCCTTGCCGGTGCCGGATTCGCCCCAGATGAGGACGTTGGCCTGCGTCGGCGCCGCCTGCTCGATCGTCTGGTAGACGCGCCGCATCTGCGGGCTGTTGCCGATCATCTTGCCGAACGTCCCATGTTCGCGCAGCTGCTTGCGCAAGACCTTGACCTCGCGCAGCGTATCCTGCCGCTCGACGATCTTGTCGAGCAGGATCTTCAACCGCTGCGGCTCGACCGGTTTGGTCAAGTAGTCGTATGCGCCTTCCTTGATCGCTTCGACGGCCGTTTCAACCGTACCCTGCGCGGTGAGGATCACCACGGTGAGCGCGGTCCCTTCGTCTTTCAGCGCGCGCAGCAACTCGAGGCCGTCCATCCGCGGCATCACGAGATCGCTGACAACGATGGAAGGACGGAAGGTCGTGATCTTCTGGAGCGCTTCCTGACCGTCGGCGGCCGCATCTGTCACAAAACCCCAGGTGCGCACCAGCTCGGTCAGGCCCACCCGTGTGCTCGGCTCGTCTTCAACGATCAGAACCCGCTCACCCGAGGAGGTGGAGGTTGTCATCTCATCGATACTAGCCTGTCGTTTTTACACGGTCCAGCAGAGCAGTAGAATCATCAACTTGGCCCCGATGCCCGACTCCGCCCCTGAATCCCTTGTCAATCCGGGCCGTCCGGACGCCGCCGACTTCCGGGATCGGGTTACCGCCATCATCGAAATTCTGCTTTGTTCGAGCGTTCCGACGCAGCTCGCCATCGGCGCGCTGCTTGGCCTGGCCGGCGTGCCGGCTCGAGACGTCGAGGGTAATCTGTCGCTGACCTACGTAGTGGCGCTCTCCCTGACCGACACGACACTCCTCATCATCATCATGATTCTGCTGATGCACGCGCACGGCGACAGCGCCCGCACCACGTGGCTTGGGCCCCGTCAAGGACGCGGCGCGAAAGGCATCCGCGACGCGCTCGTGGGGTTGGCGACCGTGCCGCTGGTATTCGTCGCCGTCGGCATCCTGCTGAACGCGATCCGGTTGTTCGTACCCTCGCTGCACAACGTCGCGACCAACCCGCTCGAACGTCTGGCGTCAACGCCGACCCAGGCGGCGCTCTTCTCGCTCGTCGCTATTCTCGCGGGCGGGCTGCGCGAGGAGCTGCAGCGCGCGTTCATGCTCCGCCGGTTCGAGCAGTATCTCGGCGGCGCCACGGTAGGGATCTGGGTGATCAGCATCGCGTTCGGGCTTGGTCACCTGATGCAGGGATGGGATGCCGT
>Ga0075424_100004553_pt1 | contig 13099 bp, 10 predicted proteins | sample SoiMethybrSBSTD3_FD_75301 | JGI IMG/M metagenome (GOLD analysis project Ga0075424, IMG submission 75301) | Bulk soil microbial communities from a Populus tree surrounding site in Tennessee, USA - Soil MetaG P. TD hybrid SBSTD3 | ecosystem: Environmental > Terrestrial > Soil > Tree plantation... | reverse complement strand
AGCGGACCTCAAGGTCCGCCCCTACGCGAGATTGTTGCGACCCGGTTCGCCGCAACTCGACGTAGTCGCGGACCTTCAGGTCCGCCCCAAATAAAAAAAGTGGGCACGAGCCCACTTGGAGACTTTCTCCGCGTAGCAGCCCTTAAGAATATCACACGGGGCCTTCCGCCCTTCGGGCGTCAGCCCCCGTGTGCCCTGTTTCTTTTTGTCGCGTCGGCAAGCGACGCGACGTTTGTTGAGGACAAGGGCGAGGCCAGCAGGTCGTAATCGCGGCTACCGACGATCTCCGCGCGAATAAACTGACCGGCGCCGAACTCCGACGGGTCGCAGTCGGTCAGGTAGACGACGGGGTCGATGTCGGGAGCATGCCCCTCGAGCCGTGCTCGAAGCACCAGCTCATGGTCGGACGATGGGCCATCTACGAGCAGCCGAACCTGTTGTCCCACGCGTAATTGCTGGGCTTTCGTGACCAGCCGCTTCTGCAGGCTCATCAGTTGCGATTGCCGCCGTTTCTTCACCTTCGCCGGGACGTCATCCTCGAGGCCGTGCGCGGACGTTCCTTCCTCATGCGAGTAGGTGAAAACGCCGACGTGATCGAAACCGACGGTGTTCACAAAATCCCGCAACTCGTCGAAGTCCGTATCCGTTTCACCCGGGAACCCGACGATGAAGGTCGTACGCAATGTGACGCCGGGAATGCGCGTGCGGATCCGGTCCAGCAGACGCTCGTACCCGGCACGCGTCCCCGGGCGCTTCATCCGCTTCAGCACGCCATCGGACGCATGCTGCAGCGGGAGGTCGACGTAGTTGCAGACCTTTTCGCAGTCCGCCATCGCCTCGAGCACGTCGTCTCCGATGGTCGTCGGATAGAGGTACAGCATCCGAATCCATTCGAGGCCGTCGACGGCGTTCAGCTCGCGGAGCAAGCGCGCCAACGCGCCACGTTCGCCGCGGTCGACTCCGTAGAAGCTCGTGTCCTGCGAGATGAGCAGCAGTTCCTTCACGCCGCGCGCCGCCAGCGCGCGCGCTTCGCGGAGGATGGAGTCAGCAGGTCTGCTGCGATAGTGGCCGCGCAGCGTCGGAATGATGCAGAAGGCGCACTTGTAGTCGCAGCCTTCCGCGATCTTCACGTAGGCGTAGTGCCGCGGCGTCGCCAGGAGCCGCGGCGTGTCCGCGTCGTAGATGTATGTCGGTAGCGATCGGGGATCGGGGATCGGGGATCGGCCGGGGATCGGGGATCGGGGATCAGGAACGGCGGATCGGGAGTTCACTGGTTCGCCGTTGGAACGCAGCAGCGGAATCAGCGTTGTTGATCCCTGATCCGTGATCCCCGATCCCAGCGCACTCACGATCTCAGGGACCTCGCCGGTCCCGAGCACTGCATCAATCTCTGGAATTTGCGCCTTCAGCTCCTCGCGGTACCGCTCCGCCATGCAGCCGGTGACGACGAGGCGTTTGCAGTTGCCGGTCTTTTTGAGCTCCGCCATCTCGAGAATCGTGTCGATCGACTCCTGCTTTGCCTTGTCGATGAAGGCGCAGGTATTGACGACGAGGACGTCGGCATCCGCGGCGTCGCGCGTGAGTTGATGGCCGGATTGCTGCGCGAGCCCGAGCATTACCTCGGAGTCGACAAGGTTCTTCGGACAGCCGAGGGAGATCATTCCAATCTTCATTGCGTGGATCCGAGGATCTAAGGATACTCGACGGATAATCGTGCGGGACGGACCAATGGCTGCCGCGGACCTCGTTGATGTCGCGTCGATACTGAAGGGGAAGGTGCCGACGGGAACGCACGTGATCGTGCGTGGTTGGGTCAGAACACGCCGTGATTCGAAGGCCGGCCTGTCGTTCATCCACCTGCACGATGGGTCCTGCTTCGATCCCATTCAGGTGGTGGCGCCCGGCGCGCTGCCGAACTACGAGAGCGAGATCAAGAAGTTGACGTCAGGCTGCTCGGTCGTCGCAGCCGGGACATTGACGCCGAGCCAGGGTCAGGGGCAGGCGGTCGAGCTTCAGGCCGATTCCATTGAAGTGGTCGGTTGGGTCGACGACCCGGACACGTACCCCATTCAGCCAAAGAAGACCTCGTTCGAATATCTGCGCGACGTCGCGCACCTGCGTCCACGGACGAACACGCTCGGTGCCGTCGCCCGCGTGCGGCACTCACTGAGCATGGCTGTGCACCGTTACTTCCACGAACACGGCTTCTTCTGGGTGCACACGCCGATCATCACTGCGAGCGACGCCGAGGGTGCGGGCGAGATGTTCCACGTCAGCACGCTCGACCTGGTCAACAGCGGCGCGATTCCACGCACGCCCGACGGGAGGACCGACTTCACCCAGGATTTCTTCGGAAAGGAAGCATTCCTGACCGTCAGTGGCCAGTTGAATGTCGAGACGTACTGCTGTGCGTTGTCGAAGGTCTACACCTTCGGACCGACGTTCCGCGCCGAGAACAGCAACACCTCGCGGCACCTGGCCGAGTTCTGGATGGTGGAGCCCGAGATCGCGTTCGCCGACCTGGTGGCCAACGCGGATCTCGCCGAGTCGTTTCTGAAGTCCATCTTCACGGCGTTGCTCAACGAGCGCGCTGACGACCTGAAATTCTTCGCCGAGCGCATCGACAAGGAATCCGTCGCCCGGCTCGAGCGATTCGTCACGTCGTCGTTCGAGCGGATGTCCTACACCGAAGCGATCGCCACGCTGGAAAAGAGCGGCAGAAAGTTCGAATTCCCCGTCCGCTGGGGTATGGACCTGCAGTCCGAGCACGAGCGGTGGCTGACAGAAGAGCACGTCAAGGCGCCGATCGTCGTCATGAACTACCCGAAGGAAATCAAGGCGTTCTACATGCGGATGAACGACGACGGGAAGACCGTGGCGGCGATGGATGTATTGGCCCCTGGCATTGGCGAGATCATCGGCGGCTCACAGCGCGAGGAGCGGCTCGACTGCCTCGATCGCCGGCTTGCTGAACTGGGGCTCGATGCGAATCACTATTGGTGGTATCGCGACCTGCGCCGCTACGGTACGGTGCCGCACGCCGGCTTCGGCCTGGGCCTCGAGCGGACGATCATCTATGCCACGGGGATGGCGAACATTCGCGACGTGATCCCGTTTCCGCGCACGCCGGGGAACGCGTCTTTCTGAAGCACCGCCCACGGTTTTCACCACGAAGAACACAAAGGTCACGAAGACAGAGCGGTCGCCGGTCGGCCTGCGCAGCAGGCCGACCACGCATGAGGGCACGTCGCCGGGAACAAACCGAGTGGATCGTTGTGCGGCTTGTTCCCGGCGACGCGCCCTCATGCGAGGCCGCCTTCGGCGGCCCGGCGACCGCCTCTGATCGCGGCGCGCCCTTGTCCTCTTTGTTGTGCCTGAAACACCTTCGTGGTCTTCGTGACCTTCGTGGTAAAAAACGTCTTCGTGCCCTTCGTGGTCTTCGTTCAAAACGCCACGAACATATGCTCGATCCGCTCGCGTGCCCTGGCGGTTCGCTTCAGCACCTCGATTGGGTCGCCCGTATCGGCGACTTCGAACATCAGCACCCCGTCATAGCCGATCTTCTGTGTTTCCATGATGGCCGCATCCCAGTCGATGCGTCCCGCAAACGGTACGCGATGGTCGTCCGCGCGGCCGTCGTTGTCGTGCACGTGCGTCGTCCACAGATGGCCGCTGACCGTCTCGATGGCGTCGCCGAGGTCGCCCATCAGGTTCGCGTGGCCGTAATCGAGGCAAATGCCGACGTCGACGCCGTCGAGGTGTTCTTCGATCAAGTGACAAATGGCGTTCGCACTCGACAGCGGGTTGGGCATGACCTCCAGCGCCACCCGGACGCCGGCGTCGGCGGCAATCTCGACGATCTCTTCGACGCTGCGCCGCGCCGCATCGGGCTGGTTGTCATTAGCGGCCGCGGCCTGCCCGTCGGGAATTCCCAGATGGACGACGAGATACTTGAAGGGGATCGTCGCGGCGACCTTCAGCGTGGCCGCGATTTCGGCGACCGCGGCCTTGCGGCGCGTCTCGTCGCCCGCTGCAATCGAGTACGAGCCGACCCACGTGCCGCCTCTGATCGCGTCGACGATCGGCGCGTGCATGGAGTGAAACGTCAGGCTCAGGTCGGACAGCCATTCGGCCAGGTACGCCGCCGCGCGGGGATCGTGATAATCGAAATGGGAGCGCGTCGCAAACACCTCGACCGCCTCAAAGCCGTGGCCGGCGATGTCGGCGAGGTGCTCGCGGCTCAGCCGGGTCTCGTGAAAAAGGTGGGTGGAGACGCCGAAGCGATGGTCAGACAACCTCCAATTATCGCAATTCCTCCAGATGATCCGCGAGCAATTCCCTCAGCCGGGCAAACCGTGGATACCGCGCGAGATTACCGCGCGCGAAATTGAGCGTTCGAGGAATGTACTGAATGTAGACCGTGTTCTGCCGCGAGGTCGTCTGGAAACCAAACGTGCCGAGCGCTTTCAGGTTGCGCTGCAGCGCCATCAGGTCGAAGCGGCGGCGGAATTCGTCCGGATCGGCTGGAGCGCGCAGGCGGCCATCGCGCAGCGCAAGGAAGAACGCGATGAACGAGTCGACCTGCGGTTCCGTGAAATCGACGTACGAGTCGCGAAGCAGTGAGACCAGGTCGTAGGTATCCGGACCAAGGCGCGCGTCCTGGAAGTCGATGATGTAGAGACTGCCATCGTGGAGCATCAGATTGCGGCTGTGGTAGTCGCGATGGCAGAGCACCCGCGGCTCGGCGGCGAGCTCCTCCGCAATCGCGGCATATTCTTCGGCGAGCGCCTCGCGCTGCGCGTCGCTCAGTTGCGTTCCTCGATACGCCTCGAGGAAATGCCTGGTGAAGAACTGCAGCTCCCACGTGAGCTTTTCGATATCGAACGCGATGCCGTAGGGGATGTACTCCGTCGAGGCGAGCTCCGCGCCGCGGCGCTGCAACGTGTCGATGAAGGTCACCGCCTGCCGATAGAGCGCCGCATGTTGCGCGGGCGAGGCGGCACCAAGATGCGCCTGCAGTGTGACGTCACCGAGGTCCTGCAGCGCGATGATGCCGAGCTCGTCGGAATGCCCATGGATGCATGGCACAGGCACGGGCATCTCGCTCAACAGCTTCGCGACGTTGACGAACGGCAGCTTCGCGAACTCGATCGGCCCCGGATGGACGGCAAGCACCTGTGGCGAGTCGTCGCGGAGCAGCACGCGAAAGTAACGGCGGTCCGATGCGTCGCCCGTGAGCGGAACCACCTTGGCGCCGCGCGCGTTCAGACCTGTCGACGCCACGTACGCGTCGATGCGGCGCCGCACGTCGTCAGGAGCGCGTCGATCCATCGATTGGTCCCACCGCGAGCTCGCCGACGAGGTCTTCGGTCGCCATCAGCTCACCATGCGCAACGCGAATTGTCTTATTCACCCACGAGGCTCCCTTGGGTATCCGGACACCGTCAGTGATGACGCAACGATGGAGACGCGCGTCGGGCGCAATCTCCACATCCTGCCACAGCACGCAATCCTGAACCGGCGAACCGGGATCCGCCCCTCGGGAGCCCTGCGGCGCCCCGAGCTTGTCGAGGGACGGCGTTCCGGATCCGAAATGCAGAGATGTGCTCAGATAGTCGGCCGGCGTGCCGATGTCGAAGAATTCCGCGTCGGTGACGAACGCGCGTACGCTGCCGCGCCGTTCGGCGATGAGCGCCGGGTAGAGCTGTTTGACGGATTCGTACGGAAGGTTGTCGGGAAGCGTTGCGAATGCCGCGGCTTCCGCAACCTGCACCCCTACGAAGTGGTAAAGGTCGCGGTCCCGGCCCCGCCGCCCCGGCGTGGCGAATCCGGTCACCGCGCCGTCAGCGCCCAGCTCGACGCCGCCGTATTTTTCCGGTTCGGCGTTCGGGATGACCGCCAAGGTGACGAGCGCCTCCGATCTGGCGTGCGCGTCAACGAGCGCGGCGAGGTTCACATTCGTGAGCGTGTCGCCGTTGACGATCAGAAACGGCGAGGCGCCGAGCAGCGGCAGCGCACGGCGCGGACCTCCGGCGGACCCGAGCAGCGGCATCTCCCACGAGTAGCGGACGCGCACGCTCTCCGCGGTGCCGTCGCCGATGATGGACGTGATGGTGTGCGGAAGATGGTGCAGGTTGAGGACGGCGTCGGCGACGCCGTAACCGGCGAGCCAGCGGAGGATGCGCTGCGCGATAACGTGATCGCCGACGGGAAGCGCCGCCTTGGCGCGGACCAACGAGAGCGGACGGAGGCGGGTGGCCAGCCCCGCGGTCAGCACGAGCGCTGGAATCATTCAGCGCTGAAAACCATGTTCGTGCCGGTCAGTCCGTACTCCTCGCGATGCTTGATGAACAGGCCGCGGTAGGAATCGAGGACGAAATCCGACGGCGTTCGTCCGAGCGCGATAGTCATCGCGAGGATGCCTTCCTCGCCTCCTTCGATTTCGACAAACGTGCCGACCGGCGTTTCGTCGATCGCAATCGTGACGTCTTCGGCCGCATACTCCTCGCGATACTTCTCGTAGCGGAACCAGACGTGCAGCCCGACCTCCTCGAGCACGCGCTGCACGACCTCGCCGTCGCCAATCACCGTCTCGTACTCGTCGCGGACTTTCATCGATCCGGGAAGGACAGGGCGTTTGAAGGTCAGCAGACTCTTGCCAGACTCGGTGCGGATGCGAAGAACGCACCGCCGCCGCCGCAGCGACTCATCTTCGGTGTCGAGCAGCGCGTCTTCCTGCAGACGACGCGATCGAAGCGGCGTCGCGCCGGTCGCAACTATCGTCGTCCGGGCTTCGTCTGGGCTGGCGAACCGGAGTTTGACTTCACGCTCGATCATCAGCGTCACGTCGGCGCCTCCGTATAAGAAGCGCAAGTTCTATCACAAAAAAAGAGGGGCGGGCCCGAAGACCCGCCCCTGGAGTGCACGGAACCGGAACCTTATTCCTTCGTGATGACCACGGCCATGTCCGTGCCGTTGCGAAGGATCCGGAGGATCGCGGTCCCGCCCGACGGGATGCGCCCAAGCTCGCGGCTCGCCTCAGCAACGCTGCTGATGCTGGCACGGCCGACGCGGGTGATGACATCACCCTGCATGATGCCGGCGCGCGCCGCGGGGCTGGCCTGATCGACGTCCACGACCACCGCTCCGCGCGTGTTGTCATCGAGCCGCAGCCGCCGCGCGACATCAGGAGTGATATTGCTCAGCGACATGCCGAAGCCGCTGCTGGTTTCCTGCTGCGGGCTGCCGTTGTCGCGGCCGCCGCGCCCGCCGGTGAGCGCCGCCTGTTCGGCCTCGAGATCGAGCTCGCCCACCCTGACGTTGATCGTCTTCTCTTCCTTGTCACGCACGACTCGCACCGGGACCGTGGTGTTCGGCGGCGTGGCGACGACCATCGACACGAGCGCGTCGCGGTCCTTCACCGGCTTGCCGTTGAACTGGACGATGACGTCGCCAGGCTCGATGCCCGCCTTCGCCGACGGCCCGCTGGGGACGACCGACGAGACGAGCGCGCCCTGCCGGTTCTTGAGGCCCAGCTCGCCGACGGCATTCTGCGGAATGACGCCGATCGACACGCCGATCATGCCGCGCGTAATCTTGCCCGTGCGCAGCTGCGGCAGCAGCTCGCGGACGGTGTTGATCGGAATCGCGAAGCCGATGCCGATGTTGCCAGCCTGCCGCGCATCCGTGTAGATCGCGGAGTTGATCCCGATCACTTCACCGCGGACGTTGAGCAGCGGGCCACCCGAGTTGCCCGGATTGATAGCCGCATCGGTCTGCAGCACCTGCGTGCTGCGACCTTCCGTCGTCGGGAACGGGCGCTCGAGCGCGCTGATGACACCGACGCTGACGGTGTGCGCGAGGCCGAACGGGTTGCCGATGGCCATTACCCAGTCGCCAGGCTGCATCTGGCTCGAGTCGCCGAACTTCACTTCCGGAAGCGGGTGATTCGGCTTTTCGGTGAGCTCGATCAGCGCGCTGTCGGTCAACGGGTCGCGCCCGACGACCTTCGCCGCGTATTCCTGATCATCGTCTTCGCCGTAGAGCGACACTTCAATCTTGTTCGCGCCTTCGACGACGTGATTGTTGGTCAGAATGAAGCCGGCCTTGTCGATGATGAACCCCGTGCCGGCTGCCTGCACGACCTGGTCGCGCGGACGCTGCCGCTGTGGCCCCTGCCCGCCGCCGCCCTGGCCGCCCTGGCCGCCCTGGCCGAAGAAGCGGTCGAACAAATCGTCGCCTCCGCCCCCGAAGAAGTCGCTCAGATCCTGTGTCCGCTGGCGCGACTCGGTGCGGATGTTGACGACCGCCGGCGTGACAGTCTTCGCCACGTCACGAAACGTCGTTGCGGAAATCGAGCCGGTGATGGGCGCGCCGTTATACGGCGGCGCCGCGACTGCCTGGGCGGCTGACTGTGGTGTCAGGTCCAGACGCGACGCAATGACCATCCCGACCGCAAGCGACGCAATAGCGATGAGCAATGCGTAAAAAAGAGTGGTTCTGCGATTCGACATCTTCAATTCCTCGTTTCGATCCTCGGTCCCAGCCACTGCTGTTATTGTCGCCCGCTGGGCCTCTTTACGACTCTACGAATTCACGTTTGACGAAATTGTGAAAACTTGCGTGCCATTGCCTCAGATTCCAAGGGCCACCAACGCCATCTGGCGGGGTCCGCTGACGACCGCATCGCGATCTCGCCGAAACAGGTTGATTTCCGTGCGAACCCCGAAGGTGTCGAAATAAAGGCCGGGCTCAATCGTGAAGCCAGTGCCCGGCAGAATACGCCGGTCGTCGTGCGTCTCGTAATCATCCAGGTGCACGCCGTTTCCATGCACGGTCTCGCCGAGGCTGTGGCCGGTGCGGTGAAGGATGTGCTCGCGATAGCCCGACTGCTCGAGCACACCGCGCGCGGCCCGGTCCACCTCCCAGCCGTGCAGTTCCCGTCCCGTCATCGCCGCCTCTTCCACGAGCGCCACGGCCACGTCGCGTGCGCGAACAATTGCGTCAAAGGCGCGAACCGTCTCGTCCGGCGCGCTCGAGCCGGTGAAGCCGACCCATGTGATATCAGCAAACACCGCGCCCGGGTCCCTCACCTTGCCCCACAGGTCGAGCAGCAGAACCTGGTCGGGCGTAATCGGAGCCGCGTGCTCCGGTCCCGGTAAGTAATGCGGATTGCCGGCGTTCGCTCCAAGCGCAACATCCGGCGCGGAATCGCTGACGAGGCCCTCGTCTTCGAACCACCGCACCATCTCCTGCTGCAGGTCGTACTCGGTGAAGCGCTCGCGATTGCGCAACGCGCGGCGCGCCCTCTCGAACGCGCGGTCCTTGATGCGATAGAGCGCATCGGACGCGCGCATATGCGTCTCGAGCTGCGCGGGCGTCCACGCCGCCTCGAAGCGCTGGACGAGATCGCCGGACGATACAATCTCGACGCCGCGCGCCCGCACCGTTTCCGCCGTGCCCGCATCGACTCGAGAGAGATACGGGATTGCGGCACGAGGCGAGTACTCCATTGCCACGCGTTTGACGCCGCGCAGCAGGTCGTCGAGCCCCGCGTCAAGTTGCTCGCGTCCGGCATAGATCTGCTTCGTGCCGGGGAGCGCATCCAGATTGTGCCGCTCGATGGCGTGCACCAGCGCGCGCGGCGACCCCGAAGCTGGAATCAAGTAGTACCAGCGGCGCGTCGTCATATGTGCGCCGTTGGTAAGGCCGGCCAGCCGGGCGGCAATCGGATTGGACCCGTGAAAATCGTAGAGCAGCCAGCCGTCCAGGCCATCGGCGCGAAGGCTTTCCTGAACGGCAGCCACGTCGAGCGGCATGACGTCTGAGTATACGGCTGTCATTACGCTTGGAACTTCCCCTTTGTATCGGTATGACGCAGGTCTTCGTTCAATGGTTGGGGGGAGCATAATGCGGGGTATGACGGGTATGACGCGCCGGCTCCTATACCTTCTCATCGCCGTGGTTTCGATGGGGCCTGTTGCTGTAGCCCAGCAGGCCGAGCAGCCGCCCCTCACGTTCCGCGTCGAGGCGAACTTCGTTGAAGTCGACGCCTTCGTCAGCGACGCGAACGGCAAGCCGGTGCCCGGCCTGCGCGCCGGCGACTTCCAGCTGCTCGAGGACGGCAAGCCGCAGACGGTGAGCGCGTTCTCGTTTGTGAACATCCCCATTACGCGTCCGGAACGTCCGCTGTTTTCGCCGACGGCCATTGAACCGGACGTGGATACCAACGTCGGCATGGACGGACGGATCTACCTCTTCGTGCTGGACGACTTGCACATCGACCTGACGCGCGGCCCCAGGGTGAAGGAAGCGCTGCATCGGTTCTTCGAGCGGAACTTCGGTGCCAACGATCTCGCGGCGGTCGTCTTTACCGGCGGTCGTTCGCAGGACGGCCAGGAGTTCACGAATAACCCGCGGCTGCTGCTGGCCGCGGTGGACAAGTTCACGGGGCGAAAGCTCCGCTCGCCGACGCTCGAGCGGCTCGACGAATACAACCGGCAACAGACCGCCGGCCTGCGCAACGCCGGCGATCCGGTCAACGATCCTGTCGCGTTCGAGCGCGTGCAGAACGCGCGGAACATGCTGCAGTCGGTCCAGAAGCTCGCGGATTTCATGGCGGGTCTGCACGGCCGCCGCAAGGCGATGGTGCTCGTCAGCGAAGGGATCGACTACGACATCTACGATCTGTTCGGCAACAACGGCTCCGCGTCGACCGTCGTTGACGCCACGCGCGATGCGATTGCCTCGTCCACGCGCGCCAACGTGAGCATCTACGCGATCGATCCGCGCGGCCTCGCCGTTCCCGGCAGCGAACTGATCGAAGCGTCGGGCGGCGTGGTCGACGATCCGAACCTGGGGCTCGGCATCCAGTCCGCGATGAACGAGCTTCGACTCTCGCAGGACAGCCTGCGCGAGCTCGCGGACGAGACCGGCGGGTTCGCCGCGGTCAACCGCAACAACGTGGACGAAGCCTTCGATCGCATCGTCCAGGAAAGCAGCAGCTATTACGTCCTCGGCTACGTTCCCGCGAACGACAGACGCGACGGGCGGTTCCGCAAGATCGACGTCCGCATCACGCGGCCCGGCGTGACCGTCCGCGCGCGGCGCGGCTACGTGGCGCCACGTGGCCGCGCGGCGGCGGCGACGAGAGCGTCGAACGATCCGGCGGCGGACGCGCTGAAGGCCGCGGTTGAAAGCCCACTGCCGACGACGGGCATTCCGATGCGCCTGTTCGCAGCGCCGTACAAAGGTACGCCGCCCAACGCCGCGGTCGCACTGGCGGTGGAGCTGAATATCGACGCGTTGAAGTTCACGCAGAAGAACGGGACGTACAACGACGCGCTGACCCTGATCACCTATGTCACCGACGACAGCGGCAAGACGCGCGTCAACGAAAAGGCGTCCGTGGATCTCACGCTGATGCCGGCCACTTTTGCCCGGGCGCACGAGCGCGGCTTCCGTGTGACGTCGGCGGTCAACCTGCCGCCCGGCCGTTATCAACTGCGCATGTCCGCCGCCGATGCCGCCGGCATCGCCGGCAGTGTCGCCCGCACGCTCGTCGTGCCCGACTTCTACAAGCAGCCACTGACGATGAGCGGCCTTACTGTGCTGTCGGCGTCGGGCTTGCTCGCTCCGACCGCGCGTGTCAAGGACGATCCGGTCGGGTTGCTGTTGATGCGGCCGCCCACGACGGCGCGCGAGTTCACGCGCGACGATCAGCTCCTGCTGTTCGCGGAGGTGTACGAGAACCAGCAGAATGCCCAGGCGCACATGATCGACATCGGAACCGAGGTACGCGCCGAGGGCGGGCAGGTGGTCTTCAGAAACAGCGAGACACGCTCATCGACCGACTTGGCGGGAGGCAGAGGCGGATACGGCTACACCGTGCAGATTCCGTTGAAGGATTTCGGACCAGGACTGTACGTGGTGCACGTCGAAGGGAAGCGGCGAGACGGCAACGTGCCCGCCGTCTCGCGCGATGTGCAGATCAGAATCCGCTGACTAGAACTTTGCGACGACGGTCGGCTTCACGGCGCCGTTGGACTGCTCGAACTTGTACTGGCTGCTCGCCATCTTCGCATTGACGGGCGAGCGCAGCTCGACGTCAATCACCTCGCCCGGCATCAGTGGCTTGCGGTAGCGGAATTCATCGCCGCTCACGGGATTGCCGCCCTTGTCGTACCAGAACTCACTGATCTTGAGCCCCGCGATCGAGCCGGTCGCCGACGGATTCTTCACCTTGAACTTCGTGATGATTTCGTCCTTCGTGCGGCTGGTGACCGGCTTGGTCATGCTCACCTGCGCCTCGCCGCGAATCGGCGGGACGAACTTGGCGGGCGCCGCCGGCGGAGCCTGGGCCGCAGGTGCCGCCGGTTTGGCCGCAGGCTTGGCCTGCCCCGCAAGCGCGCTTGTCGCCAACAGAACAGAGGCACCGAGTGCCAGCAGCGTGTTGAATTTCATAGTCATGATCTGATTCTCCCCAGGCAGTCAGACGCGGCCGGACCGAAGAGGGCCGGTCCCACAGTCGCGCATTATACGCTCACATTTCGCCGTTCCAATCCTCCGCCTCAGGGTTCGCCGACCGGAAGATTTCGAGGTGCCATTTGCCGCCGCCCCACGGCTCGATCACTTCGGTGGCGACGACATCCACGAGGATTTCGGCGAACGTGCGTCCTTCGGGATCGCCATCCAGATGATAGGCCGGCTCGTCCCATCCGAAGTTCGGATAGAGGACCATCGTCAGGAACAAGTCGTAGCCATCGTCGACGACGATGATCTGGCCGCAGGGACGCTTGATGGTCGAGTGATAGATCAGGTACTTCTCCGCGCTGTGCGCGCGGATATATCGCTTGAGCGCGAACTCGCGCGCGACGATCTCCTCGACGGCAATCTTCTTTTCCCAGCAGTCGCGGCAGTAGCGCTCCTCACCGCGAGGTTCGGAGACCTCCTTTGCCCCGCAGAGCGCGCACTTGGTTTTTGTGAGGTTCGACTTCCGGGTAGCCACGAACGAATTATAAGGGGACAGAGTCGGGTGATGCGTCGACTCACAATGGGGCACCGGCGTGAGTCGCCGCCTCACCCGACTCTGTCCCGCGTT
>Ga0075424_100004550_pt1 | contig 13103 bp, 10 predicted proteins | sample SoiMethybrSBSTD3_FD_75301 | JGI IMG/M metagenome (GOLD analysis project Ga0075424, IMG submission 75301) | Bulk soil microbial communities from a Populus tree surrounding site in Tennessee, USA - Soil MetaG P. TD hybrid SBSTD3 | ecosystem: Environmental > Terrestrial > Soil > Tree plantation... | reverse complement strand
GCCAGGCCGCGGCGGCGCGCTACGCGGTCGACGTGGGGGTCGAGACCGCGCGATCGCGTGCCTGGGGTCTCGCGGCCCGGCTCCGTACGGCGTTAGGCAGCATACCGGGCGTCCGCGTGCACGACCGCGGTGCGACGCCCTGTGCCATCGTGACGATGACGGCTGACGGGCGGCATGCCGACCCGATCGTCCGCGCGTTGAAGGATCGCCGGATCAATACAGTGTCGTCGCTCCGGGAATTCGGCATCTACGACTTTGACGCGAAAGGCATCGAGACGGCCGTCAGGCTGTCGCCGCACTACTACAACACCGATGCCGAGGTGGACGAGGCGGTCGAGGCGGTGCGGGGCATCGTGGCCGACTAACTGCCGGCGACGGGGGACGGGCGACGGGCGACGGCTAAGAGATGCGGAACGCCTCAGGATCTTCATCTCCAGTCGGCGAGCGTCAGCCAGCAGCCAGCACGACCAGCCAGCAACCAGCCGCTATTTCTCCCGTCTCCCGTCTCCCGTCTCCCGTTTCCCTCGCAGGTACGGCGCGAGCACCGCATTCACATCGTCGCGGATCCAGCGCTCGGCGGGTCCCTCATCGCTGTAGAAGGCCCATGTCATGAGCGAGCCGCTCACCATCGCCTCGACGGTCCGCGCGAGCGAAGCGACGTCGGTGGTGCGCCGGAGCTCGCCGGCGGCGACGGCAGCGGTCAATAGGTCGACGAGCCCCGCGCGCGTCGCCTTCGCCTGCACCGCGAGCTGGTCGCGGAAATCCGGGTCGGCCAAGTCGATCTGGAGGTAGGCGAGATTCCTGGCCAGCGCCGCCGGCGACTGCGCCAGCTGCGCCATGCACTCGGCATAGGCGCGCACGGCTGCGAGCGGAGAGCGATGCGAAGCCTTGAGCTGACCGATGAAATCTCCGGTCGACCCCGCGGCGGCGCGCGCGAGGGCGAGGAGTAGCTCTCGCTTCGACCCGAATCGTTGCGCCAGCGCGCCCGCTGTGACGCCGGCTTCGGCCGCGATCTCGGCTAGCGTGAGCTCACTTGGGGCAAGGCGATTCGTCGCGCGATGGGCGGCGGCGAAGACCTCCTCGTCACTGACTTTTCTGGGGCGCGGGCTCACAAGAGGGGGCTTGACGTTTCTAAACGGTCATATAGTTTGAAACTAAACGCCAACGTAGTATAGACCGTTGGCGCCTCCTGCACCACGACACGCTCACGAGGAGGATTCACGATGCGCATCGTCACGTACGGCGCCGCCTGCAGTCTCGACGGATTCATCGCGCCGAGCGATGGGTCGATGGACTGGCTCCACTTCAGTCGCGACGTCCAGGAATTCATGAGCACCTACTGGGCGTCGATCGACACGATGCTCATGGGCCGAAAGACGTGGGAGGTGGTGGTGGGGATGGGCAGTCGTGGTGGCGGCGGCGGGATGAAGGGAATCACGACGTACATCTTCTCGCGGACGCTCGACCGCGTGGGTCACGGTGCGCATCTCGTGAGCGAGGACGCCGGTGACTTCGTGCGGCAGCTCAAGGAGCAGCCAGGGAAGGGGATCTGTGTCATGGGTGGCGGTGAGCTCGCGCAGTCCCTCTTCGCAGCCGGTGTGATCGACGAAGTGGGTCTCAACGTGCACCCGATCCTGCTGGGTTCCGGCGTGCCGTTCTTCCGCGACGCCGGCCGCCGCATTTCCCTCGAGCTGGCGGAGTCGAAGGTGATCGATGGCGGGTGCGTGCTGTCGACGTACCGGGTCGGGAAACAGGGAGCGAAGCGGGGACGGGCGACGGGCGACGGGCGACGGAGGGAACGGGGAACCGGGAACCGTGCCTCTCGCTCGGGATGATCGCGATCCCTCGCTGCGCTCGGGATGACACGCGGCTCGCAGCCTAACGCTTTATTCCGTCCCCGCGCAGGAAGAAGCCAGGCAATGAGACCGGCGTCGTGCCCGTGATGGGAGCGCGGCCGAGCACGGCTGCGACTGCCGCGCGCTCGAGGGCGTCGCTGACGCCGTAGGTTACGAGGTACGTCTGCACACCCGGGAACTGGCGAATCAGATACGGATTCCCGAGCGCGACCGCGACGACTTTCTCTCGGCGCGCGAGCTCGTCGATCCACTTCGCGATGTGTGGTGGAACCGCCGGACGACCCTCACCCTCGATCCGGCGGACGTACGCTGCCACGATCACGCGATCCGCACCGGTCACCTGACGCGTCACCGAATCGAGATCGCTCACTGACGTCGCCGGCGAGATCTTGATCACGCGTGCGCCTGGAATAGCTGCACGTATGTCGCCGCCGAAGATCTTGCCCGCACGAAGCTCCGTCTCAGGCATGTACTGCACGACTGCGACGCGCCGCCCGGACACGGGAAGCAATGGGACATTGTCGCGGAGCAACGTCACGGCCCGCCGCGCGATGTCGGCCGCGACCGCACGATGATCCGGCGATCCGACGACCTCTCGCAAGGCATCGAGATCCGCGAGCGGGGAGTACGCGGCGCCCGTGCGCGCCTTGAGCTCGAGCACGTGTCGTGCGGCGGAGTCGATGTGCGCTCGTGGTATGTCCCCACGCTCGACCGCGCCTACCACCGCATCGATTGCCTTCGTCGGATCGCTCGGCTTGAGAATGATGTCGGCGCCGGCCTTCACCGCGAGGATAGCGCTCTCTTCGACGCTGTAGCCCTTGCCGACGCCTTCCATCGTCATCGCATCGGTGATGGCGATGCCGCCGAACCGTAGCGAGTCGCGCAGCACGCCCGTGATGATCTTGGGCGCGAGCGTCGCCGGCGTCGTGGAGTCGCCCTCGATGGCCGGCAACGCGATGTGCGCCGTCATCACCATGCCGGCACCGGCGTCGATCGCCGCGCGAAACGGCACGAGCTCCAGCGTATCCAGCCGGGCCCAGGTCGCGCCAACGATGGGGAGGCCGACGTGCGAGTCGACGTCCGTGTCGCCGTGGCCGGGAAAGTGTTTCGCCGTCGACACCGCACCGCCGTCCTGAGTACCGCGCACGAACTCGGCCGACAGGCGTGCGACGCGCTGCGCGTCCTCGCCGAACGAGCGCGTGTTGATGACGGGGTTGGATGGATTGTTGTTGACGTCGACGACCGGGGCGAAGTTGATCTGGATTCCGACGGCGCGCGCTTCCTGCGCGATGATCTTCGCAACGTCGTACGCGTCCTGATCGCGGCCAGTCGCGGCGATTGCCATCGCGCTCGGGAACACGGTGGCGCTGCCGGCATCGAGCAGGTAGTGCGTGAACGTTCCGCCCTCGAGTCGCCCGAGGCCAGGCTCGAGGTCCGACGAGGTGAGCAACGGGACGCGTGACAGCCGCTGCATGTTGTTGATCTTGGCGGCGACCTCGATCGGGGTACCTAACGACATGCTCACGCCGCCGATGTGGTCGCGCTCGATCCACCGGCGCACCTCGGCGTACGACGAGTCGCCGTTGCTCGTGTAATCGCCCAGCACCCAGACCATCACCATCTGGCCCACACGGTCGCGCAGCGACAGTGTCGCGAGCGTGCTGTCCACCCATTTTGCCTGCGCCGGCGTGAGCGGTGCGCGCGGATTGAAGGCCCCGGGCGGCGGCGCCGGGAGCGCGGTCGGTGCCGGATGCGGGGTTGCTGCGACCTTTCCGGGCGTAGTCGATGGGGTCGGAGCCGGGTTGCGCGCACAGGATGCAAGGCCGACCGTGGCGACCAGGCCGACGATCGAAATTGCGGTGACGCGGATCGGATTCAGAATCATGCTTGTTAAGCTAGCGTGCCGTGCGCCGAGCGATCCAGCAGTGTCATCCTCGCGTCGTGCTCGTCAGGCAGGGGATCCACGACTCGTGCGCCGCCCTGGGTCACGGCGATCGCGCGCCGCGCGATTTGCACGAATGGTTCGACGTCGTGCGTGGCGATCACGATCGTCGCGTCCCGTCCGCTCGCGTCGCTGATCCACGACGTCAGCCAGAGTCGCATCGGTCGATCCATCGCCTCCAGTGGCTCGTCGAGCAGCAGCGTGGTGGGTTGGCCGATGAATGCTGCCGCCAGCACCGCGCGCCGACGCTGCCCCATGGACAGCTCGCGCACCGACCGGTCTCCAAGGTCCCGCAGGCCGACCGCCTCCAGCGCACGAACCCCGTCGTCCACCGGTCGGCTTCGGAGACGACACACGAGTCCGAGCACCTCGCCGACCGTTGCATACGGCGTGAGATCCGGGTGTTCCGGCACATAGGCCAGCGCGGCGCGGGCCGCGACTTCGTCGCGCCACAGGTCGTGACCGTCGATGCACACCGAGCCGGCGTTAGGTTGCTCTACGCCCGAGATGAGCTTGAGCAGTGTGCTCTTCCCGGCGCCGTTCGGCCCAAGCAACAGTGAGACGCCCGGACCGACGTCGAGGGCATCGCAGGCGAACGCAGTCGTGCCCTTCGAGTATCCGAATCGGACATCTCGGAGCGAGATCATCGCGCGCTCCATGCGAGCGAGTCACCTGTGGCATCGTGATGCAGCTCGTGCCATCCGGTGACGATCTGGCGGCGGTCGCGTTTTGCGGCGGCGCGGACGAGAAGCGGCGTCATGGCCAACGCGGGCACCGACAGCAAGGGATAGAAGGCGACCGCGATTCCGAGCCCGATGCCGATCGCGATCAGTGCGCCGCTGACACGCGTTAGGCGTCCACGGGCACCGTGCGAGAGCAGGACCGCGAGGAAGGCGATCGGCGGAAGCATCGCGAGCGCGACGATTGCGGTGCGGGCATCCACGATGCCCGATGCGAGTGCCACGACCACGCCTGGCAGGCCGATCGCCAGCGCGTCGTCGGCCGCGCGCGCGGTACTCGACCACGGCAGCGATCGGATCCACGGCCACGCAGGCCGCCTGGTCACGACGATGTCGGCAATCGCGCCGACGTAGAGCGCGAGCGCGATCACGCTCCACAGTCGCGCCACGAATCCGACCTCGGGGCCAACGAGCTCGTTGTTCCGCGTGTAGAACCACGCCGCGGCAAGCGCGAGTGCCGGCACCGGCAGGGGCGCGAGGAGTCGCCAGCCAACCGCTCGCCACGTGAACCTGAACATAGGCAGTGTCCCGGGCATCGCCGGCGACGCGACCGCCGAACGTCGGACGGCGACTCGCAGCGGACCGGCGGTGAGGTCCGAGGCGACGAATAGCGCGATACCGACGGCGAGCGTCGCCCAGTGCCCGAGCGATGCGGCGAGTGCGGAAGCAAGAAAGCCCGGTGCGCTCAGGAACGCTCGACGGGCTGGCACGGCCGCGGCGCCCGCGGCCACGAGCGCTACCAGCGCGCCGATCAACTTCGGCCCCGACAGCGGGACATGGTATGCGGTGGCCGTGAGAATGGCGGCCACGAGGACCGCCGCTGCCAGCGGGAGCTGGATGATCGGTAGGGCATACGTCACCCCTCGTCGGTGCTGTACGCCAGTGACCGGCAACGAGCGCGTCCAACCGCCGAGCCCCAGCGTTAGGCGCGGGACGGCATCGCGCGCGAGACCGAGCGCGATCAGCGTGAGCCCGATGAGTGGACCACTGCCCACGCCCTTCGCTGCGACGCCCAACGAGAGAAAGCGAAGCCACACCCATGGGTCCGGCGCCGAGCCGAGCACGATGATGATGAGACCAATCGTTGCAATCGCGTTTCGGGCCGCGACGCGAGCACCGCCGGACAGGTGGAACCACAGTAGCGAAATCGACCGATTCATTTATCAAACGTTAAGGTTCGCGTGCGAAAACGCAGCGCGTTGCTGAGACGACAGGCACGAATTGTGTCCGGGTCTTGCACTGTGGAGTAAACGGAATCGACTCAACAGTGAGGACGTGGTATGAATCGAATGAAGCTGATTGCACTCGCAATCGCCCTTGTTGCTGCGCCGAGCGTCGGCCACGCGCAGCAGCGCGATACGGTGAAGCGCGACACAGTCAAGAAAGAGAGCACGCCGGAGAAGGTTGGTCGGCAGACCGGAACCTCGGTCCAAAAGGCCGCCAAGACGACCGAGCACAACGCCAAGGCAGCGGGCCACGCGACGAAGACCAATGCGGCGCACGCGGCCAGCGCAACGAAGACGAACGCGTCGCATGCGGCGAGCGCGACGAAGACGAACGCCAGCCATGCGGCGGACGCGACCAAGACCAACGCCAGTCACGCCGCCTCGGCGACGAAAACGAACGCCAGTCACGCCGCCTCGGCGACGAAAACGAACATCCATCACCTGAAGAAGGACGTCAAGAAAGCCGTCGGGGACACGACAAAACCGGCGAAGCCGTAGCCTCGTTAGGGTTGGTTCGAAGGTCGGAGCCCTTGGTGCCGTGATCGAGGGTTCCGACCGTTGTCGGCCTCGGTCACGCCAATGGCGGAATGGCGCCAGGAATACCGGGCTCGGGTTTGCCGTTTCGGCGTGCGGTTTGCCTTTGATGGGGTCTCTATGTGGCAATGAACATCCAGGAGGCTCTCATGCAAAAGACAGCTGCACTCGTGCTCGCGCTCGCTGCGTCTCTCGGTGCCTGCTCCCGCGCAGCGACCGTCGAGTCGTCAGGCGGCGAGGTCGCGACCCCAACGCCCGTCACCGCGAACAGCCTGCCGGCCGGTTCGGTGGTCAAGGTATCGCTCGATCAGCAGGTCGGTACGAAGGCGAGCAAGGTGGGTGATACCTTCAGCGCGACTGTTGTGGATCCGATCGTGGCAGCGAACGGCCGAACGGTGGTCCCCGCAGGCGCGAAGGTCTACGGGAAGGTGACTGGTCTGCAGGACTCGAACAACGCGGGTCAGAAGGCGGCCATCCGTCTCGACTTCGAGAAGATCAACATCAACGGTGTGGAGCGTCCGTTCGAAGCGAACATCACGGCCACGCAGCTCCAGACGCAGGGCCAGGACACGAAAGACGAGACGTTGAAGAAGGCGGGTATTGGCGCGGCCGCTGGCGCGGTGCTCGGTGCGGTGATCGGCGGTGGCGACGTCTCGAAGATCCTCGGTGGCGCCGCGATCGGCGCGGCGGCCGGCACGGTCATCTCGCTCGGTACCGGTGAAGTGGAAGCAGTACTTCCAGCCGGCTCGAAGATGACGTTGCAGACGACGCAGCAGGTAACGTTGTAGAAACTGGTAACAGGTAACTGGTGACTCGCAGTTGAACACCCCCGGGACGCCTCTCGATGCGAGATGAGCATCCCGGGGGTTCAAATAACCAGTAACCACCTCCAGTAACCAATTACCTGTCGCTTCTCTATCGATCTCGACGCACCATCAGTACGTTGCGCGCCCATGAATGCCCCCACGGAGCTTCGTCGAGAGCTGGGTCTCGCCGACCTGGTGCTGATGCAGGTCGTGTTCGTCGTCGGATCCGGATGGGTGGGAACCGCGGCGAAGCTCGGCCCGTCGCAGCTCGTGTTCTGGCTCGTCGCGATTGCCACCTACTACCTCCCGCAAGCGGCCGTCGTGATTGCGCTCAACCGGCGGATGCCGCTCGAGGGTGGGCTCTATCAGTGGGCCAAAACGGCGTTCGGTGAGTTCGGCGGGTTCCTCGTCGCGTGGAACCTCTGGCTGTTCGCCATCCTTGTCATTTCCTCGTTCTACGTGATGGTCGGGCAGAACATCGGGTACCTCATTGGCGGACTGAAGCCGGGCGCGTTCGCAGCGGCCGCGTGGTATATGCCGCTGATCAGCATAGTGCTGTCTCTTCTGCTGATTGTCGTTGCGGTTCGTGGCCTTGGCGTCGGCAAGTGGTTCACCGGATTCGGCGGCTTCGCGCAGATTCTCACGTACGTCGCGCTCATCGCCATCCCGCTCGTGGCGCTCGCGCGTGGCACGTTGCCGCGCTACCGGCCATTCGCCACGGAGCTACCCGAGCTGTCGCTCTACAGCCTCAACATCTTCGGCAAGATGGCGTTAGGCGCGATGTCGGGGTTCGAGTTCGTCGCGCTGATGGCCGGCGAGACGCGTGAGCCGGAGCGCAGCATTCCGCGGTCGGTGGTCATTTCGACGCCCCTCATTGCACTCATGTTCATTCTCGGCACGGCTACAGTGCTGGCGTTCGTGCCGCGCGAGCAGATCGACCTCGTGAGCCCGATCCCGCAGACGTTGCGCGCCGGCGTGGAGGGGCTTGGCGTCGCGAGCTTGGTGGCGCCCGTGCTGATCGTGCTCCTGCTCATGCGCCAGCTCGGGGCGATGAGCATGATGTTCGCGGGCAACACGCGCCTCCCGATGGTCGCGGGGTGGGATGGCCTGTTGCCGAGCTGGTTCACGCGGCTGCATCCAAAATGGCGCACGCCGGCGAACTCGATCGCGTTCGTGGGTGCCGTGACACTGGTGCTCACGTTAGGCAGTTTCATCGGCACCGGAACGCAGGAAGCGTTTCAGCTGCTCGAGAACGCGGGCGGGATCTTCTACGCCATGGCCTACCTGGCGCTATTCGCGATCCCGCTGTTCGGCGCCCATCGCTTTGGCTGGCACCCGCCCCTCTGGTTGCGGCTCGCGTCAGCGTCGGGGCTCGCGGTGACGGTGCTCTATTCGGTGCTGTCGATCTTCCCGATCATCGACGTCCCCAGCTGGCAGATGTTCGCGGTCAAGGTCGGCGGCGTCGTCGTGGGCGCCAACGTGTTAGGCGCCGGAATCTACGGCCTGGCCGGCCGGCGCGGCCGCGTGGTCGCGGCAGGCGTGGCCGAGGGCGACTAGCGGACAATGGCATACGGCCCAGGTCGGTGCGGGACGCCCGTCCCGGCCGCGCCTGCAATTTGCAAAAGGCCGAGAAGACGGACGCCATAGCACCGCTTTTCACGCCCGACTCAGTCGGGTATTCGACGTTGACTACCACGCCTCAAGAGCTCTTGCCCCAGCCAAGCGTTGTCGTTCGCCCCGAGGACCTGTTCCCCGCGGGGTCCGAAATGGCGACGCGAATGCGTGCCTTCGACTGGGCCGCAACGTCGCTCGGCCCCGTTCACACGTGGCCGCAGAGCCTCCGGACGGCCGTGCGCATCGTGCTCACGTCACGCTTCGCAATGTGGATGGGGTGGGGTCCCGACCTCACGTTCTTCTACAACGATGCCTACGCGCGCATGACCCTCGGGAAAAAGCACCCGTGGGCGCTGGGGCGCACCGCGCGCGAGGTCTGGGCAGAAATCTGGCGGGACATTGGCCCCCGCATAGAACGCGTGATCGAGACCGGCACAGCGACGTGGGACGAAGGCCTTCTCCTGTTTCTCGAGCGGAGCGGCTACGTCGAGGAGACATACCACACGTTCTCCTATAGTCCGCTCACCGACGACGCGACGACGGTGGCGGGGATGTTGTGCGTGGTGACCGAGGAGACCGACCGTGTCATCGGCTCCCGCCGCCTCGCGTCGCTGCGCGAGCTCGGGGCATCCCTCGCGTCAGTCACAGCGGAAGCGGATGTGATCGAAGGGATAAGGCGTGGCATAGGCGACAATCAGCGCGACATCCCGTTCTCCTTGCTGTACCTGTACGCTGGCGCGGACGGCCACGACGCCAACGGCATTCGGGCGCAGCTCGCTGGAGCCACGGGCATCGAACCCGGCCATCCGGCCGCCGCGGCGGAGATCCGCGTGGGTGACTCCGACGCGCCCTGGCCTGCTGCCGCGCTCCATGCTCATCCCGAACGGATCGTCATCGACGATCTGGCCAAGCGTGTTGATGGCATACCCACCGGAGCGTGGGACGTCGCGCCTCATCAGGCCGTCGTCGTGCCCATCGCGCAGGCCGCGCACCAACGTCCCGCGGGTTTCCTCGTTGCCGCAACCAACCCGTATCGCCCACTCGACGAAGGCTACGTCGGCTTCATCGACCTCGTCGCCGGCCAGATCGCGGCGAGTCTGGCGAACGCCCGCGCGCACGAGCGCGAGCGGCGGCGCGCAGAGTCGCTGGCGGAGCTCGATCGGGCGAAGACGCAGTTCTTCTCGAACGTCAGCCACGAGTTCCGCACGCCGCTCACGCTCATCCTCGGTCCGACGGAGGACGTGCTCGCGAACCCGGACACGGGACCGCGGAATCGCGCGAGCCTCGAGGTCATCCATCGCAACGCGATGCGTCTCCTCAAGCTCGTGAACACACTGCTCGACTTCTCGCGCATTGAGGCCGGGCGGATCGATGCACGCTATGAGCGGACCGATCTCTCGAAGCTGACGGCGGAGCTCGCGAGCTCGTTCCGGTCGGTGATCGAGCAGGCGGGGCTCGCCCTGGAGCTCGACTGCACGCCGACCACCGGCACCGTGTACGTGGATCGGGACATGTGGGAGAAGATCGTCCTGAATCTCGTGTCCAACGCGTTCAAGCACACGTTCGACGGGACGGTCACGGTCGCGCTTCGTGAGCGGGACGGCGCCGCGGAGCTCGTCGTGCGCGACACCGGCATCGGCATCAGCCCGGATCAGATTCCGCGGCTCTTCGAGCGGTTCTACCGGGTGCCTAACGTCCGCAGCCGGACGCACGAAGGCACGGGCATTGGACTCGCCCTGGTCCAGGAGCTGGTCAGGCTGCACGGCGGTTCGATCACGGTGGACAGCGTGCAGGGCACGGGCACCTCGTTCACCGTCCGGATCCCGTTAGGCAGCGCGCATCTGCCGGTGGACCGGGTATCGTCGGGTGACGGCGGAACCATACGCGTGCCAACACCGGCCTCCGGCGTGCTGGCATTCACCGCGGAGGCACAGCGGTGGCTCCCCGATGACAGCGACGCGTCGATCGCCGGGGTGCGATCGGACGACGGCCGAGCGCGTGCGCTCGACCATGCTCGCGTGCTCGTCGTGGACGACAACGCCGACATGCGAGACTATGCGGCGCGGCTGCTCGGCGCGCACGGGTGGATCGTCGACACGGCCGGCGACGGTGCCGCGGCGCTCGCCGCCGCGCGGCGCGATCCGCCCGACCTCGTCCTGAGCGATGTGATGATGCCGCGGCTCGATGGCTTCGGCTTGCTGCGCGCGCTGCGAGCAGATCCGCGCACGAGCGCCACGCCGATCATCCTGCTCTCCGCGCGAGCGGGTGAGGAGGCGCGGGTCGAAGGGCTCGACACCGGCGCCGACGACTACCTCGTCAAGCCATTCTCGGCACAGGAACTGGTCGCGCGCGTCCGCTCGCATCTGTCGCTCGCGCGCGTGCGCACCGCGGCATCCGACGCCGCCGATCGCGCGCGTCGAGACGCCGAGGCGGCGCGCGAGGAAGCCGAGCGGGCGAATCGCGCAAAGAGCGATTTCCTCGCCGCGATGTCGCACGAGCTGCGCACGCCGCTCAACGCCATCGCCGGGTACGTGCAGCTGCTCGAGATGGAAGTGCATGGCCCGATGAGCGATTCACAGCGCGAGGTCCTTCGCCGGGTCCAGCGGAGTGAGCATCATCTGCTGTCGCTCATCAACGACGTGCTCAACTTCGTGAAGATCGAGGCCGGGCGGGTCGAGTACGACATGCGTCCAGTCGACCTGGGCGCCGTGGTCGCAGCCGCCGCGCCTATCGTCGAACAGCAGCTCCAGGCGAAGCGAATCGCGTTCGAGCAGCGCGTGGATTCAGGGACAACCGTGTGGGCTGATGAAGACAAGCTCCGTCAGGTCCTGCTGAATCTCCTCACGAATGCCGTGAAGTTCACCGAGCCGGGTGGAAGGGTGACGGTCGACGTCGCGCCAACAACCGGTGATGCGGACACGGTGCTGCTTCGTGTGACGGATACCGGCATTGGCATCCCGGCGGAGAAACAGGAGGCGATCTTCGATCCGTTCATCCAGGTGCACCGCGACTTCACACGCTCGACGGAAGGAACGGGGCTCGGCCTCTCGATCAGCCGCGACCTGGCGCGCGGCATGGGAGCGGAGCTGCGCGTGGAGTCGGTGGTGGGGAAGGGGTCCGTATTTACATTGGCGTTGCGGTGCCGAGCTGACGGGGAACCGGGAACAGGGAACCGGGAACCGTAATTCCTCGGGGAGTCACTGTTCCCGCTTCCCTGTTCCCGGTTCCCTTCCTCGCCAGTCGCCAGCCCCCAGTTGGCTCGGCTAGGTTGACGAATGACGTTCACCGCCGCGCTCCTCGTCATCCTTTCCGCCACGACGCACGCGTACTGGAACTTCCTGCTCAAGCGGAGCGGGGGAACGCAGTTGTTCGTGGGCCTGAGCAAGGTGGGCGAAGTGGTGATGTTCGCGCCGTTCTTTCTCGCGCTAGTGGCGCCGAAGATGGCTCGGTTCGACGGACTGTTCATGCTCGCCGCGGTCGGCGCCGTGTTCGTGCTCGTGAATTACGTCTGCCTCGCGTGGGCGTACCGGCATGGCGACCTCTCGTTCGTGTATCCGCTGGCGCGCGGGAGCATTCTACTCTTTCTCCCGTTTCTCGCGTTCGTGACGGTCGGCGAGCGCGTGAGCGCGATGGGAGCGTTCGCGCTGTCGCTCATCGTGTGTGGGATCGTCGCCCTGCAGCTGCCGTCGCTCGAGTGGCGCGCGCTCTCGTCACTCGGTCACCGACTTCGGAGCCCGGCGACGACGTTCGCGCTCCTCGCCGCGTTCGCGGCGGCGTGCTATACGCTCTGGGACAAGCACGCGGTGCAGCGCGTCCCGGCGTTCGCCTACATCTATCTCTACACGGCGATCACGGCGATCGCGTACGGTGCGTTCATCTGGCGCCGGTATCCGCGGACCGAGGTCGCCAGACAGTGGCGGACGCATCGCTGGCCGATCCTGCAGGTCGGCTTCCTCAACATCACGTCGTATCTGCTCGTGCTCGTGGCGCTCCGTACCGGGACCTCGAGCTATGTCATCGGGCTGCGCCAGCTCAGCATCGCGTTCGGCGTGCTGCTTGGATGGTGGCTGTTGCGAGAGCAGGTCTCGGTGCCGAAGCGCGTCGGCGTCGCACTGATCGTGGCCGGCTGCCTGGCGGTCGGCGTGGCGCGTTAGGCGGCGGGATCAGAGGGCCGATCAAACGGGGCGATCAAAGGGGTCAGAGTCGCTTGAATATTGAGATCTCGACGTTGCAACGATTTCGAATTCAAGCGACTCTCACCCCTTTGATCCTTTGATCCGCCTTACGTCAGACGACCGGGCCGCGTCGGCCCGTGACCGCCCGATAGATGGCCAGGACGATGATCGCGCCGATGACGGACATGATCCATCCGGCCGCCTGGCCTG
>Ga0075424_100004549_pt1 | contig 13106 bp, 10 predicted proteins | sample SoiMethybrSBSTD3_FD_75301 | JGI IMG/M metagenome (GOLD analysis project Ga0075424, IMG submission 75301) | Bulk soil microbial communities from a Populus tree surrounding site in Tennessee, USA - Soil MetaG P. TD hybrid SBSTD3 | ecosystem: Environmental > Terrestrial > Soil > Tree plantation... | reverse complement strand
CGCGAGCGCCGCCCCTGCGCCGCTCAAGGACGGCGCGCTTCTGCTCGGAACGATCGCGCTGTCACTCGCGACCTTCATGAACGTGCTCGACACGTCGATTGCCAACGTGTCGATTCCGGCGATGGCGGGCGATCTGGGCGTGTCGCCGGATCAGGGCACGTGGGTCATCACCTCGTTCGGGGTGGCGAACGCCATTTCGCTTCCGCTTACCGGCTGGCTGACGCAGCGCTACGGTCAGGTGCGGCTGTTCACGGCGTCGGTCCTGCTGTTCGTGCTCGCCTCGTTTCTCTGCGGTCTCGCGCCATCGCTCGGCTGGCTGATCGTCTTTCGCGTCATCCAGGGCGCGGTCGCCGGCCCGATGATTCCGCTGTCGCAGTCGTTGCTGTTGTCGAGCTATCCCAAGGAAAAATCCGGCACCGCGCTGGCGATGTGGTCGATCACGACGCTGGTGGCGCCGGTCGTGGGACCGCTACTCGGCGGCTGGATCACCGACAACATCTCCTGGCCGTGGATCTTCTATATCAACGTGCCGGTGGGGCTCGGTGCGGCTGCGGTGACTTGGCTCATCTACCGGAAGCGCGAGACCGGGACCGTCAAGCTGCCGATCGACGGCGTCGGTCTGGGCCTGCTGGTGATCTGGGTCGGCGCGCTGCAGATCATGCTCGACCGCGGCAAGGATCTGGACTGGTTCCATTCCGGACAAATCGTGATGCTGGCGATCGCGGCGGCGGTCGGCCTTGCGCTGTTCGTCGTCTGGGAGCTGACCGACCGCCATCCGGTCGTCGACCTGCGGCTGTTCGGGCGCCGCAACTTCTGGACCAGCACGATGGCGATGTCGCTCGGGTACGGAACGTTCTTCGGCAACGTCGTGCTGCTGCCCTTGTGGTTGCAGCAGTACATGGGCTACACGGCGACGATGGCCGGGATGGTGCTCGCGCCGGTCGGGGTGCTGGCGATCCTGCTCACGCCGATCGTCGGCAAGAACATGCACCGGGTCGATCCGCGCATATTCGCGAGCGCCTCCTTTGGCGTTCTCGCCGTCGTGCTGTTGATGCGCTCGCACTTCAATACGAGCGCCGACTTCGCGACGCTGCTGGTGCCGACTTTCATTCAGGGCGCGGCGCTGGCGGTGTTCTTCATTCCGCTGATAACGCTGGGGCTTTCGGGTCTCACGCCCGACCGCATTCCCGCGGCTTCGGGGTTATTCAACTTCGCGCGCATCACCGCCGGATCGTTCGGCACGTCGATCGCGACGACGTTTTGGGATCGCCGCGCGAGCCTGCACCACGCCCAGCTCGCCGAACGCATTAGCTCATACGATCCCTCATCGGCGCAGGCTTTGGCCGGCATGCAGGCGGGCGGGCTCAGCTCGCCGCAAAGCTACGAAGCGGTGAATCGACTCATCGATCAGCAGGCGTACATGCTGTCGGCCAACGATATCTTCTACGCATCGGCGGTGTTGTCCCTCTTGCTGATCGCGGTGATATGGCTCGCCCGCCCGGCAAAAGCCGGCGATGCCGCAGCTGCAGCGGCCGGCGCGCATTAGCGACGTCGCTGAATCCGTCCTTCGGCGGGTAGCGACGGGTTTTCGCCAGTTCGCTACATCGTTTTCTGCGCGCTCTCGGGCGTATACTCACTCGCCCGTTCCGACGACTCCACCTACTGCGGCGTCCGGGTGGAGCGCGCGTGCGAAATCGCTTGTGACGTAAGGCAATCCCCGGCTATTGCACCGGCCGCCCGCGGAGAATCTCGATGCAACAAGCTGCGCGCAGCGTCATCCCGGCGACGTTGATTCCGGGCGACGGGATCGGTCCGGAAATCATCGACGCCACGGTCATCGTGCTGGACGCCGCAGGCGCCCCGTTCGAGTGGGACGTGCAGCAGGCCGGAATGGCCGGCATGAAGGCGCATGGCGATCCCTTGCCGCAACCCACGCTGGAGAGCATCCGGCACACCAGGCTCGCCTTGAAGGGGCCCTTGGCGACCCCGTCAGGCGGCGGTTATCGCTCGTCGAACGTCCGCTTGCGCGAGGAGTTTCATCTCTACGCCAACGTCAGGCCGGCGCGCACGCTGATTCCGGGCGGCCGGTACGAAAACATCGATCTCGTGCTGGTGCGGGAAAACACCGAAGGGCTGTACGTGGGATACGAGCACTACATTCCCATCGGCGACGATCCGCATGCGGTGGCGATCGGCTCCGGCGTCAATACGCGCGCGGGCTGCATCCGAATCGCTGAGTTCGCGTTCGATTACGCCGTGCGCAACAAGCGCCGGAAAGTCACGATCGTACACAAGGCGAATATCATGAAGGCGCTTACCGGCATCTTCCTCGAGACCGCGAGACAAATCGGCGAGCGCTACCGCGACCGCATCGAAATCGACGAGCGCATCGTCGACGCCTGCGCGATGCAGCTCGTGCTCGATCCATGGCAGTTCGACGTCATCGTGACGACCAATCTCTTCGGCGACATTCTCTCCGACGAGATCGCGGGGCTCGTCGGCGGGCTGGGCATGGCGCCGGGTGCGAACATCGGCACCGACGCCGCGATATTCGAAGCGGTGCACGGCTCCGCGCCCGACATCGCGGGAAAGGGCGTTGCCAATCCGCTGGCGCTGATCCTGGCCGCGGCGATGATGCTAGACCATGTCGGCCGCGAAGACCTAGCGCATCGCGTGCGCCAGGGCATCGACGAGACGCTGCATGTCGACAAGGTTCGCACCGGCGACCTGGGCGGGAAAGCGTCGACCCGGGAGTTTGCGCAGGCGCTGGCGCGGCGTGTATCTTAGGTTCCTTAGCTGCAAGTCGACAGCATCACCGATCGCAACGACGCCAGGAAACAGACGATCCTTTGGAGTCCTATGACGACCGCCGCCCAACTGTTCGTTAAATGCCTTGAGAACGAAGGGGTCGAGTACATCTTCGGCATTCCGGGCGAGGAGAACATCGACATCATGGATGCGCTTCTCGACAGCAGCATCAAGTTCGTCACCACGCATCACGAGCAGGGCGCGGCGTTCATGGCCGACGTCTACGGGCGCCTCACCGGCCGCGCGGGCGTGTGCATGTCGACGCTGGGTCCCGGTGCGACCAACCTGATCACGGGGGTCGCCGACGCCAACATGGACCGCGCCCCGATCGTCGCCATTGCGGGCCAGGGCGCGACGACGCGTTTGCACAAGGAAAGTCACCAGATACTCGATCTAGTCAATCTCTTCGCCCCGATCACCAAGTACAGCACACAGATTCGCGAAGCCGAGATCGTGCCGGAAATCGTGCGCAAGGCGTTCAAGGTCGCCCAGACGGAAAAGCCTGGCGGCGCCTTCATCGATTTTCCCGAGAACATCGCCGAGTTGAAATTTTCCGGTAAGCCGATCGAGGTGCAGACGGCTTACACCTCGGACACACCCGACGCAAAGATCGAACAGGCCGCGAAGATCATCTCCGCGGCGAAGTATCCGGTGATCCTTGCGGGCAATGGCGTCGTTCGCCAGGGCGCGGCCGATGCGCTCGTAACATTCGCCGAGGTCCTGCGGATTCCAGTCGCGAACACGTTCATGGCCAAAGGCGTCATCCCGTTCTCGAACGAGTTGTCGCTGGGCACGATCGGCCTCAAGGCGCGCGACCTGCCGTGGTTTGCGTTTGACAAGGCCGACGTCGTGATCTGCGTGGGCTACGACATGGTCGAGTATCACCCGGACATGTGGAATCCGAACGGCGACAAGACCATCGTCCACATCGACGCGCTGCCGGCCGAAGTCGACGCGCATTACATCGTCGCGATGGGCGCCCTGGGCGACATCACCTCGAGCCTGCGCGGGATTGCGTTGAAGGCGAAACCGCAGAAGAGCGTGCCGTTCAAGGCACTGCGCAAGGCGATCTTCGACGACCGCGCGGGCTACGCCTCCGACGACGGCTTCCCGGTCAAGCCGCAGAAGATCGTGTGGGATTTGCGCGAAGTGCTGGCGCCGGAGGATATCGCCATCTCCGACGTCGGCGCGCACAAGATGTGGATGGCGCGCATGTATCGCGCCGAGCGGCCGAACACCTGCATCATCTCCAACGGTTTCGCCGCGATGGGGATCGCCGTGCCGGGCGCGATTGCCGCCAAGCTCGCCTATCCCGAGCGCAACGTCATCGCGGTCACCGGCGATGCCGGCTTCATGATGAACTCGCAGGAGATCGAGACGGCGCTGAGAATGAAAACGCCGTTCGTGGTGCTGATCTGGAACGACGCCGAGTACGGACTCATCACCTGGCACCAGTTGCGCCATTTCGGCCGTCCCAGCAACATCAGCTTCAAGAACCCCGACTTCGTCAAATACGCCGAGAGCTTTGGCGCGAAGGGCTATCGCGTAGAGCGCACGCAGGATCTCGTGCCCACGCTCAAGAAAGCTCTTGCGGACGACACGGTCGTCATCATCGATTGTCCGGTAGACTATTCGGAGAACATGAAGCTGACCGAGCGCCTGAAGAAACTCGTCAATCCGGTGTGAGGAACGATCCCGTGAAGATCCACGCCGCCGTATTGAATGCGATGGGCGCGCCGACGCCCTACGCCGACTCGCGCCCGCTCACCATCGAGGAGCTCGAGCTGGCGCCGCCCGGCCCGGGCGAGGTTCTGGTGCGCATCAGGGCGGCGGGCTTGTGCCACTCCGATCTCTCGGTGATCAACAAGGACCGGCCGCGACCGATGCCGATGGCGCTGGGGCACGAAGCGTCCGGCATCGTCGAAGAGCTCGGGGAGGGCGTCACCGATCTGCAGCGCGGCGATCATGTCGTGCTGGTATTCGTTCCCAGCTGCGGCCATTGCCCGCCGTGCGCCGAGGGCCGTCCTGCGTTGTGCGTGCCGGGTGCGGCGGCCAACGGCGCCGGGACGCTGCTGTCGGGACAGCGCCGCCTGACGCGCAACGGCGAGACCGTTCACCACCACCTGGGGTGCTCGGCGTTCGCGGATCACGCCGTGGTGTCGCGCCGCTCGCTGATCAAGATCGATCCGGAGCTGCCCTTCGACGAGGCGGCTCTCTTCGGCTGTGCCGTTCTGACCGGCGTGGGCGCGGTCGTCAACACTGCGCAGGTGCGCGCCGGCGCGTCGGTCGCGGTGGTGGGCTTGGGCGGCGTCGGCCTCGCGTCGGTGCTCGGCGCGCGCGCCGCCGGCGCGCGCCACATCGTTGCCGTCGATCTCGCGGCCGACAAGCTTGAGTTGGCCAAGAGCCTCGGTGCGACGCATGCGTTCAACGCCGCCAGCCCCGACGCCGCCGACGGCGTCAAGGAGGCGACTTCCGGCGGCGTCGATTACGCGATCGAGATGGCGGGCTCGGTGAAGGCCTTCGACCTCGCATACCGCATTACCCGTCGCGGCGGCACGACGGTGACCGCCGGCCTGCCGCCGCCGAGCGCGACCTGGCCGATGTCGCCGGTCAATCTCGTCGCCGAGGAGCGGACGATCAAGGGCAGCTATATCGGGACCTGCGTGCCGTCTCGCGATCTGCCTCGCTTCATCGACCTGTACCGTCAAGGGCGCATGCCGGTGAATCGTCTGATGAGCGGCAAGCTCGCGCTCGACGAGATCAACAAGGGTTTCGACCTGCTCCACGAAGGCAAGGCGGTGCGCCAGGTCGTCGTGTTCTGAAGGCTTCCGAGAGATCGATGCATGAACTGGTTCGACGCGCCCGCCGGCTGGCTCAAATACTGGACGGAAAATCAGACGAGCCTTTTCCAGGCTCTCGCCGAAGGCAAAACGGCTGCGCCGTGGATGACGCCTGGCGAAGCGCCCACGGGCTCTCTCGAAGACTGGACGCGGCAGATGTCGGAGTTCTCCCGGCGCTCGGTCGAGAGCTGGACCGCGCTGGCCAAGCAGGGATGGCCGATGCTGACCGGCAGCGACGCCGATCGCAGCAGTCTGCAGCAGTTGTTCGATCCGGCGGTCTGGAGCAGGACGGGCGCCGGCCGCTTCGACCTGGCGCTCGAACGTCTCACCGAAGGCCCGACCTACGCCACGTTGTGGGACCTCGACCGCAAGCTGCTGAACGCGCAGAAGCTCTGGCTCAAGCGCTCCGAGGACATCGCCGCCTATCAGGCCATCGTGCAGGCCGCGTGGCGGCGCGCCATCCAGCGTTTCGTCGACGCGCTCAACGATCCGAAGGCGCCGCCGCTCAACAGCGGGCGCGAGTTCCTGGATCTGTGGATCGCGACGGCCAACGCGTGCCTGCTGGAGATGCACCGGTCCGACGAATTCCTCGAGGCGCAACGCACGATGACACGCTCGGCAACCGAATACCGCCTGCAGGAGCGCGAAATCGCCGAGGCGTTCTGCGCCATGCACCATATCCCCACGCGTACGGAGATGGACGAGGTGCAGCACGCGGTCTACGAATTGCGCCGCGAATTGCGCGCTTTGCAGAGGAAGGGTGAAGGCAAGCTCGCCAAACCCGCGCCGACTCCACGCAGCGGCAAACGGCCGGCCCCGAAAGCAAAGGCGAAACGCAAAGCCAAGAGAGTTGGATCATGACCGGTCGCGTCCAGGTCGATCCCCAGCGAGCCTTTGCAGAGATCGCCGAATTCAATCGCACGCTGGCGCAGGGGCTCTCGCTCCTGGACAAGACGCGCGATCGCGACGTCCAGATCGCGACGACGCCCAAACGAGAGGTGTTCCGGCAGGACAAGACCGTTCTCTATCACTACGAGCCGATGGCCAAGCGCGAGGTCAAGGTGCCGGTGCTCGTCGTCTACGGCCTGATCGGGCGTTATACGATGGCCGATCTGCAGGAAGACCGGTCGCTGATGCGCAACATGCTCGGCCAGGGCGTCGACCTGTACGTCGTCGACTGGGGCTCCCCGACGCGCACCGACCGTTGGCTGACGCTCGACGACTACATCGACGGCTATCTGCACGAGTGCATTCTGCACATCTGCCGCGAGCACAAGCTCGATGCGATCCACCTGCTGGGCATCTGCGAAGGGGGCGTGTTCACGCTCTGCTACGCCGCGCTCCATCCCGAGCGCGTGAAATCGCTCACGCTCACGATCACCCCGGTCGACTTTCACGCCGACCAGAACACGAGCGCGCCGCTGCACCACGGACTCATCAACCTCTGGGCGCGGAGCCTCTCGCCCGAGGACATCGACCGGATGATCGAGGCCAACGGCAATCTGCCCGGCGATCTGATGAGCTTCGTGTTCTCGATGATGACGCCGCTCTCCAGCCTGACCAAGTACAGCGTCGGCCTGTTCGACGTCATGGGCGACGAGAAGAAGCTTCTGAATTTCCTGCGCATGGAAAAGTGGCTCGCCGACCGCCCGGATCACCCGGGCGAAGCGGCGAAGCAATGGCTCAAGGACCTCTACCAGGACAACAAGCTCGTCGCGGGCAAGCTCGAGCTCTCCGGACGCCGCGTCGACCTCGGCCGGGTTCGCATGCCGGTGCTCAACATTTTCGCGCAGGATGACCACATCATTCCGCCCAAGAGCTCGCAGGCGCTTCGACAGCACGTCGGCACGAAGGACTACACCGAGCTGCCGCTACCCGGAGGCCACGTCGGCGTGTTCGTCAGCGGCAAATCGCAGGGCATCCTGGGCGCCGGCATCGTGAAGTGGCTGAAGGCGCGCGATTGATCGCCGTTGAGGGCGACGGCACGGCACCCGCGGGGACCCCGCGTCTGGACGACGTCTCCGTTCTCGGACCCCACGGCTTCGTGCGCGTCGCTTATGCTGACTGGGGGCCGATCGGCGCCGGCCGCACCGTCGTCTGCGTCCACGGCATGTCGCGCAACGGCCGCGATTTCGACGTCCTCGCGCAGCGCCTCGCCGCACGGGGAATGCGCGTGGTCGCGCCCGACCTGCCGGGTCGCGGCCGGAGCGAGTGGCTCGAGCATTCCGAAGACTACGCCACGCCGTTGTATCTGTCGGCGATGAGCGCGCTCATCGCGCGCCTCGGCGTGCGCGAGGTCGATTGGGTCGGCAGCTCGCTCGGCGGGCACATCGGCATGGAGCTCGCCGCATTGGCGGGAACGCCGATTCGGCGGCTCGTCCTCAACGACTTCGGCGCCCGCGTCGCGGCGGCTGCGCTCCATCGCATCGCGGCCTATCTGCGTGTCGAGCGCATATTCGGATCGGTCGCCGAGGTTGAGGCGTACCTGCGCGAGATCCACGCGCATTTCGGCGCGCTCACCGACGCCCAGTGGCGGCACCTGGCCGAGCACAGCGCCGTCGCGACCGGGGACGGCCGTTACCGGCAGCACTACGATCCGGCGATCGCGCGGTCATTCGCCTGGCCGCTGATGCTCGATATCACGCTCTGGCACGTCTGGGACAGGGTCGAGTGCCCCGTGCTCATCCTGCGCGGCGAGCATTCGGATCTGTTGCTCCCGGGCTGCGTGCGCGAGATGCTGCGCCGCGGCCGGGCCGCAGCGGAGGGTAAAGTCCGGGCGGTGGACATACCCGCTTGCGGTCACGCGCCGTCGTTGATGGCCGACGACACGATCGGCCTGATCAGCGACTTTCTCGACGACGATGCGACGGCGGCGGGGGCACGCGCCGCGAGGCCGTCGCGGCGAAAGAGCGGATGAAGAACAAGATCGTCTCCGCCGCCGACGCCATTGCGATCATCCGCGACGGCGATACCGTCGCCTCGTCCGGCTTCGTCGGCAGCGGCACGCCGGACGAGCTGATCAATGCGCTCGAGGCGCGCTTCGTCGCTACGGGTGCGCCCAGGGATCTGACGCTCGTCTTCGCCGCCGCTCCCGGCGACGGCAAGGACAAAGGCTTGAACCGACTGGCGCACGGCGGCCTGATCAAGCGCGTGATCGGCGGTCACTGGAGTCTGGTGCCCAAGCTCAGTGCGCTGGCGGTGAACAATCGCATCGAGGCCTACAACCTGCCCCTCGGCACGCTCACCCAACTCTTCCGCGACATTGCCGGGCATCGCGCCGGAACGTTGACCAAGGTGGGGTTGCGCACCTTTGTCGATCCTCGTGTCGAGGGCGGGCGCATCAACGCCGCGACGACCGAAGACCTCGTTCGTGTCATCGAGCTCGACGGCGAGGAGTGGCTTTTCTACAAGGCCTTTCCGATCACGGTGGCGCTGCTTCGCGGCACGACTGCGGACCTGACCGGCAACATCACCATGGAGCACGAGGCGCTGACGCTCGACAATCTGGCGCTGGCGATGGCGGCGAAGAATTCCAACGGCTTTGTCATCGCGCAGGTCGAGCGCATCGCCGCCCCGGGCGCGCTGCACCCGCGCCAGGTGCAGATTCCCGGCGTGCTGGTGGACTGTGTCGTCATCGCCAGCGCCGAGCACCATCACCAGACTTACGGCACGCGCTACAGCCCGGCGCTCGCCGGCGAATTCCGCGTGCCGCTCGACGCGCTCCAGCCCCTGCCGCTCGACGAACGCAAGATCATCGCGCGGCGCTGCGCGTTCGAGCTGCCGATGGGGGGTGTGGTGAACCTGGGCATCGGCATGCCCGAGGGCGTCGCGTCGGTCGCCAACGAGGAGGGTGTGCTCGACCATCTCACGCTCACCGCCGAGCCCGGCGTCATCGGCGGCGTGCCGCAAGGCGGGCTCGACTTCGGCGCCGCCGTGAATACCGACGCGATTATCCATCAGAACCAGCAATTCGACTTCTACGACGGCGGCGGCCTGGATATGGCTTGCCTGGGCATGGCGCAGGTCGACGGCGAAGGGCATGTCAACGTGAGCCGCTTCGGGCCGCGGCTCGCCGGCGCCGGCGGTTTCATCAACATCAGCCAGAACGCACGGCGGCTCGTCTTCGCCGGCACCTTCACCACCGGCGGGCTCGAGATCGCCATCGAGAACGACGCGCTCAGGATCGTCCGCGAAGGCCGCAACAAGAAGTTCATCCGGGAGGTCGAGCAGGTCACCTTCAACGGTGCGTACGCTGCCGAGAGCGGGCAGCCGGTCCTGTACGTCACCGAGCGCTGCGTATTCCGCCGCGGCCGCGAAGGCATGGAGCTGATCGAGGTCGCGCCCGGCATCGACGTTAGCCGCGATATCCTCGCGCAGATGGAATTCACCCCGATCGTGCGCAATCCTGGGCTGATGGACGTGCGAATCTTCCGCGGCGAGCCGATGCAGCTGGAGGAGACGCTGCTCGGGCTCGGACTCGCCGAGCGCGTGAGCTACGACGCTGAGCGCAACATCCTGTTTCTCAATCTCGAGGGCATGCACGTGCGCACTCGCGACGACGTCGACCGGGTGCGCCGCGCGGTCGAAGAGCGCTGCCATGCGATCGGCAGGAAAGTTGCGCTGGTGGTGAATTACGACGATTTCCTGATCGACGCGACGGTTGCGGATACCTACGCCGCGATGGTGCGTTACATGGAGACGCACTACTATACGACTGCGTCGCGCTACACGACGAGCGCATTCCTGCGGTTGAAGCTTGGCGAGGCGCTGGCGCGGCGCCGGGTCGCGCCGCACATTTTCGAGACGTCCGACGAAGCGCACAAGTTCGTGGCCGCGCAGATGAAAGACGGCTCCGCCGATGCCGCGTGATCTCGACGGCAAGGTCGCGATCGTCACCGGCGGCGCCGGCGGATTCGGCGAGGGGATCGTGCGGCTTTTCGTCGCCGAAGGCGCGCGCGTCCTGATCGCCGACATCGAGCAGGCGAAAGCGCAGAAGCTGGCAGCCGAGCTGGGCTCGCCGGCGAGGGCGGTGCGCTGCGATGTCGCAAAAAGTGCGGACGTCTTCGCCGCGGTCAAGGCGTGCGTCGACGCCTTCGGACCGCCCGACATCGTCGTCAACAACGCGGGCACGACGCATCGCAACCAGCCGATGCTCGACGTCGACGAAGCGACCTTCGACAAAGTGTTTGCGGTCAACGTGAAATCGATCTTTCACATGGCGCATGCCGTCATCCCCCTGATGCGCGAGCGCAAGCAAGGCGTGATCCTCAACATTGGTTCGACCGCAGGCTTAAGACCGCGTCCCGGGCTCACCTGGTACAACGCGTCGAAGGCCGCGGTAAATCTCGTATCAAAATCGATGGCGGCCGAGCTTGCTCCGGACGGCATCCGTGTCAATGCGATTTGTCCGGTCATGGGCGCGACCGGGCTGATCGAGGAGTTCCTCGGCGCGCCTGATACACCGGAAAATCGCGCCAGAATCATCGCCACGATTCCTCTCGGGCGGATGTCGACGCCGGAGGATGTCGCGAACGCCGCACTCTATCTGGCGAGCGATGCTGCGCGCTTCATCACGGGCATCGAATTGCCCGTGGACGGTGGACGCACGATCTGAATGGGTCGGGCGCAACAATCCCGGCATCATCGCCGCGCTGGCTCCGAACAAACCGTGACTATCCCAGGATGAACCTCTCCTACTTCAGCGATGCCCTTGCCGCCGCGCTCAGTGTCGCGATCGTCTTCGCTTATCACGCGTTCCTGCGTCAGCGCGTGCGTCGGGACCCCGGCTACACGATCCAGGCGGTCCTCAACCAGGGCCGGATTGCCTGGGTCGAGCGCATCATGGCCGAGAACCAGGGCATTCTCGCCGTGCAGACGCTGCGCAATGCCATCATGGGCGCTTCGTTCTTCGCCTCGACCGCAGTCGCGCTCATCGTCGGCGTCATCACGCTGAGCACGCAGTACGACAAGCTCACCGTGGCGTGGCATGCACTGAGTCCGATCGGCACCATCGACGAGCACCTCTGGCTGATGAAGATCATGGTGCTGCTCATCGACATGTTGAGCGCGTTCGTGTTTTTCTCGCAGTCGATTCGCCTGATGTCGCACGTCGGGGTAGTGATTTCCGTGCCCACGACGACCATGCGCCCGGCATTCGTTGCCGCGATGCTGATCCAGGCTGGGCGTTATCACACGCGAGGGATGCGTTGCTATTATTTCGCGGCGCCGCTTTTGTTCTGGCTGTTCGGGCCGCTGCTTCTGCTCCTGTCGACCTGCGCGCTCGTCGGCGCGCTCTACTATCTCGACAAGTCGCCGACGCGCCACGCCGACGACGTCATGACGCAGGAGTAGCGCTGTGATCAGTCGGCCTGATACCGGAAGACGCTAGGCGCGAGTGCGGTCGCGGCCTTGGCGGACGGCTTCCCGAAGCCGCTGCCTTTCTCCGAGGACCTTGTTGGCGTATGCGTTGCCCGCGTCGGCCGATGCTCCGTTGTAGAGCTGCAGGCCGGCCACATCAGTCCCGCCGCGCCTGATGTATTCCTTGAGGACTCTCGCGCCGAGCTGGATATTGGTACGCGGATCGAGCACGGATTTCCCAAGCGCGACATTGAATTTGTCGGCGTGGAAACGGGGAATCACCTGCATCAGACCGATTGCGCCGCCGTCGCTTTGCGCGATCGGATTGAACCTCGACTCGACGGCCATCACGGCGATGATCAACAGCGGATCGACGCCGATCGCCTTTCCCTCGCGATACGCGGTACCGACGAGCTCACGAGTCGCCTCCAGCGAAATGCGATATCTCCGCGCGACGGCGTTGGCCACCGCTTCGATTTCCTGATCGGCCGAGGGGACGAGGCGTTGCCAATGGCCGTCGCCCACATCGCTCTGCGACAAATGGGGCATGGTCGCGGCCGGCTGCGCCGGCCCGTCGGCGACGATTCCCCCCTCGCGTGCAGACGACGCCGAAACGACCGCGACCAGCACGATGACGAGCATGGCGAAAACGCCAGCCGGCGCGCCGCCCGATTGCGCGAACCGATTGCGAATAGCGGTCTTGCGTACAGCAGAAGGCAAACTCTTCGGCATCGAAAACCTCCGGATGCTGTTCCCGACGGATGACCGCGACGCGAGTCGCTCGCCGCCACCAGGGCGGACGGCCGGGGTTACGCTGCTTCAGTCCCGGCTACAGATCTTCGCGGGCACACCGAAGGCAAGCACTTTCCCGCGATCGGGCCTGCGCCGCAAGAGGCGAAGCACTTCCTCGGCAGCCTAGAATGCTGCAATGCACAAACGGGACTATAGAGGCAAAGGCGGGCACCGTCAAGCAGAATTTGCTGCATTGCAAGAGTTGCCCAAAGATCCTCAGGAGGGCGCTTACGTCCCGGCAGCGGCGGTCACGACGTTGAGCAACTCGTTGGCTTGCTTGCTGCGTACGTTCGTCCGGACCAGGATATC
>Ga0075424_100004548_pt1 | contig 13107 bp, 9 predicted proteins | sample SoiMethybrSBSTD3_FD_75301 | JGI IMG/M metagenome (GOLD analysis project Ga0075424, IMG submission 75301) | Bulk soil microbial communities from a Populus tree surrounding site in Tennessee, USA - Soil MetaG P. TD hybrid SBSTD3 | ecosystem: Environmental > Terrestrial > Soil > Tree plantation... | reverse complement strand
GAGGTCTCCGCACTGGGCGAGGCGGCGGTGATCGAAGGCGCACTCGCCGCCGGCGTCGACGCGGCGCTGGAGCGCGTCTTCCTGCGGCGCGCCGAACGTCGGGTCTCCTAGCTTCAGGCGACTAGCGGTCGCGGCTCGGCGGCAGCTGGCGGCGGTGGGACCGTCGGCCGAGACGGCGGAGGTACACGATCAGCGTGCCGAGCAGGACCCACTTCGGCCAGAAGCCGTGATGAGGATCGGAGAAGGCCCAGACCAGGATGCAGACGAGATTGATGAGTGCGTACTGGAGTGCGAGCGAGCTCCAGCGGAGGTCGCGGGGCCGGAGGCTCGCGGGGGGCTCCCTCCGCGGGAGCTGACGGAACGCGTGCTCGAGAGCTCCGCGGGTTCGCGCCGTGTGCACCTCGGCGAGCCGGCTCTCGAACTCGTCGAGCGTCAGCCGCCCGCTGTCGTAGTGCTGGCGCAGCTCGTCGGCCGCGGTCGTGCGGTCTGCGTCCGCGACCAGCGTGTCGAGGCTCTCCGCCATCCCGAGGAAGCCTAGAGAGGTCTCAGGCGACGCTCAGGTGCGGCACTTCGGGTCGCCCCAGCTCCGCTCCAGCAACTGCATTTGCTGCTGGACCGTCGCGTCGTAGGCACCGATGTCGTCAGCGGCCCACATCACCACCGGCGTCACTCCCGGGCCTTCGGCAGTCGCACGGTACTTGGTGCCCTGGCCGCTCGGGTGCCCGAAATGCGGGAAGAAGCCGTAGCAGAAGTCACCGAGCGTGTGGCCTCGATGATGGGTGAGGAAGCTGTTCTCGCGGTGCCAGCCTTTCCCGTAGCGGGAGTTGAAGGTGTCGACGTAGATGTTTCGTCCGTAGCTGTCGAGCGGGGCGCCGTGACCCGTGGCGCTGAAGCCGTAGACGCCCCGGCCGCGATAGGTGAGCCGGCCGAAGAAGTGACGGTACTTGCCGTACGCCCAGTTCTGGTAGAGGCTGAGCACGGGGAGCGCACCGCGCCAGTGCGAGAGGTGAAGCTCCATGGCCCCCTTCGTTCCGCCGTAGTTGGGCTTCAGTCGCACCCAGCTCTGAAGTGCCCAGTAGCTTCCGTCTTGCGCCTTGCATGCCTTGAGCAGCCAGGCGAGCGGCGGCCCGTCGTACGGGAGGCAGACGCCGTCGCCTCGCAGCCCGTAGCGGAGCCGGAATTTGACCTGCGCCGTGTGTGTGCTCGGCGCGCGCGCGTTGATCGCACCCCAGGCGACCACTGACCGCGTCCGCCCGCCGCTGCGATAGCTCACGTGCGCGCGGCCTTGCCGGTCGATCGACAGGGTGGCTCCGGTCACGTCGCGGCCGATGATTGCGCTGCCGAAAGCCGGGGCCGGGGCGAGGGCCGCGACCAGGATCAAAGTGAGGACTGTGAGGCTTCGCCGTGAATATTCCATCGGGGCTGGTAACAAACATCGGCCCGCGCTACCGTTTGCTCAAGTCGGATCGCCCCTTCGTTGCGGCCGTTTGGGCACCCAGGCATGAAGCCGCAAGCAGCCCTCACCACCGCTTCCGCCCCGCCGAGGCGGGAAAGCAGTCGGCCCAGCCGGGTCTGGCTCATCGCCGCACTCGTGCTGCTCGCCGCTCCACTCGCCGTTGCCGTCTGGGGGCTCGGGGGCAATGCCGCTCAGCGCGAGCGCAACAACGCGGACTCGCGACTCACCCGCAGCCTCAACTCTGCGGTTGGCGAATACCGGGCCCTTGTCTCGGACGCAAACGGTGCCGCCGCCACTCTCGCGAACAAACACCGGGTGCAGCGTGAGCTTCGGCGCAGCTCTTCGCACCTCCTCAGCTGGAGGATCCTTCCGAGCAAGGAACAGCCGCAGGGCCGGCTCACTCGTTGGCACCGTCCGGTGCCGGCGGCGGCGGCGGTTCGTGAGGTCGATTTCGTCTCCCCTGACGGGCGCAGGGTCGGTCAAGTCGTCGTCTTCCTCCCGCTGGATCGGCATCTCGTCGCTTGGTTGACGCCGATCTCCGGCCTGACGGGCGATCAGGAGCTCGGTCTTTTCCGCGGCAGCAGTGTCGAGGGCGTCAACGGGACGTTGCGGATCCAGTCCGGGTCGGTTCGCCGGGGCGCGTCCGACATTCGCGCGAACGGCCGCGGCTATCGGGCGTTCGGCGAGAGCCTCGGCCCCGCCGCGAAGGGAATCAAGCTCGCTGCATTGGAGCGCAGTTCCGCCATCGAGTCGAAGGCGAGCTCCGCGCGCTGGCGCGTGATGGGTCTCGGCTTCGCCGTCATCCTTGCGATCCTTGCTTTTGCCTACGCGGTGTCGCCGTCGATCGCCCGAAGCCGGGTCTCGAGGCAGGAGCGCGAGCGGGCCGAGCGTGTGCTCGCTCACGTGGGTGACGGTGTGTTCCTCGTCGATCACGACGGCGTGATCCGCCTCTGGAACCCGGCGGCCGAGGCGATCACCGGACTTCGCGCGGACGCCATCTGCGATCGCTCGGCAGAAGAGGCGATCCCCGGCTGGGCGATGATCGGCGCCCGGGTTCCGGTCGCCCGACGCCCGGGCGACGTCGATGACGCGTCGAGCCCCGAGACCGTGCCCCTGGAGATCGACGGGCGGGAGATCTGGCTCTCGATCGTTGGCGTCACCCTGGGTGACGGCATCGTGTACGCGTTCCGCGACGTCACCCGAGAGCGGCGGCTCGAGGAGCTCCGTGCCCAGTTCGTGGCCACGATCTCGCACGAGTTGCGCACGCCGCTCGCCTCCTTGCACGGCGCCGCCATGACGCTGCTCGAGCGCGAGCACGAACTGAGCCCGCAGACCCAGCACGAGCTGCTCGACATGATCGCCATCCAGTCGAAGCGGCTGGCGAACCTCGTGGAGGAGATCCTCCTCGCCGGCCAGCTCGACAGCGGCTCCCTCCGCGTCGTCACGGAGCCGTTCGACGCGGAGGAGCTCGTGTGGACGGTGGCCGCGGCGGCACGTCTTCGGACCGGCGACGACACCCCGATCGACGTCTCGATTCCGGCTGTGCTGCCGAAGGTTGCGGGCGACATGGAGCGTTCGCGCCAAGTGCTCACGAACCTCCTCGATAATGCGATCAAGTACTCGCCGCAGGGCGGACGCATCGAGCTGGGCGTCGAGGCCGACGGCGGCTACACACGCTTCACCGTCCGGGACGAGGGGCTCGGTATCCCGCTCGGCGAACAGAAGCGGATCTTCGAGAAGTTCTATCGCCTCGATCCGGACCACCGGCGCGGCATTGGCGGAAGCGGCCTCGGGCTCTACATCTGCCGCGAGCTCGTCCGCACGATGGGCGGCAGGATCTGGGTCGACTCCGACCCGGGCAAGGGAGCGACGTTCACGTTCGAGCTTCCGGTCGCGGACCGGGTCACTGCGCCGGCCTAAGCGCGTAGATCCGGCCGAGCCCGATGAGGTAGAGGACGCCGTTGCCGGCGACCGCGGGCGAGTACTCGCCGTCAGGCCACTCCGCGCGAAGGTGGCCGGTCGTGGCGATGAGCCCGTACGTCCGGCGGTCGAAGCTCGAGAAGTACACGATGCCGTCGACGACCGAGGCGGCGCCTGAGATCGCGGCCCGGGCGTGGTACGTCCACCGGAGCCCGCCGGTCCCACCGTTCAGCGCGTAGAAGACGTGGTCGTAGGAGCCGACCAGGACGAGCCCGTGCCACACCGCCGGTGAGGCGTAGACGTAGCTCCCCGTCCCGAAGCTCCAGAGGACGTGTCCGTTGCGGGCCGAGAACGCATAGACGCGGCCGTCGAGCGAGCCGACGTAGACGCGCCCGGCGTTGACGGAGGCCGTGGAGTAGAACCTGCCGTAGCCTCCGCTGCGCCAGGCCAGGCGCCCGGTGCGGGCGGTGAGCGCAAACATCTCGCCTGCGTAGTTGCCGACGTAGATCCGTCCGTAGGCGAGCGAGGGCGAAGCCTTGATCGGAGCGCCCGTGTTGAAGCGCCAGCGCAAGCGTCCGGTGGCTGCGGCGAAGGCGGAGACGTAGCCGTCCTGGTCGGCGACGTAGAGGGTGCCGCTCTCGACGAGCGGTGACGACTCCGAAGGGCCGATCGTGCGGCGCCACCGGATGCGGCCCGTCTCCGGGGAGAGGGCGATGAGCTCGCCCCCGCCTCTCGAGGCATGACACTCCGAGTTCCCGATGAAGGTGGCGAAGAGGAGGTGGCCCGCGAGCGCGGGCGACGACCAACCGCAGCGGTGGGAGGTGTAACGCCAACGCACGCGGCCGTTCGCCGGATCGATCGAGTAGAGCCGTCCGTCGAACGCCTCCTCGAAGACGCTGCCGTAGCCGACGACCGGCGGGAACTCGAGCAGGTGCCGGCCGTGGAACGTCCAGAGCCGTCGGAACGGCGGCCGCACCCCCGGTGCGGCGGCCGTGCGCAGGCGGGCGTTGCCGGCGCCGTACGTCGGCCACGGCAGCGCGGCACCCGTCGGCTTCGGCTTCGGCGCCGTGGTGGCCGGAACCGAGGGCGGCGGCGCCACCGTCGTCGTTGGTTGCGGCCGGGCCCCTCCGCACGAGACGAGGGCGCCGACAGCGGCAATCGCCCCGAGGGCCGCGAGGGTTCTAGTGATCGCTGCTTTCTCCGCTGAGATGGCTCCAGAGGTTGGAGAAGAAGCGTGACAGAGCGGGCCAGTGGGCGCTAGCACCGAAGTTGATCGCGCCGGCATCGAACACCGTCGAGCGGCCGCGCGTGTAGATCGTCATCTCGGCAGGCTTGCCGGGCCCGAGCTCGTTGGGGATCTCTGCGAGCACCTGCGTGTGCGGGGGCGAAGCCGCGTTCGGCTCGTCGACCTCGATTCCGTAGTTGCCGACACGGCTGCCGTTGCGGAGGCCTGTTCCCTTGAACAGCCAAGGTGCGGCCGCGGTATTGACGATCCGGTACGGCTGGTTCGGGTACTTGCCCTCGTCCCAGCCGGCGTACTGTGCACCGATGAGCGCCGCCTCGGGCCGCCCTAGGTCGCGCCACCGCGTGCGGCCGGTCATCGTGTTCCCCGAGACCCTGACCTTGTAGAAGAAGTTGTTGGCCGAGAGAAACGCGAGGTTGCCGCCGTCGTTGCGGTACCGGGTGATCACGTCGAAGGTGTGGGACGTCACGTACTCCTCGTGGCCGGCGAAGACGATCAGCCGGTAGCCGCTTAGCTGCCGGGCGCTCGAGACGCGCTCGAGGTCGTCATCGGAGATGAAGTCCGCCCGGTAGCCGCTGTGCCAGTACCAGCGCAGGAAGCCGAGGTCGTAGCGCGAGAACTGTTGCGGCAGCCCCGCGGGAACGCGTGTCCCGCTCACCCGGGAGCTGGCGAACGGATGCGTCAGGTCGATGGCGTGGACGGACGGATCGAGGTACCAGCTGTCGCCGTCTACGACGTCGTATGCGTGCCAGGTGTTCGTCGGCTCCACGACGAGGACCGGCGCGGTGTCGAGGCGGCTCGGGCGGAGGACGAACGGCGCGTAGTCGGTGTGTGCGCCCCAGGTCAGGCGCGCGACGTAGTCGCCGCTCGCCCACTTCGAGCCGAGGCGGACCTGCACGAGCCAACGGCTCTTCCCCGACGGGCGGCGCACTTTCTGCGGCGCCGTCACCGGCTTGCCGAACGTGTGCTTGTCCCAGCCGGGGACGGCAGCTTGGCCCGGCGTGCCCGAGGCGCCGGCCTGGAAGATCTGGAGCCTGGCGCGGTTCGTGTCGCCGCCGCGGATTGCGAGCACGGCGACCTGGCCGGGCGCGTAGCTGCGGGCCTGGAAGCCGGCGAGCAGCGGAGAGGTTCCGGCCCGACCCGGGCCGAGCACGACGCCGAACACGACTGCGGTTGCAGCGGCGACTGCGACGCCCGACGCGAGGTTGGCGGCTGGACGGAGGTGGTGCGGCGCGATGTTCATGCCGCCACCGTCGGAGGCGGCGCCAATCGCGCTCTAACGGCGGGCTAACGGCCCTTAGGAGCGGTCTTGCGGGGGTGCTACAACCCTTCGCACAGTGATCGAATTCGCCATCCTCGGCCCGCTCGAAGCTCACGAAGGGGAAGGCGAGCCGATCCCGCTCGGCGGCCCGAAGCAACGAGCGCTGCTCGCGATGCTCCTGCTCGAAGCGGGCCGCGTCGTCTCGCAGGACGTCCTCGTCGAGGCGCTGTGGGAGGGCGATCCACCGGCGACGGCCGTCGCGTCGCTCCAGAACTTCGTCGCGCAACTGCGGAAGGCGCTCGGCCCTGACGTGATCGACACGCGCCCACCGGGCTACCTCGTGCGGCTCCGCCCCGAGCAGCTCGACCTGGCTCGCGTTCGGAGCCTCGTCGATGCCGCGCGGGCCAGCGAGCCGGTGCGGCGAGCGGCGCTGCTGGACGACGCGCTGGCGCTGTGGCGCGGTGATCCGCTGGCCGAGTTCCGCTACGAGGCGTTCGCGCGGGAGGAGATTGCGCGTCTCGAGGAGTTCCACCTCACGCTGGTGGAGGAGCGGGCAGAGGCGAAGCTCGCAATCGGCGCACACGCTGAGGTCGTGAGCGAGCTGGAAGCGCTCGTCCATGCGAATCCCCTGCGCGAGCGCCTGCGGGCCCAGCTCATGCTGGCCCTTTACCGCTCGGGCCGGCAGGCGCAGGCGCTCGAGTCCTACAGCGAAGGACGCGACCTCCTCGTCGAGGAGCTGGGCCTCGAGCCGAGCCCGCTCCTGCGCGGGGTGCATGCCTCGATCCTCCGCCAGGAGACGTTCGCGGCTGCTCGCGGCGCGATCCCCGAGGTCGAGCATTTCGACGAGGTGGCCGCTGCGCTCCTCGCCGGCAAGGTGACCGTCGTAATCGGCTCCGACTCGGAGCCGCTCGCATCCGAGCTCGCGAGGCGCTTCGGCGTCGAGGCGGTCACGCCCGAGCTCGCGCGGGTCTCCCAGGCGGTCGCCGTCCTCAACGGCGCCGGACCCCTCTACGACACGCTGCACACGCTCGTCGAGAGCGACGGGGAGCCGTCGGCCGTCCATCGGTTCCTTGCGCGGCTGCCGGCGCTGCTGCGCGATCGCGAGACCGCGCAGCCCTTGCTGGTGACCACCGGCTACGAGCTCGCGCTCGAGCGAGCGCTCGAGGAGGTCGAGGAGCAGTACGAGACGGTCTGCTACCTCGCCGCCGGCCAGATGCGCGGCAGCTTTTGCCACATCGCGCCGACGGGCGTGGCGAGTGTCATCGAACGGCCGAACGCGTACACCGGCGAGCTCGCGCTCGACGAGCGCACGGTGCTCCTTCACCTCCAGGGACGAGTCGACCGCTCCAGCGAGCGCGCGTGGGAGAGCTTCGCCGTCACCGAGGACGACTTCATCCACTACGGCGACGTCGCACGGCGGCTGCCGGTCTCGCTCGCCGCGCGCTTGCGCCGCACGCATCTGCTCCTGCTCGGCTACACCCTCTCGACCTGGACGCTGCGCGTCGTCCTCGACCGCTTCTGGGGCAGCGAGCCGCTGCCGTACCGCTCGTGGTCGGTGCACCCCGGACCGGAACCGCTCGAGCGGGAGTTCTGGCGGCGCCGCGATGTCGAGGTTGTCGACATGGCCCCGGCGGCATACGTCGCGGAGCTCGAGCGCGCGCTGGAGAAGGCGCTGTGAGCGGCCTTCCTGACAGCCCGTACAAGGGGCTGGCGTCGTTCGAGGACTCCGAGCTCGACGCGCTGCTCTTCTTCGGCCGGGAGCGGGAGATCGCCGCCGTTGCCGCGAACGTGCTGGCGAACCGGCTTACCGTTCTCTACGGACCTAGCGGCGTCGGCAAGAGCTCGCTCCTTGGCGCCGGCGTAGCACGCCGGCTGCGTGAGCTGAGCGGCGCGCCGGTGGTCGTGCACGACACGTGGGCCGAGGATCCCGCCGCGCGTCTGATTGCGTCCGTCCACGACGAGTGCGGCGAGCTCGGCGCGACGGCGGGCCTCGTCGACACGGTCGCGGCCGCCGCCCAGCAGAGCGGGGAGCTCCATCTGCTGCTCGACAACTTCGAGGAGTACATCCTCTACCACGGTCTCGAAGGGCCGCTGAGCACGACGCTGCCGGAGCTGCTGCGCCGGCCCGGCCTGCGCGTCAACGTTCTGCTCGCGCTGCGCGACGACGCGCTCGCGGAGCTCGACGAGTTCGCGGGCCGGATCCCGGAGCTCTACTCGAACCTGCTGCGCCTCGACCGGCTCGACCGGGAGGAGGGGAAGGCCGCGATCCTCGGGCCGCTCGCCCGCTACAGCGAGCTGGCGGGCGAGACGTTCACGGCCGAGGACGCACTCGTCGAGGCGGTGCTCGACGAGGCCTCGACCGACTCAGGCGTGGAGGCGCCCTACCTCCAGCTCGTGCTGGAGCGTCTATGGGAGCGCGAGCGGGAAGCCGGCTCACGCGAGCTGCGGCTCGCCACGCTCCGGGAGATCGGCGGCGCGCGCGCAGTCGTCCGCGAGCACGTCCGCGGAGCGCTCAACCGTCTGCCGCTCGCCGAGCAGGAGGCGGCGGCGCGGGTTGTGCGCCAGCTCGTCACGCCGTCGGGTAGGAAGGTCTCGCACGAGCCCTCCGACCTCGCCGAGTACGCGGAGGTCGAGGATGCCCAGCTGCGGCGCCTGCTCGAGCGGCTCGGGAGCGAGCGGATCGTCCGCGGCGTCAACGGCATGCAGGGCGTGCCGACGCGCTACGAGATCTTCCACGACGTCCTCGGGCCGCCGATCCTCGCCTGGCAGGCCGAGCACCAGCTGCGCCGCGAGCAGATCCGCGCACGCCGTCAGCATCGCCGGCTGCTCGCGATCGTCGGCGCCAGCCTTGGCGCCCTAGCTTTGGTTGCCGCCGTCGCTGTATTTGCTCTCGTCCAGCGGAGCGACGCGCGCACACAGGCGCGGCATGCCCACGGCGGCGCGCTCGCCGGCCACGCGCTCGCGGACATCCCCACGAACCCGCAGGTCAGTGTCCAGCTCGCGTTGCAGGCTGCGCAGCTCGCCCCCGGACGGCAGACCGCCGACGTCCTCCGCTCGAGCCTCGCCGCGATGCGCGAGACGCGGATCCTTGACCTCGGCGGCGACATCGTCTTCGCGGCGTTCGCGCCGCACGGCCATCGGCTGCTCGTGGCCAGCGCCAACGGCCGTGTAGCTCTCTACGACCGCGCCGGGCGCCTGATCCAGGCGCTGCCGCGGCAGCATCAGCTGACAGAGGCGGCCTGGAGCTCGGACGGCCGACTTTTCGCAACGGGTGCGTTCGACGGCAGCGTCGTGGTCTGGCGGGCTGGGAGCCGCACGCCCATTCACGAGATCGACACGACGGCGCCGGTCACCGCGCTGTCGTTCGGCGGGACGACGCTGCTTGTGGGGAGCGGCACCCACGTCCGACTCTTCGACCTCGAGACCGGGCGGACGAAGACGATCCTTCTCCGCGGCGGCGTCCTCGCGGCTGTCCTCGATCCGACGGGACAGGTCTTTGCCGTCGCGACGCGGTTCCGAGAGCCCACTGCAACGAAGTCCACTACAGCAGCGTCGATCATCAGCGCGCGCACCGGCCGCGTGATCAGGCGTCTGCCCGAGACCGGGATCCGGTCGTTCGCCTTCAGCCCGGATGGGAAGCTGCTTGCCAGCGGCAGCTATGACCTGACCGCAAGGATCTGGGACGCCCAGACTGGCAGGCGTCTCCACACGCTCAAGCACACGGGCTACGTCCTCGCCGAGCGCTTTTCGCCCCACGGCCGCTCGCTCGTCACCTCGAGCCAGGACGGTGCTGCGTACCTGTGGGACGTTGCCACCGGCCAGAGGAAGCTGCTCCTCGTCGGGGGTCCCGGCGCTGTGGGCGCCGTCAACGCCGCTGCCTTCAGTCCGGATGGAAAAGAGATTGCCACCGCGTCCGCCAACCAGCTGGGGACGATCTACTACAGCCGCGACGGACGCGTGATCGGCTCGCTCGCCGGCCACCAGAAGGCGGTCACGAGCATCGAATTCGACCCGAGCGGACGCACCGTCGTGACCGGCTCGAGCGACGGCACCGCACGGCTCTGGGCAGCGCTGCCGGAGGGCACGCTGCAGCAGATCGACACCCGCAAGCTGCCTGTGCGAGCGTTCTGGGCAGGCAACCGGATCGTCACGGTCGCTGGGAACCAGGTGAAGATCCTGAGCACATCGGGCCGCGTGCTGACGAAGTTCCAGATGACCGGCGCCCTTGTTTCGGCGGCAGGCAAGCCCGGCGTTGCGGCCGTGGCTCAGACGACCCAGGACTTGAACCTCATCCACGTGCATGGGCAAACCTCGGGCGTCATCGAGGGAATCAGCGCTGTCGCGTTCGAGCACGATGGGACGCTCCTGGCCGGGACGCCGGACGGCATCGTCGGCCGGTGGAGCACACGCGGGGAGGGACACATGATCGGAGCGCCCCTGCTCCACGACGCCGGCCACGTCCTTGCGATCTCGACCGGCGGCCGCCGTTTTCTTGTCCGAACACCGAGCCTCGTGCGCGTCTACACGGACGCCGGCAAGCTCCTGAGCACGATCGACGTTGCAACACCGCACGCTGTCCTCTCGCCGGGCGGCCTCGGTGTGGCCACGACTAGCGGAACGATCGCCCAGCTCTGGGACGCCTCGACGGGCAAGCCCCTCCACACGCTGAAGGGCCACAGCTCGCTCGTCACCGACGCGGAGTACTCGCCCAACGGCCTCGATCTCGTCACCGTCAGCGTCGACCACGACGGACGCATCTGGAACGTCCGCAGCGGTCATCTGCTCCGCACCCTGGTCGCGCACTCCTTACCGGTTCACTTCGGCAGCTACAGCCCCGACGGCCACTGGATCGTCACTGCCAGCCATCTCACGGCCGGCCTCTGGAACGCGCGCTCGGGCCAGCTTGTCTCCTATCTCGTCGGCAACACCGACACGCTCACCGGGGCGAGCTTCAGCCCCACGAGCGACTGGATCCTCACCGGCAGCGAGGACGGGACAGCGCGCGTCTACCAGTGCGTGATCTGCCAACCGCTGACGGGGCTCGAGGCGGCGGCCAGGGCGCGGATCCGCGCTTTGCGCTAGCCGTCGACGGACGGCGGAGCGCAGCGCGGCTCGTGCCGTTCGGCGAGCACAAGCAGGAGTGCGTGCAGCTGCTCACGCTGTTCCGCGTCGAGCGGCGCGAGGAACTCGTCCTCCAGGCGCCGGGCCAGCGCGCGGAGCTTCCCGAGCGTCCGCTTGCCGTCGGCGGTGATACGGACCAGCTGCCGGCGGCGGTCGTCGGGATCACGCTTGCGCTCGACGAGCTTCTGTTCCTCGAGCTCGTCGAGCAAGCCGACCAGCGTGCCTCGGTCGTAGCCGAGCGCATCGGCGATCTCCGCCTGCGTCTCGGGAGCGCTCCCTTCCAGCAGCGCGAGGATCGCGTGGTGGTAGGGATTGAGCCCGAGGCGCTCGTACTCGTCGACGGAGCGCTGCTTCGCCGTCATGCCGAGCCGCTTCAGCAGGAAGAGGCTCGAGGCGACGAGCTCGGCGGGGAGGGTCTGGGTCTTCATGTCGGTTTTCATCTCAATTCCCATTTCCCGGAATATGGTAGCGCGACCAAGCGTTCCTTTCGTGTATAGTTGGATATACCAACGATTGGAGGAACTGCTTGATTCCCACGCTTCACCCAGTTTCACCGCGGCGGCGCTGGAGCGCACTCGCTCTCATCGTCACCGCTCAGTTCATGGTCATTCTCGACGTAGCAATCGTGAACGTTGCCCTCCCGTCGATCAAGTCCGATCTCGGCTTCTCGGCCACCGGGCTCCAGTGGGTGATCACCGCGTACGCCATCTTCTTCGGCGGGATGCTGCTGCTAGGCGGTCGCCTCGCCGACCTGCTCGGCAGACGGCGCATGTTCATTGCGGGGCTCGCGCTCTTCTCCGCGAGCTCCCTGCTCAGCGGCTTCGCCTGGTCGGCGGGCTCGCTCGTCGCGTTCCGGGCTCTGCAGGGGTTGGGAGGCGCGCTGCTCGCTCCGGCTGCGCTCTCGCTCCTAATGACGACGTTCGCCGAGGGCCGCCAGCGCAACCGCGCACTCGGCATCTACGGCGCCGCGTCGGGTAGCGGTGCGGCCGCGGGCGTCTTGCTCGGCGGCGTCATTACCTCCTACTTCGGCTGGTCGTGGATCTTCTTCATCAACGTCCCGGTCGGAGTCGCTGCTATCGCCCTGACGCCCTTCCTGCTGCGGGACAGCCGCGCGGACCTCCCGCACCGCCACTTCGACCTCGCGGGCGCGGCGACGGTTACGAGTGGGCTGATGCTGCTCGTCTACGCGCTTACCCGCGCGACGACCGACGGCTGGAGCTCGCCCGTCACGCTAGGCCTGCTCGGCGGCGCGGCGGTGCTCATCGCGGCATTCATCGGGATCGAGTCGCGCTCGCACGCGCCGCTCCTGCCGCTGCGGATCTTCCGTCTCCGTGCGCTCTCGGCCGCGAACGCGACGATGGCGCTCGTCGGGGCGGTGACATTCTCGGAGTTCTTCCTGCTCACGCTGTACGTGCAGGACGTTCTCCACTACTCGGCTGTGCAGAGCGGTGTCGCGTTCGTCGCCTTCGCCCTGTCGGTCGTCGTCGCCTCGAACCTCGCGCAGGCTGTGGTTGCCCGCGTGGGTGTCCGGACGACGCTGATGGCGGGGCTCACGCTCGCGACGATCTCACTCGCGCTGCTGACCCAGGTTCCGGTGGACGGCGCCTACTTCGCCGACCTCTTCCCTGCCTTCGTGCTCGGCGGCGCAGGGTTGGGCTTCTCGTTCGTGCCGGTCACGATCGCCAGCCTCGCGGGCGTGGAACGCGCTGATGCAGGCGTCGCGTCCGGGCTCGTGAACACGAGCCGGCAGATCGGGGGCGCGGTCGGCCTTGCCGCGATCAGCACGATCGCCGCGAGCGCTGCGTCCGGCTACGCGCACGCCCACGACCTCGCGGTGACGAGCCCGCTGGCGACGGTCAACGGCTTCCAGACCGCCTTCGTCGTCCTCGGCGGCCTCCTCGTCGCTGCGTTCGTGGTCGCCGGAGTCTTCCTCCGCCCGGCGCGCGAGCGCGTCGAGGAGGTCGAGGCGGTCGAGCTGCAGGAGGCAGCATGAGCGCGCGCGACGACAGGTCCGAGCGTCGCCAGCGCGTCGACGACCTGCTGCGCGAGATCGACGCCCAGCGTCGGCAGCAACTTCTGCTCGAGGCCGCTGGCGCTTACGCGCCG
>Ga0075424_100004546_pt1 | contig 13107 bp, 10 predicted proteins | sample SoiMethybrSBSTD3_FD_75301 | JGI IMG/M metagenome (GOLD analysis project Ga0075424, IMG submission 75301) | Bulk soil microbial communities from a Populus tree surrounding site in Tennessee, USA - Soil MetaG P. TD hybrid SBSTD3 | ecosystem: Environmental > Terrestrial > Soil > Tree plantation... | reverse complement strand
ATCCGCGCGCCCGACGGCCGGCCGATCGCGCTCGGCTATCACACCGGGCACTGGGAGGTCGGCCTCCTGATGCAGGAGGCGGCGCAGGAGCTGGCCGGCCGCGGCGCGCTGCCGTTCGCCGCGTTCGTCTCCGATCCGTGCGACGGCCGCACCCAGGGCACGCCGGGGATGATGGACAGCCTCGCGTATCGCAACGACGCGGCGATCGTCTTCCGCCGCCTCATCCGCTCGCTGCCCACGCGCAAGGGCGTCCTCGGCATCGCCACCTGCGACAAGGGACTGCCCGCGATGATGATGGCGCTGGCCGGTACGCGCGACCTGCCGTGCGTGCTGGTGCCGGGCGGCGTGACACTGCCGCCGATCCAGGGCGAGGACGCCGGCAAGGTGCAGTCGATCGGCGCGCGCTTCGCCAACGGCGAGCTGTCGCTCCAATCCGCGGCGGAGCTGGGCTGCCGGGCGTGCGGGTCGCCGGGCGGCGGCTGCCAGTTCCTCGGCACGGCGGCCACCTCGCAGGTGGTCGGGGAGGCGCTGGGCCTCACGCTGCCGCACAGCGCGCTGGCGCCGTCCGGCCAGCCCATCTGGCGCGACATGGCGCGCCGCTCGGCGCGCGCCCTGCTCGGACTGCAGGCGCGCGGCCTGACCACGCGTGACGTTCTGACCGACGCGGCCGTGCGCAACGCGATGGTCGTGCACGCGGCGTGCGGCGGCTCGACGAACCTGCTCCTGCACGTGCCGGCCATCGCGCACGCGGGCGGCCTGAGGCGGCCGACGGTCGACGAGTGGATGGCGATCAACCGGCGCGTGCCGCGCATCGTGGACGTGCTGCCGAACGGCCCGGTCGGCCATCCGACGGTGCGGCTCTTCATGGCAGGCGGCGTCCCCGAGGTGATGCTGCACCTGCGGCGCCTCGGCCTGCTGGAGCTCGACTGCCTGACCGTGACCGGCGAGAGGCTCGGCACGCTGCTCGACTGGTGGGAAGGCTCCGAGCGCCGGCGCAAGCTGCGCGACCGCCTGAAGCTGGTCGACCGCATCGACCCCGACGACGTCATCATGACGCCGGACGAGGCGCGCCGCCGCGGACTCACCAGCACGGTGACGTTCCCGCGCGGCAACCTGGCGCCCGAGGGTTCCGTCATCAAATCGACCGCGATCGATCCAAGCGTGGTGGATCCCGACGGTGTCTACCGCAAGGTCGGCCCCGCGCGCGTGTTCACGCGTGAGAAGGACGCCATCGCGGCCATCAAGAGCCAGGGGCCCGAGCGCCTCAAGGCCGGCGACGTCATGGTGCTGATCTGCCGCGGGCCGCTCGGCGCGGGGATGGAGGAGATCTACCAGATCACCGCGGCGCTCCGGCATCTCACGTGGGGCAAGCACGTGACCGTGATCACCGACGCGCGCTTCTCCGGCGTGTCGACCGGCGCCTGCATCGGCCACGTGGGGCCGGAAGCGCTCGCGGGCGGGCCCATCGGCCGGGTGCGCGAGGGCGACCAGATCGAGGTGATCATCGATCGCAACCGGCTCGAGGGCAGCGTGAACCTGGTCGGCGAGGGGACGCGCCGGTTCGAGGCCGCCGAGGGCGCGCGCGTGCTCGCGGCCCGCCCGCCGCGGCCCGATCTCGCGGCCGACGCCGAGCTGGCCGACGACACGCGCATCTGGGCCGCGCTGCAGCACGCCGGCGGCGGCACCTGGGGCGGCTGCGTGTACGACGTGGACGCGATCACCCGGGCGCTCGCGCGGTAGACGTGGCGGGCCCGCCAGGCGCCGTCGAGGAGGTCGCCCGGCTGTTCCTCAAGCTGGGGCTGATCGCGTTCGGCGGGCCGGCCGCGCACATCGCGATGATGCGCGAGGAGGTCGTGCGTCGTCGCCGCTGGGTGAGCGATGAACGCTTCCTCGATCTGCTCGGGATGACCAACCTCATCCCCGGGCCCAACTCCACCGAGATGGCGATCCACCTCGGCTACGTCCGGGCCGGCTGGCCGGGCCTGCTCCTCGGCGGCGCGTGCTTCATCGTGCCCGCCATGCTGATCGTGCTCGCCCTGGCCTGGCTCTACGTGCGCTACGGCACGACCCCGGCCGCGACCGCCGCGCTCTACGGGATCACGCCCGTGGTCATCGCGATCGTGGTGCAGGCCATGTGGGCGCTGGCTCGCACCGCCGTCAAGAGCACGCTGCTGGGCGGCGTCGGGCTCGTGGTGCTCGCGCTCGCTCTGTTCGGCGTCAACGAGCTCGGGCTCCTGATCGGCGGCGGTCTCGTGGTCATGGCGGTGCGGGCGGGCGCCGACCCCGACACGGGTGCGATGGCGCGTCTCACGCTCCTGGCGGCGCCCGGCGTCGCGCTCGGCCAGGCCGCGAGCGCGGCGGTCGCCGTCTCGCTGGGCACGCTGGTCCTCACGTTCCTCAAGATCGGCGCCGTGCTCTACGGCAGCGGCTACGTGCTGCTGGCCTTCCTGCGCAGCGACTTCGTCGATCGCCTCGGCTGGCTCACCGACCGTCAGCTGCTGGACGCGGTCGCGGTGGGCCAGTTCACGCCGGGGCCCGTGTTCACCACGGCGACGTTCGTCGGCTACCTGGTGGCCGGCTGGGCGGGCGCGCTGCTGGCGACGCTGGCCATCTTCCTGCCCTCGTTCGTGTTCGTCGCGCTCAGCCATCCGCTCATCCCCCGCATTCGTGGCAACCGCCTGACCGGCTACTTCCTGGACGGCGTCAACGTCGCCGCGCTCGGGCTCATGGCGGCGGTGACGTGGCAGCTGGGGCGGGCGGCGATCGTGGACGAGTTCACGGTGGTGCTGGCCCTCGCGGCCGGCGGGCTGCTGCTGGGCACGCGCATCAACTCCGCGTGGCTGGTGATCGGCGGCGCGGCGGCAGGCCTGCTCGCGCGGCGGCTGATCGGCTGAGGGCTCAGGCCGCGCGCCCGAGCGGCACCTCGGCGACCCTGCGGCAGCAGGCGGCACTGCGCCGGCACGCCTCGGCGTAGCCGAGCATGGCGGGCACGCGCGCCAGCGCGGCGCACGCCTCGGCGGCGCGCTCGCAGAGCTCGGCGGCGACGCCGGCGGTGCCGCGCAGCAGGGGCGAGCCATGGCGAATGTGGCGCGCGGTTGCACGGCAGACATCGGCGCAGTCGAGCAGCGTGCCGACGCGCTCGTCCACCGCGCCGTCGTCAGTGCGCAGCGCGTGGGCCACGGCCGCCTCGCACGCCTCGTGGGCGAGCAGGCAGGCCAGGAACGCCGCGCGCAGATCGCTGGCCGAGGGCAGGCGTGCCTGGCTCATGCCGATGTGCAGAGCAAACGCGCTGCCAGCGGGCGGCGTGTATCCTTTCCTCATGGCACGCGCGCGCGGCGACGTCGACTACTACGCCGTGCTGGGCGTCGCGCCCGGCGCCTCCGACGAGGAGATCCGGCGCACGTACCGGCGCCTGGCCCTGCAGTGGCACCCCGACCGCAATCGCGGAGACGCGCGGGCCGAGGAGCGCTTCAAGGAGATCAGCGAGGCGTACGCCGTCCTGATGGATCCCGCCAAGCGGCGCGCCTGGGAAGCCGCGCGCCAGGGCGGGGTCACCGCGGGCTTCCCGCACTCCCGCGAGGACGTCTTCCGCGATCTCTTCAACGACCCGCGCGCCAGCGCGGTCTTCGAGGAGCTCACACGTGAGCTCGAGCGGCTGGGGCTGCGAGTCAACCGTCAGGACTTCGAGCGCACGCTCTTCGGCGGCCGCGTCGTCGTCACCGGCGGCGTGTTCACCATCTCGCCATGGCGCGTGCTCGGACGCGTCGCCGGCACCGGGTTGCGGGCGCTCGGCCGGCGGCTGCTCGGCCTGCCGGCGCGGGCCGGCCAGGCGCGGCCGGACGTCGTGTTTCCACTGCAGCTCACCGCGGTGGAAGCGCACCGCGGTGGCCGCCGCCGCGTGACGCTGAGCCGGCCCGACGGCGACGACGAGGTGCTCGTGACGATCCCGCCCGGCGTGCGCGCGGGCACGCGGCTGCGCCTGCGCGGCAAGGGGCGGGCGCTGCCCGGCGGCGCGCGCGGCGACGCCTACCTGGTGGTGGACATCGCCGGATGACGGGTATCTGGCCCTGGGCGGCCGCGCTTCAGCCCCGGCGCGGAAGAACGACGACCGCCTGACCGGCGGCGATCGTCTCGCCGCGCTGGTTCACCGCGGTGAGCGCAAGCGTCGCCTCGCCGCGGCCCTCCACGATCGCCGTCCCTGTCACGGTGCCGCGGCACCACGTGGTGTCGCCGATCAAGTTGTGCCGGCGAACCTGCACGGCAAGCCGCGCGAGCCGGCCCGCGTCGCCCATCCAGTTCGTGGCGACGTGGCCCAGCCACGCCACGCGCTCGGGGCCGTAGTCGTAGGCGCCGGGCACGCCGACCGCGCGCGCGAGCGCCTCGTCCCAGTGCACGCGCTCGGGCGGCTCGGGCACGCCGAAGGCGTTGGGAATGCCGAGCGCCGGATGCCGGTCGAAGAGATCGAAGGCCAGGCCGTGGGCGCGCACGTAGAGGCTGCCCCAGCCCTGCACGAACGCCACGATCGAGGTGACGGTGAGCGGGCCCTTGACCACCTCGGGCAGGGTTTCGCCCGCCTTCACGTCCTCGACGTAGCGCGGCGCCGCGCCGCGCACCTGCTCGTCGCGATAGCCCGCGCGGATCCGCTCGATCTCGTCGGCGCTGTAGCGGTGCGGCTCGACCGGCGCGTACTTCGCGCGCTCGCGCGCGGTGTCGCGCTCGGTGCGGAAGCACCACGAGTCGGCCTCGCACACCACGGCGCCGCCCGAATCGGTAAACGTGGTGCGATACGTCTGCTTGATGGCCCGCTTGGCGAACGCCGAAGGCTTCTCCTCCAGGTCCAGCAGGACGCTGGCGCCGGCGAGGCGATCGTCCTCGCGGATCTCGCGGCGCCAGCGGAAGTCCGTGCCGCCGTACATCGCGTGGATGCCGGGCAGGCCGCCGACGTAACCGGACACGATGCGGTCCATCGCGAACAGGATGGTCGGCGGCGCCTGGCGTGCGCCGGCCCAGTGCGGGTTGCGGTCGCCGATGCCGTGCGCCCAGTGACGGATGGCGTCGCGCGTGGCGACCTCGATGTACGGCTCGGGGCGGCGCACGGGCTGTCCGAGCCGCGCACGCAGCGCGGTCAGCGCCTCGTCGGTGATGGTCGGAAACGTCATGGGGCATCCTCATTGGCTGCGGCTCGAACTTCCACGCCCGAGCGCCCGCGGGAGCGGAGCGCGTGGCGATCGATCTTGCCGGCGGGGGTGCGCGGCAGCGCCTCGACGAACTCGATCACGCGCGGGAACTCGTGCGCGCCGAGCCGCGCGCGGACGTGGTCCTGGAGCTCGCCCGCCAGCGCGGGCCGGCGAGTGTGCGCGACGATCCACGCCTGCGGCACCTGGCCGCGCCGCTCATCGGCCACGCCGACCACGGCGGCCTCGCGCACCTCGGGGTGCGCCAGCAACGCGCGCTCGATCTCGAGCGCGCTCAGCGTCCAGCCCGCCGAGATGATGACGTCGTCCGACCGGCCGCCGTGGTGGATGTAGCCCTCGGCGTCCATGACGCCGCGGTCCTTGACCAGGAACCACTCGCCCTTGCGCCGCACGGCGATCTCCCCCGTCTCGCCGGCCGGCAGCGGCTGCCTGCTCTCGGGATGCACGACGGCGACCTCCCAGCCCGGCGCGGCCTTGCCGAGCGCGCCGCGGCGCACGCGATAGCCGGCGAAGCCCGGATAGTTCACGATGATCACGCCAACTTCCGTGCTGCCGTAGATGCCGCACGGCGTGAGACCGAGCTCGCGCTCGATCCACTCCCACGTCGCCTCGTCCATCGGCTCGCCGGTGTAGGTCAGCTTGGTGAGCTGCAGGCCCTGGCGCGTCAGCCCCGACTCGCGCAGCAGGCGGTACACCGTCGGCGCGGCGGCAAAGTTCGTGATGCCGAACGCGGTCAGCGCCTCGCGCAGACGCCCCGCATCGAACCGGCCGGAGTAGGCGCCGGCGGCCAGGCCGAGCGCCAGCGGGCTGATGGTGCCGTGCCACATCCCGTGGCCCCACGCCGGCGACGACGGGCAGAAGTAGCGGTCGTCCGGGGTGAGGCCGAGACCATAGCGCGCCGCGATCATGAGCGTCACCACGGCGCGGTGCGTGTGGCGCACCGCCTCGGGCAGCGCGCGCGTCGTCCCCGAGGTGTATTGCAGCAGCGCGAGATCGTCGGCCGCCGTGGCCGGCGTGTACCGATCGGACTCGCCGGCCAGCCGCGTTTCGAAGGCCGCGTCGAGGGCGAGCACCTCGAGGCCGGGACGCGCGTAGCGCGCGGGATCGACGTCGGCGCCGACGAGCAGCAGGCGAGCGCCGGAGTCGTCCAGACGGGGGGCGAGCGCGTCGGGGCCGAACAGCGTGAAGAGCGGCACGGCCACGGCCCCGCGCTTGAGCGTGCCGAACAGGGCGCCGTAGAAGGGCAGGGACGGCTCGAGCAGCAGTCCGACGCGGTCGCCCCGTGCGATGCCGAGGCGTTCGAGCAGGTGGGCGAATCGCGACGACCACGCGGCCAGGTCCCGGAACCTCCACTCCTCGCGATGCCCGTCGGCGAACTGCAGGCGCAGCGCCGTGCCGCGCTCGACCCACCGATCGACGCACTCGTGGCCGAGGTTGAGGTGCGCGCGGTCGCCGTCGACGAGGTCCCACAGCGACGACCACTGGAACGTCTCGACCACCTCGGGATAGCCGCGCGCGACACTGCTCACGAAGGCGATCTTGCCACGGCTCGATGGCGCCGGGTAGAATTCCGCCGCCAGCCAAGGAGGATCGTCCCATGAGCCGCCTGATCGTGACGTTGCTGTTACTCGTGCTCGCCGTCGGCAGCGCACAGGGCCAGGGCTCGACGGTCATCTGCTACAACTGCCCGCCGGAGTGGGCGGACTGGGCGAGCCAGCTCAAGTCGATCAAGGACACGCTCAACATCACCGTGCCGCACGACAACAAAAATTCCGGCCAGTCGCTCTCCCAGCTGATCGCCGAGAAGGCGCGGCCCGTGGCCGACATCACCTATCTCGGCGTCACGTTCGCGATCCAGGCCAAGAAGGACGGCGTGGTCGCGAACTACAAGCCGGCCCTGTGGAACGAGATCCCGGACGGCCTCAAGGATCCCGATGGCGCGTGGTTCACGATCCACTCGGGCACGCTTGGCCTCTTCGTGAACGTCGATGCGCTCGGCGGCAAGCCGGTGCCGAAGGGCTGGAAGGACCTGCTCAAGCCCGAGTACAAGGGCATGATCGGCTACCTCGATCCGACCAGCGCCTTCGTCGGCTACGTCGGCGCGGTCGCGATCAACCAGGCGCTCGGGGGCACCTTCGACAACTTCGGCCCCGCCATCGGCTACTTCAAGGAACTCCAGAAGAATGCGCCGATCGTGCCCAAGCAGACCTCGTACGCGCGCGTGCTCTCCGGCGAGATTCCGATCCTCTTCGACTACGACTTCAACGCCTACCGCGCCAAGTACAAGGACAAGGCCAACGCGGCCTTCGTGCTGCCTGTCGAAGGCACGGTGGTGGTGCCGTACGTGATGAGCCTCGTCAAGAGCGGGCCGAACCCCGAGGGTAGCAAGAAGGTGCTCGACCATCTCCTGACCGACAAGGGGCAGACGGTCTGGGCCAACGCCTTCCTGCGCCCGGTGCGGCCCAAGACGATGCCCAAGGAGGCACAGGACCGCTTCCTGCCGGCGACCGAGTACACGCGCGCGAAAACGGTCGACTACGGCCGCATGGCCGCCGCCCAGGAGGCGTTCACCAGGCGCTTCCAGGAGGAGGTGCGCTAGCACGTGGCGACGCCCGGCCTCGCGCGGCGTGACCGCCCGTGGCTGATCGCGCTGATGCTGCCGGTGCTCGTCATCTTCGCCGCGTTCTTCATCCTGCCGATGGTGCGGCTGGCCGGCGTGGGCGCCGGCGGGCCGCGCGGACTGGCCGCCTACGCGGCGATCGTCACCGAGCCGCGCTATTTCCGCAGTCTGCTCTCGACGCTGGCGCTGTCAGCGGGTGTCACCGTGCTCACGCTGGCCATCGCCACGATCGCCGGCGTCTTCCTGCAGCGCAACACGTTCCGGGGCCGGAGCGCGCTCATCGCCATGCTGACCTTTCCGCTGGCCTTCCCCGGCGTGGTGGTCGGCTTCATGGTCATCATGCTGGCCGGCCGTCAGGGGCTCATCGGTGACATCAGCCGGCTGCTGACCGGCCAGAAGCTGGTCTTTGCCTACTCGATGGCCGGGCTGCTGACGGGCTATCTCTACTTCTCGATTCCGCGGGTGATCCTCACGATCATGGCCGCCGCCGAGAAGCTCGACCGGAACCTCGAGGAGGCGGCGCGCTCGATGGGCGCCTCGGCGTGGCAGGTGGTCCGCGACGTGATCCTGCCCGGGCTGCGCCCGGCGTTCCTGTCGGCCGGGGCCATCTGCTTCGCGACCTCGATGGGCGCCTTCGGCACCGCCTTCACGCTGGCCACCGAGATCGAGGTGCTGCCGATGACGATCTACACGGAGTTCACGCTGCGGGCGAACATCGCGCTGGCTGCCGCGCTCAGCCTCGTCCTCGGCGTCATCACGTGGCTGGCCCTGGCGCTGGCGCGCACGGCGGCCGGCTCTTCGGTCGCCGCCTCGGCCTGATGCGTGCGCGCCGTCGCTCGCGCGCGTTCCACGCCCAGCTCGTTTTCACCGTGCTGGTGGCCGCCTTCCTGGTGGTGCCCGTCCTGATGTCGATCACGGCCGGCCTCACGGTGAACTTCTTCCAGGGCGTGAAGAGCGGACTCACGCTGCGCTGGATCGGGGAGGTGTGGCGACTCTACCGGGACACGATCACGCTCTCGCTCATGATCGCGGTGGCCTGCCTGGCCGTCGACCTCGTGGTGGGGGTGCCGGCGGCCTACGTCCTGGCCAAGGCGCGCAGCCGCTGGACGCGCCTGGTGGAGGAAGCGCTCGTGCTGCCCATCGCAGTGCCGGGGCTCGCCACGGCGCTGGCCCTGATTCTCGCCTACGGGACGTGGCGCGAGTTCCGCACGAGCTGGCTATTCATCCTCGTCGGCCACGTGCTCTTCACGCTGCCCTTCATGGTGCGCGCGGTGCTGGCGGTCCTGTCGTCGATCGACCTGCGCACGCTGGAGGAAGGCGCGGCCAGCCTCGGCGCGAGCTTCTGGCAACGCTTCACCGGCGTGGTGCTGCCGAACTGTCGCGGCGGCATCCTGGCCGGGGCCCTGATGGTGGTGACGCTCTCCGTCGGTGAGTTCAACATGACCTGGATGCTGCACACGCCGCTGACCAAGACGCTGCCGGTCGGCCTGGCCGACAGCTATGCCTCGATGCGGCTGGAGATCGGCAGCGCCTACACGGTCGTGTTCTTCTTCATGATCATCCCGCTGCTCATCGGTATTCAGCTCGCCGCCCGCCCGCGGCGGATGGCCGGGGTGGGCGAGGAGTCGGCGTGAGCGAAGGTGGGGTGGCCATTCGCCTCGAACGCTGCGGCAAGACGTTCGACGACGGCACGCGCGCGGTGGCGCCGCTCGACCTCGAGATCGCCGCCGGCGAGACGATCGTCTTGCTGGGCCCCTCGGGTTGCGGCAAGACGACGACGCTACGGATGATCGCCGGGCTGGAGGCGCCCGATCCCGGCGGGCGCGTACGGTTCGGCGAGGTCGACGTGACGGAGATCCCGATCGAGCGGCGCAACGTCGGGATGGTCTTTCAGTCGTACGCGCTCTTCCCCAACATGACCGTGGCCGACAACGTCGCCTACGGCCTGCGCGTGCGCCGCGTGGAGGCCGGAGCGCGGGCGGCGCGGCTCGAGGAGATGCTGGCCATGATGAAGATCGGCGAGCTGCGCCACCGGCACGTCGATCAGCTCTCGGGCGGTCAGAAGCAGCGGGTGGCGCTGGCCCGCGCGTTGGCCGTGCGCCCTCGCGTGCTGCTGCTCGACGAGCCGCTCACCGCGCTCGACGCCAAGCTCCGGGACGTGCTGCGGATCGAGATCGACGCGCTGCTGCGCCGGCTGGGCATGACGGCGGTCTACGTCACGCACGATCAGGCCGAGGCCATGGCGCTCGGCGATCGCATCGTGGTGATGAGCCACGGCGCCGTGGAGCAGGTGGGGCGGCCGCGGGAGATCTACTTCACACCCGCCAACCGCTTCGTGGTGGAGTTCGTGGGAACGATGAACCGGCTGCGCGGCGTGGCGCGCGACGGCTACCTGGAGGTCGCGGGCGGCCGCGTCCCGTGGCGCCACGGTGTCGCCGGCGACGTCGAGGTGCTGTTCCGCCCCGAGCGAGCCGCCGTCGTCGAGGCCGGCGCCGGCGGGCTCACGGGCCGAGTGCTGACCGCATTCTTCCTCGGGGACCGGACGCGCCTGGTCGTCGAAGGCATCAGCGACACGCCGCTGATCGTCGAGACGAGCGCACGGACGGAGTTCAAGCCGGGGCAGGAGGTCCACGTGGCGATTGATTCCGACGCGCTCCTGAGACTGGCGCGCTGATGCTCATCGCCCAGATCTCCGACACCCACATCAAGCCCGAGGGCCGCCTGGGCTACCGGCGCGTGGACACCGCGCTTCACCTGGCTCGCTGCGTGGAGCACGTCCAACGTCTCACGCCCGTGCCCGACGTGGTGCTCGTGACCGGCGATCTCGTGGACGCCGGGCTGGACGAGGAGTACACGCGGTTGCGGCGTCTGCTCGCGCCGCTGCCGATGCCGGTCTACGTCATTCCCGGCAATCACGACGCGCGCGAGCCGCTGCGCCGCGCGTTCGGCCCCGACGGGTATCTGCCGCGCGAGGGCGAGTACCTGCACTACGTGATCGACACGCATCCACTGCGGCTGATCGGCCTCGACACGCTCGTGCCGGGGGAGAGCGGCGGCCGGCTCGGGCCGGACCGCCTCGCGTGGCTCGACGCGCGCCTGGCCGAGGCGCCGCGGCGCCCGACGCTCGTGTTCATGCACCACCCGCCGTTCAAGACGGGCATCGAGGGTATGGACAGCCAGTGGCTGGAGGACAGCGAGGCGCTGGGCGCCGTGATCCGGCGCCACGCCCACGTCGAAGGCGTCACGTGCGGCCACGTTCACCGCGCCATCCACATGCGCTGGTCCGGCACCGTGGTGAGCACGGCGCCGAGCTCGGCCCACCAGGTTGCCCTCGACCTGCGCAACCCGGGCGTGTTCGGCTGGGTGATGGAGCCGCCCGCGTGCCTGCTCCACCTCTGGCGTGAGGGCGTGGGGCTCGTCACGCACACGAGCCCCGTCGGCGAGTTCCCGGGCCCCTATCCGTTCTATGAACCGGACGGCCGCCTGATCGAGTGAGTCGATGGCGGCCGAAGGGTGCGCCGCGTTGTAGAATCCCCTCATGCCTGCCATCGCGCTCGACGTCCAGCAGCGCTCGCTCATCCTCGACGGCCGTGCGTTCGGCGCCGCCGGCGCGTACGAGAAGATCGCCGGCACGCTGCGCTTCGCCGCCGATCCACAGCACGCCCTGCACACGCAGATCACCGATCTCGATCGCGTTCCGCGCAACGCCCAGGGCCGTGTGGAGTTCCAGGGTGACTTCTACCTGCTCAAGCCCGTGGACCCCGCGCGCGGCAACCGGCGGCTGCTCCTCGACGTCGGCAACCGCGGCCGCAAGCTGGCCGTGGCCATGTTCAACAGCGCCGTCCGGGTGCCGGACCCGACGACGGCCGAGGACTTCGGCAACGGCTTCCTGATGCGGCACGGCTGGACGGTGGCGTGGATCGGCTGGCAGCACGACGTGCCGCGCCAGGACGGGATGATGGCGCTCGACGTGCCGCGGGCGCGCGGCGTGAGCGGCCTCGTGCGCTGCCGGTTCCGCCCGAATCTCCCGGCCGACGTGCTGCCGCTGGCCGACCGTTACCACATCCCGAACGCCGCCGCGGAGCTCGACGACCCGGCCGCGCGGCTGACCGTGCGCGAGCACAACGGCGCGCCGGCGACGGCGATCGCGCGCGACGCCTGGCAGTTCGCGCGGCGTGAGGGCGGCCGGCTGGTCCCCGACGCGTCCCACCTCCACCTCGCCGGCGGGTTCGCGCCCGGCCGTATCTACGATCTCGTCTACCGGGCCGTCGATCCGCCGGTGACCGGACTCGGCTTCCTGGCGGTGCGCGACACCGCCGCGTTTCTACGCTGGGGTACCGACAGCAATCCGTGCGCCGGCGCGCTGGACCGCGCGATCGTCTTCGGCGTGTCGCAGAGCGGGCGGTTTCTGCGGCACCTGCTCCATCTGGGGCTCGACGAGACCGAGGACGGACGGCTGGCCTTCGACGCCGTGTGGCCGCACGTGGCGGGCGCGCGGCGCGGCGAGTTCAACCTGCGCTTCGGCCAGCCCTCGCTCAACGCGATGGACTCGCTGGGCAGCCTGTTTCCGTTCACCGACGAGGTCGCGACCGATCCGGTCACCGGCCAGCGCGACGGCCTGCTGGCCCGGCTGGCCGCGCGCGGCCGGACCCCGAAGATCCTCACCGTCAACACGTCGGCGGAGTACTGGCGCGGCGACGGCTCGCTCGTGCACACCGACGTCGAGGGCCGGCGTGACGTCGAGCCGGCGGCCGGCGGGCGCCTCTATCTCTTCGCCGGCACCCAGCACACGCCCGGCGCGCTGCCGCCGGCGGACAGCGATCCGAACACGGGCGGGCGCGGGATCCATCCGTTCGGCGTCGTCGACTATTCGCCGCTGCTGCGCGCGGCGCTCGTGAATCTCGATCGCTGGGTGACGGACGGCGTCGAGCCGCCGCCGAGCGCGGTCCCGCGACTGTCCGACGGCACGGCGGTCACACCGGAGTCGACGCGCGCGGTCTTCGCGGCGATCCCCGGCGTCCGTTTTCCCGACCGCCACGCGCAGGCGGCGCGTCTGGACTTCGGCCCCGAGATCGCGCGCGGCGTGGCCACGGAGCTGCCGCCGAAGGTGGGCGCGCACTATCCAAGCTACGTGTCCGCGGTGGACGCCGACGGCAACGAGAGGGCCGGCATCCGGCCCGTGGAGCTCGCGGCGCCGCTTGCCACGTTCACGGGCTGGAACCCGCGTCATCCCGAGCAAGGCGCGCCGGGCGACCTCATGCAGATGATGGGCTCGACGCTCGTGTTCGCCCG
>Ga0075424_100004545_pt1 | contig 13109 bp, 9 predicted proteins | sample SoiMethybrSBSTD3_FD_75301 | JGI IMG/M metagenome (GOLD analysis project Ga0075424, IMG submission 75301) | Bulk soil microbial communities from a Populus tree surrounding site in Tennessee, USA - Soil MetaG P. TD hybrid SBSTD3 | ecosystem: Environmental > Terrestrial > Soil > Tree plantation... | reverse complement strand
TTTTGCTACGGGTTGGTCCGTGAGGTGCTGAAGGCCGACCAGGGCACGGCCAAAATGCGTGATATCGCCAAGGCTGTCCAGGAGGGCGCCGCGGCGTACTTGAGCCGGCAGTTCCGCACGTTGGCCGTGTTCTCCGTGATTGTCTTCGTCGTACTGATCGCCCTCCCGGTCAACGAGGGCGGCTGGAGCGTTCGCATCGGGCGCGCGGTCTTCTTCCTGGTCGGTGCGATCTTCTCGGCGACCGTGGGCTACATCGGCATGACGATGGCCACCCGAGCCAACGTCCGGGTCGCCGCCGCGGCCCGGAGCAAGGGCGCCGCCCGCGGATTCCACATCGCGTTTCGCACCGGCGGCATCTGCGGAATGCTAACCGTCGGCCTGGGCCTGCTGGGTGCGTCCTTCGTCCTGCTGGTCTATAACCAGAACGCTCCGACGGTTCTCGAAGGCTTCGGCTTCGGCGGCGCGCTGCTGGCGATGTTCATGCGTGTCGGCGGCGGCATCTTCACCAAGGCGGCCGATGTCGGCGCTGACCTCGTCGGCAAGGTCGAGGCCGGAATACCCGAGGACGATCCGCGTAACGCGGCGACGATTGCCGACAACGTCGGCGACAACGTAGGCGACTGCGCCGGCATGGCGGCCGACTTGTTCGAGTCATACGCAGTGACCTTGGTCGCCGCGCTGATTCTCGGCCAGACGGCCTTCGGAGCCAAGGGCCTGCTGCTGCCACTGATCATCGGTGCAATCGGCGTGATCAGCTCCATGGTGGGCATCTTGACGACGAACCTGCGCGCGTCTGACCGCAATGGCCTGGTGGCGATCAACCGCGGCTTCTTCTTCTCGGCCGCGGTATCGCTGGCACTCGTGGCGGTCGTCGCCTTCACGTATCTGCCCTCGCACTTCAGCGGCTTCCGTGACGTGACAATTGGGGCGACCGGCAATCCGAAGGTGATCGCGTTCCTGGCGGTGCTGATCGGCATCGTGCTGGCCGTTCTGATCCAGCAACTCACCGGCTATTTCACTGACACCATTCGCCGTCCGGTCAAGGACGTGGCCAGCACCTCGGTCACCGGCCCGGCAACCGTCATCTTGGCCGGCGTCGCGCTCGGCCTGGAGTCCGCCGTCTACACCGCCATCCTCATCGCGCTCGCGGTATTCGGTGCGTTCCTGCTCGGTAGCGGATCGATCGCCGTGGCGCTGTTCGCGGTAGCGCTGGCCGGTTGTGGCCTGCTCACCACGGCGGGTGTCATCGTGTCGATGGACACGTTCGGTCCGGTCAGCGACAACGCGCAGGGCATCGCCGAGATGAGCGGCGACATCGACAAGGCCGGTGCGCAGGTGCTCACCGATCTGGACGCGGTTGGCAACACCACGAAGGCCATCACCAAGGGCATCGCTATTGCCACTGCCGTGCTCGCCGCGACCGCGCTGTTCGGTTCGTTCACGGACGCCGTCGGAATCGCGATCGCCAAGACCGGGACGGCGCCGGCGAACGACAACTTCGCGTTCAGCATGATCCTGACTCAGCCGAACAACCTGGTCGGCATCATCCTTGGCGCCTCTGTCGTATTCCTCTTCAGTGGCCTCGCCGTGAGCGCGGTCGGCCGGGCGGCCGGCCGCGTCGTTTTCGAGGTGCGCGAACAGTTCCGTACCAAGCCCGGCATCATGAACTTCACCGAGCGCCCTGACTACAGCCGCGTCGTCGATATCTGCACCCGCGATTCGCTGCGGGAACTGGCGACCCCGGGCCTATTGGCGATCCTCGCGCCGGTGATGATCGGCTTCACGTTCGGCGTCGCGCCGCTTGCGGGATACCTTGCCGGGGCGATCGCCGCCGGCGTGCTGATGGCTGTGTTCCTCTCGAACTCCGGCGGTGCGTGGGACAACGCGAAGAAGATGGTCGAGGACGGTTCGTACGGCGGCAAGGGGAGCCCGGCGCACGCGGCCACTGTTATCGGCGATACCGTCGGCGACCCGTTCAAGGACACGGCCGGTCCCGCGATCAACCCGTTGATCAAGGTGATGAACCTCGTGTCGGTGCTGGTCGCGCCCGCCGTCGTCCAGTTGAGCCTGGGCGACAGTGCCTCGGCGCCGCTCCGCGCGGTGATCGCGGTCGTCGCATTCGCGATAATCGTCGCCGCTATCACGGTGTCCAAGCGCCGCAAGATCTCGATGGGTGACATCCCGGCCCAAGACGAGGTGCCGGTGTCCAGGCCACCGGAAGCCGGGACGCTTGAGACCGACGGTTCGGCTCGCGCGGCCGAAGAGGCCGTCCGCCGAAGCTGACCGGCCGGAGCGCCTCGAGACGGCGCGCCACTGCCGACGATGGAGGAGCCGACCCCGCGTAGGTGCCCATCCACGGAGTCATCTCGATCTGCGAGGCTTCGGCTATGCAGTTCTCCCTGTTCGGGGCCGCGGTGGCCGAGCCGACGCTCGGCGATCTCGACGGCGTACTGCTCGCGGGTGGGCACTGGGTGCGCAGCGGCGCCCTCGCGCGCCTGTCGGTTGTTGTTGACGCGGAGTGGCGGGCGGTCACGCTTGCCGACGCATTCGGGGGTCTCGGCGTCGGTGAGGCCGCCCAACCCATCGTTACGGCGGAGGGCGGCTTCGGAGTCCGCACCGCCTTCGCTCCCGAACTCTTCCCGCATGCCGCCCGCTGGACCCGCGGAGCGAACGAGGGTCTGCCTCCGGGACTGCTACTTGCCCCAGGCGGCCTGCGGCTGTGGTGCGTCGCTGGTGGCCGAGCCGACGAAGCCGGCTACCTGCTCGGCACCGACGAACCCGACGATGCCACCCATCGAGCCGCCGGCGCGCAGCTGTCCCGGCTGGGTCTCGCGGCGGTGTCCGTGACGAAGCGCGGCGGTGGACCGGGATGGCGCATCTCGTCGGCCCGGCGAATGCGGCGGTTGGCGGAACTCGTCGGAAATGCGCCCAGCGACGCCGGCGAAAACTGGCCCAGGTGACTGGCAACCCGGCAAACGAGGTATCACGTCGGCGCCCGACTCCTCCGCGTGGATGTGATTGACGCCACGCCCGAGGCTCGCCGGCCGCATCGACGACGGCTAGCGGGAGCCTTCGGCATCGTCCTGATCGCAGCCGCCGGAGCAGTTGTCGGCCGGTTACCTACCGCAGCGATCGTTCCGGTCATGGTGGTACTGCTCGCCGGCATCGATCTCGTGTCCGGCGTGGTGGCCAAGTCCTGGGCCGACACCCACTCGGGCTGGTTGATGCTCGCCGGATGCGCGATGTACCTCGTCATGTTCTGGATCTATGGCGTCAGCCTGCGCTTCGGCGAACTCTCTACGATCACCGTTGGCTGGGTTGTGCTCGTCACGGTGGGTAACATGGCTTTGGACAAAGTCCACTACCAGGTGAACTTCCCCACGTCCAAGTGGCTGGCCGCGATCCTCGCGGTGGCGCTGCTGGCCTACCTGCTGATCGACGTCCGGGGCTCCGAATCGGCCTGAACGACCTGGCTCACGGCCTATCGCGCGGCGCTCCGACACACTCGTGAGGTACCGTCCGCGCTGGCTGTGCACAGCGCGCAGCAGGCGGAGTGGGCTGAGCAACGAGGAGCGAGAGTGGCACGCAGGGCCGCGAAGGCGAGCACCGGCACCAAGCTGGTGATCGTCGAGTCGCCGGCGAAGGCCAAGACGATCGGTGGCTATCTCGGATCGGGATACACCGTCGAGGCCTCGATCGGCCATATCCGCGACCTGCCCCGCAACGCCGCTGACGTCCCGGCCAAATACAAAGGCGAGCCGTGGGCCCGGCTCGGCGTGGACACCGAGAACGACTTCGAACCGCTGTACGTCGTGAGTCCCGACCGCAAGCAGCAGGTCAGCAAGCTGAAGGCGCTCGTGAAGGACGCTGACGAGCTGTATCTCGCGACGGACGAAGACCGCGAGGGCGAGGCGATCGCCTGGCACCTGGTCCAGACGCTCTCGCCGCGGATCCCGGTGCGTCGGATGGTGTTCCATGAGATCACGCCGCAGGCCATCGCCTCGGCTGTGTCGTCTCCACGAGACATCGACGATCGGCTGGTCGACGCGCAGGAAACCCGCCGAATTCTGGACCGCCTCTACGGCTACGAGGTAAGCCCGGTTCTGTGGAAGAAGGTGCTGCCCCGGCTGTCGGCCGGTCGGGTGCAATCAGTCGCCACCCGAATCGTCGTCGAGCGGGAGCGGGCCCGGATGGCGTTTCACTCGGCCGACTACTGGGACGTCACTGGCACGTTCGCGCCCGAGCGACGCAAGGATGGCGACCCCGAGACGTTCATGGCAAGCCTCGTCTCGGTCGACGACGTCCGAGTAGCAACAAGTCGCGACTTCGACCCGGCGACCGGGAAAGCAGCGGCCGACGTCGTTCACTTGGACGAACCCGGGGCCCGGGGCCTGGCGGCTCGCCTCGACGGCCAGCCGTTCGAGGTCCTGCGGGTCGAGGAGAAGCCGTATCGGCGTCGGCCGTACCCCCCGTTCATGACATCGACCCTGCAGCAGGAGGCGGGCCGCAAGCTGCGGTGGTCGTCGGCGGTCACGATGCGAGTCGCGCAGCGGCTGTACGAGAACGGCTTCATCACTTATATGCGCACGGACTCCACCACGCTGTCCGACACTGCGCTCGCTGCTGCCCGAACCCAGGCACGAGAGTTGTACGGCGACGCGTACGTTCCAGCCGAGCCGCGCACGTACAGCCGCCGAGTCAAGAATGCTCAGGAGGCCCACGAGGCGATCCGTCCCTCGGGAGACACGTTCCGTACACCCGGGCAGCTCGCTGGTCACCTGTCCAGCGAGGAGTTCCGGCTCTACGAGTTGATCTGGCAGCGCACGCTGGCCTCGCAAATGGCGGATGCGGTCGGAACGACGGTCTCGGTCCGGTTGGCCGGGACGTCCGTGAGCGACGAACGGGTGGAGTTCGCGACGTCCGGACGCACGATCACCTTCCCCGGGTTCCTACGGGCCTATGTGGAAGACGTCGACGAATCGGCCGAGAAGGACGACGCCGAGAAGCGAATCCCGCATCTGGAGCGCCGCCAAGCGATCACCGCGCGCGAGTTCCAGGCCGCCGGTCATGCGACCTCGCCGCCGGCGCGCTACACGGAGGCGTCGCTCGTCAAGGCGCTCGAGGAGCTCGGCATCGGCCGCCCGTCGACCTACTCATCAATCCTGCAGACGATTCAGGATCGTGGTTACGTCTGGAAGAAGGGCTCCGCCCTTGTGCCGTCCTGGACGGCATTCGCGGTGATCGGACTTCTGGAGTCGTACTTCGGTCGGCTGGTGGACTACGGATTCACGGCCAGCGTCGAGAACGACTTGGACGCGATCGCCAACGGCACGACCTCGCGGGTCGACTGGCTCCGACGGTTCTACTTCGGTGCCAATGGAGCGGTGTCTGACCCGCGGCGGATCTCGGCGCAGGGCGGGCTGAAGCGGCTCATCGCCGAGCGGCTGGAAGAGATCGACGCTCGTGGTGTCAACTCCATCCCGATCGGCGACGGTGACGCCGTGGTGCGCGTCGGCCGGTATGGCCCCTACCTGCAACGGGGCGAAGAACGCGTCTCGATTCCCGACGATCTGCCGCCGGACGAGCTCACCCCAGAAAAGGTGGACGAGCTGCTGTCGGCGCCGTCCAGCGATCGGGTGCTGGGGCTTGACGACACCGGGGCGGAGATCACGGCGAAGAGCGGCCGCTACGGGCCCTACGTCACCGACGGTGAACGGACGGCTTCGCTGTTCTCCTCGATGTCGCTGGAGACGGTGACTCTGGCCGACGCGCGGCGGCTGCTGACGCTGCCGCGGGTGTTGGGCGTGCTCGACGGTGAGGAGGTCAGCGCCCAGAGCGGCCGCTACGGACCGTACGTACGCAAAGGCAGCGACTCCCGGTCGCTGGACTCCGAGGAGCAGCTGTTCACCATCACGCTCGACGAGGCGGCGGCACTGTTCGCGCAACCGAAAGCACGGAACCGGCGGGCGGCCGCGACGCCATTGAAGGAGCTGGGCGACGATCCCGTCTCTGGTAAGCCGATTGTCGTAAGGGACGGCCGCTTCGGCCCGTACGTCACCGACGGCGAGACCAACGCGTCGCTGCGGCGCGGCGATTCCGTCGACGCGATCGACCACGAACGGGCCGTGGAGCTCATCGCCGACCGGCGCGCCCGCGGTCCGGCGGCGAAAGCAGTCCGTAAGGCCCCGGCGAAGAAGGCGGCCCCGCGGAAGAAGGCCCCGGCAAAGCGCGCGACTCCGGCGAAGGCACCAGCTGGCAAGGCCTAACGAGTCACGTCACGCCTTTCGTCCGACGCAGAAGATCCGCCGAAACGGGAAGAGCGTCCCACTCGGGCCGGCGGAATATGTTTCCCGCAGCCGCGGCGCATACTCGGCCTCGAAGTCCGCGGCGTCGGCCGGTGACAGAGCCGCGAGCACGGGTCGCAGGGCGGTGCCACGAACCCATTCGAGGACCGGATCGGCACCAGCCAGCACATGGATGTACGTGGTCTCCCAGACGTCGGGGACGAAGCCGCCCTCGATCAGCAATGACGCGTACGCGGCTGGTGACCACACGGCATCCGGTGGCAGGACCGCGGACCCGACCAACGGCGACCAGCGGGGCGCGGAGCTCAAGTCGCGCAGTATGGCGTGCGACGGTGAATCCAGATTGCCCGGCACTTGCCAGGCCATCCAGGCGCCGGGCGGCAACGCGGCCGCCCATGAGCGAAGCAGCTCGGCGTGGCCGGGCACCCACTGAAGTGCAGCATTGCTGATCAGCAGGTCGGTGTCGGGATCGGGCCGGAACGCCGTGATGTCATCGAGGCGAAACGTGACCCCGTCGATCGACGACGCGGCGGAGATCATCTCTGGTGAGGAATCGATGCCCACGACGGTCGCGTCCGGCCAGCGATCCGCCAGCATCGCGGTGAGGTTTCCGGGACCGCACCCGAGATCGACCACCCGACGGGGCGATTGGAGGTCGACGCGGTTCAGCAACTCAACGAATGGTCGACCGCGCTCCCCGGCAAAACGGGCGTACTGCTCGGGATCCCACATGGTGTATAGGTCCTCGGGGCGTCGTCGCGCGGACTAAATCTTGAAATCAAGATAATGCCTATGATGGATGCGTGGGCGACGAGGTGGACGAAATCGTCGACGCGTGGCGCCGGGAACGTCCGGACCTCGATGTCGAGCCGATGCATATCCTGTCCCGCGTCTCCCGCCTCGCCGATGTGCTGGCGGATCGCCGCGCGGCCGCATTCGTCGAGCACGGGCTGCAAGGGCACGAGTTCGATGTGCTGGCGGCCTTGCGTCGCAGCGGGGAGCCGTTCGAGCTGACCGCCGGCGAACTGTGCACAGCAACGCACGTGACGTCCGGAACGATGACCAGTCGACTCGATCGCCTGGTCGCCCGCAGCTTGGTAGTCCGCCGCCCGGACGAGGTGGACGGGCGGCTGGTCAGGGTGCGGCTGACCGCCGAGGGGAGGCGTCGGGTGGACGCTGCCCTGCAAGCGCTCCTGGTATCGGAAAGCGAGCTGCTCGAGCAGCTGCCGGCATCCGCCCGAGAGCGGCTCACTGCGGCGTTGCGGGATCTGTTGGCCGCCACGTCGCGATAAGCGGAGGCCGTTACCGCTTGTCGTCGATAGGCTGGGCTAAGAAGCACGCAGGCGGCGCAGGGGAGGCCGAATTAGCGTCGAGCCGGCCAGGATGGAGTCCGGCCAGCCCGATCGGGTCGCCGGATCGAATTCTGGCCTGCCCAAGAGCGTGTCGGCCTCAGGCGGTACGGAGCGGCCAACCCCAGCCGTGGCCGAGGCCGGTAGCCAATCCATCGCCGCGTCGGCGCCGGCCGAGCGTCCGTCCAGGTCGTCGATCGCGGCCATGCGCAGCGTGCTGCGAGTTCGCCCGTACCGGCGACTGTGGTACTCCACGGCGTTATCGAGCTTGGGCGACTGGCTGGGACTACTTGCGACGACCGCGCTCGCCACGTCACTGGCCACCGGCTATCGGGCGCAGAACTACGCCCTCGGCGGCGTCCTGGTCGTCCGCCTGCTACCCGCGATACTGCTGGGCCCGCTCGCCGGTGCGTTCGCTGACCGGTTCGACCGGCGGATCACGATGGTCGTCTCCGACGCGCTCCGGTTCGGGCTGTTCCTCACGATTCCACTCGCGCATCTGTTCGTGTCGCAAAGCGAGACGCTCGCCTGGCTGTACATCGCGAGCTTCCTGATCGAGTGCATCAGTCTGTTCTGGACGCCCGCGAAGGACGCTTCGGTGCCGAACCTTGTCCGCCGCGACCAGGTCGAGGCGGCCAACCAGCTCAGCTTGATCACGACCTACGGGCTCACGCCCGTGCTCGGGGCGGCGCTGTTCTCCGTCCTGTCGCTGATCACCAACGTGCTCGCTCGGCACCTTGCGTTCTTCGAGACCAACCCGACGAACCTGGCCCTCTACTTCAACGCAGCGACGTTCCTGGTCGGCGCGTTGATCGTCCTGTTCATCCCCGAGATCAGCGGGCGCCGGTCTCGCCGCCCCGTTGATGACCAGCCGAGCCTGCTGGCCCTGCTGCGTGAGGGCGCGAGCTTCGTCCGCCATTCCCGGCTCGTCGGCGGACTCATCATCGGACTCATCGGGGCCTTCGCCGCGGGTGGCGTCGTGGTTGGAGCCGGCAAGATCTTCGCCTCGAGCTTGGGCGGCGGCAACGCTGCATATGGTGTGCTGTTCGGTTCGGTCTTCGTCGGACTCGGCGCGGGCATGGCGTTCGGCCCACGCATCGCGCGCGAGCTCCCGCGCCGCCGGCTGTTCGGACTGTCGATCGTGTTCGGGGGAATCTGCCTCGTTCTCGCCGCAATCATGCCGCAGGTAGCGCTCGCGGTGATCTTCGTCCTCCTCGTGGGATTCGGGGCGGGCATCGCATATCTATGCGGCATGACGCTGATGGGCACCGATGTCGCCGATGAGATACGCGGTCGGATCTTCGCGCTGCTGCAGTCTCTGATCCGGGTGGTGCTGATCATTGGTCTGGCTGCGGTGCCGTTCGTGGTTGCTGCTGTGGGCCGCCACACGTTTACGGTCGCGGGTACGAGCGTGACCGTCGACGGCACTCGGTTCGTCCTGGTTGCCGGAGGGCTGCTGGCCATCGCTGCCGGCGTCCTGGCCTACCGGAAGATGGACGACGGACTGGCGGTGCCGATCTGGACCGACCTGAAGACAGCCCTGCGCGGAGACTCGGCCAAGCGTCGGCGGATGGCGGGAGGTGGCGTGTTCATCGCTTTCGAAGGTGGCGAGGGGTCGGGCAAGTCCACCCAGATCGGACTCCTCGCCGCCGCGTTGCGTGACGCAGGCATCGACGTTGTGGAGACGCAGGAACCGGGCGCTACCAAAGTTGGCCGCCGGATCCGCGACTTGTTGTTGCATGACGACGAGGCGCTCGTGCCTCGGGCCGAGGCATTGCTGTTCGCCGCAGACCGGGCAAATCACGTCGCCAAGGTCATCCAGCCGGCATTGGATCGGGGGGACGTCGTACTGACGGATCGTTACGTCGACTCGTCGATGGCCTATCAGGGCGCGGGCCGGGAACTGACGTTCGACGAGGTGCGCCGCCTGTCGGGCTGGGCAACGTGCGGGCTCACACCGGACTTGACCGTCCTGCTCGACATTCCCGCCGCTGTGGGACTCGAGCGGGCCCGAGGGCGCACCGCGTCGACGGACGGGCGCCGCTACGCCGACAAGTTGGAACGCGAGTCGCTGGAGTTCCACGAACGGGTGCGGACGGCGTTTCGCGGACTAGCGGAAGCCGCCCCCGGACGCTATCTGCTACTTGATGCGACCCGGCCGGCGAGCGAGCTCGCGTCCGACATCCTCGTCACGGTCGACGAGTTGCTCGCCAGCCGCCGGCCGCGGTCGCTCGATTCGCGACGGAGCGTCATACCGAGCCGAGCGAGCCGCCCGGTGCCGAATCAGCCCAGCTCATGAGTCTGGGACAGAGCAGTCGAATCCCGAAGCGGCGCACCGGCAGGAGCGAGGATCCAGCGTGACGGTCTGGGACGCCCTCGTCGGCCAAGACGAGGCGGTTGCTGTCCTGCGGAAGGCGGCCGCTGCCGCCCGAGCGATCGCCTCGGGCGAGGACGTGCCGAGTGGCGCAATGACGCATGCCTGGCTGTTCACGGGCCCACCCGGATCCGGCCGGTCGGTGGCGGCGCGCGCGTTGGCGGCGGCCCTGCAATGTGAGCGGCCGGACAATCTCGGCTGCGGTGAATGTTCGGCGTGCCACACGGTGTTGAGCCGGAGCCATCCGGACGTGCGGTCGGTCGTCCCCGACGGACTGTCCATCTCGGTGGCCGAGATGCGCGCCGTTGTCGCGACCGCGGCGCGCCGTCCGGCGCTCGGTCGCTGGCAGGTCGTCGTGATCGAAGACGCCGATCGACTGACCGAGGCGGCGTCCGACGCGCTGCTGAAGGTCCTCGAGGAACCTCCAGCGCGGACGGTGTTCTTGCTGTGTGCTCCGTCGACGCACCCGGACGACGTCACGGTGACCATCCAATCCCGATGCCGGCACGTCACCTTGCGCACGCCGTCGACCGAAGCCGTCGCGGGCGTCGTGCGCGCCGCCGGCGTAGAACCGGCCGACGCCTTGTGGGCGGCCCAAGCCGCGCAGGGTCACGTCGGGCGGGCGAAGCGGCTCGCGCGGGATCCGGACGCGCGCACTCGGCGCGCCGCGGTATTAGCCATTCCAGCTTCGCTCACGTCGCTCGGGGCATGTCTGGAGGCTGCTGACCACCTGGTTGGGGCGGCTGAGGCTGAGGCAGCGGCGTTGTCGGCTGATCGGGACGCTGGTGAGATCGAGGCGCTGCAGGTCGCTCTCGGCGCCGGTGGCACGGGGAAAGGTGCGACGGCAGTGGCCCGGGGCGCGGTGGGCGCCGTTCGTGACCTCGAGCGGCGCCAGCGGTCGCGGGCCACCCGTACCCAGCGTGATGCCCTGGACCGGGCCCTGATCGATCTGGCGGCGTTCTATCGGGACGTGCTGCTCGAACAGTCCGGATCGCCCGTGCAACGCGCGCACCCCGACTTCGACAAGGATGTGCGGAGTGTGGCGAGAGCCATACCGCCGACCGGGACGCTGCAACGCCTTCAGGCCGTCCTCGCTTGCCGCGAGGCACTAGAGCTGAACGTCAAACCGCGCATCGCGGTGGAGGCAATGACGGTCGCGCTTCGCCTGCCCTGAGGTCGGCCCCGGTCCGGCTACCCTGCGTCCCGGCATACGCTGCAGGCATGAGCATGGTCTGCGCGGTCACGTTCCAGCGCCACGGCCGGCTCTACTATGCCGACCCGGGCGGGTTGTCGCTGCAGGTTGGCGATCAAGTTCTGTATCCGACGAACGACGGGCCCGAAGTGGCCGAGGTCATGTGGCCTCCGCAATTCATCAGCGAAGAGGTCGGCCGGCTGCCCGTTCTCCTCGGTGCGGCGACCGCGTCGGACCTCGAACGGGCCGCGGTGAGTCGCAAGAAGCGGGCGTCGGCGCGCGTCGCCGCTCGACGACTGATCCGCGAACACGACCTGCCGATGAAGGTCAGCGGGATCGACTACATAAACGATCGCAACCACACCACCATCTACTTCACCGCGCCGCACCGGGTCGACTTCCGAGCCCTCGTCCGCGATCTTTCCGCGACGTTGCACGGTCGGGTCGAGCTGCGTCAGCTCTCGGCCCGCGACGAGGCCCGCCTGACCGGCGGTCTTGGCTCCTGCGGCCGTGAGCTGTGCTGCTCGACGTTCCTCGTGGACTTCGAGCCCGTCTCGGTGCGCATGGTCAAAGATCAGGATCTGCCGCTGAACCCGCTGCGCATCTCAGGCGCGTGCGGCCGGTTGATGTGCTGCCTGAAGTACGAGCACCCGCTGTACCAGGACTTCGCCGCCGAGGCGCCGGCTATCGGCGAGGAGGTCGACACTCCGGATGGCCTGGGCACGGTCGTCGGCCACAATGTGCCGTCGGAGTCGGTCGTGGTCCGGATGACCGCGGACGGTCGTCGCACTCCGTGTGCGCTCGCGTCGGTGTGCGCGTCCCGGAAGGCCTACGAGGCGAGTCCCGCGGCGCAGCCCACAGACCAGTAGAATCACTCGGCGCGCCTGCGGGCGCCCCTGCCGCCTTAGCTCAGTCGGCCAGAGCGACGCACTCGTAATGCGTAGGTCGAGGGTTCGACTCCCTCAGGCGGCTCAGCTACAGCCCCTGATTTGCCTGGCCTGCAGCCATCTGCTTGGTCGACTCAAGCTTGATCAACTGGCCGTTAGTCCGCAATGAGTCCGCATGATCTTGAGCCGTAGTTTGTGCCGAGGTCTGCACCGCGTTCATCCACGCGGCGTCCATCGCGGCCGAGACACCGTCCAGGTCGCCGTCGAAGAGACCCGAGTAGACGTCCAGCGTCATGGCCGCCGAGGCGTGTCTGATATGCGGGTGATCCAACTTCTTGGTCGGCTGGCTGTTGTGGGTGGCTGACCGGCGAGCGAGGAGATGCCCCGTGGATCGGTTCGTGCCGCGTTTGACCGTTCACCGGAATGGGTCGGAGTTGACGGCGATCACGTTGGGACACCGGTTGCTGGATGACTATTTGGTCTTCGTCGCAGCTCGAGCCCGGAGCAATACCTGGCTGGCGATCGCGTGGGATCTGAAGGTCTTCTTCGGTGTGGTGGGCAAACCTCCTGCGGAGGTTTCTGCCGCGGACGTGTTCGCGTTCTTGGCGGCGCAGCGGGCTCCTCGCCGCGGCGAGCGGGTGGTGCGTCTGGATGATGGCGAGGCCGGGTTGGCGGCGCGCACGATCGCGCGGCGGTTGTCGAGCGTGCGCGGGCTGTATGCGTATCTGGTTGTGCGTGGCGATGCCGGTGTGGTCGGCAATCCGGTGCCGGGCAGCCTGGCGGCGCGTCGCCCCAGCGGACGCCGCGGAAACGGCGGGGTGCCGCTGATCCGTACTCCACGCACGCTGCCGCGGGTGTTGTCGCCCGGCGAGGTTGACGCGCTGGTGGGGGCGCTGCGAACGCATCGTGACCGGGCCATGGTCGAGGCGATGCTGCTGGGTGGGCTTCGTCGGTGTGAGGTGCTCGGGCTGCGGTTGGCGGATGTCAACTCAGGTGAACGGC
>Ga0075424_100004540_pt1 | contig 13119 bp, 12 predicted proteins | sample SoiMethybrSBSTD3_FD_75301 | JGI IMG/M metagenome (GOLD analysis project Ga0075424, IMG submission 75301) | Bulk soil microbial communities from a Populus tree surrounding site in Tennessee, USA - Soil MetaG P. TD hybrid SBSTD3 | ecosystem: Environmental > Terrestrial > Soil > Tree plantation... | reverse complement strand
TCGACGAGGAGCACGAGCTGGCCGAGGACGAGCAGGCCGAGCGCACCCGCGACGGCCGTCAGCCGCCAGAGCGACGCCACCGCGTCGGGGGCGCCGGGCGTCTGCCAGACGAACGACCGCCAGGCCGCCATGGCGAGCACCGGCAGAACGATGGACGCGACCACCGCGGCCGCGCCGTACGCGACGACTGGGATCCGTCTTGCGGGCTGCATGGCGGCAGCATCCTCCGTGCGCACGCTCACGCGCAGTCTCGATAACCGTCTCAACAGGCGGATGGCCGACCGCATCGATCGTCTGCGCCTGGTGTGCGCCGCCGCCGGCCTCGAACCGGTGGGCGAGCCGCGGCAGGCGCTGAGCTGGTCGAACGACGCGTGGCTGGTGGTCGCGCGCCTCCGCGCGAGGCCGGCGCTGCGGCTCGACCGCGTGGACGCGATCGTCGGCGCGGACGCCAACCTCCTGCCGGTGGGACGGGCGCTCGCCCTGTCCTCGCCGGGGGTGCCCGGCGTCGACGCCGGGCTGCTGGCCGAGGCGGTCGCGGCGATCGAGGGGCTGCGCCACCTCGACCCGCGCGTCGACGACGCGTCGCGGCACGGCGTGGTCCACGGCGACCTCCACCTGCACAACCTGTGGGTGGACGGCTTGGGCGCGCTCACGATCATGGACTTCGAGTGGGCGCGGCTCGCCCCGCCCGTGCTGGAGCTCCAGCGCCTCTGCGAAAGCGCCGACGAGGATGCGCTCGCCGGGCGAGGACCGCCTCGTGGACGGCCCCTGGCCGGCGCACGGGGCGCTGCCGGTCTGACCCGTCAGTCCATCTCGACCGCGTCGTAGCTGACGCCGGGGCTGAGGAAGCCGGTGCCGCTGGAGCCGCTGATGATCGTGAGCGTCATGGTGTTCGTGCCGGTGACGAACGCGCTGGCGGGGACGCTGTACGTGAAGAGCGCGTTGTTGCCCCGGTAGGTGCCGATCGTCAGGCTCCGCGAGCTGGGCTGCGTGGAGGGCGACGGCGCCGCCGACGTCCAGCCGTTGACGGTGATCTGCGGCCGCCCACCGGCGTACGCGGCCGAGAGCCCGATGCGCACGGTCCGCGCCGTGACCTGCCCTGAGGCGAGGGTGAACCGGACGGTCGTGGGGTTGTTCACGCCCTTCCACTGGTAGGCGGGGAAGTCGCTCACCGCGCTCGTGCCGACGGTGAACGTGACCGGGCCCCAGCTGCGCATGCGCGCGTCGGAAGGGTGCATCGACGTCAGGTTGGCCGAGTTCTCGAAGCCGGCCGGCGTGCCGTTCCAGCCGCCGATGCGGAACAGGGCCGCCGGCACCGGGAACGTCGACGTGATGTTCTGGCCGGTGGTCGTGGTGCCCGCGGTCACCGTCACGGTCCGCGTGGCCACCCCCAGCTCGTCCTGGTAGAGCGTCTGCGTGTACGTGCCGGGCTTCATGGCCGGGCTGGAGAAGTTGCCGTTGGACTCGGGATGCGCCCAGTACTGCGCCTGCGCGTTGGCCCAACCGACCAGCGCGGGCACACCCGCGGCGACGCCCATGGCCTTGCCGACGACGAAGCCGCGGCCGGACGCCGGCACCAGGCCGCGGAGGCCCAGCCCGTCCATGAAGCTCAGGTCGGGCGCGGCGGGCGCGGGGCCGCTGGTGACCATCAGCGCATAGGGCCCGTAGAGGACGTCGAGCCGCTGCGGCTCGGTCTGGTTGTGGGCGGACCAGAGGTAGTTGTACAGGTCGTTGTTGTCGGTGCCCTGCTGCTCGATGTCGCGGAAGAACGGGCCGCCGGCGGTGCTCTCGCGGTTGCCGTAGTCCATGTAGACGCCGGCGCTGGGACCTCGCTCGCCGCGGATGGTCAGTTCCTCGGCCCGGCGGTTCGAGTAGTACTTGGACCGGGTCTGGCCGCCGACCGTGAGGATGTCCGTGCTCTCGATCGCGGTGCCGCCCTTCGTGTCGGATGGGGTGAAGGTCGTGGACAGCACCGACCGGTTCAGGGACTGGTACCAGCGCAGCTCGCCGCCGCCGGCGGAGTCGACGAACGTGGCCATGTAGACGTTGTTCTGTCCGCTCCGCACCACCAGGTAGTGGACGACGGTGCCGGACCCGTACCAGTCGTTGGTCGACTCGGTGATGACGATCGTGCTCCCCGCCTGGGAGGCCGTCACGGTGGCGTTGCTGCCCATGCCGGACTCGACGTGGGACGGCCGGGACACGTTCTGCAGCTCGGTGCCGTTGAGCCGCAGCGAGGTCATGTCCCCGTTGTCCTGGTTGATCTTGAACACGAGCCCCGCGCCGGTGTCGACCGTGAAGAACCCGCCGCTGCTGGTGACGCCGAAGCCGGCCGCGACGGCGGGCCGGACGCCCCCGACCGCGGCGGCGACCACCAGGGCGGCCACCAGGAACAGCGCGTGCAGACGACGGTCCAACGCTGCGATCATCTCGCCTCCCTCACTTCGTGCACTGAGTGCACCAAGCCTACGCGGGAGCTGGCGGAGACGCTCGCCGGGAATTGCGCGGCCGCGTCTCGTGCATGGAGCAGGTGGGTGGTCATGGAACTTCGGCACGGTCGCACCGAGGTGTGCGGCGGGTCGAAGAACGGCGTCCGCCATGTCGAAAACCGGCGAACACCCCATCGAAAATCGGCGACCGCTGGACGCCGGGCTGGCTGCCCGGCTCATCAATGTGGCGGCGACGGGCGCGGGCGCCACCGGCAATCCGCAGATCGCTGGGCAACTGCTCGAAGGGTTCGTGATCGGCGAGTTGCGACGCCAGCTCGGATGGGCGGAGGAGAGTCCGGGCCTGTACCACTACCGCGACCACGATGGCTCCGAGGTGGACGTGATCCTGGAGACGGACGACGGCCGCGTCGCCGGCCTGGAGGTCAAGGCAGCTTCAACGGTTCAGGCGAGGGACGGACGGTGGCTCGCACAGCTGCGTGACCGGCTGGGCCGCCGGTTCGTCGCTGGACTCATCCTGCATACCGGCACTGAGGCCGCTCCCTTCGGGGAGCGCATCGCGGCGGTCCCGATCGACGTACTCTGGTCAGCCTGATGCGGATGAGCGTGGCGGGCGGGCCGACCGCACAGAATGGGGTGTGGAACTCGACGGGGAGCTGCTGGTGTTCAGTGGCTCCGCATCGCCGAAGCTGACCCGGTCGATCTGCGATCGCCTCGGCGTGCCGGTCGGGCAGGGCGAGGTGATCCGGTTCTCCGAGGGCACCCTGTTCGTGCGCATCGGCCAGAACGTGCGGGGTCGCGACGTCTTCCTCGTCCAGTCGACGGTGTTTCCCGCCAACGACCACTTCATGGAGACGCTGTTCTGGATCGACGCCTTCAAGCGGGCCAGCGCCGCGTCGGTCACCGTGCTCATGCCCTACTTCAGCTACGCCAAGGGGGACAAGAAGGACGAGCCGCGCGTCTCGATCCGCGCCAGGGTGTGCGCCGACGCGCTGGAGGCGGCCGGCGCGGACCGGATCGTTGCCGTCGACCTCCACTCCCCGCAGCTCCAGGGCTTCTTCCGCGTTCCCGTCGACGACCTGCAGGCCCGCCCCACGCTCTGCGACGCGGTCATGGCCGACGGTGGGTCACCGGTCGTGGTGGCGCCGGACGAGGGCTTCGTCAAGCGCGCCAGGAGGTTCGCCGACCGCTTGGGCACCCCGCTCGCGATCGGCCACAAGCGACGCCGCGCGCACGACGAGCGGGCGGAGATCGTCGAGCTGATCGGTGAGGTCGAGGGCCGCGCGTGCCTCGTCGTGGACGACTTCGTCATCTCGGGCGGCACGCTCATCGAGGTTGCCGAGACGCTGATGGCCAGGGGCGCGACGCGCGTCACCGCCGCCGTGACGCACGCCGTGTTCAGCGGTGACGCGGGCGAACGGCTCGACCGCAGCCCGATCGATCGCCTCTACGTGACCGACACGGTCGAGAACCATCCGGTCCCGCTGTCACCGAAGGCGCGCGTCGTCAGCGTCGCGCCGCTCCTCGCCGAGGCGATCCTCCGCATCCACCGGCGGGAGAGCATCAGCGTGCTGTTCCGCGACTGACGACGCCTGCGGCCGGAGCCACTGCTCGACCAGCGAGGCCAGACGGTTGCCGCCGTGGTCGACGCCGAGGAGGTGGGCCATGGCCGCCCGCAGCTCGTCGTCGGCATCGCCGCCGGCGATGTCGGACAGCAGGTCGTCCAGGTCGATCTCCTCTGGCTCCGCGGCGCCGTCCGGGTCGGCGAGGACCTCCGCCAGCGCCTCCCACGTCTTGCGCAGGATCGGCACCGGTCCGTAGGCCAGGCCCACGAGCACCAGCTCCCGGTCAGGGGCGATGGCCCACCGGATCGCCGGCTCCCGGCTCCTCAGGACGGACGCGAGGTAGGTGACGACCAGCTCCGCGAGCCAGTGCAGCGCGGGCGACCCGTCACTCCCGGCCACGTAGCGGTGGTAGGTCGTCGCCCCGGAGACGACGCCGTGGTAGGCCGTCGCGATGGCCCCCTCGCCGGGATCGCCGGACGTCCGCGCCCCTGTGAGCGCGCCCGGGAGCCAGCGCCAGACCGCGCCCAGCGACTCCACCGACCCGTCGAGCTCGTCGCCGGCCAGGCGGCGCAGACGCTCCACGCGGAGCTGCTCCTCGCGGGACCAGTGCTCCAGGAACGCCTCGTCGGCGCGCGACAGGGACGGGTCGCGGCCCGTCTCGAGCGACGCCAACCCCAGCGCGGCGCACAGCTCGGCCACGAACGGCCGCGCGCGGGGCGGTCCGGCGTCGAACTCCTCCTGCAGCAGCCGGCCGGCGACGTCCGCCTCGCCGCGGTCGGCGTGGAGCAGGGCGCGCATGCCCCTGGTGGCGCGCCCGCCGCCGGCTCCCGCGTCCAGGCTGGCGAGCAGGTCCGCGGCCGACCGCATGCGCGCCAGGGCCGGCAGATGACGCCCCGCGATGAACGCGGCGAGCGCCGCCACGTCCCGCGGGACGAGCCAGCCGCGGTCCGGAGGCGGCCTGAGCTCGCTCTCCCGGATGCTGTACACGACCGGCCCGCCGGGCCGGCCCGGCCGGTCCACGCGGACCTCGGCGTCCGCCGTCACCCAGAGCTGGTCGTCCCGCCTCGACGAGAAGCGCCGCAGTTCGAGGGTGTGGACCACGTCGGGATCGGTCCTGGAGCGGAACGTGACGCCTGATGGCTCGACCAGCCCATCCTCGAAGCCGTGGGGCCGGAGGACGCCGGTCAGCGCGCCGGCGAGCTGCCGCAGCGGCTCCTCCCAGGGCGGCGGGACCTCGATGGCGCGGCTCCACCACTCGCGGAGCCAGCTCGACAGGTCGGACGCGGAGAGCGACGGCGCCTCGACGAGGACGACGTCGTCACCCTCGTCCGTGTTCACGCTCGCGACGCCCGCCAGGCCCGCGAGCGCGGCCGCCGAGCGCCGGACCAGGTCGTCGCGCTCGTGCGCGACCTCCTCCAGGTAGCCGACGGCATGCGTGAACGGGCCGCCCGGCACGTCCGTCGAGACGCTGAACAGCTCGTCCTCGACGAGCGTCTGGCGGAGCCAGTCGCCCGGGTCGTCGCTCACGCGGCCGCGGCGCCCGCGATCATCGCGCGACGATAACAAAGTCCTGCGCCCCTCTCACCTGGCGCCGCCCGGCCGCGTCATAGGGTCGATGACCTCGGAGACCGGGTTGGCGCTGCGGGCCGGACGCGGTGACGCGGACGCGTTCGACGCCCTGATCGGGCCGTGGATCGAACCCGCCTGGAGGACGCCCAAGAGATTGACACGTCGCTGACCGGGTTTGCGCGGCCGGTGCGCGCTATGAATCCGATGATCCAGCCGCCGATGAGCCCTGCTCTCGCAGTGCCGCGACGATCTCACCAAGCAGGAACTTGACCTTCACTGCGATCGGTCTACCACGATACACGCTCTCGACGAGAGCGAGACCCTCATCGACAGTAGTGAATCCGAGCTGTCTGTAGAGAAACATGATGTCGTCGGCGTCGTTCTCTACACGCGATGAAACAGCTTCATCGCCAGCAGGTAGCGGGCTGAGGCGACGTCAACGGTCAGCGCATCAGTTTCGTAGTATCGCTGAGCGTCGGGATCCGGCCCAGGCATGAAGCCCTTGACCGCATCGTTGAGCCAGTCCTTGGCAAGGCCGCGGCGCTCAGCGACGGCAATTGCCGCTTGTCGGACCACGTCGGTCGGCAAGAAGACAGCATCGAGATCCCGCGTTGCTCGAGCGCTGTCATATGCAACCGCTATCGCTGCACCACCGACCAGGAACAAATCTGCCCGAACGCCGCGCTTCGTCAGTTCAGCGCTGAGGTCGTCGAGCAAAGTGCGAATTTCGTCGCGACCAAGCCCTACGTTCATACTCGTTCCAATGCATCACGTGTAATGAACACACCTCGCCTGCGGAATGATAGAGGCGACTCGACCAGAGCGCGGGGGTGCATGCCGCGAAGCTCAGTCACGAACCACCACGGCGTCGCCTCACGGGCCGGATCGCGCGTCCACGCTGGTGGGCGCCAGCCGTCTCTTCGCGCGAGATACTCGGCGAGCGCGGCGAATCCGGCATCGATCTGCGTGCTACCGGTCCGAATTGGTTCTGCCAGGTACATCTTCGCTGCGGGGTCAATTCCATCGTGTCGGAGCATGCTGGTGTAGTCATCGAGCAACTGCGCGAGCGCGAACCGCCACACGCGGCGAAGAGGCTCGCCATTGACCAGCATCTCGTGGGCGACCACCGCCGCGTCATTGACGCTGCTGAACGAACTCAGACCACCCATGAGTGCATGGTAACGTCAACGAGTTGGAGAGTAACCTCAGGACACGCCGTCGAGGCGACCCGATCCAGACGCTGCGACGCAGGAGCACTCGACGCGCGCATCGAGCCACTCCGGAGATCTGCGCGGCCATCCTCCGTGACCCGGCTGAGCTCCCCGTCCGCGAGCCGGCCGGCGGTCTCGACGTCGTGACCTGAGGACGACCAGATCGCGACACGGGCCCGGCTCGCGCGGCGTCTTACCGGCTGATGGACGAGATCGCGTGCCAATCCCTGCTGGCCCAGGCGCAGCAGGGTGACGACCGCGCCTTCGAAGCACTGATCGAGCCGCTCCTGGAGCCGTCGTTCCGGCTGGCGTGCGGCATGCTGCTGGACCGTGCCGCGGCCGAGGACGCGGTTCAGGAGGCCACGTTCAAGGCGTGGCGAGCGCTGGGCCGCGTGCGTCCCGACACGACCTCCCTGCGGGGGTGGTTCTTCACGATCGTCGCCAACCAGTGCCGGAGCATGCGCCGCAGCCCGTGGTGGTCGGTGCTGCGCGGGGTGGGCGGAGGCCACGCCGGCGACGTCAGCGCCGAGTCGCTGGTCTCGACGCAGGTCGACCTGGCGAGCGCGCTCCGGCTCCTCGATCCGCGCAGCCGCGCGGCCGTCGTGCTCCGCTACTACCTCGACCTCTCGTTCGAGGAGGTGGCGCTCGTCGTCGGAGGCTCGCCCGACGCGGCCAAGTCGCGGATCCACCGGGCGCTGCGCGCGATGCGCGTGCAGCTCGAGAACCAGGAGCTGGAACATGCACGAGCGTGAACTCCGGGCCGAGCTGGGCCGGTACCTGGGCGGGTTCGGGCCCTACGACCGCCGGCACACCGCCCCGCTGTTCGGACAGCTGCCGCCGCGCCGGCAGCCCACCCGGACGGCGCTCGCGCTGGTCGGCGCCGGCCTCGCGGCGGCGGCCGTGGTCGCGGCGCTCCTCGTGCCGGGCTGGCTGCGCGCCGCCCGCGACACCGTCCCCGCCTCCACCCCGCCCGCCCGCGCGTCGGCATCCCCCTCAGCGGCACCGGCGCCGCCACCGGCCGCGCTCGTGGTGCCGGTCCCCGGCCAGGCGGGCACCGGCCTGGTCCGGGTGGACTGGAGCGGCCACCGGCTCGGCGTCGTGAGCCCACCGCCCGACAACATCCTATTCGGCGCGTCGCCGGACGGCCGGCTCGGCCTGTCCGTGCCCACGAGAGGCGACGGCGAGCGCACCGTGTTCGACGCCGTCGACGGGCATGTGGTCGGGACCATTCCGGCGACCGTGACCAACCTGCGCTGGGCGGACGACAGCCGCCACCTGTGCGGCCTGCAGTCCGCGCAGGGCGGGCCGCGGCTGGTGGTGGCGACGATCGGCCGGACGCGCGGCGACATCGGACTCCGGTCGCTCCCCATCCACGTGACGGGCTCCGGCACGACGTTCGTGTCCGCCTGCAGCGCCGTCAGCGACCGGGCGGTCCTCACGAACTTCTGGCCGGTCGGCCGCAATCAGGACACCGGCGACGTCGAGGTGCTGCAGCTCTCGACCGGCGCGACGCTGCTCCACCACGCCTTCCCCGCGCCGGCGCCCTTCACCAACGTGTACGCGTCGCCGGATGGCCTGTTCCTGGTGGGCTCGCCGCTGGACGCCACGCAGAGCACGGTGGTGGACCTGCTCACCGGCCAGGAGGTGGCCCACATGAACGGCGTCGCGCTGGCGTTCTCCGCCGACGACCGCTACCTCGCGGTCAGCAGCTTCGTCTCGGAGACGGGCCGCCCGGGCGGAACGGGACGGCTGGTTGAGTGGCGAACCGGCCGCACGGTCTGGCAGGACCGCGGCCAGCTGGCGATCCTGGGCGTGGAGCCGAACGGCGACGCGATCGCGGTCCAGCTGTACGGGAGCGACCAGCAGCCGCCGAACCACGACGTGTGGCTGATCGTGCACCCGGACGGCCCGGCGATCACGATCCGCCGGAACGGCTCCGGCCCGTAGGGGCCGGGCGCACGGAGCGACGTCGAGGCCGCCGCGTCATCACCTGAGCCGGTCCCAGCCGGCGGCCATCGACGGCACTCCCCAGGCGGGATCGGGCCGCCAGGCCGGCCAGTCCTCGTCGTACGGCCACCGCCTGGCGGCGAGATCCGCCAGGCAGCGCTCGGCGTTGCCGCGCACGCGAGCCACGAGCTCCGGCGAGAACACGCCCCTCCTGGCGGCCTCGGCGAAGTCCTCCTCGTCCTTCCACTGCCAGCTCGAAAGATCCGGCGCGATGACGATGTCGAGGACCAGGTCCATGCTCGCGATCCCGATCGCGGTGCGGCGAATCGGCGCGAGCAGGTCGACGTACCACCCCAGGAACTCGCCGTCCGCGTCCCGCCAGAACAGCGAGACGGCGTGCTCGTCGCCGGGCCGAAGCAGCACGAGGCGGCGGTTCGTCTGCCAGACCAGCCGTCGCGTGGGGGCGCTCGGCGCACCGAGCGCGGTGAGGATCCGCTCGCTCGCGCTCACGCCGGGTGGCCAGGGCTGTGTGAAGCCGACGCCGCCAGGCCCTCGGTATGCCACGACCAGGTCCGACGTCTCACTGACGACGGTCAACGGGAACGCGGCCCACACCGCTCCGCACCAGACGTCCTGGTACACGATCGCGTCGCCCGGCTTCGCGAATGCCGACCCGGTCAGGGCTCTGCCGGCTCCAGCGGCCCGGCGAACGCCATGTCCATGGTCGTCGCCGAGCGCACGTACGGCGTCTGAGCGTAGACGTCGAGGAAGACCTCCGGCGACGTGCGCGGCGGCGGGACGAACAGCAGCTCCCACATGTCGGCGTTCCCGGGGGGCCGGCGGCTGGAAACGCCACCGTCCGATGTCGCCTCGTCGTAGATCGCCTCCCCCACGGCCCGGCCGCCCAGCGCACCGATCGTGCCGAGGCCGAGCCCGACCGCGAACGAACAGACCGGCGCGCCCGGCCCGCAGATCAGGCCCGCGGTGGCGCCGAGCAGGAATCCGCCCGCGAACCCACCGCCCACGCCGGCCGTCGTCCGCGCCCGCTCCTCCGGCTCGGCGGTGGCGATCTCGTACACGCCCCCGGCCACGCCGACGACCAGCAGCACCTGGCCGCCCACCCGCAGCACCTGCACGGTGTACGGCATCCCGCTGACGATCGGGGTCGCGCCGCCCGCGGTCAGCGGGCGGATCGTGGCCGGGTCCTCCAGGCCGCCCCGCAGCATCTCCACGATGGCGGGCTGACTCGCGCGTCCTGGATTGACCGAGCCGCCGGGCCCCATCGCCGTGATGCCGGCGGGGTCGCCCACCCGGCCGACGACCCCGCCCGTCTGCGCCTCCAGCTCTCCGATCGCCCACAGGCCGCAGTTGCTGCCGGCGCAGGCGCCCGGGGCCGGCTGGTACACCGCGGGCCGACCGGTGTAGTCGAGCTCGGGGGCGAGGCCGGGCTTCGTCATCGCGAACTCGGCCGCCTGCGCCTCGGAGATCGGGTACTCGAGATGGATGGCGTCGCTGCTCCGGAGCATCGAGAGATCGCTCGTGAACCGGCCCCGCACCGCGGCCGTGCCCTGCTCGACCTCGCTGGCCTGGGTCGCGATGTCGACGAGGCCGCGCACCGTCTGCATGTCCGGCTTGAAGCCGACCACCTCCAGCGGAACGCCGCCGCGGCGGATGGTGAGCGCGGTGTGGCCCCAGTTCAGGGAGCCGCTGCGCGGGGTCACGACGATGCCGACGGAGTAGCCGCCCTGATTCCCGCCGGGAAAGCCCCAGGTGGTCAGGTTGAGCCCGCTGGCGATCGTGGCCCCGCCGGCGCCGGCGCCCAGCGTCTCGGCGGCCTGCGCGGTCGTCTCGTCTGGCGCCGCCGGCGCCGGCGCCTCAGCTGCGGCCGCGCCGTAGAGCTGCGGGAGGGCCACCTTCGTGACGACGCCCTCCGGCACCAGGTCGAGCGCCTCCGCCGGCAGGTCGGGCAGCTCCACCAGCGCGTAGCCGTCGTCGGCCGGGAGCCCGTGCGGCCGGCCCGTGAGCGGGCCCAGCTTCAGGCTGGCCAGCGTCTCGGCGGCGGTGCGGCGCCGGACCTCCGCCTCCAGCAGCTCGAGGTTGGTCTCCGCGCTGGACCGGATCGGGTCGTCCTCGGTCAGCCCGGCGAGCTGCTCGCGCACGATCCCGAGCTGGGCGGCGACGTCCTCGTCGGAGAGGGCGCGGGTCCACTCCGGCGAGATGTCCATGGTGCGCACGTCGTCCGCCAGGCGCTGCACGGTCGGCGCCGCGCGCTCACCCGCCAGCAGCGCTCCGATGGCCGCGTTCCCGGCCAGGCGCTGCATGCTGAGCATCGACTCGATCGCCGGCGAGTGCGCGGACGAGTACGGGGCGCTCCTGCCAGCCTGCCGCCGCGCCGCGGAACGGGCCCGGGCGTGGCGGGACGGGAGATCGCGTCTGACGCGCTGCTTCGCAACCATGGGCCCGGTCAGCGTACTATCGCACCCCAGTTCATGGTGCGGGTCCCCTCGCCAGCGTGACGGTTCCGTGGTGAGGGAGGTGGAGGACGTCTGACCAGGACACCGCGACCCGATCGCCGGGGCGGTGCGGCAGCAGCGCGAGCTCGAGGTCGCGCGCGGTCGCGATGCGGGCCCCGCCGAGGTCGGTGATCGTGTCGCCGAAGTGCAGGCCCAACGCCTCGGCCGGCGTGCCGGTGTGCACGCGGTTGACGCGCGCGCCCATCGGATACCCGCTGCCGTCCGTGGCGTCATCGGCCGCCACGCCCAGCTCGGCGGACAGGCCGATGACGACCTCCGCGTCCGCTCTGCCGGCGGCGATCCGCCTCGCGACGTCCAGCGCCACGTCGGTGCGCACGGCGGCGGTGCCGCCCCTGTCGCTGCCGGATTCGATCAATCCGACGACGCGACCGGCGCGGTCCACGACCGGGCCGCCGGACATCCCGGGCTTCGTGTCGAGCGTGCTCTCCAGCATGTTCGTGTAGTCGGCGGCCGCCTGCTCGCCATCAGCTTCCGTCGAGATGTCATCGCTGAGGCTGGTGATGCGGCCACGCACCACGAGCGGCGCCGGGTCGGGATAGCCGATGCCGAGCACCGCGTCGTTCACCTGGGCCGAGGCCGGGTCCGCGAAGGTGACCGTCTTCAGCCCGGAGGCGCCCCTCAGCCGGATCAGCGCCACGTCCGCGGCCGGGTCGGCCCCGATGATGGCCGCGTCGTACGTCCGTCCCCGACCCGCGACCTGCGCCGTGATGCGGTCGGCCTGGAACGTGACGTGCTCGTCCGTCAGCACCAGCCCGTCAGGCGTGAGTACGATGCCGCTGCCGCCGGCCTCGCCCTGGTCGTAGTGCAGCTCGATGGTGAGGTCGACCGTGGCGGGCACGACCCGCGCGGCCAGCGCCGCCTGGTCGAGGGCCGCCCTCGCCGGCGGGGGCACCACCTCGGCGGCCGGGATCGCGTCCGCGCCCGGTGGCGGAGCCGTGGCGATGTAGGTGACGCTCGGCGGTCTGTGGCCGCCGCCGCCGCCCAGGATCACGGTCCGAAGGCCGGGCGGGAGCCAGCTCGTGCTCCGTGCGACCACGGTCAGCCCGATGGCGACGATCAGCAGCGCGGCGACCGCGATCCAGATCGGCGACCGGCTTCGCGGGGGGCGGGGCTCGGCGACCGGCGCGAGCGGACGCACAGGTACCCAGCGCTGCCCATCCCACCACCACCGGCCGTCCGGTGAGTACTGCGGCGGCGCCACCGGCCGCTGCTCATCCATCCCCACCCTCCGTCGCCATCCTGGAGGCAGGATACAGGCTCATGCCACGTCGCGCGTGCGGCGATATGACAACTGGCGCACTATCCACTGCGTCTACGATGCGTCATGGTCTCCATGCACCCGCTGGCCCATCTCGTGGGCCTGCAAGGCGCAGCCCTGCTGCGTGCGTTCGCAGGTGAGTACGACCGCGCGTTCACCGAGGCGCGCCTGGCAGAGGTCCGGGAGCTGCTGGACTCAGCCTGGGCGACGCACCCCGGCGTTACGGCAGGCGCCGGGCGGCGTTGGGTCGGGGCATGAGATTCAACCGTCGGTGCGTCATCGGACTGGCACTGTGCGCGGTCGGGCTGCTCCTCAGCGGATGCACCCCCTGGCCCGGAGGAACGGCCCAGCCGCCGGCCTCGCGCACCGGCTCGCTCCGCCTCCTCGCCTACGACTCCTGCGATGCGGCGTTGGGCAGCCTGAAGGCCGCGGCCAGGCTCGCCACCAGCCAGGGCCGCGTCATCCCGGTCCCGGCGGGACGCCAGGACGGCGCGCAGGCCCAGCCCGGCTCCGCCCGAGCCGGGGCGCCAGGGGCCGCGGCGGGACCGAGCACCGTGACGACCGCTCCGGACTATTCCGGCACCAACG
>Ga0075424_100004539_pt1 | contig 13120 bp, 7 predicted proteins | sample SoiMethybrSBSTD3_FD_75301 | JGI IMG/M metagenome (GOLD analysis project Ga0075424, IMG submission 75301) | Bulk soil microbial communities from a Populus tree surrounding site in Tennessee, USA - Soil MetaG P. TD hybrid SBSTD3 | ecosystem: Environmental > Terrestrial > Soil > Tree plantation... | reverse complement strand
CGAGCCCGATGCGCGCGAGCTCGACGCGCTCCTCGCGACGGGAGAGATGGTCTCGACCACGCTCCTCGCGATGGCGCTGCGCCAAGCCGGCTGCGGCGCGCGCTCGTACAACGCATTGCAGCTGCCGATCGATACGACCGGCCCTGCGGGCCGCGCGCGCATCGAGCGCGTCGGCTGCGAAAGCCTCAGGAAAGACATTGAGGAGGGCATCGTCCCCGTCGTTGCCGGCTTCCAGGGCCGCGCCGCGAACGGCGACCTGACGACCATCGGTCGCGGCGGCTCGGACACGACCGCCGTCGCGCTCGCCGTCGCGCTGAAGGCCGACGAATGCCAGATACTGACCGACGTCGACGGCGTTTACACCACCGACCCGCGCATGGTGCCGGAGGCGCGGCGTTTGCCGACCGTAAGCTTCGAGGAGATGCTCGAGCTGGCGGGGCAGGGCTCTCGCGTCCTGCACCTGCGCTCCGTCGAGTTCGCCGCGCGTCATGGCATGCGGCTCCGCGTCCTGTCGAGCTTCGAGGCCGGGCCGGGCACACTGATCTTTGAGGAGAACCTGAACGTGGAAGCCCCCGTCGTTTCCGGCATCGCCTTCAACCGCGACGAGGCGGCGATCGCCGTGACCCAGGTGCCGCAAGAGGCGGGGGTCGCGCACGCCCTCATCGCGCCCGTGGCGGAGGCCTCGATCGAAGTGGACATGATCGTAATCAACGCGCCGCGCGATGGGCGCGTGGACCTGACGTTTACGGTGCACCGGGACGACTTTGCACGGGCGCTCGAGGTCACGCGAAAGGCCGCCGCGCGCTATGCCGGTGCGGCGGTCGCCGGCGACGACCGCGTGGCGAAGCTCGCGATCGTCGGTTCCGGCATGCGCTCGCATGCGGGCGTCGCGGCCAAGCTTTTCGATACGCTCGGGCGCGAGGGAATCAACGTCCGGCTCGTCTCGACCTCGGAGATCAAGGTCAGTGTGCTGGTCGCGGAGCGGGACCTCGAGCACGCCGTGCGCGCGTTGCATCGGGCATTCGCGCTCGACCGTCCGCCAAGTCCTTGATTTTACATAATAAGGCCCCGCTGAATCCCTGTGCTATCATTTTTGCGCGTTAGATAAGAATCAGGGATGAGAGGGGGATGCCAGCATGCTGATACTGACGCGTCGCGTCGGCGAAGCGCTGATGATCGGTGACAACGTCACGGTGACTGTCCTCGGGATCAAGGGAAACCAGGTCCGCATCGGCGTGCTCGCGCCGAAGGAAGTCGGCGTACACCGCGAAGAGATTTACGAGCGAATCCGCCACGAGAAGCTCGTGCCCGCGGACGACGGCAAGGACTCGGCGACAGTCGTCGCCACCGTCTGAGAGATCCGGCTCGGCCCGCTTTGCCGGCCCACGGGCCGGCACGTATGATTTGCGCCCTTCGGAGAGATGGCCGAGTGGTCGAAGGCGCACCCCTGCTAAGGGTGTATGGGTCAAAAGCCCATCGAGGGTTCGAATCCCTCTCTCTCCGCCATCCATTTACTTCCGCTCGGGCTAATTAGCGCCAGAGCGTCAGCTTTCGGGAAGAGCCTGCAGCCAGGCGACAACCTGGGCCGCGAGCGCGATGCGGTGGTCCTGGAATGAATGGTCGCTCGGCAACGTGACGGCGGTGACCTGGCCGCCGGCGCGCCTCACGGCCTTAGCCAGCTCGCTGTTTTCCGGCCCCTCGGATTGCTCGGCGCCGATCACCAGCAGCGGCCGGCGCGTCAGGTCTCCCGCCCACGCCATGAAATTCCATTCAATGCGATGAGCGACCATTTCGTCGGCGATGCTGCTGGCGGTCGCGCCATGCAGGGAATTGCCGAGGTCGTCGAATTCCTTGGCCGCCAGCGCCGCGCGAGCGGCCCCCTCCGCCTTGGCGAGCTCATCGGCCGACGCTCCGATGTTCCAGGCGTCGATGAGCACGACGCCGAGAAGATCGCGATCCGTCCGCGCATAGGCGGCGCTCGCAAAGCCGCCCATGCTGTGGCCACCCAGCACGATCCGGCGCGTATCGATCGCGAATTTCCCGGCGATGTCTGGTTGCCGTACAAAATCTACGGCTGAATCCGCGTCCTCCAGCACATGAGCAATGGAGAAGTCTCCCGGGCTGCCCCAGGTTCCGCGATAGTGCAGCGTCAATACGTTCCAGCCTGCGCGACGGACGGCCTGGGCGAGGTCGAGGTTCTGTTCGTTGCCGGGAAAGCCATGAAGGAGGATGAGCGTGGGGTGAGGACCCGGGCCGCCCGCAAGATAGAAAAGTCCATTCATACCCACGCCGTGGCTCGGCACGAGTACCTGAGCCGAGCGGGGAGGGTGTGCAGGATCCGGGGCCGGATCGCTGATGACGGCGGACGGAATCGCAGCGCGCGGATCGGCTGCATGCGCCGCGCCGGCGAGCGCGAGCGCCTGCACGATCGCGAGGAGCCATTTCATCCCGCGGCTTCGCGGATGCGATCCGACCAGGTGCGCGTCGAGGCGAGCGCCTTGACCGGGCCCGGGACGCTGTCGAGCAACGAGCGCGCTTCGCGAAGCAACGCGGTTCTGCGTTGCGGGTCGACAAGTGCCTGCACATAAAGCGCGCTCGCCATCTCGACTTTCTGGATTTGGTCGCCGTGGTTGTGGCGGGCGATCTCCCGATGCAGCTTCACGACTGGCTCGATGACCTGCCTGGCCTCGGCGCTCCGGTCCTGGCGCACGAGTGCCAGCGCAATCATCGTTGACTGGCTGGCTTTGACCCGCCCATCGGTCTGGGGATCGATGATCCACTTCTCCTTCGCAGCAAGGGCCGCCCGCGCGCTTTGCTCGGCCGCGGAGTAATCCTTCAACACGAGCTCGGATCGAGCCTTGAGCTCGTTTGCCAGGTAGAGCGTTGCATACTTGTTTTGCTCGTCGGCCTCGTTGATCTTCTGCATTTTCTGAAGCCGTGCGTTCATCTCGGCGCAGATGCCCCTGGCCGAGCGCGCGTCGCCTTCCGCAAACGCGACTTCGGAGTCGACCCTGAGTTTAAGGAGATCCGCGAATGCGGGCGTAGTGCTGGTCGCGGGTTCGCTGGAGCGCAGGTCGGAGGCGTACTTACCGATGTCGGCCGAAAAGCCGCGTGCCTTCTGGAGGTGGCCGGCATCCGCATTGCGTAGCGCTGTGAACGCCAAGAGGTTCAGCTGCACGAGACGCAAGGCCGCGCCGCCTTCGCCGGACACTTTCATGGCCGCGTTGGTCGCATCGTAGGTCTCTAGCGCGTCGTCGATCTCGCCGAGGGCCCAATACGACTCCGCGAGGCTCGAATTGTTGGATCCCAGGTTGTTCTGCGAGATCTTGTTCCCCGGGTCCAGATCGACCAGCGTTTGCTGGACCGTCACCGCGCGGATGTGGAATGGGAGGGCGTCCTGCGGGCGCGACTGGGCGACGGCGGCGTCGCCCAGCGCCGACTGGATGAGCCCTTGGGCAAAAAGCGCGGAGCGGTCGCCAGGCCGCTGGGCAATGACCTTATCGGCCACGGTCGCGCCGTCGAGACCGACCGACCGTGCTTCCTCGAAATTTCCTTCCTGTAGTAGCGCTGAAACCAGCCAGGCCGCGGCCTGCGCGTAGAGCCCTGACACGTAGGTGTCCTTGACCTCGCGTCCACCGAGTTCGCTTGCGACCCTGATCGCCCGGCGGAGCGTTTCGACAGACCGGGAATCGCTGACCACCAACTGCTGGAATCCCAGAGTCGTCAGGTTTCGAACCGCGGTTTCACGGGCAGCGGCCGACGCATCGGGTCGTGCCAACAGCGGGCCCAGCACGTCGACGGCACGCTGCGCCGTCGGCAAACCCGTTGCGTCCTGCCTGTTGCGGAGGATGCCGGCCTGCACCTCCAGGGCCCGCGCGAGGCCTACGACGGTCGCTTCCGAGCCGTCGCCGTCTTTCTGCAGCTTTTCCAGGATCCCGACGCTTTCCGTCGAGGCGTTCCAGGCGGCGTCGAGGTCTCCGAGGCGCCGTTGTGCCCTTGCGTACTGGACCAGCGCCTGCGAAGCCGTGCGCCGCGTCGCGGGGCCCGCCAGCTCGTCGGGCAAGCCATGGAAGTAGTCGATTTCCTGCTTCGCAAGGCTGGCGATGACGTCGAGGCGGCCAGAGCTTTCGAGCTCGCGCGCGAGGCCATCCGTCAGGTAGCCGAGGAGGGTCTCGGCCTGGACGCGCGATTGCTGTGCGACTTCCTCAGCGCGGTTCGCTCGCTGGCTGCTGAAGTACGCAAGGATCGCCGCGACGATCGCACCGACGGCAAGAACGACGCAGACCGCGGCCACCTGGCGGGCGCGAACGAGTGAACGTCGTGCGGCGGCGGCGCGCTCCTGCTGCTCGGCAAGCATCCGCTCCGTCGCCTCGCGCGCCTCGCGCTCGTGGCGCAGGTTGCGGCTCGCCTTGACGACGCCGGTGAGCACGTCGTGCGTCAGCTCGACGCGGCGCATGTCGAGCCGCTCCTCGACGCGAAGCAGGCGCCGGTTCACGAGCAGCGGCAAAGTCTCCGGCGGCGCGCCCGCGGCGACGAAGTGCGAGCGCAGTGTCTCTTCCGCGAGGTTCTCGCGGAAGCCGGACTCGGTCAGGAGCTCGTCCTCGATGATCCGGCGCACGGCCGCGGGCTGATCGGCGAGAGCGCGCTCGTAGAAATTGCTGAGGATGGTGTCGTGCGAGCCGGCCAGCAGGTCGAGCGAAATCTCGTCGCGTCCCTGTGCGATGCGCGTGTCGTTGAGCTCGCGGCAGATGAGGCTGAGGAGCGAAGGCTCGACTTCGGCGTTTGCGATCTCCGAGCCTCCGGCGACGAAGCGCACGATCGCCTCGGCGACCTCCTGCGACACGAGGCCCTTGCCGGGACCCAGCACCGCCTCGAGTCCCTGCCGGCCCGTCATCGGCGCGAGGCGCAGGCGATTCTGCGTGATGCTCGGCATCTTCGACTTCAGGCTCTCGAGCGGCGCGAGGTAGTCCTCGCGCAGCGCGATCAGCACGCGGTAGTCGCCGCGTGCGAAGTCGAAGCGCTCCGCCGTCGAATCGTCTTGCTCCAGCTTCGCCTCGAGCTCTCGCGGCGGGCGGTTCTCGACGAGGTCCGCGAGGTCCTCGATGAAGCGCGCGGCGCGCGCACGACCGGCCTCGTCCGTCTGCGCGAGCGTGAAGATCTCCTCGAACTGGTCGAAGATCAGGAGCGGGATGAGCGGCTTGCCGGCCTCGTCGAGGAGCACGTCGTCGCGGTGATGCAGGAACTCCCAGAGCGACTCGCCCGCCGAGGCGACGCCGACCTGCGTCCATTGACCGGCATGGCGTGCGGTCTGCAGGATCGTCTGTTTGATCTGCTCAGCCGGCTCCGGCGCATCGGCGGAGTAGGCGATGCGGACGTAGATCGGGCAATAGCCATGACCGCGGAGGCGCGGCACGAGCCCGGCGCGCAGGATCGACGTCTTGCCGAGCCCGGACTGGCCGAACAGCACGGTGAGGAGCTTGCGCTGCACGCGCCGCGCGAGCTCGGCGACTTCCTCGTCGCGCCCGTAGAAGAACCCTCGCGTATCCTCGCTGAAAGAATCGAGACCGAGCCAGGGATGGCGCTCGTCGATCCCCGACGTGCCGAGGTCTTTCGGCTCGGCGCTCACGGCCGGCGCGCCTGCGTGAGGTCGGCGAGGCGTTGCGCGAACTCGGGCGTCACTTCGCCGTCGGCCAGGCGGGTGAAATGCAGCGCCTTGAAGCGCTCGGGCACGAGCGCGTTTCCGGCGTTGGTGTCGTCGACGGTCACTGGCAGCACGAACAGGGCCGCGTCGGCCATGTTGCGGGCGCGGTCGAGCGCGTAGCTCCACTCGCGCCGGAAGTAGGCCTCGTGCCGGCGCTCGGTGGCCGCCGAGATGACCGGGATGAAGTACGAGCAGCGCGCGATGTTGCGCTGGATCTTGCGGTCGTAGTCGTCGCCGCTCTCGAGGCGCTCCATGTCGAACCAGGTCGTCACGCCCGCGGCCTCGAGCCCGGCCTTGAGGCGCTGCACCGCCGGGAGATCCTCGCGCGCGTAGCTGATGAAGACGGCGTTGTCCGGCATTTCCCGGGCGGGCGGCAGGAAGCGGACCGTGCCTGCGCTCGCGGCGCCGCCCGCGACCGGCTTCCGCCGAGCAGCCAGCCGTTCGTGCAACTCGTGCACGAATCGTTCGGCGCCGACGTAGATGCGCGTGCGGACGCTCACCTGCTGGAGGAAGGCCACGAGGCGCTCGTCCTCGCTCGTGTGGTCGTCGGCCATCACTTCGCCGACGTCGCGCGGATCGGACAGGCGCTGGCGCTTCGCCATGCGCAGGAACAAGCGCGCGAGCCAGTTCGTGAAGTTGCTGCCAATGAAGAGGAGGTGATTGTGCTCGAGCTCGTGGAACAGCTTCTCGGGCGCGAGGTGCTCACTCTGCAGCGCGCAAATGAATTCCAGCAGGTCCTCGTCTGAGATGACGTAGGTCGGCGAGGCGGAAAGGCGGCCGAAGAGGTGATAGACGACCGGCCGCTGGAGCCGATCGCGCTCCGACGGCAGGTCGGTCACGCGATTTGGGGAATAGGCCAGCACTTCTGTGCTGGACGCGCCGCCAAACCGCTCCAGGTTGACGGCTGCCTCGAGCAACGGGTCGAAGGTCGTCGTGACGAAGAGGTCGAACTCGGGAATCGCCGCCAGTTGGCGGAGCGCGACCGGCGGCTCGAAGGCGGCGTCCTTGATGATGCCGCGCAGGCGCACGTACGCTTCCTCGCGCCGTCCGCGCGCCCCGAGGAACCAGCAGACGACGTCGTTCAGCGTGTACGGCTGCGGAAGCTGTGAGACGTCGACGTTGAGTCGCCGCGCCAGCTTCTCGGCGAGCCAGTCATAGAGGAGGCGGGGGCCGGCGTCGGTTTCGACCAGGAGGAGCTCCGGGCCGACGATCGGGATGACTCGCCGATCCTCGATGAAGCTCAGCAAGTCTTCCCAGGCATCCTCGTCCAGGGAGCTGTGCTGCAGGAGGGACGCGGCATTGACGCTCAAGCAGCGACCCGAGCGGTATTAAGTTCAAGGCTCAACCGGCACCCCCCAGGACCCGTGATTGCCAGGTCCGCGCCGAACGATACTGGTCTAACGAGCAGCCTGTCCAATTCCGGTCGTGGGCGCGGCTTCGGGTCGCTTCGCCGGCCGTACGCGGAACCCGCGCAGCACGACCACGAAAAAGACCGGCACGAAGAACACGGCGAGGAAGGTCGAGGTCAGCATGCCGCCGATGACGCCGGTCCCGACCGCGTGCTGGGCGCCGGATCCCGCGCCGCTCGCCAGCGCGAGGGGCAGAACGCCCGACATGAAAGCGAGCGAAGTCATGAGGATCGGCCGCAGTCGCCGGCGCGCGGCGTGGATCACCGCTTCGACGAGGGCCATGCCCCGGTCGAAGTTCTCCTTGGCGAACTCGACGATGAGCACCGCGCTCTTGCCCGCGAGACCGATCGTCACAAGCAGACCCACCTGGAAGTAGGCGTCGTTCGTGAGGCCGCGGCTGAGCGTCAGGAGCACGGCGCCAATCACGCCGAGCGGCACGACAAGGAGTACGGTGAGCGGGATCGACCAGCTTTCATAGAGCGCTGCGAGGCAGAGAAAGACGATTGCGATCGACAACGTGTAGAGCAGCGGCAGCTGCGCGCCGGACTTCTTTTCCTCGTAGGAGAGGCCGTTCCACTCAAGGCCGACGCCAGCGGGCAGGTGCGAGACGATCTCCTCCATCGCCGCCATGGCCTCGCCCGAGCTGCGCCCGGTTGCGGGCGCGCCTTGGATCTGGAAGGCCGGCACGCCGTTGAAGCGCGTGAGCTTCTGCGGACCATAGGTCCACTCGCCCCGGGCGAAGGCGGAGAAGGGCACCATGCCGCCTTCGCCGTTTCGTACGTACCACTGGTTCATGTCGTCGGGCTGCATGCGTGAGCGCGGGTCGCCCTGCACGTACACGCGCTTGACGCGGCCGCGGTCGATGAAGTCGTTCACGTAGGTTGAGGCCCAGCCCGTCTGCAGCGTTTGGTTGATGTCGGCGATGGAAACGCCGAGCGCGCTCGCTTTCTCGCGGTCGATGTCGAGCTTGAACTGCGGCGCGTCCTCGATGCCGTTGGGTCGGACGCCCGCGAGCCTCGGATTCTTGGCGGCCTCGGCGAGCAACTGGTTGCGCGCCGCAAGGAAGGCGTCGCGCGTCAGCCCGCCGCGGTTCTGCAGCATCATGTCGAAGCCCGCGGTGTTGCCGAGCTCGAGCACCGCGGGCGGCGGCACCGCGATGATGTTCGCCTCCTTGATTTCTGCGAAGTACCTGTTCGCTCGTGCGAGGAGGGCGTCCATCTGCTGCGAAGCGTCCTTGCGCTCGTCCCAGTCCTTGAGCTTGATGAAGAGCAGTCCCGCGTTCTGTCCGGTGCCGGCGAAGTTGAAGCCGTTCACGGTGAGCACGCCGTCGACCGTGTCCTTCTCCTCGTTCGTCATGTACTGCTGAGCCTTGTCGAGGGCCTGCCAGGTGCGCTCGCGCGAAGCGCCGGGCGGCGTCTGCACCTGGCTGAACATGAAGCCGGTGTCCTCGTTCGGCAGGAACGACGACGGGACCTGCGTGAACAGCGCGGCCATGACGCCGACGAGCGCAAGGTAGACGAGCATCGAGCGGCCGGTGCGCGCGAGCATGCGCTCGAGCCCGGACGCGTGCGCGGCCCGGCCGCGCTCGAACCAGCGGTTGAACCAGGCGAAGAAGCCGTGGTGCTCGACGTGGCCGGAGGGCGGCAGCGGCTTCAGGATCGTCGCGCAGAGCGCCGGCGTGAGCACGAGCGCGACCATCACGGAAAGCGCCATCGCGGACACGAGCGTGATCGAGAACTGGCGGTAGATGACGCCGATCGACCCGCCGAAGAATGCCATCGGCACGAAAACGGCGGCGAGCACGAGCGCAATGGCCACCAGCGCGCCCGTGATCTGGTCCATGGACGTTCGCGTCGCCTCGAGCGGCGTCAAGTGCTCCTCGGCCATCACGCGCTCGACGTTCTCGACGACCACGATGGCGTCGTCGACGAGGAGCCCGATGGAGAGTGCCATGCCGAACATCGTGAGGGTATTGATCGAGAAGCCGAACGCGGCGAGCACGCCGAAGGTGCCGAGCAGCACGACGGGCACCGCGATGGTCGGGATCAGCGTCGCGCGCGCATTCTGGAGGAAGAGGTACATCACGAGGAACACGAGCACGACCGCCTCGAACAGCGTCTTTACGACCTCGCGGATCGAGGTGCGCACGAAGGGCGTCGTGTCGAGCGGGTAGACCACTTCGAGCCCGCGCGGGAAGAAGGGCGCGAGGTTGTCGAGCGTCTCGTGGATGCCCTTCATGGTCTCGAGCGCGTTCTGCCCGGCGGCGAGGCGGATGGCGACGCCGGCGGCCGGCTTGCCGTTGTACTTGGTGTCGCGGGTATAGCTCTCGGCGTTCAGCGAGACGCGCGCGACGTCCCCGATGCGCACCTGCGAGCCGTCCGGGTTGACGCGGAGCAGGATGTCGCTGAAGGCCTCGGGCGTCGACAGGCGCGTCGGGCCGATGATGCTCGCGTTGATCGCCTGGCCGGGCGCCGCCGGCAGGCCGCCTATCGAGCCGGCCGACACCTGCACGTTTTGTGCGCGGATCGCGGCGACGACGTCGCCCGTCGTGAGGCCGTAATTGACGAGCTTGGCCGGGTCGAGCCAGACGCGCATCGCGTATTGCGCGCCGAAGATCGTGACGTCGCCGACACCCTTCGTGCGATTCAGCGGGTCAAGGAGGTTGGTCGCGACGTAGTCGGTCAGCTCCTCGTTGCTCATGCTGTTGTCAGTTGAGATGAAGCCGAGCACGACGAGGTAGTTGCGGGCCGGCTTGTTGACCCGCACGCCCGCCTGCTGCACCTCCTGCGGCAGGCCTGGCATCGCGAGCTGGAGCTTGTTCTGCACCTGCACCTGCGCCGTGTCCGGATCCGTGCCCTGCGCAAAGGTCAGAGTGATCGTCGCCGTGCCGTCGGCCTGCGCGTCGGAGGTGAGGTAGTCGAGGTTGTCAATGCCGTTCAGTTGCTGCTCGATGACCTGGACCACCGTGTCCTGCAGCGTCTGCGCGGAGGCGCCCGGATAGCTCACGTTGATGCCGATAATCGGCGGCGCGATCGCGGGGTATTGCCGGACCGGAAGCGTGAAGACGGCGAGCCCGCCCGCGATCATGATCACGATCGCGATCACCCACGCGAAGATCGGGCGGTCGATGAAGAAGCGGGACACCATGCGCCGACGTCAGTGCGTCTGGGGCGTTGCCGTGCCCGCGGGTCCGGCCGCGAGCTCCTCGGCGGCGGGCACGACCTTGACCACCGCGCCCGGCTTTGCCTTCTGCAGTCCGTCGACGATCACGCGATCGCCGGGCGCGAGACCCGCGGTGATCAGCCAGGCACCGTCGATCACGCGGTCGGCCGTGACTGTCCGCTCCGCGACCTTGTCGTCTTTGGCGACGATCAGGACGGTCGCGTTACCCGCGGGAGTCCTGGATACGCCGCGCTGCGGAACGAGGAGCGCCGCGGAACGCACGCCCTGCGAGAGCTTCGCCCGTACGAACATGCCGGGCAGCAGCTCGCGGTCCGGATTCGGGAAGACGGCACGCAGTGTCACCGAGCCGGTGCTGGGATCCACCGACGCCTCGGACACCTTGAGCCGCCCGTGCGGGCCGTATTCGCTGCCATCCTCCAGCGTGAGGGCCACCTCGGGGTCGGCATCGCCCTGCACCAGCTCGCCGCTCGTGAGCTGGCGCCGGAGTCGGAGGATCTCCGTGCTGGACTGCGTGATGTCGACGTAAATCGGGTCGAGCTGCTGCACGGTCGCGAGCGGCGCCTGCTGGCCGCTCGTGACGAGAGCGCCCTCCGTGACGAGCGTGCGGCCGATGCGGCCGGCAATAGGGGCGAGCACCTGCGTGTAGACGACGTTGATGCGCGCGGCGTCGACGGCCGCGCGCGCGGAGGCAACGTCTGCATCGGCGCGCTGGTGGGCCGCGATGGCCTCGTCGTTCTGCTGCTTCGACACGGCGTTCGTGCCGATGAGCGACGCGTAACGCTCCTCGAGGAGCCGGGCCGTGACCGCCTGCGCCTCGGCGCGCTTCAGCGCGGCCTGCGCGGAGGCGAGCGCAGCCCGGTAGCTGCTGTCGTCGATCTGGAAGAGCTGCTGGCCGGACTTGACTTCGGTGCCTTCGGCGAACAGCCGCTTTTTCACGATGCCGGTGACTTGTGGGCGCACTTCGGCGACGCGATAGGCGGTGGTCCGGCCGGGAAGCTGGTCCGTGATCTCGACGGGGTGCGCGCGGAGCGTCACGACGCTGACTTCGGGCGGAGGCGGCGGGGCGGGTTCGCCGCCGCCGCATGCAGCGAGCAGGAGCGTCGCGGCGGCTACCGCGATCCCTGCGCGCACGGACGTTTCAGGCGGCTTCCGCATCCCGCACTCCGTTCGCGAGCATGCGCCCGAGGAACTCGTTCAAGCGGGCGAGCTCGTCCTTCCTGAAGCCGTCGAGATGCACGTTCATGCCGTCGACGACGATAGGCCAGATCTTTGCCGCGACCCGGCGGCCCTTCGCCGTCAGGTGCAGGTGGACGACGCGCCGGTCCTCCGCGCTCCGCTCGCGGCGGAGGAGCTTTTTCTCCTCGAGCCGGTCGAGCATGCGCGACATCGAGGCAAAGCCGACCTGGCTCACGCGCGCGAGGCCCGCGACCGTGTCGGCACGCTTCAGCCAGAGCATGAGGACGGGCTCCCACTGCATGCCGGTGAGCTCGAGCGGCTGCATGTGCTGGTCGACGCGGCGGAGCAGGGAGCTCATGACGAGCTTGACCTGGCGGCAGATGGAGCGCTGGACGTCGTCGTGTAAGGGAGGAACGGGGTCGGCGACCTCGCGCAGGCGTTGGGCCGTGGTGGACATTCGAGTTCCGGCGGGGAATGGGGACGCACAGCATCCCTTTACCGCGCAATAGTTGTCAAGGCAATTATTTCATGGGTGGAGCGCGGGCCGGTCACGGAAGTCGTTCCGCAAGTCCGGCATTCCCAGCCCGCCGACCATCAGGGATACTGGCGCGATGAAAACCAGCCGCCGTGATTTCATCGCCGGGACGGGCGCTGCCCTCGCGGCATTCTCCGGTCTCTCCGCCTGCACCCGGAAGGAGCCCGCGCCGATTCCGGTCGAAGATCCGCTGCCCGGGATCGCCGAGGAGATCCTCGTCGACTACCCGGAAAACGCGACGGGACTCGGCATCGACACCGGCGCGCGCGCGGCGCTCAAGTCGAAGCTAAGCGACCGTTCGGCGGCCGGCCAGGAAGCGATCGCGAAGCGCGTGGCCGCGCGCCTCGAACGCCTGAAGAAAGTGGACGCGAATGCCCTCGCCGGGTCAGCGCGCACCGACCTCGACGTCGTGCGCACCGCGCACGAGACCGCTGCCGAGGGATTCAAGTTTCCGTACGGCGACGTCGCGTTATTGAACGGCAACTACTCGTATCGCAACGCGCCCTACGTCGTCGCCCAGAACACCGGTGCATTCCTCGAGATCCCGAGCTTCCTCGAGGAGCAGCACACGGTCTCGACGAAGGAGGATGCGGGCGCCTATCTCTCCCGCCTTTCCGCGTACGCAGGCCAGATCGACGGCGAGACAGAGCGCCTGAAGTCCGCCGCGGCACGGGGCGTCATCGCGCCGGATTTCCTGCTCGACAAGACGCTCGCGCAGATCAAGATCGCGCGCAGCGGCAAGGTCGCCGACTGGTCGATGATTTCCTCGTTCGTGAAGAAGACGGCGTCGATCCCGGGCGACTGGGCGGCGGAGGCCGCGAAGATCGCCACCGACCAGATCGTGCCGGCGCTCGAGCGCCAGAACGCCGAGCTCGACGCGCACCGCGCGCGCGCGACGGCCGACGCCGGCGCCTGGAAGCTGCCGCAGGGCGATGCCTATTACGCCTGGGCGCTCCGCGCCTCGACCACGACGCGCATGACGCCCGACGAAATCCACGAGCGCGGCAAGCAGGAGCTCGCGGAGCTCCAGGCGCAAATGGACACGATCCTGAAAGCGGAGGGACTCTCGAAAGGCACGGTCGGGGAGCGCATGACCGCCCTCGGCAAGGACAAGCG
>Ga0075424_100004536_pt1 | contig 13124 bp, 12 predicted proteins | sample SoiMethybrSBSTD3_FD_75301 | JGI IMG/M metagenome (GOLD analysis project Ga0075424, IMG submission 75301) | Bulk soil microbial communities from a Populus tree surrounding site in Tennessee, USA - Soil MetaG P. TD hybrid SBSTD3 | ecosystem: Environmental > Terrestrial > Soil > Tree plantation... | reverse complement strand
TCATCGGCCTATCTGACCTTCGTAGCGATTGGTGACGGCGGCAAACCCGTCGCTGTGGGGCCGGTCATCGTCGGCTCTGAAGAAGAAGAACGCCGACACCATGAGGCCGGTCGCCGCCGCGAGCAACGGTTGGCGACACGCAAAGCTTTCCCGCTTTAACAGCGACCTCCGCGGCTCGCCTGGTGGAATGAGTTGGTGTTGGTGGAGTGTCATGTCGATACAGGGCAGGCAGCGACATTCCGCACCGTGCTTGGTTCGACCTCTCCGTTCCCCCGCGCACTCATGGTGATTTGCTGGAATTTGTGACGTTTCACTCGGCCGGGCGGCGGGCACGAGGTATTTGAAGTCACAAGGTTCGATCGCAAACCGATGCACTTGAAATGCATCCGCGGTCGAGGCGACGTCGTCGTGCTGGAAAGTCTCTCACTCGGCGATTTCGCTGGGCTCGAATGACAAGACTTAAATGAAAAGCGATCACGCGCAAGCGCGGGCCCCGAGCCTGGCCGACATCGACGAACCAACCCGCACCCGCGCTGCTCAAACTACTTGGGCGCCGCTTGCGAGAGGCCAATAAAACTCGATGCGGCAAGATCTCGCCAATTCGGTGCACAGGAGTGACGGCAATGGCCGACATGAAGTTTCGCTACGAAGAGGTGCTCGCCCGCCGCAAGGGTCAGCCCCCTTTGCCAACCGCGGTGGTCTACCCCTTGAGCGAGGACGCGCTGATCGGAGCGATCAACGCTGGCAAGGCCGGGCTCATTGCGCCGCTGCTGGTAGGACCGAAAGAACAGATGTTGAGGCTAGCCGGAAAAGCCCAACTGGATCTGTCACCCCATGAGATTGTCCCGGCGGCCGACGCCGAGGAGTCCGCCAGCGTTGCCGCCAATCTTGCCGGCAGCGGCAAGGCGCGCGCCCTGATGAAGGGAAGCCTGCATACTGATCAGTATATGCATGCGGTGCTGCAGCGCGAGAACGGGTTGCGGACAGGACGGTTGCTGAGCCACTGCATGCTCATCGCAGCACCGACCTATACGCATCCCATAATTGTCAGTGATGCTGCCGTGAACATCGCACCCGATCTCGATCAGAAACGCGACATCGTGCAAAACGCGATCATCCTAGGGCGAGCGATCGGGCTGTCCACGCCCAAGGTCGCGGTACTCGCGGCCGTCGAGACGGTCAATTCCAAGATGCAGGCGACCCTCGATGCAGCCGCGCTCGCCAAGATGGCTGACCGCCGGCAGATCGTCGGCGGCATCGTCGATGGTCCACTCGATCTCGACATCGCCGTCGACAAGCAAGCGGCCCGGATCAAAGGCGTGGAGTCGCCCCTCGCGGGCGAGGCCAATATCCTCATCGCCCCCAACATTGAGGCCGGCAATATGATGTATAAGGAACTTACCTTCATGGCGGGAGCACAAGCCGCCGGCCTGGTGATGGGCGCTCGCGTGCCGGTCATCCTGACCAGCCGCGCCGACAGCCCGCAGTCAAGATTGTACTCCTGCGCCCTTGCCGTGCTCTTCGCCGAGGCGAGCAGCAGGGATCCCTCACTTCTTCACCCCATCCTCGGTGAGTAAGGCCCATGGCGAACGCCTTCGTCGTCCTAAACGCCGGCTCGACCAGCGTGAAGTTTGCTGCCTACACGGGCGATGATGCGCATTCGCTCGACCTCTTCTGCCGCGGTCAGCTCGACGGCATCGGCACACAGCCGAGCTTTGCTGCAAAGAACTCCAAGGGCAAGGTTATCGAGACGCGTACCTGGACCAAGGCGCCCCTTCTCGACCGGGAGGAAGCACTCAAATTTGTCATCGCTTGGCTTCAGCATCACGAAGCAGGGCTCAAGGTCGTTGCGGTCGGCCATCGTGTGGTGCAGGGCGGGGTCGCTCATGATCAGCCGACCCTCGTCGACGAAAAAGTGCTGCGAGAACTCGAGAAGCTCATATCAATCGTGCCGTCGCACCAGCCATTCGAGCTGGACGCCATCCGTACACTGGCGAAAGCCTACCCAAGGCTTCCCCAAGTAGCGGTATTCGATACATCTTTCCATCGCACAATGCCTCAAATCGCGCAGCGATACGCCCTGCCGGCGACCGTGCTTGGCGAGGAGATTCGGCATTGGGGCTATCACGGAATTTCCTACGATTATATCTCTCGCGCGCTGCCGCGCTATGCGCCGGCGGCGCGACGGGTGGTTGTGGCGCATCTCGGTGGCGGGGCCAGCTTGTGCGCCATGCTCGACGGCAAAAGCGTCGACACCTCGATGGGTTTCAGTGCCATCGACGGATTGCCGATGGCGACGCGCTGTGGCGGTCTCGATCCACATATCCTGCTGTTTCTGCTGAAATCTGAGAGATACGATGCAGCCGAACTCGAGACTATCCTCAACCAGAAGTCTGGACTGCTTGGACTCTCCGGCATCAGCGGCGACATGCGTGTGCTGAAGGCGAGCAAGGCGCCGGCGGCAGCGGCCGCAATCGACTACCTTGTCTGTCAGATCGTCAAGTTCGTGGGCGCTTATGCCGCTCAATTGGGCGGACTTGACGCTTTTGTTTTCACTGCCGGCATCGGCGAAAACGATGCGCAATTGCGAGCAAAAGTGGTGAGCAGGCTGGCATGGCTGGGGATGAGCCTCGACCAGGAGGCCAATGCGCGCCATGGGCCGCGCATTTCAAGCCAAGACAGCAAAATATCCGTGTGGGTGATACCGACGAACGAGGAATTGATGATCGCCCGGCATACCGCAGGGATCGTGAGCGCAGTGGTGCAGTGAGAGCCGATCGACCAGAAGTCGACCGTTGCCGGCCAGTCGGAATTGATCGCACGAGGGCGGCGTGACGTGCAAAGTCGGCGCAAGCAGTTGGTCTGCGCGGCCGACGACGGGCTCCATCTGGTTGAGCCCGATCGGAGGCAAGTACGACCAGGTCAATATCGACGTGCCGGAGGTACAGTTCATCGGCTTGTACTTGCCTAACATCGTCTTTGCGCGCCTGATGGACGACTACAATCTGCCGGCAGTACCGGCACGTTCCATCCGCTATTCCGTCGGCGTGCAGGACAAACTCATCAAGCAGATCGGCCTGTCGATGCTCTCGGAGATGATGTGTCCGACCTCCGCGGGCCGGACGCTCGTGGAAACGTCATCGCTGCTGCTCGCGGCACGGCTGGTGCACGCGCACACCGAGACGGAGCTCATTAGGCTGCCGACACACTCGACACATCGGCTGGATGACCGAAGGTTGAGGCGCGTTCTCGCATACGTCGAAGACCATCTCGCCGAAAATATCACCGTCGCCGATCTCGCCAACGTCGCGTGTCTCAGCATTTTTCATTTCACCCGCGCGTTTGCCTGCACCATGGGCGTGCCCCCGCATCGCTACGTCAGTCAAAGGCGACTGGAAAGCGCGAAAGTCATGATCGCAACGGGACGCGCGTCGCTCCGCGAGATTGCGCTTGCTTGCCGGTTTTCCTCAGAATCGAACTTCACCCGCGCGTTCCGGCGGGCCACGGGCATGACGCCAGCTGCGTACCGACGAACGTTGCGATAGCATTCCTCGAGCGAGAGCACCCGACCACCATCATGATCTTGCTGCCGGTGCGGTTTCCAGCGCGCTGACCAGGCTGATTCTGCCCGTTCGCTCGATCGGATCTCCTCGGCGAGATTGAGATTCGCAGGAGCGGCCTGAAAAAGGGCAGGCGCGGAGGGGCGGGCGCTCTCTTCCAACACTAGATCAGTGGCCGAACAGAAAGAAGGCTGGACGCAACGCGGGACCAATACCAAGGCGCGGCCGATCCAGCATCGGAGAGATGGCCATGAACCGGATCCGAGTTGTTGCTCACGCCTCGTGATATCGATCCGAAAGCGACAAGATGGAGCAAGCCCGTGAGCGTGTCGATTTTGATATCGGCGATAGCACCTGTCATTTTCGCGCTGGCCTTGGGTTTTGCTGCCGGCAAACATAAGCGCTTCAGCGAAGAGCAGGCTCGGGGCTTTACCTTGTTCTCTATTGGCTGTTGCGCGCCCTTGATATGGACAACCTCAAAGCGGCGCTACTTGGTTATACCTTCGCCTCCACCGCCGTACCCATCTATGGCCTGACTGTTCTGACGCCGATCTACGGAGGGCAGGTCGCTGCTGGAATCGTCGGGCTCGCCGCCCTGGTTACCAACCTCGCGCAGGTCTCGGTCGCCGTGTTCCTGTTGCAGTCGGCCTCCACCGAGTTGGGCCCGGCTAAGAACGGCGCAGTGAACAAGTGGCAGGCAGCATCGGTTGTGCGCACGATCGCCGATTCGGTTGCCAATCCGTTGGATGGGCGCCGGTGCTTGGGGCGATCGTCGCACTACTCGGCTTTCCGCTGTCTCCCTATGTGTCCACCGCCCTGAACCCCCTGGCAGTGTCGGCCGCCGGCGTCGCAATCTTCGCCAGCGGCCTCGTCCTTGCGGCGCATAAGATAAAGCTGATGTCGTCAACGGTAATCGTCGGTTCGCTCGTTTCGCTCGTCGTTCAGCCTGCCCTCTTCTTCGCGATGATGAAGGTCGCGGGCCTGTCCGGGGCAGTGGCGCATGCCGCCTTTGTCGCCAGCACGATGCCGACAGGCACGCCGTCGGTGCTGTTTGCGCAGCAATATAAGAGCTGCGAGGCCGAGACGGCCAGCATCATGCTCATAACCACGCTCGGCATGCTAGTCGCGCTGCCGGCGAGCATTGCTCTGAGCGTCTACCTGTGAGGCTTTCGGGCAGCCATGGCCCGGCGGCGCGGCGGCTATCTGGAAATGAACGTCTACAGGCCGCTGATGATCTTCAACGTTCACGCACTCGATCACGATCATGACCGACGGCTGCGTGAATTTCCCGGAAGTTCCTGATCGAGCGCACCAAGCCAAATCTGAAGAAGATTAAGGAATACGTGGAGCGTTGTCTGATGCTTGTGACCGCGCTGTTGCCCGTCATTGATTACGACAAGCCGTCCAAGATCGCTCATTACGCGATGGACAACGATCTCACGTTGAAGGCGGCTGCGTTGAAATTGGCCTTTGTCACTCAAACCGAATTCGATCGCATTGTCGAACATTCCTGCCGGGCCAAGCTAACACTTCTACATCTTTCCGGCAGTCGGGATGGCGATCTACGCAACGCAAGCGAAGCGTGTCACCGACGAGATGTTCATCGAAGCTGGACACGGGTTGGCGGATCAGGTGGCCCCTGAGCTGCTGAAGCAGGGCCTTCTGTACCCGTTGCAGTCGAACTTTCTTGAGAGCGAGATCCAGACGGCGGCACGTGTGGCAAAGCTCGTGTTCGATTCGGGCCTCGCCCGCGTCGAGCGACCCGCTGACATGGTCTCGTTCATTCGTCGCCACGTCAACAAGCCGGAATACCCCGTGGCAGCGACGGCAGCAACGAAAGCGGCCTGATCGCTCACCAACGCGAAGCTTTGGTGCAGCACGAGGCCCTCGCCAACTCAGCGCGGCGGCGAGGGCCTCGCAACACCGCGAAAGCACCCTGTCCGCAGGACTGGCACGCCTGATCGCGACGTACGTCACTCGCTATGTGCTTCGGTTATCTTTTGATTTTTCCGATCACTACGGGACCGGACAACAACAACTTACTGGCCTTGGCGTTCGGGGTTCTCATTGTGACCCGGGTGGCTGCTGGTTCGCTGTTGGATCATGGCCGATTGGGACGCGAAGATGATGCTGCGAGACGAGACGATGAAGGGAAATATACAACACTGACGCTATCGGTGACCGGGTGCAGCTTTGGCGAGGGGGCTGAACGCGCAGAAACGATCGGATTCCCTAAACCAAGGTAACGCCTCTACACCCAAATGGAGCGCGTGCATCAACATGCGTAGAATTGGTCGGTTCGCGCTCAATCATTATTTTGGCTCTTAAGAGCTGGTCGCCGGGCGTGCTGGTCGCCTGGGGTGATGCACCGAACAACCCACGAACGGATCTATGAGCCATAACTCAGTCGACGACGACAATCGCAGAAAGCCATCAGCGCGGTCGGATTTGAGATCCGTCGTCAAGAGGGCGGTGGTTCGCGCCGGCTTCCTTGCCAGGACCAAAATCGGAGAGGTGGCCCAGGCCCTCGCGGATGCCTGCGTTCAGCCGCGGGACCAGGTACGTCGTCCCCACGACAGCGGGCAAGATTCGGGCGATTTTTCCGATCTGCCCGCATATACCGGAATCCTGAAGCATCGCGAATTGGGCAAGCTGTTCACCATCGGCGATCCGTTCTATCGGTGTCACGACGGGCGGGCCGGAACGGAGACCTGGGTGGAGGGCCGACGATACCTCAACTTCGCCTCCTACGACTATCTTGGATTAAATCACCATCCTGCTCTGGCAGAGGCTGCACGACGTGCGATCGAGCGTTTCGGCACCTCCGTCTCGGCGAGCCGCATCGTCGCGGGGGAGAGGCCGCTGCACCGCGACCTTGAGACGGCCCTGGCCGACTTCTACGGTGTCGAGCGCGCCGTCTCCTTCGTCAGCGGTCACGCCACCAATGTTTCGACCATTGGCACGCTCATGAGCCCTGAGGATCTCATCGTCTATGATGAGTTCGCCCACAATAGCATGCTCATCGGTGCCAAGCTGTCGCGCGCGACAGCACTTCCCTTTCGCCACAACGATCTGACGGCACTGGAGAAGGTCCTCATTGCTCATCGTGATCTGCATAAACGCGCGCTCATCGTGGTCGAGGGACTGTACTCGATGGACGGCGATCTCGCGCCCCTGCCGGAGCTCCTAGAACTGAAGGAGAAGTATGGTGCCTGGCTGATGATCGATGAGGCTCATGCCCTCGGCGTCCTCGGGAGCAAAGGGCATGGCAGTGCCGAGCATTTTAGCATCGACCCGCGTCGGGTCGACATCTGGATGGGCACGCTGAGCAAGACCCTGGCCACGTGCGGCGGCTACATCGCGGGTAGGCATGAGCTGATTGATATCTTGAAATATCGCGCTCCCGGCTTGGTGTACTCTGTGGGGCTTTCGCCGCCGCTCGGCGCGGCGGCGTCAGCGGCCCTGCAGGTGGTCAAGGCTGAGCCCGAACGGGTGGTGCGCCTTCAGTCCAATGGCAAGCTCTTCCTGACGCTGGCCAAGAACGCTGGGCTCGACACCGCGACCAGCGAGGGCTACGCGATCGTCTCAGTCATCGTCGGCGACTCGATCAAGACTGGCCGCCTCAGCGATCGCCTTTTGACCCGCGGCCTCAATGTCCTGCCGATAATCTATCCGGCGGTCCCATTAAAGGCCGCCCGCTTCAGGTTCTTCATTACGTCCGAGCACACGCCTGCGCAGATCAAGAGCGCGGTCCAAATTATGCGCGAAGAGCTAGACCAAGTTGATGGGCGGAAGAAGGCGGCTTAGCCTATCGCCATATTATCTCGAATCGGTGCCCTGCAACACGTCTGCAGTGGCACTAGAGCGCATTCAGATACGCGAGTTTCGGATTTTGGCCGAATCGTTGCCGAAGTTGTCGGCGCTTCCATAGATTGATTGCCGCTCACTGCCTCGCTCCCTTGTTGAGCAGTCGCCTTTGGCAACGGGGCTGCTATTACGTTGGTCGACAGCTGCAAGGCAGGCAGGTTGCCGATTGGTGCGTAGGCGTCATCAATGTAGCCGAGGTCGTGCGTGAAATTTGCGGGGATGAGCTGTGCACAGTGGGGTTCAGACACTGTATTAGATGCGTCAAGGAAAGTGGTCTGATAAGGGATGGGGATGTGGCGAGGCAATTGCACCGATCGACGGTCTATTAACGCATCGGTGGCATCCATCGGCGCTTCAGAAGCCCGCACCGTGGAGCGCCCTCGATGCGCAAGCCGGAGCGATAGGCCGCTTAACGACTTGAATCGTTCGCATACTCCGCTGGACGTTAATCGCACCTTAATCGCCGTGGTTGAGAACGCATTGTCATACTGCGCGCTTTTATTTTGAGTAGGCAAGTGCTTCCCGGCCGCCCGCGTAGATTCTTCGGCCTGACGTCGGACTTCCTCAAGCTTAAGTCAGTATTGCGCATTTCTCGATGGTGCATACACGTTAGGATCAACTCGCGGGATTGAGGATTGTTACTGGCCTCCACTCCTTCGCCTTGAGCGTGACTGGTTGTTGGATGGCCCCAACAAGCGGCGCAGGGTCGGCGGCCAACACTTTGTGACTTTGCAATGTGTCTCGACACCACGCCGTGCAGCGATGTCCTGAGCGCCGTTTCAGGACGCGCCAACGATGCCGAGCCACACGCCGATCGCAAACACAAGACCGCCGCCGATGACGACCTGGATAACAGTGTTGAAGAGCTTCCCGCTCATGAAATGGTAGCGGATGTAGGCGATCGCAACGAGTTCGCAGGCCACAACCACGTACGCCAAATTCAACGCAACGGTGAGATTGGGAATGAGAAAGGGCAACGTGTGAAGCATTCCCCCAATCCCGGTCGCCACGCCGGTGATGGTCCCTCGCCGGACTGGTCCCCCGCGTCCGGTCACAGTTCCGTCGTCGGATAGCGCCTCGGAAAGGCCCATGCTAAGCGCGGCACCCAGCGCCGCAGCGAGCCCTATGAAAAACGCCTTGAGAGGGTCACCTGTCAGCCCCGCCGCGGTGAAGATCGGCGCGAGCGTCGATACTGAGCCGTCCATAAGGCCGAGCAGGGCTGGCTGCACCTCCTTCAGCACGAACGCACGCCGGGTATCGTCCGATCTAGGCATGGCGTCGGTCATCGTAAGCCTTTATCGGTTTACATATGAAAAACTAGGCGCCTAACTTCACCGCCGTTGTGAGATTGCGTTGATTGAGACAGGCTCATTTGAAATCAGAAGTTCCCGCAGACCGCGGTCGCGGTTCGATCTGCACGATGGCCGTCATGCCGGCGGACAGGACCAGGTCGGGCCCCACCCCATCGATGTGACGGGATGCGCTGGCCCTCGCACCAACCCGTAACCGCACCGACGTGGACCACTCTCCCTCTTCGATGCCGGCGCTCGGCGCTTTTTTTGCGATTGAGCGGGTGTAACCGGTGGCGGTTGGCCGGCACCCCGAAGCAGTCGGCCGCGATCCTTGCCGGTACCGGCACCGGTTTTGTGTTCTGCGTCATCATGGACAGCGAGTGCCGCGCCGGCCAGTGCGCTCAGTTAGAGTCTAGCCGACGCGGCTCTGACCACTGCGACCACTACTAGCCGGGGGGAGCTGATGGAGGTGAAGGATCCTGCGGCCCGTCCCATCCGGGGGCACCCCGCTCTGACTCGATTACATAGGATTCTGACCCATCTTCTTGGGCGATCGCAGGCCCCAAGGTCGAACCAAATACCGTCAACACCAAAACTGACAACGCTAGCAACTTCTGCATGATCATCTTCCTTTTCTAAGTCACGCTGCACTGGACGTATGTATACGCCGTTACACTTCAAGAACGGACATCACACAACGGCAAGTACGGGACATCACACCGCAAGAACGGGACATCATGGATCGTTGATTTCCGTTCACTGGGCATTGAAAAGCCGGTGAAGCGCAACGTGCGCTCGGTCATTCCACGTCTCGTCGCCCCGAAGTGTCGGCTTTCGAAGCACTCCTGTCGTGCCGAGCGCGACGCCGCTGGCATAGTGGCTGAGGCACGCGCAGAGGGGACAGCTCTTGGCGGCGTCAAGCCGGGTGGCGCGCCGAACCCTGGGCGCCCGACTCCACCGGCTTGCATCCAGCCATGGAGCCGCACAAGGACGCACTCAGGATCATCCCATTCCTGATCGGCTGGTCGCAGTGACGGAAAGTCGAAGCCTGCCTTAGGGACCGCCGCCTGAGCCTGGGGCCAGGCGCATAGGTCAGCGGGCCGAATTACAACGGCCGCGCTGGCTTGGGAGAGCCTCGCGGCGGTTCTTTCGCCCCGAACCCGGAGCGGATTGCCTGACTAGGCCACGGTTTCCAGTGCTTGGCCAGCATTTCCTCGGCCCAGGTTTTTGTCCCCTTCTCGTCTCTAGAAGTCTACACAGCGACCTTCGTCGTAATACTTATTTTAACCGCACTCACCCGGTGCCGGCGGCGACAATCCCAGTCGCAGCGGCAATGCCTGCCAGCGCGAGCAGCGCCATCGACAATCTCTTGTAAGGCATGTTTCTTCTCCTGCCTTTCGTGTTGACGAAAACGGCCAGAGAGAAAGCCTGTAATGCTATGATTTCATGCAGAACGGCCCGCTTCACATCAGCTTGAAACAATTTGATCTAAAGGATCGTCAGCTCGCAGATTTTTTGCGCAAATGAGGAACAAGCGATACGATTCGACGTTGCGCGACGGCATTGCGATGTGCGGAGACCGTCCACCTTATGCGCCTTGCCGCCTGGGCTTCGGCGTGCGAATGCGCGTGCCGTCCGCATGGCCACGATGTGGAAACGTGAGGGCGCTCTAAGTCTCCACATGCTCGGGCTGAGGGCGTGCGCACCATCGATCTGAATGATGCCTTTACAGCCATCTGAGAGGTCAATTCGCCGGGGGCCGATTGCGCTGCGTATCCTAAGTTGTATTAGGATGTTCCCAGCGCGGCTTTCGCGGCAACTCCAGCGGCAAGGACGCTGGCCCCCTGCGCACCCACGCGGCAAAGGTATGCTCTGCCCCGGAAATCGCGCGGTCTGCCGCCCAGTTACCGTACGCCCGTCGGTGCTGTCGTCCACTTGCTCTGCTTCGCGTACGAGCCGCTCTGAGCTCTGCTTAACCGTCTGTGACATGGCCAGAGGTCTAAAGCACCCGGTAGATCCATTCGATCTTCTGCGGCCCAGCGAGCCTGCCTTCGGCCGGGTTGGGCGACTGACTGCTCCCGCAGACATTCGCGAGGTAGTGGCCTCCCGCTGGCCAACGCCCTAGCCTACACAAGGCCCGGCGCGGCATGCCGTAATCGCGTCCTAGTACGGCAATTCAAACAGCTTCTGCAAGTTGTCGTCGGCGACGATTTTATTACGGCGCCTGGCGGAGGGGCCGTTAGCTGCAGGTGTGGAAGGGTAAACCTTGTTAGCAGCGACTTCGCCATCGGTGTACGTTGAAGTCGTTAGAGGCCCATCTACATTAGTGTCTGCTGTCACAGCTTCCCTAGGCGAGACAGCAGTCTCTGCTGTCACAGCTTCCCTAAGCGCGACAGCCTCGCCGGCACCTCCCGCTTCCCCCCGTCGGGTGACGGCCAACGGGGCCTCGGTAGCAACGACATCGCCCGTCCCAGCTGCCGGGGCCTCTTTCTCGTGTTAGTGTGGCTTATCGCTGTTCGGCAGGGGCAACGCAGCGCGACGCGCAATCTCGCTACTAAGCGTGCCATTGACGTTCTCGCGAATCAGCCCGGCCAGCTGCTCGCTCACGCCCTACGTCATGCTGCCTTCAATCGGCTGCACGGCGCGACCATAACCGCGGTCGAGAAGTTCTTTAATCGCCGCCACACGCGCAGCCTCGCTCTCGGCCTTGGTGGCAAGACTCGCCAGCTCGGCGATTGCCTCAGGGCCGTATTTTTGAGCCAATTCCTTGATCTCGGCGGTGACTTTGTTGGCTGTGCCCTTCTTGCGTCCTGAGCCGGGGCGTCTGCCGCCAGTGGTCGTGCGCCTCCCCATATCCCTCTGGTCTTGATGATTTTTGGACCAGCTTTTTCATCAAGCTGTTCGCTCATGTTTGCCTATCTCCGCGTACCCAGAACCATGCCCGTCCCGATGACGAGCTACCAGGCCAAATGAGCCATCAGCGATGATAAGGCAATCAGGATAAGAAGCGCGTCGGTATTGCGATCCTCGTATATCGGGTGAACTCCCGATCCCCCGCCCCGCGAATTGTGGGCAACAGCTACTCGTGGACGCCGCCCCCACCCTCAAAGGGGAGACCATGAGGGCAATAATCTGCCTCCTTCTCTCGGCTGGACTGCTGATGATATTTGTTGAGTCCGGCAAAGCTGCCAATGGTCGGACGAAACAGACGCGCCAGAAACACGTCAGACTAAGCCTGACGGTATATCGCGGGCCCTGGGTCGGGCTGGATCACTGCTGTTGGCAGTTGGTGCAACGGCATATGGATGCAATTTTGCATTGACTGAACCTATATTCATGCCCTGAAAACACAATTCGCTCCGATTGCCGGAGCGCTTGCATAATGGGGCTGTGTTCTCTTCGACCGAATAAGTTATTACTTGCATTCGGGAGCGCCGTTTTGGTCGGAACCTGTAACCAAACGCAAACCCTAGCGGGCGGTGCGGACCCTCTCGTCGCTCCCACCATAAGTTTGCCGAGGTTAGCGCCGTTGGCGTTGAGAGGTGCCGCGCCCTCAGCAACCGAACAAACGTGTTGAGCATGTCCCGCAAACGTGCCGAGCGAAGCGGAAGACCGTTCCGAAACTCTCATCACACACCTAGTCTATGATGGACATGCTCGTAGGCGAGGGGGTGCCGTTCTGTTTCGGACGGTGCTTCAGGTAGAACGCGCTGGCCGCACGCACGGCGCCACCGCTCCTCGAATTACCCAGTACTTATGAGGGCTTTGTCGAAGCAGCAATCAGGGTATTCCTCAAGGGAAAGCCCAGCAATAGGCCTCTGGCAAGCGAGGGCATTTGGTTAATTCTTGCCAGACTCGGCAAATTGAGCGCGACCCGTGGGCAGCGGTGTATAGGCGTAAATTCGCGCTTTCACAAAATAGCAAAAGCCTCCACGCCGGATCAAATCCCTCCGAGAGGATCTTGACTATTCGTGGGATCGTCACGGCATCGGCAGACCTTCGCGCTCGTGTGACTCCGGCGGGAGTCAACCATCAGGGTCGCAAGATTGCGGGGACCGTAAGCAAAGCGGGACGGCTCATGCCTAACGCTGCAGCGAGGAGGAAAATCCCCGTGGATTTGGATCATCCTGACGGTGCATGGCTCCGTAGAGTATTCAGGGATCTTGTGGCACTCTCCGGCGCAGTCTCGGGTTGGGTAAGGAGAGAACCGCCTGCCGTCGCCGCGTGGTCCCAGCCCACTTCACTCGCGGAAACGCATCCCTGGCGCTTGGGGATCGGCTGCAGGGACGTCTCGCCGGCGGCTAATGACGTTGCGACGGTATCTGACCAAGCGGTGGTCGCGTTCGAAAACGCGCGCCTGTTCGAAGCCGAGAAGCAACGCACGCTGGCGCTTGCGCACGCCAAC
>Ga0075424_100004535_pt1 | contig 13125 bp, 14 predicted proteins | sample SoiMethybrSBSTD3_FD_75301 | JGI IMG/M metagenome (GOLD analysis project Ga0075424, IMG submission 75301) | Bulk soil microbial communities from a Populus tree surrounding site in Tennessee, USA - Soil MetaG P. TD hybrid SBSTD3 | ecosystem: Environmental > Terrestrial > Soil > Tree plantation... | reverse complement strand
AACTCTTTTCGCGTGTTTCAAATGCAAAATTTCGTTTGTAAGTTATTGAGTCTTCGTTCGACGCCGACGCGAAAATTGCCAGAAATTACTCGTTTGATTCCTTTTTCAACAGCCACAGGCGATTCCAATTTCACGAACTGCCGGGATTGTTGGTGAAATATGGGCAAATCGGAAGTAACTGCTTTTAACAGATTTCACTCATAACCAAACGGTTATGAGTGTAATGGTAGCCTTTACTTCGCCACGGCCTTGATCCCTGCCTCATCAAGAACAGTCTGGATCGCATTCCAGGCTTTTGCCTCGGGAAGACTGCCGTCTATATCCACAATCTTGGCATTGGGAAAGTAAAGCGAAATCGCGTCCATTTCGCGATGGTAGTCCTTGATTCGCTGTTCGATGATCTGCGGTCGATCACTTTCGCGCCCGGTAGTCTTGGCCCGCTCGCGGATCGTATCGTCGGGTACTTGCAATCGCAAAGCAATCAGTTTCAGTTTCAGATCGGCAAACATGTCCCTCAGGTCCTCAGCCTGAGCCAGCGTTGCGGGATAACCATCAAGGGTGATCCCGCGGCTGAGGTCGGCGCTCTTCAGGCGCTCCCGTATATAACGGCTCATGGCCGGGTCATACCGCATCTCGGCCAGAGAAATCCCTTCCCCGCGCAGTTTGTTGAGTTCCGCCGCGTTATCACGAATGAGATCTTCGATCGAAATACTTGGAATCCGGTAAGTGCGGGAAATCGCGTCGGCGAAAGTGGTTTTCCCGCTGAGTGGCGGGCCAATCAGGATAATAAGGGGCTGGGATGGACCGGACGGCGCGGTCGGACTCGCCGTCTGTGCAAACATGATGCTAGTCAGCAGGGGCGAAAGTACGAGCAAGGCTTTTCTCAGCATGGCATCTCCACAACGTTCCGGGCCCGCGCTACTATGTCATGATCTGCCTGGCTCGCTCTATTTGAAACAGCGATATTTCGCCAGCCAGCGGCTAGTAAAGCTCGTTCTTTGGTATTTTCAAATTCGCGAGGGTCATGGCGAGTGTCATGCCAAGCCGATGCACCGGACCTTTGTCCGGCGTCCACCGATTTGCGACGTGATACTTCCCATCTCTCACGCCCTCGATGATCCACTCCGAGCCGTCGAAGCCCATCGTTGTGTCGTAGCTCGGCAGGTCCCAAAAGCCGAGGTTCTTAACCTGTCCTAGGAACTTTTCAATCTGTTCGCGTTCCATCGAATGAGCAGTGTTTTCGATCTTGCCGGGCTTGTAACCACCTGCCCCATTCGCAATCTTTATTGTGAGTCTTCCGCTGCCATCGCCCTTGATGTCCAAGCGCACGGCGACAGGATGATGGAAGGTTCGCAACCAAAGAAATCGGTATGATTCCAGCGACGACTCCTTGGTTTCCTCGAGTAAGGAGGGCTCGTCCAATGCCTTTAGTTGATCCGTGTACCAATGGGCCTTCGTCTTGTCGACGCGCGCGTCGTCGCGCAGGGCACCCATGGGAAAGTAGGTGTCCTGTGCGGACAAGGCGACCGTTGCAAGGAATCACCCAGGTAATAGCCTTTGCCTTCATAATTGTCGTCTTCGATTCCGCTCGCTCCGACTCACGCGCCCAACTTGCTGCGTATCGCGGCCGCGATCCCGTTCGCCAGAACCGTCATTTTCTCCTCGGACTCCGCCTCCACCATTACACGCGCAAGCGCCTCGGTTCCGGAATAACGGACCACCACACGCCCATTTCCATCCAATTCTTGTTCTGCCTTTGTGATCGCTTGCTGAATTTCATTCACCTGCTGGAAGGGAACCTTCTCGCGTACGCGCACATTCTCAATTGTTTGCGGGAATACTTTCAGATCAGCAACCAGTTCGCCCAGGCTGCGTCCCGTACGCGCCATGATCTCCATCACGCGTAGGGCCGTCAGCAGCCCGTCTCCGGTTGTCGCTTCGCCATCGCGGAACAGGATGTGCCCCGACTGTTCCCCGCCCAGCGTCGCTCCGGTCTTGAGCATCTCTTCAAGAACATACTTGTCGCCAACGTTGGCACGAAGCAACCGGATCTCCGATCGCTTGAGGGCGACCTCGAGTCCCATGTTCGACATCGTGGTCGCCACGATCGTATCGCCCGCGAGAGCTCCACGCGCACGCATCTCGCGCCCGGCCAGCAGAAGAATCGCGTCGCCGTTCACTACGTTCCCCGCAGCGTCGCTGAACAAGGCACGATCCGCGTCGCCGTCGAACGTAACTCCCAGGTCGAACTCTCCTTTTTGCTCCGCGACCATCTTCGCGACTGTTGAAGGGTGCAATGCTCCGCAACCATCGTTAATGTTCCTCCCATCGGGAGCGGAGTGAATGAAGGTCGCGGTCACACGGCACGCGCGAAACAAGCCTGGAGCCTCTGCCGTGGCAGCGCCATTTGCGCAATCGACCAGAACCCGCATACGACTCAGGTCGGTGCGCACATTCTTCGCGAGCCAATGAACATAGGCCTCGCGCAACACGGCGTCCCCTGGCAGACTCGGTGCTGGCAAAGTCTTCGGTTCGGCTCCCGGCTGCGGGTTCTGCAGCAGGGAAAAGATTTCCTGCTCGATGGCCAGTTCCCGCGCATCGGGCAGTTTGTAACCGTCGCCCGAGAACACCTTGATGCCATTGTCGGTCCAGGGATTGTGGGACGCGGAAATCACCACTCCCGCGGCAAATCCCCGAGAACGCGCCAAGTAAGCAACGCCCGGCGTCGTAATCACGCCGGCGCTTTCCACGCCAATGCCCAGCGACACCAATCCAAGGGTCACACGGTCCGCGATCCAGGTACTCGATGCGCGAGTGTCCTGTCCAATCACCACACGGGCCTGCGGGTTGACTCGTAGGAGATCGTGACCCAGGGCGCGCCCGATCGCAAATGTGCTCTCGGGAGAGAGCGGAAATTCTCCTGCCACCCCGCGGATTCCATCGGTCCCAAACAACTGTCTTACAGGTTGGCTCATTCGGATGGTTTCGTCCCTGGGGATTCTGCCGTGACTCTTTCAATATGAACGGTAACTCGTATCGGAGAGGGCCGTACGATCTGCACGAGTGGATCCGGAACAAAAGCATTCACGACAAAGGTGGCATGATTCATCGTGCCGGACACATCCACTGGATCGGTCGTGGCAGCTTCTACCGCTTTAACGCGTTGTTTTGGGCCGCTGATGACTATGGTCGCAGGATCTGCTACCACACTTGCGATCCGATATCCGGCGGCGAACGTCCCAGTGACGCGGGGCCTCACCTCAACCTGCCGCGTCAGTCCGATATCAAAACTGAGCCGCACCTGACTGGGAACGATCTGTACCACTTCCAACTCATGTGGCTGGCGCACTTGTTGTGATGTCAGGTCGTAAGTGCGCTCTCCCGGCTTTGCGTCGGTCAAATCGACTTCGACATGCACTTCCTGCGGGCGCAGATTGTGAATCAGGCGCTCCGGGCCGCGTACCCGTACTTGCGCTTCTGGAATGTCGAGCGAGCTGATTTCCAGCTTGCTGGGAATATTGTGGAACTCGATCGGTACAGTGATTCCGACGGCTGCGACCGGGTCCCGCGAAACCGCCCACCACAGGCCAACGGCCAGCCCAAGGGACACTACCTTGTAGCCAAAATGAGCGAACACGTACTGGCGGAGAAAATCCATTTTTAGCGCTCCGTTCCCGGCGTGTAGCTCTGATCCGGATTGCGATAGCTGGACGTGCGCTCCAGGTCGCTGCCTTCCTCGTTCACCGTTGTGATTGGTGTCGGCAGTGTCGTCGGGGGTACAAATCGCCGCAGAAGGGCGCTGAGCCGTTCCCGCAAATGTTCGACCGTCAAATCGCGTTCAATATTTCCGGCCACCGCCAAACTGATGGCGCCGCTCTCTTCGGACACAATGACCGCAATCGCATCGGTTTCCTCGGTGATTCCGATGCCGGCCCGATGGCGCGTCCCCAACTGGGTCGACAACACCGGGTTCAACGACAATGGCAGAAAACACGCGGCAGCGGCAATCCGGTCTTTTTGCACAATCACGGCGCCGTCATGGAGAGGAGCACTCGGGCGGAATACGGTCGCCAGCAGATCGTAGGAGAGCCGCGCATCCAGCGGTACTCCGCTTTCAATGTAGGTCCGCAGCCCTATCTCTCGTTCAATCACGATCAATGCGCCGGTTTGATTCTGTGAGAACAGGTTCGCCGCCAGCACGATGTCATCATATGCATCGGATTCGGAACCGACGCGGCTGAAGGTCAGGCGGCTCCCAAGGTTCGCCAAGGCATGGCGGATCTCTGACTGAAACACCACGATCAGCGCAAACACAACATAGGGAAGAAGAGTGCTGAGCAACCAGTTGAGGGCGGTAAGTTCCCCGACCCGCGCTATATAAAAAGCGATTCCCACCGCGGCAACGCCCACCAGCATGGGCGCCGCGCGCGTTCCCCGCACCAACATGAGGAACTGGTAAATCACGAACGCAACCAGCAAAATATCGATGACATTGGTCAGCGACAAGTGCGGCCATGTTGCGAAATAACGCGTCACAAATGCCCTCAGTGGAACTAGAAAAAAGATACCGCCTGGCTCAGCTTCATTGTAATCCAGTGAAGAAACATCCCTTCAGTGGGGTTCCTGTAGGGAAGCTTATGGTGATCGCCGGGAACGCAGGGCGCCTCGACTGCGTTCGGCATTCGCCCCACTCCGCTCGGGATGACAGAGTTTGGGGACAGAGTTGTGTGGGGGTCATAGGTGCACATCAGCTTCACGAAGTTTTCTTCACCGTCGCTACGATCTGCCCCCGGGCCAACCGCGCCGAAACGTCCTCGCCCGCCTTCACCTGTGCGGAATCTTTGACCAGCTTTCCCGAGGCATCGAACACCAACGCGTACCCCCGCTCCAGAATCGCAAGCGGCGACAGCGCCTCCATCTGGCTGGTGAGGCGTTCGAACCGTCCGCGCCGATGCAACAACAAGGTTCGTGCAGCCGAGGCCATCGAAGCTACCTTCGCATCCAATTCCTTCCGAATCCCCGCCAAGACGAGCCGCAAGTCATAGTGGCGCACCGACGCGGCGAGGCTTTCAAATCGCCGTCGTTGCGATTCCAGCAGCCCGCGCTGCGCATGCGCCAGCCGGAAACCCAGGTCGTCCACTTTCTGCTGCCGCCTCCGGATCAAGTCCATCATCCGCCCGAACGCCCCATGCTGCGCCAACTCGGTCAGTCGCTGACGTCCCATCAAGAGCCGGTATCGCATGCCGCGCTGCAGGCGGGCGTCCAATTCCGTGAGTTGATCTTCGACCTCCTGGCGCGACCGAATCACCAACTCGGCCGCCGCAGATGGCGTAGGTGCCCGCAGGTCTGCGACGAAGTCAATGATGGTGAAATCCGTCTCGTGCCCGACGGCTGAAATGACCGGCAGGCTCGAGGCGGCCACAACGCGCGCCAGACCTTCATCATTGAATGCCGCCAGATCCTCCGCTGATCCACCGCCTCGCGCCACAATCACCACATCGACGTTGCGCGACCGGTTGAAATACCGCAGCCCGGCCGCCACTTCCCTTGACGCCACCTCCCCTTGCACCTGCGCTGGAAAAATCAGGACACTCACGGAATGATGCCGCCGTTGCAGAATGTTGAGAATGTCCCGCAAAGCGGCGGCTTGCGGCGAAGTCACAATCCCGATTTTTTGAGGCAACGCCGGAATCGGTTTTTTCCGCGATGCTTCGAACAATCCCTCTGCGTCCAGCTTTGCCTTCAGTTGCTCGAAGGCGATCTGTAAAGCGCCCGCGCCTTTGGGCTCCACATGTTCGGCGATGATCTGCAGCTGACCGCGATCCTCATAGATCGTGACTCGTCCGCGCACCACCACCTGCATCCCGTCGGCCGGCCTAAAGCGCAGCAATCGCGCCGACGAACGGAACACGACAACGCTGATTTGTCCGCCTTGATCCTTCAGCGTGAAATAAAGATGTCCCGAATTCTGCGCCCGGAAATTCGAAATCTCCCCTTCGACCCACGCATCCGAATACTCGCGCTCGATGTGCGTGCGGACCGCTGCCACCAGGTCGCGCACCGTCCAGACCCGGCGTTGCGGAGGCCGAAAACTGAATCCAAGCTGGTCGGGAGCACTCATCGGAGTGTCAGTGTACCGTAGCGAAACACCGCGTGGCGCGGGCGCCAAGGCGAGCCCTATCAATAGCTCGCCCCCGAAGAAACTTGATCCGGGTTGCCTTAGCGCCGGAATCGTCCGACAAGGTAAAGGACGACAGAAAGCACAACACTAAGAAGAAGACCAGTTGCGAGTGGAAAGTAGAAGGCAGTGTTCTTGCCCCGATAGACAATGTCACCGGGCAAGCGGCCCAAAGGAAGGCCAGTCTTACCCAGAAGAATCAGAACGAACCCCAGCATCACAATGCCCACCCCAACCCAAACCAAGACTCTGCCGAGTTCGTTCACAACATCAGTCTAACGAATTTGCACAGGCTGAGGCTCGACTGCCACAGGCAAATACAGGACGCCCGCCAGACGCCCCCCCCGATGTGGCTGTGAACCACCTAGGGCCGCACGACCAAGTAGGGGCAGACGCATGCGTCTTTGAAAGGCGTGTTAGAAAACTTGCACGCCTCCGTGGAGCTGCTGGCTGGGACGGGATCCCTCGACTCCGTTCGGCTTCGCCTTTCTCCGCTCAGGATGACACGGTGTCGGGGAATCGCAAGGTTCCTGTCGGATAGTACGAGCTGCGAGTTTTGCCGCTTAGGGTTTGTAATGCAAAGTACTTGACAAACAAAGGCAATCTATCCAATATTTCCTCTCGATGCTTGATTCCCGCCCGCACCGCCTCCGGCGTGCTCACAGCCGCTCGCGTCCGCTGCCGCAACGCGCCCTAGACGATCTCCGGTACATCAGGGAAACCATGGAGCGCTCTGCCTTCACCGCCTCTCCCGGATGGGGACAGGTGCTCATGGGCGTTACTGCTCTTGCCGCCGCGGCGCTCGCCCGGCGCCAATCTACGGAAACACGCTGGCTTGCCGTCTGGCTGATCGAAGCCGGCGTAGCGGTTGCGATCGCGATCCCCGCGACACAACTGAAGGCCCAGCGCGCTGGGCTGCCGCTCACCAGCGGCCCCAGTCGGAAATTTGCCTTGGGATTTCTCCCGTCGATCGTCGCCGCGACCGGTTTAACATTCGCTCTCGTCCAAGCGCATCAGATAGGTTTGCTGCCCGGTCTCTGGCTTCTCCTGTACGGTGCGGCTGTAATCAGCGGTGCGGCATTCTCCATCCCGCTGCTGCGAAGTATGGGCTTTTGCTTCTTGCTTGCCGGAGCGCTCGCGCTCTTGTATCCGGCGTGGGGAAATCTCCTGATGGCAGTGGGCTTCGGCGGACTGCACATGCTCTTCGGCGCCTGGATCGGGGTTAAACATGGCGGCTAGGCTAAAGCTTCACGGCACAAACTGTGCGAAGTCGGGACCGCGCCGCAGTTCAGGAGCGCGCCACGCCGATGAACTCCCCGACCTCGATCGGCTGATCCATGAGCGCATCCGTCTCGGCATCGTGAGCGCGCTCGCCATCAACGACTCGCTCAGCTTCAATGACCTCCGACGCCTGCTCAAAACCACCGACGGCAATCTCAGCGTCCACGCCCGCAAACTCGAAGAGGCGGCTTACGTGACCTGCCACAAGTTTTTCGAAGGACGCATCCCGCATTCCGAATATCGCCTGACGCCCGCGGGCCGCCGCGCCCTCGAGCAATACATCCAACAGATGGAGGAGCTGATCCGCCGCACGCGACGGGAATAATTGACACCGGAAGCTAACTCCCGCCGATGCTAAAATTCCGCGCGATGAGATCTCTCCTCCTCTTATTGGTTCTTGCAAGTGTCGCTATTGCGCAAAGTGCTGTTGAACTCAGCGCCGAGCCACATCATCACCTCGTTCTGCAAAATGAATCCGTGCGGGCCTTCACTCTCGATCTCCCGCCCCGAGAATCTACGCTCCTCCATCGACACTCTCACGACTACATCTACGTTGTTTTCAGCCCCGCCGAGGTCGAGAACACCGTGGAAGGCAAGTCTCCCGTCCAGCTCAAATTCCAACCGGGAGATGCCCGCTCCCTAGACGGGAATTTTGCGCACACCGCCCGCAACCTCTCTGCCACGCCCTTCCGCGAAGTTGTGGTTGAACTGCTGCAAGATGAAAAGGCCCGCAAGACGCCTCCTCCCAAATGGGACGAGGAACGTGGCCTCAGCGTGTTCGACCGAGGCACGAAAGACATTCTGTTCGTCAAAGACGGTGTGCGTGTCTCGGAGATCGAACTGCAACCCGGAGGGATGATCCCCAGCCACCACCACGATGGCCCGCATCTTCTTATAGCGGTCTGCGATCTCGAAGTCCGGAGCGACGTGGAAGGCAAGGGCCCCATGCCCGGCCACTTCAAGGCGGGCGATGTGAAATGGCTGCCCGGCGGCTACACCCACACGCTGACGAACGTCGGCAAGCAGCCTGCAAAATTCGTGACGCTGGAATTCCACTGATAGAAATTCCGCTGCGACCGAGACCTCATCGACAAATTACCTGAGACGTCGTGAACTCAACCTGCCACGTGGGGGCGAGCCACCTCGGAGCCCGCCCTGAGCGCAGTCGAAGTCCATGCGGAGCGTAGCTCGGCAGGCTTTTGCTGGAGTCGCGTTCGCGCCCTCACCCTGTCATCCCGGGCGAAGATGGAGGCGGGGAACGTCCCGAAGCGAGTCGAGGGACCTTGTGTTTCGCATGCTGCGCCGTTCCTGCTTCGGCGCATCCAAAGTTAAAATGTCGTTCGCAAACGACACCTACAGGAGCATAACTATGCTGGAACGCATCGCCGAAGGCCGCACTGACCTCATCTTCGAATACGTGGCGCAGGGAAATCCCGCAAGCGCGAAAACCGCCGACGGCACTTCGCTTCTTCATTGGTGCGCCTACTACGGCGACGTTTCCGCGATTCGCTTTCTGCTGGCGCACGGCGAATCTCTCCAATCGCTCGGCGACGACCTGGGACTGAATGCCGCCGCCTTTCACGGCCACTGGCGCCTCTGCCAATTTGTGCTGGAAAGCGGAGCCAAGGCCAACTTCCGCGACCCCGATACCGGAGAAAGCGCCCTCCACGCCGCGCTTTCCTCGCATCGCTCCGCACAACACTGGGTCGTAACGGTCCTGCTCGAAGCCGGCGCCGATCCGAATCTTCCGACCAAAGCGTCCGCAGAAACTGGCGCCTTCATGCGCGACTGCCGCACTCGCCAGGAGACGCCCCTCCATCGCGCCGCCGCCTTCGCCAGCGCAGAGACCATCCAACTCCTCCTCGAGGCCGGCGCAAAGATCGATGCCAAGGACGCCAACGGCGATTCGCCGCTCTCGTGGGCCAGTTGGCATCTGCGCCCCGATTCGGTTCTGCGCAAGCTCTGCTACAACGGACATTCCATCCGCCCCGACCGCCGCACGATGGACGCATATCTGCAGGGCACGCCGCTGACGACGCCGCGCGGTTAGCCTTCACGCGCCGATTGCTCTCGTAGATCCGCTATGACCGTTCGGAGCCTTCCACGCGGCGCTCCACTCGGCGCGTCGCCTATAGAAATATGCCGCCATGTAGAAGTCGAAGGCGGCACAAAAGAAGCCATATGCGAGCGGGATCGCGGTCAGATGGCCGGGCTCGAACGCCGAGTAGCCTCCATGCGCTTGAAGTTCGTGCAGCGCGTCCCAAAGCCCGTGCATGGAAAATCCAACAATCAGGGCGAAAGGCAAGCGCACGCCCAGCAAGCCGATTGCGACAAAAGCTAACACCACGACCGTTTCCAACTGCCACGCCGTCGTCGCTCCGAAGTAAGCCACGAAGGCCAAGTACAGAGCTGCGATTAGGATGAGGAACACTGCGTATAAGACCTGCTCTGACTTGGGGCCGAGAATCTTCCGGAAGATGCAGATCGTACCCCTTGCCGCCATGATCCCGATCACGACATAGAGGATCGCTATCACCACAAATCCAAGCATGCTGTGAGCCTCGCCCATGGGTCGTGCCTCCGTTCCGTGAGTGCCCCGCGAACAGGAATAGCCACCCGAGGTCTAAACGTGATGTTAAAACAGTTAACCTGCCAAGATGCAATGCGAGAGGGGAGATGCTACGAGTTTCCCGGGATCAAGGGCTCTTCCCAGACGGTGTGAGGCTGGATCTCGAGCTAGTCGAGGAGCGACGCTTCCGTAAAAGGGGGTGATGGTTCTGCGATATGCCGTCCGGCGGTGACAGGCCGCGGAAAACTCATGCGCGGTCAGCAGAGTTCCACCTCAGGCGCTAAAAGCGCCGACAGAATCTCAACGGTTTAGGGCACGAATAAATTCGTGCCCTTCCCTTTCTGTTTGCAGCAAGAATAATTCGTACGCATCCCTTATTGTGTTGCTGCAGATTTTTTCCGCAGCCTCCGGAGCCGTGCCCTTCCCATCCTCTTATGAGACAAGTTTAACTATTTTTGGCAGCTTGGCTCGTTGGGACCCCTTCTGCACTCTTTCTGCGTTCTTCCATCTTGCGATTGAACTCTTCGGACTGGCCGCGGGGGACGCTGAGCGTTTTCCAGTCGGTGGAGCGAAGGTGTTTCGCCAGGAAAACGATTTGTCCGACGTGGTAGGCGTAGTGGGCCAACTGCCGGTTGATGGCCTGCAAGACGGTATGGGGCTCGTGACGGATGTAGACGGTTCGCATCACATCATCGGGCGTGACTGAGTCCAGTGCTGCGAACACGCAGGCCCAACCTTGCTCCCACCACTGCGTGATCTCGACGCGCGTGCTGTTCGCCGTTAACTCGAATTCCTGGTCGCGGTGACGGTCGGGTTTCTCGCCGTCGGTAGTAAGAAAATCCGTAAAACGCGAGCGCATGTTGCCAGCCAGATGCTGAACCACGATGGCAACGGAATTGGATTCGGGATCGAGCGTGAGGAACAGTTGCTCGTCGGTCAGCTGCGCAATGGCGCCTTCGCCCAGGCGCTTGTGGCCGCGAAACTGGCGGCGGGCTTCCTCGAGATAGTGAGCAGCAATCGAATCCATAGTTTCATGATAGCGCCGAATTGGTGAGAAACGGGGGCCACACGACTGCGTTTGCACAACTACGCTCGTCCCCAACCGCCGCCTCCGGGACTTTCGATGCGGATGCGCTCGCCCTTGCGGAGGCGGACGTTGAACTTCCCCGGCAATTCCTGAGTCGACCCGTCGGAGCGCACGACCGCTGCTTTTCCCCTCTCGCCTTCGAAACCACCTGCAAGCCCCCACGGACCGCGGGTTCTGCGCTCGCCGAGGAGCGTGACCTCGGCATCGGTGAGTACTTCGATCTCACGGATAATGCCGTTGCCCCCGCGATATTTCCCGGCACCGCCGCTGTCTGCGCGTAGAGAATAGTGGCGGACCCGCAACGGATAGGCATACTCCAGGGCTTCCGCGGGAGTGTTGAGAGAATTGGTCATGTGCGTGTGCACTCCAGAAACGCCATCTTTCGTGGGACGCGCGCCCATCCCGCCGGCGATGGTTTCGTAGTACGCGAAAGGTTCACGCGTGCGCGGATCGATGCCACCAATGGTCAGATTGTTCATGGTGCCGGAAGCCGCGGCGGGAATGCGGTCCGGCACTGCTTGTGCCAGGGCGCCCAAGAGGACGTCAACGATTCGCTGCGAGGTTTCCACATTGCCGCCAGCCACCGCTGCCGGGGGGCGAGAATTCACTACGGTTCCTTCGGGTGCAATGACGCGAATGGGGGTCATCAGGCCAGCTGTGGCTGGAACATCCTCCGCCAGCAGGCAGCGAAAGACGTAAAAGCACGCAGAGTAGGTGATGGCTTCCACTGCATTCACGCTGCCCTCGACCTGGGGATCGGTGCCGGTGAAATCGACGGTGACGTGTTGTGCGTCTCTCGCTCGAGTCGTCTCACCTATCGTCACTGTGACCGATATTTTCACGGGTCGGTCGGTGATGCCGTCGTTGTCGAGGAAGTCCTCTGCACAATACGCCCCCGGAGGAACCAGCTGTAGGAATTGACGCATGAGTTCTGCGGAATACTCCAGCAAGTCGGCCGCGGCACGTTGGGCTCGCATCAAGCCGTATCGCGAGCAGATTGCCACTAGTCTTTCTGCACCGGTGTGGCAGGCAGCCATCTGTGCGCTCAGGTCGCCTTCACGTTCGCGTGGCGTGCGGACATTGGTCAATAGCAGAGAAAGGATGTCGCGGTCGATCTTTCCCCCGCGCACAAGTTTCACCGGAGGAATGCGAAAACCTTCCTGGTAGATTTCACGGCACAGGCCCATGGACCCCGGATACGTTCCACCGACATCCGCATGATGCGCGCGAGAGGCAACGTAGAAGTCGGGGATTCGCGGGCGGCGGCGCCCCCGCTGCACGTGCACGGGCGCTACCAGGGTGATATCAGGCAAATGCGTGCCACCGCAGAACGGATCGTTCAACATCACCATGTCACCCGGCTGCAGATCGCATTGTTCGATGGCAGCGCGTACGGACATCGGCATCGACCCAAGATGCACGGGCATGTGATCGCCCATCGCGATGACCTGACCTTCGGCGTTGAAAACAGCGCAAGAGTAGTCGCGGCGCTCTTTGATATTGGGGGAAAATGCGGTGCGGCGAAGAGCGGCGCCCATTTCTTCGGCGATCGAGTGATAAAGATTCTTGAAGATTTCGAGTTCGATAGGATCGCGTCTCATGAAGGCGGGAGCCAGTGTACTCGAGGCGAATCTGCATCGTTACACACGCAACGCGGCCAAAGGGCGCCCGCCCCACACGCGGAACCGCACGCAGAATTCTGTTGACATGCCTGTAACACTGCCGCAATATCTTGTATTAAAAGGTGAGCCCATACCAAAGGTTGGGCTACATCGGCAGTAGGGCTAAGAGCCCGACCGAAGACACCTTGCAAGGGAAAAAGTTCACGGAGGAAATCACTTCATGGCAACCAAGAAGAAGGCTGCGAAGAAGAAAAAGAAACACTAACCGTCCGCGAGACGTTACCTCGCATGGGCCCATAATGAATTTTCACAAGAAGCCTTCCGGGAGAAGCACCTCCTGGAAGGCTTTTTGATTCAGTGGGCGGTGGGCAGTGGTCGATCGCAAGTC
>Ga0075424_100004534_pt1 | contig 13125 bp, 8 predicted proteins | sample SoiMethybrSBSTD3_FD_75301 | JGI IMG/M metagenome (GOLD analysis project Ga0075424, IMG submission 75301) | Bulk soil microbial communities from a Populus tree surrounding site in Tennessee, USA - Soil MetaG P. TD hybrid SBSTD3 | ecosystem: Environmental > Terrestrial > Soil > Tree plantation... | reverse complement strand
CGTCGGGAAAGGGGCGCAGTCGATTCTCTTTCAGATGACCGGTGCCGATCCGACAGTGCTGGCGCTCTCGGCCGTTGCGCTCGCGCTGGTCGCGCTATGCGCCGGCTTCATCCCCGCGCATCGTGCGTCACGAGTGGATCCGATGAGGGCGTTGAAATACGAATAGCTTGCAGAGATCGCGTCCATATCGGTCCAAAATCGCTCGGGTGCCGTCACATCCAGCTCTTCGTGTCGGGGCACCGAGCGTCAAAGTGTCCGGCGCGCGCCGGCGACGCGGCGGCGCACGCGAGCGCCAGCGCGACGGTCGCATTACTTCGTCACACCGAACCCGTCGATGTGGACTTCGAGCAGATGGTTGACGCGAATGCCGTACACGCCATCCGTCTTCACCTCGGTCTTCGGCGTCGAGCGCACGACGGTGCCGTTGACCACGTAGTCGATCTTGCTGGGGGCGACGCGCACCTCGAGCGCATTCGTCGACTTGCCGTCGGCGCCCGGCTTCTTTACCGCGTCGCTCGGCGTCTTCTGGATCACGTCCGACGTCGATGCATCACCGTCGCGCTTCTTGATCAACCACGTTCCGTCCTGGGCGACGAGGAAGTACGTGTACTTCTGCTGCGGCCCGTCGAGATCGCTGCCGCCGAAGATCAGGCCGTAGTAGTTCGTGTGGCCGCTCGGCTTCATCAGCGTGAACGTGCCCTTGAGCGTGTAGTTGCCGCTGGCCGTGTTTTGCGGGTTCCAGTAGATCGCCGCCTGCGGGTTCGTCGCATGGAATCCGGTGCCCATCGTGACGAACTTGATCGTGCCGGCCGCATCGGGATCGGACGCCGCCGTGCTGCGGTCGACGCGCACCTTCCAGCCCTTCGGTGCCTGCGCGAACACCGCGGTCGCCGCCGTCATCGCCGCCATCAACACCAACGCCTGTCGTTTCATGTGGCTGTTCCTCCGTTGTCAGCGCGGAATCGGTTCGAGTCCGCTGTTGCGAATCGCCGGCGCTGCGGCCGGCGAGACGAGATAGTCGACGAGCGCCTTCGCCGCGTCCATGGCGCGTGCGCCCACCACGAGGCCGGCGGCGAACACCGTCACCTTCTGCGCCCCGTCGGGCAGCGGGCCGACGAGATCGACGCCCGGCTCGGGCAGCAGTTCGCTGATCTGCTGAAAGCCGATCTCCGCGTCGCCGCGCGCGACCACGGCCGCGACGCGTTCGACCTCGATGCGTTTGGCCTTCGGCTGAATTTCGGCGGCGATGCCAAGCCGCGGAAACAGATCGGTCGACAGATACAGGCCGCTCGCACTCGAAGAGTAGGCGATCGATGTCGCCGCGCGCAGCGCCCGAACCAGCGCGTCGACCGAGCTGATATCGGGCTTCGGCGCACCTTTGCGCACCACCATGCCGATCGGCGATCGCACGAGATCGACGCGGCTTCCGCCCATCACCGCGCCCTGCGCGATCAGATCGTCGAGCGCCGAGTCGGCGAGGATCACGAGGTCGAGCGCTTCGTGACGCTGCAGGCGATTGGGAATTGAATCCGGCGTGGTGCCCACGGACGCGCCGAACACCGCGGTCACCGTGTGGTGCGTCTGTTGCTCGAACTGCGGGATGAGATCGAGGAGCGCCGCGGTGAACGCGCCCGACGTCGCCACTTTGATCTCGTCGGCCGCGACGGCCGTCGCGACGCACACGACGGCCGCAACGGCGATCGCGATCGTGCGCCGCAGCGTCACCATCACCGCATGCCGCCGAGCGTGTAGTCGAATTCGTACGAGTGCTTTCCGTCCGCAATCACAATCGTCATCGTTCCAGAATGATGCCCAGTACTCCTCGACGCACGTTACGCCTCCTCGGACCAGCAGGACGTGGACCGATGATGTCCGGCACCCGCGTGCCGGCGCACCGCGGATGGTGCAATTTCTCGTGACCCGGCGTCAATGCGGTTGGGGATGGCGCGATGAAGCCTGGCGGCCCAAAGGCGCGATCGGAGTCGAGCGTTCACGAAGCGGCAGATGCCGTATTAATCGCATTTTCCAGAACGTCCCGCGACACCGTCATGAAAGCGCGCTAATATCTTTGCCTTCTGCAACGGACGGATGCCATGTCCATTTCAAGACGCGCCGTCATGTTCGTCGCCGCCGTCGTCCTGCAGTCCTCCGGCTTCGCCGCGATGCAGTCGTTCCCGCCGATTCCGCAGCCGTCAGTGCCGCTGCAACCGTTGGCGCAGCAGGCGCGGCGCGTTGAGACGACGCTCAGCTATCTGGGACAGCCGCTCGCGCTCGAGGATCAGCGGCTGATCGACGACGCGATTGCCGTGACCGAGGAACCAGAGGGCGTCCAGAGGATTCAGACCGCGCTCGACAAGTACGTGCTGGCCGTCGTGCGGATCAACCCCGAAAGCCGCGTGAGCGCCGAACAGGGGTCGGCGAAGCCGGAACTGGTCGAGGGCGGCACCCGCCTGTTTCTCGTAAAGGTACTCAACGAGGCCGGCGTCACCGCTCCTCTGCGCGTCGAGAGCCCGAACAGCGGCAACGTCTTCATCGTGTCCGACAGCTCGCCGGCGCCGGCAGCCGCGTTGACGACGCGAGATGTTCGCGAACGGTGGGCCAGCATCTCGTTGTACGACAAGCGTCCGATGGCGCGGCGTCTCTCCGGCCTCGCGGTCGAATACGTCATTGTCGAAATCTTCAGCCGCGACAGCGGTCAGCGGGCGGCGCAGCTCGCGTTCAACGTGGGCCAGGGCACGCAGGACGTCGGATATCGCAACGACATCTCGGTTCTGTTTACCGCACTGCCGGCGCGGTCGGTGCCGCTGCGCGTCCGCGATGAGAACGGAAACCCGGCCGTTGCCTCGCTGCTGATTCGAGATCGCTTCGGCCGCATCTATCCGAATCAATCGAAGCGGCTCGCGCCGGACTTTCCGTTCCAGCCGCAGGTGTATCGGTCCGACGGCGAAGTGGTCCGTCTTCCCGATGGCGCGTACAGCGTGACTGTGAGTGGCGGGCCCGAGTACCGCACGCACACGCGCGAGTTGCACGTTGACGGCAACGGTCCTCGCGAATTCGCGATCGCGCTCGAGCGCTGGATCGATCCGCCGCGTGCGGGCTGGTATTCCGGCGATCACCATATTCACGCCGCAGGCTGCTCGCATTATCAAAACCCGACCGAAGGCGTGTTGCCCGAAGACATGATGCGCCAGATCCTCGGCGAGTCGCTCAACGTCGGCTCGGTGCTGACGTGGGGGCCCTGCTACTACTATCAAAAGCAATTCTTCTCCGGACAGGACAATCCGTTGTCGAAACCCGATCGCCGGATGCACTACGACCTGGAGGTGTCGGGGTTCCCGTCGAGCCACTCGGGCCATCTGGTGTTGCTCGGGCTGAGGGATCAGGATTATCCGAAGACGCACCGCATCGAGGATTGGCCGTCGTGGGATCTGCCCATCCTGAAGTGGGCGAAGTCACAAGGCGCTGTCGTGGGATTCGCGCATTCGGGTTGGGGATTGCAGGTGCAGGATGAGACCATCCCGAGCTTCGAGATACCGGCGTTCGACGGCATCGGCGCGAACGAGTACATCGTCGACGTCACGCACCCGAATACCGTCGACTTCATCTCGACCGTCGACACGCCGACCGTTGCGGAATTGAGCATCTGGTATCACACGCTGAACGTTGGTTTTCGCACTCGCATCAGCGGCGAAACAGATTTCCCCTGCATCTATGACGGCCGCGTCGGCATCGGCCGCACGTACGCGCACATCGACGGCGGCCTGACGTTTCCGGGCTGGTTGGACGCGTTGCGCAGCGGGCGGAGCTATGTGTCCGACGGCAAGAGTCACCTGCTCGATTTCACCGTGGACAGCGTCGGGGTTGGTGGTGGCGCAAGCGAACTGAAGATGAGTGCAGGCCGAACGGTGAAGGCGCAACTGCGTGTTGCCGGCTACCTCGACCCGTTGCCCGACGAAGCGGTTCGCAGCCGGCCGGCCGATCAGCAGCCTTACTGGGATCTCGAACGCGCGCGCGTCGGTCGTTCGCGCGACGTGCCGGTCGAGATCGTCGTCAATGGCAAGGTCGTCGCGACCAGAACCGTGCCCGCCGACGGCGCGATCCGCGACCTCGCGTTCGACATTCCGATTGAGACGAGCAGCTGGATTGCAGCACGCATCCTTCCTTCGTCGCACACGAATCCGGTGTTCGTGCTCGTCGGCGACAGGCCGATTCGCGCGTCTCGACGGAGCGCGGAATGGTGTCTCATTGCCGTCAATCAATGCTGGACGCAGAAAGCGCCAAGCATCCGCCCGTCGGAGCGGGCCGACGCACGCGCGGCGTACGATCGCGCCCGCGAGGTGTACAAACGCCTCATTGCGGAGTCGCCGATTCCCTGACGCGGGCGATCGCCGGCCATCCTCCGGTTCAAGAGTTGGCGGGGGCGCCGGGCGGCTACTGCCCGTGATCGCCCGACGATATTCGCGCCGAGCCGCGCGAAGTGCTCACAGCGCTTGGATTCGTTCGACGCGGTATCCGCCGCGCATTCGGTCGATCAGATACAGCATGGTGAAGATTGCGACGAGCCCGGCCGGCAGCACTGCCCAGATCGACAGAACGCGGTTCGCACCGTAACGGTCGTTGATCCACCCCATGATCGGTCCGGCGATCGCCGTTGAAAACGATCCGGTGGCTCCGATCACCGCTAACAGCAGCGCGCCGCCGCGCGGAAAGCGCTCCGACGTAATCCCCAGCATCGTCGGCCACCAGAACGCGACGCCGGCGGCGAACAGCGCCGCCGCTGCAAATGCCGAGACGGGTGTTCGCGCGATGCCGAAGAGGAACAGTCCCGCCGCTGCCGCAATCGCCGTCGACGCGATGAGCGCCACCGGCGAAACGCGGTGTGCCGCACCGCCCAGGAACTGCCGCATCAGGTACATGATGCCGTTCACCCACACGAGCACGAGGATACCGGCCTGCGCCGAGCTCTGCATGACGTCATTGAAAATATTCGTGACCCACTGACCCGGACCGAGCTCGGTTGCCGCCGTGAGCCACATACACAACCAGATCACGACGAACAGCGGCCGGGCCATCTGTTTGAACATGTCGGCAAACGGCACGCCCGCGGCCGCGCGTTCGGTCGGCGGGAACCTCTGACCGCTGAACAGCAGCGCATAGGTTACCGACGGCACGAACAGCAGCAGCATCTTGGCCTGCCATCCGGTGTACGGCTCCAACGACGGCACGCGAAGGCCGGCCTGCGTGAACAGGAACGTCAACGCGCCGCCGATCACGATGCCGCCGGGGAACCAGGCATGCAGCGCCACGAGCCGGCGCGTTTTGTCCGAGGAGTAGAGTGTGGCGACGAGCGGATTGATCGCCGCTTCGACCAGACCGTTGGCGATGCCGATGACGAGCGTGGCAGTGAACAGGACGGTAAAGTTGGGCGCCACGATCGTCGCGATCGTTCCGCCGATATGCCCAATCGCGGCGAGCCGCAGCAGCGCGCCCATGCCGAGGAGATCGCACAGCGGGCCGCCCAGCAGAATGGAGACGCCGAAACCCCAGAATGCGGCGCCGGCGATCCAGCCGACGTCGGTCTTGGTGAGCGCGAACAACCGCTCGAAGTCGCCCATGATGTCGCCGCGAACGGCGAAGGACATGGCGGTTGCGACGAGCGCGATGCAGCTCGCGACGAACAACCGACGCGCACCGGTGATGCGCGTTGGCCGCGCCATCGTCGAACGGGCTTCCGTCGACGTCACCTTCGCTCGCCCGCGTATCGCAGCACTTGTTCTTTTATCGCCGGGTGGCGCGCATCGCACACGCTCCTGACCGGCTTCGCGAGCGAAGGCCGCGCCGGCTGTTCAGGCGAGCAGCTTGGTGACGACATGGCCGGACACGTCGGTGAGCCGAAACTCGCGCCCCTGAAATTTGTATGTGAGCTTCGTGTGATCGAGCCCCATCAGGTGCAGGATCGTGGCGTGCAGATCGTGCACGTCGATCGGATCCTCGACGACGTTGTAGCCGAGATCGTCGGTCCGGCCGATCGTGATGCCGCGCTTCACACCGCCGCCGGCCATCCACATCGTGAACGCACGCGGATGATGGTCGCGTCCCATCAGGCGTGAGCCGTTGCGCGCCTCGTTCATCGGCGTGCGGCCGAATTCGCCGCCCCAGACAACGAGGGTCGTCTCGAGCAGGCCGCGCTGTTCGAGATCGCGCACGAGCGCCGTCGCGGCGCGATCGGTCTCCCGACACAGTTCGGGGACTCTCGTCGCGATGTCGGTCCCGACGCTCGCGCCGTGCGTGTCCCAGCCGCGGTGATAGAGCTGCACGAAGCGCACGCCGCGCTCGACGAGTCGCCTCGCCAGCAGACAGTTGTTCGCGAACGACACCTTGCCCGGCTCGGTGCCGTACAGCGCATGCGTCGAGGCCGGCTCTTTCGAGAGATCGGTGAGCTCCGGCACGCTCGTCTGCATCCGGTACGCCATTTCGTACGACGCGATGCGCGTGTCGATTTCCGGATCGCCGACGTCGGCGCGGTGCAGCCGGTTCAAATCGTTCACGAGATCGATCGATGCGCGCCGCATGTCGGTGCCGACGCCTTCGGGGTTCGACACGAACAGCACCGGATCGCCTTTCGATCGGAACTCGACGCCCTGGTACACGGTCGGCAGAAATCCGCTGCCCCAGCACGACTTGCCGCCGTCGGGCGCGTTCTCGCCCGACAGCAGCACGACGAAGCCGGGAAGATCGCGGCTGTCGCTCCCGAGCCCGTACGTGAGCCACGATCCGATGCTCGGACGCCCGAACACCTGACTGCCGGTGTTCATGAAGATCTGTCCGGGCGCGTGATTGAATTGCGTGGTGTGCACCGAGCGCACGATCGCGATCTCGTCGGCGATCGTGGCGAGGTGCGGGAGCAGCTCCGAGAGCTCGGCGCCCGACTGGCCATGCGTGCTGAACGTGAACGGTGAGCCGAGCAGCCGCGGCGTGCCCTTGATGAACGCAAACCGCTCGCCTTTGGGAACGAACTCTGCCGGGATCTCCTCGCCGTTGTGCTTCTGCAGCGCCGGTTTGTAATCGAACAGATCGACCTGTGTCGGCGCGCCGGCCATGAACAGGTAGATGATGTTTTTCGCTTTCGGCGCGAAGTGGGGCGGTCGTGGCGCGAGAGGGCTCGGCGCCTGCTCGGCGAACAGCGTGTCGTCGATTAGCGCCGACAGCGCCAGCGCGCCGATGCCGAAACCCGACTGCTTGAAGAAATGCCGGCGCGTGATGTCGCGGAGCGCGTGCGGCTTGTCCCGCCGAAGCTCGGATGTAATGTGGAGAGCGAAGGCGGAGTGCATCATTGCCTCGTCAGTGCCTCATCGAGGTTCAAGAGCGCGTTCGCCACGAGCGTCCATGCCGCCTGCTCGGCAGCGTCAACACCAGCGACCGCGTACCCGTCGATGGTGCGTGCGGCGGCGTCGGGGTCGTTCCGGAACCGTTCGCGTTGCGGCGTGTAGGACGCGACGATCCGCGCGACCTCATCCTGCGTGGGCGCGCGGGTTGCAACCAGCCTGAATCCATATGCTGCGCGCCTCTCGTGTGTCACCGGCGCTCCAGTACTCGAGGGGCCCGGCGTTTCGCGCAGCACGCGCGCGGCGAGCGCCTTCGCCGCCTCGAAGAACACGTCGTCGTTGAGCGTGGTGAGCGCCTGAATCGGCGTGTTCGTCCGCACGCGCCGAACTGTCGCGTGCTCGCGGCTCGTTGCATCGAACGCGATCAGACTCGGATACGTTGCCGAGCGGCGGATGAACACGTAGAGCCCGCGCCGGTACCGATCCTCTCCTTCGCTCGGAATCCACTTCTCATTGCTGTAGGGAATGTCCCAGATGCCGTCGGGCTGCGGCGGGAAGACGCTCGGCCCACCGATCTTGCGGCTCAGGAGTCCGCTCGCCGCGAGCGTGGCGTCGCGCACCATTTCCGCCTCCATCCGGAAACGCGATCCCCGCGCGAGCAGGCGATTGTACGGGTCGCGCTCCATGAGCGCGGGCGACGCCGCTGACGACTGCCGGTACGTCGCAGACATGACGATCAGTCTGTGAACCGGCTTCATCCGCCATCCGCCGCTCACCAGTTCGGTCGCAAGCCAGTCGAGCAGCTCGGGGTGCGATGGCGGCGCGCCCTGCGTGCCGAAGTCTTCACTGGTCTCGACGATGCCGCGGCCGAAGAACTGTTCCCAGGCGCGGTTCACCGCAACGCGCGCGGTGAGCGGGTTGCGCGCGTCGACGAGCCAGCGTGCGAGTCCGAGGCGGTTCGGCATCTGGTTGTCGCCGAGTGGATGCAGAACCCGCGGCACGCCGGCATACACCTGCTCGCCTTTGTCCATGAAGCTGCCGCGGCGACGCACGAACGTCGATGGCCGCTCGTGCGAGACGCGCTCGCGCATCACGAGCGCCGTCGGGATGCCGAGTGCCTTGAGCGCCTTCTGCAGATCGCCGATCCGGGCTCGTGTGGGCTCCAACGACGCGGCGACGGTGCGATAGAACGCAGTCAGATCCTTCCGCTGCTGATCGGTGCGATCTGCAGGGGGAATTGCGAGGATCGGCCGCAGCCTCGCCGGAATGTCGACGACACGCTCCGGCGTCGCGCTCGATGTCACCGACAGGCGGAACCGACCGATCGATTGCCCGACGGCGGCGCCTTGATGCTTGAGGCGGAGCCGCAGGCGGTTTGCGTCGTGGGGCTTCGATGCGGTCCATGGAGTGTCGAGAGTGAACACGATTTGCCGTGGCAGCCGTGTGTCCTGACGGCTTGCGTCGATGCGCCAGCCTCTCGGCGCCGACGCGTCGCGCGCGAGCGTCTTCGGAAAGAAGGTCTCGAGGCTCACGCTGCCGGCCGAGTCGTCTGCCTTGATCGCGCGGTATGCGAGAGCGACGTCGCCAGCGTCGACTTGAAAGCCGTTCAACTGGAAGTTCCCGTACGGGTCGCGTCCCGGGCCGCCCTTGGGCAGCGACGGATCGGGCAGCGCTTCGAGGCGAATCGCCGTGATGCGAGGAAGCGGCGCGATTGCGTCGATGGTGTAGATCGTCTCACCGGGGTTCGCGCCCGCCGCGGTCACCGATCCGTCGGGCGATACCGCCAGCTCCACGCCGCCCGTCGCAGAGACGGCCGTCGGCGTCAGCACCGTCCATTGGGAAGGCGCCTCGAGTCGCATCGCCTGCTCCCACGACGCCTGGCCGCGCTGCAGTGCGGGCGTGTCGGCGGTCAGTTGTTCATTCAGTCGGTCGATCTCGGCCTGAATGGTTTTCCGGTTCGCGGCCTGTTCGGGCGTCGGCAGATCGATGCTCGCCTCGAAGAACCTCGTGCCGTCTCCGAACGTGCGGACCTGGTAGTCGCTGTTGTTGAAGAAGGCCATCAGCCGGTAGTAATCCGTCTGGGTGAACGGATCGTATTTGTGGTCGTGACACTGCGCGCAGCCGAGCGTCGTGCCGAGCCACACCGTGGCGGTCGTGTTGACGCGATCGACGAGCACCTCGTACAGCGCTTCTTCCGGATCGATGCCGCCTTCCTCGTTCGTCATTGCGTTGCGATGAAATCCGCTCGCGACGATCTGCTCGGGCGTCGCGTCGGGCAGCATATCGCCGGCGATTTGCTCGATCGTGAACTGATCGAACGGCATGTCGCGATTGAGCGCGTCGATCACCCAGTCGCGATACTTCCACATCTGGCGCGGCAAGTCCTTTTCGAATCCGTTCGAATCGGCGTACCGTGCGAGATCGAGCCACGGCCGCGCCCACCGCTCGCCGTAATGCGGCGAGGCGAGGAGACGATCGACGAGCCGCGCGTACGCGGCGTCCATGCCGTCGTGTGCGGCGTCGTTCACGACCTCGTCGACTTCGTGCGGCGACGGCGGCAGACCGATGAGATCAAGCGAGACGCGGCGGACGAGCGTCTCGAGCGTCGCCGCGGGCGAAGGCGCGAGACCTTCGTTCTCGAGTCGCGCGAGGACGAAGCGATCGATCGGCGTGCGTGCCCAGGCGGTGTCGCGCACCGGGGGCAGCGGCGCACGCGTCGGCGATCGGTAGGCCCAGTGCTGTGAACGCTCGGGGGTCGGGGTCGTAGCCTCCGCCGCGGTGCCTTCCGGCCAGTGCGCACCCTGATCGATCCAGCTACGAATCAGCGCAATTTGATCGGCGGTCAGCGGGTCGCCGCTCTTCGGCATACGACTCAGACCGTCGAGTCCGAGCAGCCGCCGGATGATCAAGCTGCGCTCGCTGTTGCCCGGGATGATTGCCGGCCCGCTTTCGCCGCCCTGCATCGCGGCGGCGCGCTGATCGAGGCGCAACCCTTTGGTGGCGTTCGTCAATCCGTGGCAGGCCTGGCAACGACGTTCGAGAATCGGCTGGATGTCGCGCGCGAAGTCGACCGTCGTGGCTGCCGGCAGCGTGGCGGGTTTCTGAGCCTCGAACGAATCGCGCGTCACCCCGAGCGCGCAGATCGTGGTGAGCGAGAAGACGGCGAGCCAACCCGTCGACCTCTTCGCACCAAGAGTCGGTGAAAAAAGCACGTATGATTTTTTCATACGCTCCTCAGCGCGACACGCACAGCGTAACACAGCGAACATGTTAAAGGGTGCGCGGCAGGGCGACATCGCGCGCCGTCACCTCGACCGAGACGGAGTCGACGTGTTCACGATTGCGTGGCGTCGCTACTTCAACGCGCGCGCGATCGCAGCTTCCGCAAGCGGCCCCATGATTGCGTAGCCCTTCGCGTTCGGATGCAGATCGTCATCGCTCAGCTCGGCGCGCAACAGACCCGATTCATCGGTCATCGACGAAAAGTAATCGAGGTACACGGCGTCGTGCGACGCGGCGTACGCCTTCAGCCAGTCGTTCACCGACCGAATGCGCGCCATCGGCCTCAGCGTCGTTTGCGGGACGGCCGCCGATGACGCGACGTGATAACCGCTGACCGGCGTGATGCTCGCCAGGACGACGCGGACGTTGTTGGCGTGGGCCAGCTCGCTCATCGAGGAGACGTGGCCCTCGATCTCGTCGTTCGTCATCGGCCCGGTGTTTCCGGCGATGTCGTTGGTGCCCGCCAGAATCACGACCGCTCTCGGCTTGAGATCGAGTACGTCCGGTCGAAAGCGCAGCAGCATCTGCGGGGTGGTCTGGCCGCTGATGCCGCGGTCGACGTACGGCTTTCCTGGAAAGAACCCGCCGTAGCGCGGCTGCTGCCACAGGTCGGTGATGGAGTCGCCCATGAACACCACGCGCGACTCGCCCGACGCCGGGGCGCTCAGCGCGCGGTTCGCGTCGCGATAACGAGCCAGGTTCGCCCAATCTCTCAACCGCGCGTCGTTGCGCATCAGCGCCGTCAGCGCCGACGCCATCTCCGGACACGTCGCGGAGCTGCCCGACACGGCGGCAGTGGTCGGCTGCGAGGGTGACGCCGGATTTTGTTGCGCGGTCGTCCTGTGGCTGACGACGGTCAGACCCAGGAAGATGACGATGGCAGCACGCGTGTACATGTTCAGCTCCTCTGTCGCATTGCTATTCCCGAAAACGAACGCTATCGGGACGCGAGCCGCATGATGCTACGACATTCGCTCGCCAGCGCGTCGGCCACGTCGTGAATGCCGAGTTGAACAGGGCGCCTCCGGCGGCGCCACAATCGTCGCCCTACGAATGTTTTTGCGGGTTTCTCGTCGGCCGACGCGGTGCTGTAGACTTTCGCGTCAGCGCGGCTGATCGGATCGAGACATGAAGAGACTGATCATTTTTCTGTGTCTGTGCTTTCCATTTTCATCACTCGGCGCGCAGCCGCCGGCCGGGCGCGGCGCTGTCGACAGCGGCGTCGAACGGCTCCGCGCGTTCGATCCGGCCGCGGTCGAGCGCGGCCGAAGCGTGTTCGGCGAGAAGTGCAGCTCGTGTCATCGCCAGAACGCGCGCGGCGGAGAAGGTTTTGCCGGTCCCGATCTCATCCGGTCGGTGCTCGTGTTGCAGGACGCGAACGGCCGCAGGATTGGCGAGCACCTGCAAACGCGCCACGTGCCGCTGATTGCGCTGGCGCCTTCGGACGTGTCCGATGTGGGCACCTTCCTTCACCGTGAGATCACGTACGCAGCGGAGCGAACGAACTATCAGCTGCAGTACGTGATGACCGGCAACGCAAAGGCGGGCGAGACGTACTTCAACGGCGCGGGCGGCTGTAAGACGTGCCACTCGCCGACTGGCGATTTGCAGGGCATTGGCGCGCGCAACGATGGACCACGACTTCAGGCGCTGATCGCGTTTGGAACGATCGGTGGCGGACGCGGACGCGGCGAGCCGGCGCCGGATTCGCGAACCGCGCGAAGGGCGACTGTGACCTTGCCTTCGGGTGAAACACTCTCCGGCGTGCTCCTTCGGTTGACCGACTTCGACGTCACGATTCGCGACGAAGACGGCAAGCCGCGCTCGTGGCTGCGGAACGGCACTGTTCCGAAAGTGACGATCATCGATCCGTTGCAGGGACACATCGATCTGCTGTCGAAATACACCGACGCTGATATTCACAATCTGGCGGCCTACCTGGCGACGTTGAAATGACACGAGGGTTCCCGATGAATCGGACGCCGATGCTGTTCGCGCTGTGGCTGGTCGGATTGTCAATCGCGCTGGTCGCGCAGGCACCCGATCCGTTGCATCCCGGAACGTATCCAGACTCGTGGCCCACGCATTACGGCGATTACTCCGGCCGCCGATACAGTCCGCTGACTCAGATCAACACGAGCAATGTGAAAACGCTGTCGCTTGCGTGGATCTATCGCGCCGCGGCGCAGGAAGGCGAAAACGTCGGCGGCGAGTATCACACCGGCGATCCGTATTACTGGGGCGGGCCGCAGGCAACCGTCACGATCAAAGCCACGCCGCTCGTGGTGAACGGCCTGATGTACTTCGCCGCTCCGGATCATGCCTACGCGATCGATGCGCGTACCGGCCGATCCATCTGGCATTACTTCTGGCGCACGCGCGGCGGCATCCACATCGGCAACCGCGGCGTCGGTGTGTACGGAAACATGCTCTTCTTCGAAACGCCGGACTGCTACCTCGTGTCACTCGACGCGGCGACCGGCAAGGAACGCTGGCACAAAGAGATTGCCGATGTTCG
>Ga0075424_100004533_pt1 | contig 13125 bp, 15 predicted proteins | sample SoiMethybrSBSTD3_FD_75301 | JGI IMG/M metagenome (GOLD analysis project Ga0075424, IMG submission 75301) | Bulk soil microbial communities from a Populus tree surrounding site in Tennessee, USA - Soil MetaG P. TD hybrid SBSTD3 | ecosystem: Environmental > Terrestrial > Soil > Tree plantation... | reverse complement strand
CGTCCAGCACTCCATGGTGTCGCCCACGCGGTCCTTCGTGTTGGGCATGAAGTGATCGGTCACGCAGGCGGCGTCCCAGCCCGTCGCGTCGACGTGCCGCCAGAGATCGAGCACCTCGCTCCAGGTGGTGCCGCCCATCCCGTTGAACAGGGCGAATTTCATGAATACCCCTCCTTGTTCGATGGGCCCGAGGGTACCATACGCGCGCATGGCCACGTCCGCGCCGCCACCCGTCCGCCAGGCGCTCGTCATCCATCCCGGCGCGCTCGGCGATCTGCTGCAGGCGGTGCCCGCGCTGCGCGCGCTCGCCACGGTCGACGGAGGGCTGCGCGTGAGCCTCGCCGCGCAGCCGCGGCTCGCGGCGCTGCTCGCCGGCACGAGCGTGGTGGACGAGGCGCTCTCCTTCGAATCCCTGGGGCTCGACAATCTCTTCGCCGACGCGCCCGTTTCCGCCACGCTCGCCGATCTCCTCGACCGCTATCACGTCGTGGTCTCGTGGTTCGGCGCGCGCGCCGCGCCCTATCCGGAGCGGCTGCGGGCGCTGGTGCCCCGCGCGGTGCTGGCCCCGCCCGTGCCCGACGCAGACGACGCCACGCCGGTGTGGCGGCATCTCCTCGCGGGCCTGGCCGCGCTGGGGCCGCCGCTCGCCGAGCCTCGCGCGATCGCGCCGCGGGGCGCGTGGCTGGCCCCGCTCGCGGTGCCGCGCGAGTGGCGGGAGCGCGGCCGGGCCGCGGTGGCCGCGCTGGGCGCGGGGCCCCCCTTGCTGGTCGTGCACGCGGGGGCGGGCGGCGACTGGAAGCGCTGGCCGCCCGAGCGCTTCGCGGAGGCGATCGCGGGAATCGTGCGGGGAACCGACTGCGCGCTGCTCCTCCACGAGGGCCCCGCCGACCATGAGGCCACCCGCGCCCTCGGCGCCCGGCTGGACGCGCTGGGCGCCGCCCCCAATCGCGCGAGCCTGGTCGAGCCGGACCTACCGCTGCTCGCCGGGGTGTTCGCCCAGGCGAGCGCATATCTCGGCGGCGACTCCGGCATCAGCCATCTCGCCACGGCGGCGGGAACACCCGCCGTCATCCTCTACCCCGAGGCCACGCGCGCGCGCTGGGCGCCGTGGAGCTCGCGCGCGATCGCGCTCCCCGCCGACGACGACCCCACGGCGGCGGCGCGGGCGGCGCTGCAGCTCTGCCTGCGGCTGCGCGGCCGCGCCGCTTGACAGGGGCCCTCGTCGCGCCTATCCAGGTGCCATGCCCACCCTGATCGATCTCTCGTTCCCGATCCGGCCGCACTTCCGGTGGAAGGTCGGCCGCGAGATCCGCGCCTCGCACGCCAACGGCGACAACTTCGAGTCCTCCATCATGACGCTGGGCTGCCACGCCTACACGCACGTGGACGCGCCCCGCCACTTCCTCCCCGGCGATCGCCACATCGCCGAGATGCCCCTCGATCAGTGGGTGGGCGACGCCGCGGTCGTCGACCTCACGCACCTCGGCGAGAACGCCGGCGTCACCGCCGCCGACCTGGAGGGACGCGGCGGCCATGTCCGGGCGGGCGACATCGTCCTGCTCCGGACGGACTGGCCACGACGGGTGGACGTCGAGGATCCGCGCTTCTGGCGCGAGGCCCCCTTCACCGCCGCGGACGCCTGCCACTGGCTCGTGCAGAAGCGGGTGAAGGCCGTGGGTTACGACTATCCCCCCGACTACACGGTCCGGACCGGCATCTTCGAGCCCGGGCGGAAGGTGCCTCGGGAGGAGTGCACGACCCATTACATCTTCTTTCCCGCGGGGATCACGGTGGTGGAGTACCTGACCAATCTCCATCGGATCGGGGCGCCCCGCTGCCGCTTCATGGCCTTTCCGCTGGCCATCGACGGGGCCGACGGGTCGCCGGTCCGGGCGGTTGCCGTGCTCGACTGAGGGCAGCCTTACGGCGGCTTGACACCCCTCAGGGGCCCCGCCTATGCTCCTCCCACAATCCGCTCTGTTGAGGTGCCCCATGAGCGAGTTCGAGGACGAGTACTCCGAAACCCTGGACAGCGACTTCAAGAAGCTCGAAGGCGCCCTGCTGAATGATACGGTCCGGCTCCTGGCGCCCAGCGAGCCCATCCAGCTGACCGCAGAGGCGACCGTCCACGAGGCCATCGAGCGCATGGTGGGCGAGCGTCGGGCGGGCGTGGTGGTGGTCGACGGCGACGGCCGTCTCGTCGGTATCTTCACCGAGCGCGACGTCTTGATCCGCGTGATTGGTGAGGGGCGCGATCCGCGGATGACCCGCCTGGGCGCGGTCATGACGGCCCGGCCCGAGGCGCTCTCGCCCCAGGACCGGATCTGCTTCGCGGTGAACCGGATGAGCACCGCCGGCTTCCGGACCATCCCGCTGGTCGACACGGAGGGACGGCCGATCGGCATCGTGACGGTCAACGACGTGGTGAAGTGGCTGGCCGAGATCTTCCCGGAGGCCGTCCTGAACCTCCGGCCGGGGGACCGCCTCAAGGACCCCCACCGGGTCGACGCCGGTTAGCCTAGCCTAAGGTCGCTCGAGAAGGCTGATGTGGACCCGGATTCGTGTATACTTGCCCGGGCCTCGGGTGCCCGGCGCCACGTCGTGCCGGCTTCCACTTGAAAACTGAGCCGTACCTACACGAATAGGGGACACATGTTCCTTCACGCCGTCTTAGTCGTGATCGCCGCGATCGTCGTCACCCAGGCGACGGTGCTCGCCACCACGGTGTACCTGCACCGCGCGCTCGCCCACCGAGCGCTCGACGTGCACCCCCTCCTCGATTGGGTCTTCCGCGTCACCCTCTGGCTCAGCACCGGCATGCGGCGGCAGGAGTGGGTGGCGGTGCACCGCAAGCATCACACCTTCACGGATCGCGAGGGCGACCCCCATAGCCCGATGATCTTTGGCTTCTGGAAGGTGCAACTCTTCAACGTCTACTACTATGCGCGCGAGGCGATGTCGCCCGACATCGTCCGGAAGTTCGCCCCCGACCTCGTCGAGGACCGCTGGGATCGCTACGTGTTCTCGTGGGGCTGGACGGGCCTCTTCCTCGGCACCTCGATCCTCTGCGTGATCCTGGGCTTCTGGGCAGGCATCATCGCCATGGTCGCCCACGGCATCCTCTACGTGTTCGTGCTCTCCCCGCTGATCAACGGGCTCGGGCACTGGCGGGGCGCCCAGAATTTCATGAACACCGCCTACAACTCGCGTGTCCTGGCCTGGTTCACCGGCGGGGAGAGCCTGCACAACAACCACCACGCCTACCCCCGCTCGCCGAAGTTCAGCGTGGGGCGCTTCGAGTTCGACCCGGGCTGGGTGGCCATCAAGGTCTTCGCGGCGATCCGTCTCGTCGGGATCATCGGGCCCATCGCGAAGCTGCCCCTCAGCCACGGGCAGTAGGGCGTAGGGCGGCGACGACTCCGCCCGTCTCCCCGTCTCAGCTCGGCAGCTGCGTCCCTGGCGGGACGTCGGTCAGCAGCACCCAGTCGTCGGGCGCGTCGGCGGGCGGGCGCGTGTTCTCCGCGACGGTGACGGTGCGGGCGCGGCTGGGCGAGAACCACTCCCACGAGCCCGGCGGCGGCGCCGCCGTGTCCACCGGCTCGCCCATCTCGGGCCCGCTCGCGCCGGAGGTCTCCCGCTCGCTTTTCCGCTGACGCTTCTCCTCCTGCTTGGCCCGCTGGGCGTCGGCCTTGCGGCGGCGCTCGAATCCGTAGTTCTGGCGGGCGCTCATACGTCGGCCACCGCGATCGCGCTGATCTCGACCTTGCAGCGCGCGTGGGTGGCGAGGCGCGACACCTCCACCGTGGTCGTGGTGGGTAGGTGGCCGTCGAGGTAGTCGGCCCACACGCGGTTGAGGTCGTCCTGCTCCTCCACCGCGGTGAGGTAGCGGGTGGCGGACACGAGATCACGTAAGGTACAGCCGGCAGCTTCGAGTGTCTTCTTGAGATTTTCCATGGTCAGGCGCGCCTGCTCGCGCATGTTGTCGGGGAGGTCGAATTCCTCGTCCCGGTGTGGGTGGCTGTGATACACCGGCGCCGCGGTGACGCCGGAGAGAAAGACGAAGCGTCCCCGCGTCACGACGATCCCCGGCGCATAGGGCATGTGGACGTCGGTCCGTCGGTCCCGATGATGCACCACTGCGAGCTCCTTGCTCATGCCGTCCTCGCTCAGATGAAGATGCTTTCGGGCAGGAAGGCCGAGACGATCCAGTTCGGCGCGTCCACGATCTCGCTGATCTTGAGGTCCACCGCCACGCTCGACACGATGTAGGCCTCCTCCCGCGAGAGCCCCCGTTCCTCCACAAGATGCTCGATCATATAGCGAATCGCCTGTTGCGCGGACGCGAAGAGATCGGGGCCGTGCGCGGTGGTGGCCACCCAGGCGCCCCGGTTGGTCGCGGTGGCGATGGGCCCGCGCGTGCGGAAGCGCGGCTCGGGCAGCCCCCGCCCTGACTTGAGGTCGAAGCGCAGCGTCACCTCCGCGTTCATCTCCACCGCGGTCACGCACACCTCGCCGTCGCCCTGCGCGGCGTGGCCGTCGCCGATGCTGAACAGCGCGCCGTCCACCCACACCGGGAGCTCGAGCGTCGTGCCCGCGGTGAGCTGCTTGATGTCCATGTTGCCGCCGTTCTTCCGGGGCGGCATGGTGCTGTGCCCGCCCGGCTCGGGCAGCGCCGTGCCCATCACGCCGGGGAAGGCCTCGATGGGCACCGCGATGCGGCTGCCCTTGCGGGCGAACTTCCCGTCGGAGACGTCCCAGATCTGCAGATACGGCTTGGGGAAGTCGGCCTCCGGGAGGAGGCCGCGCCCGGGCCGGATCGCCGTCCAACCGAAGGGCGCCGCCGGCTTCACCTCGAGGATCTCGATCGCGAGCACGTCACCCGGCCGGGCGCCCCGCACCCGCACCGGTCCCGTCAGCGGATGGCCGCGGAACGGGCCGCGCTTGATGACGTCGTCGTGGGTGGACGACGGCGAGTAGTAGCCGTCCGCGGCGTCGCGCGTCTCGAAGGTGACGATGTCACCCGGCGCGATCTCCAAACGCGGCGGCAGGGCGTTGTTCCACTCGTGGTGCACCTGGCTCTTGTCGAGGCGGTGGTTCATGCGCGGGCAAGCTCCTCGCGGACGCGATCCGGGGTGAACGGCACCGTGCGCAGCCGGACGCCCGTGGCGTCGAAGACGGCATTGGCGATGGCGGCGGGAATGGGACAGGTGGCGGGCTCGCCCGCGCCGACGGGCGGCTTGTCGCCGGGATCCAGCAGAACGATCTCCACCGTGTCCGGAGTCTCGGCGAAGGTGAGGATGGGATAGGAGGACCAGTCGAGGCTCGTCACCCCGCCCGCATCGAACTGGACGGCTTCCTTGAGCGTCCGGCTGATCGCCTGCAGGACATTGCCCTCGATCTGGTTGCGCACGCCGTCCGGATTCACCACGAGCCCGCAGTCGTGGGCGACCGCGACCCGGCGCGCCCGGATGGTCCCGCGGGCTCGGCTCACTTCCACCTCGACGACCGCGGCCACGTAGGCGTTCTCGTTCTCGTACTGGCAGTAGGCGATCCCCCGTCCCAGCGCGGGGTCGCCGCCGCGCGCGCCAGGCGCGGGCCGCGGCGTCCAGCCGGCCGCGCGCGCCGCCGCCCGGATGACCGCGACCGCGCGCGGGTCGCCGAGGTGACGGAGGCGGAACTCGACGGGATCGGCGCCCGCCGCCGCGGCCAGCTCGTCCACGAACGACTCGCTGGCGAACGTGTTGGCGGGCGCGCCGAGCCCGCGCAGCGCCGACACGCGGAGCGGGCTCCGGTCCAGCTCGTGCACGATCACGCGGTTCGAGGGGAATGTGTAGCCGTGCTGGGCGTTCCGGTCGCCGCCCCCCACGCGCGGCACCGTCTCCAGCGCGCCGGTCTCCTCGCCCGCGAGGAGATTGCCCGCGCGGCCGGCGGGCCGCCGCGTGTGCGTGGGCGTCCACACCGCGTAGTCCCACGCGGCCACGTGCCGGTCGGCGTCGAGGGCGCCCCGCACCCGCATGACCATCGCCGGGCCCTTGGGCTCGTGGCCGTGCTCGTCGTGGCGCATCCACTGCACGCGCACGGGCCGGCCCACCGCGCGCGACATGATCGCGGCATCGGCCGCCGCGTCGTCGGCGCCGTTGTGGCCATAGCAGCCGGAGCCCTCCACGAAGATGGCGCGCACGCGCTCGGCGGGCAGGCCGAGGAGCCCGGCCAGCGCGCCGCGCAGCTCGAACACGCTCTGGCTCGCCGTCCAGACCGTGGCGCCGTCCCTACGCACGTCGGCGACGCCGCACGAGGGCCCGATGGAGGCGTGCATCTGGTACGGCCAGCGATACTCGCGCTCGAGGGGGGCGGCGGCCCGCTTCAAGACGCCGTCCACGTCGCCGCGGTTGACGAGCACACGCGGCGTGGACGGGGCCTGGGCGAGCGCGTCGTGCAGCGCTGCCATGGCGGCCAGGCGCGAGCCGCCCCGCCAGGTCACCGCGAGCGCGCGCGCGGCCGCGATGGCCTGCTCCTCGCGCTCGCAGACCACGCCCACGAAGTCGCCCTCGCGCACCACGCGCACGAGGCCGGGCAGGTCGCGCACCGAGCTCTCGTCCACCGCGGCCACGCGCGCCCCGACCTCGCGGGCCCGCACCACGCGCCCGTGGAGCATGCCTGGCACGCGGACGTCCTGCACGTAGACGTGGACCCCCGTCACCTTCCCGGGAATGTCGAGCCGCGGCACCGAGGTCCCGACCACCGTGTAGGCGGCGCGCGGCTTGGTCTGGAAGTCACGGGTGACGGGCCGGCTGAATCGGCGTCCGCCCACCAGCTCGCCGTAGGTGGCCCGCCGCGTCGGCTCGTCGATCACGCTGACCACGCCGTCGGCCGTCGCGAGCTGATCCACCGAGGTGGACAGCCGCACCGAGGCGAGGAGGCGAAGGGTGTACCGGGCGTCGGCGGCGGCCTGCCGGATCACCGCGGCGCCGCGCTGAATGGTCTTGCTCCCGGCGGTGACGCCCTGATCGGGCGTGCGCGCGGTGTCGCCCTGCACGACCGTGATGCGCGCCACCGCGACATCCAGCTCCTCGGCGACGATCTGAGCCAGCGCGGTCGCGACACCGGTGCCGAGCTCCACCTTCCCCGTGTAGAGGGTGACGCCGCCGTCGGGCGCGATGGCGAGCCAGGCGTCGATCTGGCCGGGGGGGATGGACTGCCCCGGCGCGGCGACCTGGCCGGGCAGGACCGGCTCGTCCTCGCCGATGCGCGGGGTCTGGGCGCGGCCGGCGGACGGGAATAAGAACGTGACGATCAGGGCCCCCGCCGCCTGCAGCAGCGCGCGACGGGACAGGGCAGCGCCCGGCTTAACTCGAATCACGAATCCGCTCGCCTCGCCTCCGGCTGCGGCTCGCCAATCAACGTTTCCGCTCGCCTCGCCTCCGGCTGCGGCTCGCCAATCAACGTTTCCGCTCGCCTCGCCTCCGGCTGCGGCTCGCCAATCAATCCAACCCCCAGGTGAATACGTGCGTGGGCGTCAGCTCGATGATGACCGAGTCCGACTCGCTCAGCGCCGCGTCGGTGGGGTACTGCACGTACTTACGATAGATGGCGCGGCGGATGCGGCGGAAGCTCGGCCCGCGCTCAATCACCCGCGCGCGCCCCTGCACCATGACGCCGCGAAGCCCCGCCCAGTCCTCCGAGTATTCGTCGACGGTCAGGGTCAGCCGGGGATTGGCGAGCACGTTCCGCACCTTGCGGCCGCGCTTGCCCGACCCCAGGTAGAGTTTCCCCCCCACCAGCGCGTGGCACACGGGAACGAGGTGCGGGGTCCCGCTGGCGCCCGCGGTGGCGATGCGCGAGACCCGGGCCAGGCGGAGCATCGCGGCGGCCTTCCGCGACAACCGCACCTTGCCCCGGCGGCGGGACGTCCGCGCTTTGCCCATCCCCCGGATGCTAGGCGCGCCCGGGGCGGGCTGTCAATGCAGGGCGCCCGCGCCGCCGCGCGCCTTCGCCACCACGCCCCCGAGCGAGACCAGCGACCAGACGCCCTCGAGCAGCACGAAGCCCCACTGGCTCCCGTGCCAGGCGTCGAGGGTCAGGATGATCGCGCCGACGAGATTCGCGAGGAGATACGGATACGAATCCTGCGCGAGCATCCGGAGCTGCGAGAGCACGAACCCGACGAGGATCAGGATCGCGCCGATGATCTGGACGACCTGCTCGGTCATGCCGGACGGCGCACCCCGCGCCCTTGCGCCAGCCAGGCCATCCCGACCAGCGCGATCGTCGGCGCCCACACCCAGAGGAGCTCGCTCACGATCGTGCGCAGGCCCCAGTGGCTCACGATGTCGCGCCCGATGGGCGAGACCACGATTGGACGCCACGGAAAGAAGTAGCGCGTGTCGTCGAAGGGCGCGAGGAAGGCCACGCCGGGCCCGCCGTTGGTAAACGCATCGAGGAAGCCGTGGGAGGCCATCACGAGGAAATAGCAGCCCCACAGCCAGAAGAACGGCAGGCGCAGCGGCCGGAACGCGAGCCGCGCGACCACGTAGGACACCAGCGCGGCGGTGGGAAACGAGTGCGTGATGCCTCGGTGCGCCCAGAGCGTGCCCCAGGGAATGCCGAGCGGCCACGCCACCACGTCCGCGTCGGGCAGGATGGAGAGCCCGGCGGCGAGCAACCAGAAGAGCGGCGGCATCCGGCGCAAGCGCGTGAGCACACTGCCGATGCCGCAGGCCACGACGGCATGGGTCAGGATGGTCGGCATCGGCGTGTCCCCCGGCGGTAGAATACCCCGGGCCATGACTTTCACGAGCACGCTCTGGCACTCCATCGACGGGATCTACACGTCCATCCTCCGTCATCCCTTCGTCACCGGCCTCACCGACGGCTCGCTCCCGCGCGACAGCTTCCGCTTCTACGCCGTCCAGGACGCGCTCTATCTGCGCGACTTCGCCCGGGCGCTCTCCGTCGCCGCCGCCCGCGCGGCCCAGGACGACTGGATCATCATGTTCAACGAGCACGCGGCGGGCGCGCTCAAGGTGGAGCGACAGCTCCACGCGAGCTTCTTCAAGGAGTTCGGGCTCACCGTCGACGAGGTGGCGGCCACGCCGCTGGCTCCCACCAACCTCGCCTACACCTCCTATCTCCTCGCCGTCGCCTACGGCGCGCCCTTCCACGAGAACGTGGCCGCCCTCCTGCCCTGCTACTGGATCTACTGGGAGGTGGGCAAGGAGCTCGAGCGGCGCGGCTCGCCCGATCCGCTCTACACGCGCTGGATCGGCACCTACGCCTCGGGCGAATTCGGCACGGAGGTGGAAGCGGTGCTGGAGGCGACCAACGTGATGGCCGGGCGTGTGGGCGAGGCGGAGCGTGCGGCGATGCGCCGCCACTTCCTCGCCACCAGCCGTTACGAGTGGATGTTCTGGGACATGGGCTGGCGGCGCGAAGGCTGGCCGGTGTCCTGACCAGCACGAGCGGACTCGCCGCGCCGGGAGCTACTTCAGGACGTTGAAGAAGAGCTCCCGCGAGGCGCGGCGCGCGTCGAGGGTGGCGCGGTCGGTGGCGACGAGCACGTAGAGCATGTTCAGCGCCACCAAGGCCGAGGGCACCGCCCGGCGGCTCCGCGAGCGGGTGAAGACCATGCGCGCGGTCAGCCCGCGGCGCCCGCGTAAGCGCCGGTAGAGCCGCTCCACCGCCGCCTTCCCCACGAGGTTGAAGTAGCCGGCGCCACGCTTGCTGGTGGACAGCGACATCACGAAATACAGGCGCGGGCTCGAGAGCACGTAGTAGTGCTGGCGCTTGCCCTGCACCTCGCCGTGGAAGGTCAGGCCCTTCGTCAGGCTCTCGACGCTCAGGTTCATGGGACTCCTCAGGACGGTTTGAGGGCCGTCAGGTTGTACGCGCTGACCGGACGCGAGAAGCCCTTCAGGGCCAGCTCGCCCACCGATTCCGCCGCCACCAGATCCTCGATGCGACCGTGAAGCTTGCGCGAGATGAGGATCTGCCCGGGCTTGGCCTCGCCGCACAGGCGCGCGGCGAGGTTGGTCACGGTGCCGATGGCGCCGTAGTCCCACCGCCCCTCGAACCCGATGGCGCCGATCGTCGCGTAGCCCTCGGCGATGCCCACCCCGAAGTCCAGCTCGTACCCGCGCTTGCGCCAGCCGCGCATCAGCTCGTCGACGCGCTCGCGCATGGCGACGGCCATCCGCACCGCGCGCTCCTGCGGGTTGGGCACGGGCAGCGGATCGTTGAAGAAGATCATCATGCCGTCGCCGGTGAAGCGCTCCAGCGTGCCCTCGTGGGCGAGGATCAGCTCGCCCATCGCCGCGTGATACTCGCGCAGCACCCCCATGACCTCCTCGGGCTCCGCCGTCTCCGCGAATGCGGTGAAGCCGCGGAGATCGATGAACACCACCGTGACCTCGCGGCGATGGCTCTTGAGCGGGTCGTCGGCGCCGCCGTTGACGATCGCCTCCGCGAGCTGAGGGGAGAAGAAGCGCTTGAGCCGGCCCAGACGCTCGAGCTGGCCGACCTGCTCGGCGACCCGCGACTCGAGCGTGCGGTTGAGCTCGCCGAGCTGGTCCCACAGCGACTTCACGCGCAGCAACGATCTCACGCGAGCGAGCAATTCCGGTTGATTGATGGGCTTGGTGAGGAAGTCGTCGGCGCCCACGTCGATCCCCTTGACGCGCTCCTGGGCGGGATCGAGCGCGGTGACCATCACCACCGGCAGGACCGCGGTGGCGGGATTCTCGCGGAGCTTCTTGCATACCTCGTAACCGCTCATGCCCGGCATCATCACGTCGAGCAGCACCAGATCGGGCGGCGTCTTGTCGATCTTCTCGAGCGCCTCGGCGCCGGAGGCGGCGGTGCTGACCTGGTAGCCCTTCGCGCTCAGCAGGTCGCCCAGGAGCTTGAGATTCACCGCGGTGTCGTCCACCACCAGGATGCGCGCGCGCTCGCTCATGGACGCGCCCCCTTCGGCCGGTCGAGGACTTCTCGAACGAGGTCGAGGAAGGGCCGGATGCTGATCGGCTTCGACTGATAGGCATCGAACCCGGCGGCGAGGATCTTCTGCCGGTCCTGGGTCATCGCGGAGGCGGTGACCGCGATGACAGGGATTCCGGCGGTGGCCGGGTCGGCGCGGAGCTGGCGCAGGGCCTCGATCCCGTTGATGCCGGGGAGCTGGATGTCCATCAGCACCAGTGCGGGAGACTGCTCTCCGGCCAGGCGCACGCCGTCCTCGCCCGTCTCCGCCTCGACGATGCGATAACCCTTGGCGGTCAGCACGTCCCGCACCAGCTTGCGGTTCTTGTCGTTGTCCTCGACGACGAGGATCAGCTCGCCTGCCATGATGACCTCATCGGGAAATCGGGATGGCGAAGGTGAAGGTGGAGCCCTGCCCCACCTGGCTCTTGACCCAGATCTTGCCGCCGTGGAGCTCGACGAACTTGCGCGCGAGGGCCAGGCCCAGCCCGGTGCCCTCGTGCTTGCGCGCGTAGTCGGTGCCCACCTGGCGGAACTCCTCGAACACCGCCTCCTGGTCCTCCGGCGCGATCCCCACCCCGGTATCCGTCACCGAGATCTCCGCGGTGCCGTCCGCCACCGCCGCCCGCACCTCGATGCGCCCGCCCTCGGGCGTGAACTTGACCGCGTTGGACAGGAGGTTCAGCAGCACCTGCTTGACCTTGCGCTCGTCGCCGTTGATCTCGCCCAGCGCCGGGTCCACCGACCGCTCCACCGTGATGCCCCGTCGCATCGCGCGCTCGCGGATCAGCACGAGCGTGTTGTCGAGGGCCTGGGGAAGGTCGAAGTCGCCCGCTTCCAGCTCCATCCGGCCGGCCTCGATCTTGGCGAGGTCGAGGATGTCGTTGATCAGCGAGAGGAGATGCCGCCCGGACGAGAGAATGTCCTGGAGGTACTCCTCCTGCTTCTCGTTCACCTCGCCGAAGAGGCGCTCCAGCATGACCTCGGAGAAGCCGATGATGGCGTTGAGCGGGGTGCGCAGCTCGTGGGACACGCTGGCCAGGAACTCCGACTTGTGCTGATTGGCCACCTCGAGCTGGCGGCTCTTGTCCTCGATCTCGCTGAACAGCCGTGCGTTCTGGATGGCGAGGGCGGACTGGCTGGCGAACGTGCGCAGGACCTCGATGGTCCGCGGCGCGAACGCCCCCGCCTGGCGGCGGTTCACCACGAGCGCGCCCACCACCTCGTCCTCGCTGACGAGGGGCACCGCGAGGAGCGAGCGGTAGCCCGACCGCACGAGCACGTCACGGATGCGGCTGTCGTAGGCATGAGGGTCGGTGATGTCGAGGATCTGCACGGGCGCCCGCGTCGCCGCGGCGCGCCCGACCGCTCCCTCGCCGTACACCAGGGTGGTGGCGCGGAGCGCGGCCACGAACTCCTCCGGGAACCGGTCGGTGGCCCACAGGCGGAAGGCCCGCGTCGCCGCGTCGTACTCGTAAATGGCGCCGCCGTCGGTCTCCGCGAGCTGGTTCGCCCGCGCCACGATGGTGGACAACAGCACCTCGAGGTCGAGCGTGGAGGAAATGGCCCGGCCCACCTCACCCAGGGCCTCCAGCTCGCCGACCGACCGCGTGAGCTCCGCGGTGCGTGACTGCAGCTCGGTGAACAGGCGCACGTTCTCGACGGCGATCACCGCCTGGTCCGCGAAGGTCTGCAACAACGCGAGCTGCGCGGGGGTGAAGGGGCCGATGGTGGTCCGTCCCACGATGATGGCGCCTATGCTGACGCCCTCGCGGAGCATCGGGACGATGACATGGCTCTTCACCCCCAAGACCCCGGTGATGCGCGCGGTGGCGGGGGTCGTGCGGGGGTCGGTTTCAATGTCGGGCATGTGAATCACGACACCCTCACGGATCGACTTCGCGATCACCTCGTCGGCGTCGAGGCGCACCGGGTAGGGATCGCCGACGCCGGCGAGCGCACTGTCGTCGAAGTTGTGTCGGGCGGCAGCATGGATGAGGCCGTCCTCGACGCGCAGCACCGAGCTGAAGCGGCCCTGGCAGAGCCGCAGGGCATTGCGGGCGATGGCGTCGAAGATGGGCTGGAGGTCGGTGGGCGAGCTCGAGATGACCTTGAGGATCTCCGCGGTGGCCGTCTGCTGCTCGAGCGCCTCGG
>Ga0075424_100004532_pt1 | contig 13125 bp, 7 predicted proteins | sample SoiMethybrSBSTD3_FD_75301 | JGI IMG/M metagenome (GOLD analysis project Ga0075424, IMG submission 75301) | Bulk soil microbial communities from a Populus tree surrounding site in Tennessee, USA - Soil MetaG P. TD hybrid SBSTD3 | ecosystem: Environmental > Terrestrial > Soil > Tree plantation... | reverse complement strand
GGGGCCGCCAACGGCGACCAGGGCGTGCGCGACTGGATGGCGGGGCTCGATGCCAAGACCGGCAAGCTGCTTTGGCGCAAGTACACGATCCCGGGGCCAGGCGAGCCGGGACATGAAACCTGGAAGGGCAACACCAACGCCTGGCAGACCGGCGGCGGCGCCATCTGGGTGACCGGCACCTACGATCCGGCTACCAATCAGACCATCTGGGGCACCGGCAATCCGGTGCCGATGTTCGATCCGTTCCATCGGCCGGGCGACAATCTCTATACCAACAGCGCGATCTCCTACGATCCCGACACCGGCAACATGAACTGGTACTTCCAGTTCACGCCCGGCGACATGTGGGACTACGACGAGGTCGGGACTCACATTCTGATCGACGGCAACGTTGGCGGGCAGCCGCGCAAGCTGATCACACACTCGGCACGCAACGGCTTCCTCTACACCATGGAGCGCGCCAACGGCGCCATGGTGATGGCGAAGCCGTACATGGAAGTGAACTGGACCAAGGGCATCGATCAGAAGACCGGCAAGCCGCTCGACTACGATCCGACCAAGGACATCCAGACCTACGCCGGCGTCGGCAATTTCAACTCGAGCGATCCGACCAAGAAGGTCTGCCCGTCACAGGCGGGCGGCAACAACTACTGGCCGAGCTCGTTCAGCCCCAAGACCAAGCTGCTCTACATCCCGGCTCTCTCGAACTGCGTCACTGTGACGATCGACCGCGAGAAGCACAACAAGGAGAAGGGCTGGAACGGCGGCAACGCCGCCACCAATGAGCGTTGGGAGAGCAATCTCACCGTGGCCGACCCGGTCACCGGCGAGGTGAAGAAGAGCGTCCACCTGCGCTATCCGAACTACTCAGGAACGCTCGCAACCGGTGGCGGCGTGGTGTTCCTGGCGCTGCTCGACGGCACGATCGCGGCCTACGACGACACGTCGCTCGATGAACTGTGGAAGATCAATGTCGGCTCGGGCTTCTCGGCTCCGCCGATGACGTTCGAGGCCAATGGCAAGCAGTATGTCGCGATCGTGTCGGGTCCGAGCCCGGTTTCGCGACGACGACTCGAGAATACGCCGGAGCTCAAGGACCAGCGTCATGCGCTGGTGCTGTACGTTTTCGGGCTGTGACGAATGTTGGCCGGCGGCCACGCCGGCCAACACACTTGCAATCACGACAACAGAAAGTTTTCAGGGAGGAATCGATGAGGACTGCACGCACGCTCATGCTTGCTGCCAGCACTGCGCTCGCAACCTGGCCGGTGCTCGCCGCTGACGTCACGCCCGAGCGGCTCGCCAATGCCGACAAGGAGCCGCAGAACTGGCTGATGAACCACGGCACGTATGACGGCCAGCGCTACTCGTCGCTCGCGCGCATCAACAAAGACAACGTCAAGGGCCTCAAGCTTGCGTACGCGGTGCCGCTCGGCGGCGGCGCCGGCAACGAGTGGGTCCAGGCCACTCCACTCGCCGAGGATGGCTTCCTCTACATCACCGACTCCTGGGGCGTGCTCTACAAGATCGACGGCACCTCGGGCACGGTGGGGCGCATCGTCTGGCGCATGGACCCGAAGCAAGCCAAGCAGCAGCGCAACCGTGGCGCCGCGTTCTGGGGCAACCTCGTGATTACGGCAGCCGATGGCCCGCCGCGCATCATCGCCACCAACAAGGACTCAGGCAAAATCGAATGGGAGTCTTCGTTCGCGGACACGCCTGATGCGCCGATCACGTCTGCGCCGCTTGCCGTGAAGGACAAGATCATTCTCGGCGCCGCCGGCGGCGACCAGGGCGTGCGCGATTGGATGGCCGGCATCGACGCCAAGACCGGCAAGCGGCTCTGGCAGAAGTACACCGTGCCGGCGCCTGGCGAGACCGGCAGCGAGACCTGGAAGGGCAACAACAACGCCTGGCAGACCGGTGGTGGCGCCATCTGGGTGACCGGCACTTACGATCCGGCGACCAACCAGACTTTCTGGGGCACCGGCAACCCGGTGCCGATGTACGACCCGACCTATCGGCCGGGGGACAATCTCTACACCAACAGCGCGATCTCCTATAACCCCGACACTGGCAGCATGAACTGGTACTTCCAGTTTACACCTGGCGACATGTGGGATTTCGACGAGGTCGGCACCCACATTCTCATCGACGGCAATATCGCAGGCCAGCCGCGCAAGCTGATCACGCACTCGGCGCGCAACGGCTTCCTCTACACCATGGAGCGGGCGAATGGACAAACCGTTCTCGCCAAGCCCTACATGGAGGTGAACTGGACGAAGGGCATCGACCAGAAGACCGGCAAGCCGCTCGACTACGATCCTGGCAAGGACATTCAGGTCTATTCGACCCGCGCCAATCAGAATCCGAGCGAGCCGACCAAGAAAGTGTGCCCCGGGCATGCCGGCGGCAACAACTACTGGCCCTCGGCCTACAGCCGCAAGACCGGGCTCGTCTACATTCCGGCGCTCAGCAACTGTGAAGACATCACGATCGACACCACCAAGCACAGCAAGGAGAAAGGCTGGAATGGCGGCTCGTTCAAGATCACCGAGCGCTACACCAGCGACCTGACTGCGGTTGATCCCTTGAGTGGCGAGATCAAGAAGACCGTCCGCGTGAACTACCCGAACTACTCCGGCGCGCTCGCGACCGGCGGCGGGCTTGTCTTCACGGCACTGCTCGACGGCACGATCGCGGCCTACGACGACACCACGCTCGAGGAGCTGTGGAAGATCAATGTCGGCTCGGGCTTCACAGCGCCGCCAATGACCTTCGAGGTCGGCGGCAAGCAATACATGGCGATTGCGTCGGGGCCGAGCCGGTCGGGCAAGTCGAGGCTCGAAAACACGCCGGAGCTCAAGGAGCAGCGCAACGCCACGGTGCTCTACGTATTCGGGCTGTGATGTCGCGCGCAGGCGCCACTAAATGCACACGTCTTTGGAAGTCGATCCGCGGACACATTGCGTGAGTGGCGAAGGTCCGTGCCCCACGGTTCCCTCCCCCCTTGTGGGGGAGGGACAGGGAGAGGGGTGGTAACAAACACCGAGGGCGAGGCTCGTCTCTTTCGCAGACTTGCGGGCAACATGAAACAGAAGCAGTGCGTGTACTTACCCCTCTCCCTGTCCCTCCCCCACAAGGGGGGAGGGAACGATGTGGCACTGCTCTGCCCAACCGCAGACAGCATTCGCGTACACGCTTGCAAATGCATGCCTTAGCCCACAGGCGGAGACAAAAGGCAAAACTAACCACGTGGAAAACGACAATGACAACGAAATCCGCGACGATCCTCGCACTGGTCGCCAGCACCGCAGCCATCGCGCTGCCGGCGCTGGCGGCCGACGTCACGCCCGAGCGGCTCGTCAATGCAGACAGGGAGCCGCAGAACTGGCTGATGAACCATCGCACTTATGATGGGCAGCGCTTCTCGCCGCTCGCGCGCATCACTCGCGACAACGTCAAAGGCTTGAAGCTTGCCTATGCGGTGCCGCTTGGCGGCGGCGCCGGCAACGAATTCAACGAAGCCACCCCGCTCGCCGAGGACGGCTACTTGTACGTCACCGACTCCTGGGGCGTGCTCTACAAGATCGACGCGCGCTCCGGCGACGTCGGCCGCATCGTCTGGCGCATGGACCCCAAGCAGGAGCGCCAGCAGGCCAATCGCGGCGCGGCGCTGTGGGGCAATCTCGTCATCACGCCCGCCAACGGCCCGGCGCGCATGATCGCGACCGACAAGGAGACCGGCAAGGTCGTTTGGGAAACCAACGTCGCCTTCGGCTCGGCGCGCATGAACAACACTGGCGCGCCTCTCGTGATCAAGAACAAGGTGCTGTTTGGCGCGGCCGGCAGCGACGCCGGCTGGCGCGGGTGGATCGCAGCGCTCGACGCCGGGACTGGCAAGCGCGAATGGCTGACCTATACGATTCCGGCACCCGGCGAGCCCGGCCACGAGACCTGGAAGGGCAACAACAATGCCTGGCAGACCGGCGGCGGGGCGGTGTGGCTGACCGGAACCTACGACCCGGCGACCAACCAGACCATCTGGGGCACCGGCAACCCGGTGCCGATGATGGACGCCTATGCGCGGCCGGGTGACAACCTCTACACCAACAGCGCGATCTCCTACGATCCCGATAACGGCAAGATGAACTGGTTCTTCCAGTACACGCCCGGCGACCACTGGGATTACGACGAGGCGCACACCCACATTCTCATTGACGGCGTCGTCGACGGCCAGCCGCGCAAGCTGATCACGCATTCGGCGCGTAACGGCTTCACCTACACCTTCGAGCGCAGCAACGGGCAGGTTCTGCTCGCCAAGCCCTATATGGACAACATCAACTGGACCAAGGGCATCGATCAGAAGACCGGAAAGCCGCTTGACTACGATCCCAACAAGGATGTGCAGACCTATGCGGGCGTCGCGGCTCCGACTCCGGACAAGCCAGTGGCGCGGCTGTGCCCGAACCGCATGGGCGGCGCCAACTTCTGGCCGACGTCGTACAGCCCGCGAACGAAACTTCTCTACATCCCGGCGATGACGGCCTGCGAGGACGTCACCAACAGTCGGCAGCTTGCCGAGCGCGGCAAGGATCAAGGCTGGTACGTCCGCTCGGGTGGCGGCTATCGGGCGCCGGAGCGCTATGAAAGTGAGTTGACGCTGGTCGATCCCTTCACCGGCGAGATCAAGAAGAGCGCGCATCTGCGCTATCCGAATTTCAGCGGCACCTTGGTGACTGGCGGTGGCCTCGTGTTCCTGGCGCTGATGGATGGCACGGTCGCGGCCTATGACGACACCACGCTGCAGGAGCTGTGGTCGATCAATGTCGGCTCGGGCTTCTCGGCGCCACCGATGACGTTCGAGGTGAATGGCAAGCAATACGTTGCGATCGTGTCCGGGCCGAGCGGCGGCGCCAAGGTCAAGCTCGCCAACTCGCCGGAGATGCGCGATCAACGCCACGCCATGGTGCTCTACGTCTTTGGCCTTTAGCAGAGCACGAGGAGGAAACATCATGCGATCGACAATGCTTCATTCGTTCACGCTTCTGTTTGTCGCCACCACCGCGCTGACGGTACCTGCGCTCGCCGCGGACGTCACGCCGGAGCGGCTCGTCAATGCCGACAGGGAGCCGCACAACTGGCTGATGAACCACCGCACCTACGACGGCCAGCGTTTCTCCCCGCTCGATCGGATCAACAAGGCCAACGTCAAGGGATTGAAGCTCGCCTATGCGGTGCCGCTTGGCGGCAGCGCCGGCAATGAGTGGAACGAGGCGACCCCGCTCGCAGAAGACGGCTTTCTCTACCTCACGGATTCCTGGGGCGTGCTCTACAAAATCGACGCGCGCTCGGGCGACGTGGGCCGCATCGTCTGGCGCATGGACCCCAAGCAGGAGCGCCAGGTGAACAATCGTGGCGCCGCCTTCTGGGGCAATCTGGTGATCACGGCTGCGAACGGGCCGGCGCGGATCATCGCGACCGACAAGGACAGCGGCAAGGTCGTATGGGAAACGCACGTCCAGTACGACCAGCCGCTCCTCCAGATCACCGGCGCCGTGCTGCCGATCAAGGACAAGATCATCGTCGGCGCCGCCGGCGGCGACCGCGGCGTACGCGACTGGGTCGCCGCGCTCGATGGCGCGACCGGCAAGCTGATCTGGCTCAAGCACACCATTCCGGCGCCCGGCGAGCCCGGCAGCGAGACCTGGAAGGACAAGAACGACGCCTGGCGCACCGGCGGCGGCGCCGTGTGGGTGACCGGCACCTACGATCCCGCCACGCACCAGACCATCTGGGGCATCGGAAACCCGGTGCCGATGATGGATCCCTCGGCGCGGCCGGGCGACAATCTCTACACCAACAGCGCGGTCTCCTACGATCCCGACACCGGCAAGATGAACTGGTACTTCCAGTACACACCGAACGACGGCTGGGACTATGACGAGGTCGGCACCCACATTCTCATCGACGGCCAGATCGCCGGCGAGAACCGCAAGCTGCTGACGCACTCGGCGCGCAACGGCTTCACCTACACCATGGAGCGCAACAACGGCCAGGTCGTCGCCGTCAAGCCCTACATGGACAACATCAACTGGACCAAGGGTATCGACCAGAAGACCGGCAAGCCGCTCGACTACGATCCGACCAAGGACGTGCAGCTCTATGCGGGTGTCGCCACGCCTACGCAGGCCGAGCCGGTGAAGCGGCTTTGCCCCAACCGAACGGGCGGCAACAACTACTGGCCGTCCTCCTACAGCCCGAAGACCAAGCTCCTCTACATTCCGGCGATGACGGCCTGCGAGGACGTCACCAACAACCGGCAACTCGCGGAGCGCGGCAAGGATCAGGGCTGGTTCACCCGTTCCGGCGGCGGCTACCGGGCGCCGGAGCGATACGAGAGCAATCTCACGGCCGTTGATCCATTCACGGGTGACGTCAAGAAGACCATCAACCTGCGCTATCCCAACTACAGCGGGACGCTTGCAACCGGTGGTGGGCTCATCTTCCTGGCACTGTTGGATGGCTCTGTCGCGGCCTACGATGACACCACGCTCGAGGAGGTATGGAAGATCAATGTCGGCTCCGGCTTTGCGGCGCCGCCGATGACCTTCGAGGTCAACGGCAAGCAATATATCGCCATTGCGTCGGGACCGAGCAGCGCGGCAAAATCCAAGCTCATCAACACACCCGAGCTTAAAGAGCAGCGCAACGCCATGGTGCTCTACGTGTTCGGCCTCTGACAACCAAGAAAGTCGTAACGAGGAGAGAAAACAACATGAAACGCTCAATCCGAAAAGCGGCCTTGCTGTGCGGAGCCGCAATGCTGGCCTCGCCCACACTCGCCGCTGACGTGACGCCGGACCGGCTCGCCAATCCCGACAAGGAGCCGCAGAACTGGCTGATGAATCACCGCACCTATGATGCGCAGCGCTATTCACCACTGGCGCGCATCACTAAGGACAACGTGAAGAATCTCAAGCTCGCCTACGCGGTTCCGATCGGCGGCACCGCCATCAACGAGAACCTGCAGGCAACGCCGCTGGTCGAGGACGGCTACATGTACGTCGTCGACCAGTGGGGCATTGTCTACAAGATCGACGTCCGTTCCGGCGACACAGGCCGCATCGTCTGGCGCATGGACCCCGGCCAGGAAAAGGCGCCGCTGTCGAACCGGGGCGCGGCGCTCTGGGGCAATCTGGTCGTTTCGGTCGCAAGCTATCCGGCGCGCGTCATCGCGACCGACAAGGACACCGGCAAGGTCGCCTGGGAAACCAATGTGGCCGACGGCCAGGCCGATCTGCAGCTGACTGCTGCCCCGCTCGCCGTGAAGGACAAGATCGTCGTGGGCGCCGCCGGCGGCGACCGTGGCGTGCGTGATTGGATCGCCGGGCTCGATGCCAAGACCGGCAAGGTGATCTGGAAGAAGCATGTTGTCCCGGCGCCGGGAGAACCCGGCAGCGAGACCTGGAAGGACAAGAACAACGCCTGGCAGACCGGCGGCGGCGCCATGTGGATCACCGGGAGCTACGACGTGACCGGCAATCAGGTGCTTTGGGGCACCGGCAATCCAGTGCCGATGTTCGATCCGACCTACCGGCCCGGTGACAACCTCTACACCAACAGCCTGATTTCCTGGAATCCGGACGACGGCAAGATGAACTGGTTCTTCCAGTACACGCCGGGCGATCCCTGGGACTACGACGAGGCCGGCACACACATTCTCATCGACGGCCAGGTGGGCGGTGAGACTCGCAAGCTGATCACGCATTCGGCCCGCAACGGCTTCCTCTATACCATGGAGCGAAACAACGGGCAGACCGTGATGGCCAAGCCCTATATGGAGAACATCCTCTGGACCAAGGGCATCGATCAAAAGACTGGCAAGCCCGTCGACTACGATCCCAAGCTTGATCTCCAGGTCTATTCCGGCCTGCAGAACCAGACGCTCGCGGATCGCACCAAGAAACTGTGTCCGTCGATGTCGGGTGGCAACAACTACTGGCCGGCGGCCTACAGCCCGCGGACCAAGCTCCTCTACATTCCGTCCATGAGCTCCTGCAACGAAGTGACGCTCGATCCGAGCCTCTCCAACAAGGCGGGCGATTGGAAGGGCGCGACCTTCCGGCACATCGAGCGCAACGAGTCCGACATGATCATCGCCGATCCGATCACTGGCGAGATCAAGCGCAAGGTCCACATCCCCTATCCGAACAACAGCGGCGCGCTCACGACCGCGGGCGGCGTTGTGTTCACCGGCTTCACCGACGGCACGTTCGTAGCTTATGACGACACCACGATGGAACAGCTCTGGAAGATCAATGTCGGTATCGGCTTCAACGCGCCGCCGATGACGTTCGAGGTCAACGGCAAGCAATACGTCGCGGTGCTTTCGGGGCTGAGCCCGATCACACGCCGGCGACATCAGTTCACGCCGGAGCTGCGCGAGCAGCGCAACCAGACCATGCTGTTCGTGTTTGCGTTGTAGGCGAGAGCGAGGATGAGAGAGTAAGGCACGGCCGAGCCGCGAATGCGGCCTGCTCCCTCTCCCGAAGGGAGAGGGGTGGGGTGAGGGGTTACAAACTATCGATAGCTTGGTAACCCCCTCACCCCCGCCCTCTCCCCGATGGGGAGAGGGAGTCCCGCCGTGCCGTGACCGAGTCCGTGACTCCTACAAAGGCTGCGCCAGAACTAGCGTAAGCTGCAGGAGAACATCGGGAGGAAAACAAAATGACCAATCGTGCTATTCGTATTGCATTGTTGATGACCAGTATGCTTGCGATCTCTCCCGCCCTCGCCGCCGATGTGACGCCAGAGCGTCTGGCCAATCCCGATCGCGAGCCGCAGAACTGGCTGATGAATCACAGAAGCTACGACTCCCAGCGCTTCTCCCCGCTCGCCCGCATCAGCAAGGACAACGTGAAAAATCTCAAGCTCGCCTACGCGGTCGCCATCGGCGGCACCTCGGCGAGCGAGAACCTGCAGGCGACGCCGCTGGTCGAAGACGGCTTCATGTATCTCGTCGACATCTGGGGCATCGTCTACAAGATCGATGTGCGCTCGGGCACGACCGGCCGCATCGTCTGGCGCATGGATCCCAAGCAGGAACGCGTGCCGGAGCGCGGGCTGTCCAATCGCGGCGTCGCGCTGGCGGGCAATTTCGTCATCTCGGCTGCGAACTTTCCGCCGCGCATCGTGGCCACCAACAAGGATACCGGCAAGATCGAGTGGGAGACCAACGTCGCGGACGGCCAGGACGACCTGCAGCTCACCGCGGCGCCGCTTACCGTCAAGGACAAGATCATCGTCGGCGCCGCCGGCGGCGACCGCGGCGTGCGCGACTGGATCGCTGCGCTCGACGCCAAGACCGGCAAGCTTCTGTGGCGCAACTACGTGATCCCTGCGCCGGGCGAGCCCGGCAGCGAGACCTGGAAGGATCCGGCGAAGGCTGCGTGGCGCACCGGCGGCGGCGCCATGTGGGTGACCGGCAGCTATGACGTCAACACCAACCAGGTGATCTGGGGCACCGGCAATCCCGTCCCGATGTTCGACGCCACCTATCGACCGGGCGACAATCTCTTCACCAACAGCGTGATCTCGTGGGATCCCGACAGCGGCAAGATGAACTGGTACTTCCAGTACACGCCGGGCGACCATTGGGATTACGACGAGGTCGGCTCGCACATCCTGATCGACGGGCAGATCAACGGCGAGCCGCGCAAGGTTGTCGCGCATTCGGCGCGCAACGGCTTCTTCTACGCCATGGAGCGCGCGAACGGGCAGATCGTCTTTGCGAAGCCCTATCTCGACCGCGTCAACTGGACAAAAGGCATTGACCAGAAGACTGGCAAGCCGGTCGACTACGATCCGACCAAAGACATCCAAATCTATGCCGGCACAGCTACGCCCACGGCGGCAGAGCCGACCAAATCCATGTGCCCGAGCGCCTCAGGCGGCAACAATTTCTGGCCGACCGCCTATAGCCCGAAGACCAAGCTGATGTACGTGCCGGCACTCACAGCCTGCACCAGCTTCACGCGCGATCCTTCGCAGAGCAACAAGGCGGCGGGCTTCCGTGGCGGCGTGCAGACGCCGACCGACCGCTACGAGACCGACGTCTACGCCATCGATCCGCTCACCGGCGAGCAGAAGGCGAAGATCCACATTCCCTATCCCAACTATAGCGGCGCGCTCGCGACCGCCGGCGGGCTGGTGTTCTCGGGCTTCACCGACGGCACCTTGGCGGCTTTCGACGACACCACCATGGAGCAGCTTTGGTCGATCAACATGGGCGTCGGCTTCAACGCGCCGCCGATGACCTTCGAGGCGGGCGGCAAGCAATACGTCGCGATCCTCTCCGGGCTCAGCCGCGTCGCGCTTGGCAGGCATGTCAAGACGCCGGAGCTGAAAGAACAGCGCAATCAGACCATGCTGTTTGTGTTCGGACTTTGAGCAAAGGCCGAGCCCGGGAGCGGGAAAGCTCGCTCCCATTCTTCCAAAGGTAGCAGGTCGCGATCGTCGCAGCCCCCGCGCCCAACTCGACCGGCCTGTGGGAAGCCGCTAGATTGGCTGCAAGCACGCGCGTTTGCGCGGGCGTCCATTACAGACCCATGGGAGGAAATCACCGTCATGACCACCCGCTCCTTTCGCTCCATCCTGCTGTCGGCCAGCATCCTGGCCGCCGCGCCGGCGCTTGCCGCCGACGTGACGCCCGAGCGGCTCGCCAATCCTGACAAGGAGCCGCAGAACTGGTTGATGAACCACCGGAGCTACGACGCCCAGCGCTATTCGCCGCTCACCCGTATCAACAAGGATAACGTCAAGAGCCTGAAGCTCGCCTACGCAGTCGCGCTCGGCGGCTCATCGGTCGGTGAGAACCTGCAGGCCACTCCACTGGTCGAGGACGGGTTCATGTACATCGTCGACCTGTGGGGCATCGTCTACAAGATCGACGTGCGCTCCGGCGACGCCGGCCGCATCGTCTGGCGCATGGACCCCAAGCAGGAGCGTTTCCCGCTCTCCAATCGCGGCGCTGCACTCTGGGGCAACCTGGTCATTTCGACCGCCAACTATCCGGCCCGCGTGATCGCGACCGACAAGGAAACCGGCAAGATGGTCTGGGAGACCAATCTCGCCGACCAGCCCGATGTGCAGCTCACCGCTGCGCCGCTCGTCGTGAAGGACAAGATCATCATGGGCGCCGCCGGCGGCGACCGCGGGGTGCGCGACTGGATCGCCGGGCTCGACGCCAAGACCGGCAAGCTCCTTTGGCAGAAATACGTGATCCCGAAGCCGGGCGAGCCCGGCAGCGAGACCTGGAAGGACAAAGATCAGAAGGCCTGGCAGACCGGCGGCGGCGCCATGTGGGTGACCGGCAGCTACGACGTTGCCACCAACAACGTGATCTGGGGTACCGGCAATCCAGTGCCGATGTTCGACGCCTATTATCGCCCGGGCGATAATCTCTACACCAACAGCGTGATCTCCTGGAATCCCGACGATGGCAAGATGAACTGGTACTTCCAGTACACGCCTGGCGACCCATGGGATTACGACGAGGCCGGAACGCACATTCTCATCGATGGCCAGATCGCGGGCGAGAACCGCAAGCTGATCACGCACTCGGCCCGCAACGGCTTCCTCTACACCATGGAGCGCAACAACGGGCAGACCGTGATGGTCAAGCCCTATCTCGACAACATCAACTGGACCAAGGGCATCGATCCGAAGACCGGCAAGCCGTCCGACTACGATCCCGCCAAAGAGATCCAGATCTATGCCGGCACCGCAACGCCGGTGCCGGGTTCCCAGACCAAAAAGGTCTGCCCCTCTCCGTCCGGCGGCAACAACTTCTGGCCCTCAACCTACAGCCAGAAGACCAAGCTGATCTACATCCCGGCGCTCACCAACTGCGGTCAGATCACCCAGGATCCGGCCTTGAGCGTCAAACGCGGCACCGACATGCGCGGCGGCATCTCGACGCCGATCGAGCGCTACGTGACCGAGTTGTCCGCCATGGATCCGCTCACCGGCGAGCTCAAGGCCAAGGCGAAGATCGACTACCCGAACTACTCAGGCGCGCTGTCGACTGGCGGCGGCCTTGTGTTCTCGGGCTTCACGGACGGATCGCTCATCGCCTATGACGACGCGACGCTGGAGCAACTCTGGAAGATCAACGTCGGCGTTGGCTTCAACGCACCGCCGATGACCTTCGAGGTCAACGGCAAGCAGTATGTCGCGATCCTCGCGGGCCTGAGCCGCATCGCGATCGGTAAGCATGCGTTCACGCCGGAGTTGAAGGAGCAGCGCAACCAGCCGATGCTGTTCGTGTTCGGGCTCTAAGTTGCTGATCGACAATCATGAGGGAGCCGGACTCATGCCGGCTCCCTCGCTCCATCGAGGAGCGGGAGCTTTGCGCTCACGTTTTGCATTCGCGATAGCCTTTTCAGCCATGCTGACGGGCGCGGCATCCGCGCAGGATACTTCGTTCGGTCAGCGCCTGTTCCAGGACAAGGCCGACTGCCAGTTCTGCCACGGGCCCGAGGGTGATGGCCGCGGCGATCCGCGCTCGCCCGGCAAGGCCGCCAATCTGCATACGACGCAGCTCAATCGCGAGGCGCTCATCGAGGTCGTGACTTGCGGCCGGGTCGGCACCGAGATGCCGTATTTCGACAAATATGCCTACGAGGACCGCAAATGCCGGGGCCTATCCGAGGCGGACCTCGGCAAGGACATGCCGCCGTTCCCGCACTCGAACAGTCTGACACAACGTGAAATCGCCGCCGTAGTGGACTATATTCTGGCGACCTTTGTCGGGAAATAGAGAGCCACAATGAGCCGTCGCCGCGCCGCCGTCGCCATTGCATTAGGCCTTTGGCTCATGGCGGGCGCGCCCGCGAGCGCGGACGGCGAGAACGAGTTTCTCGCCGGGCGTTCGAAGGCGTGCGTGAACTGCTCGCTGCCCGCCGCCTCGTTCAAGCGCAAGGATCTCGCGAACGCCGATCTCAGCGGCGCCAATCTCACCGGCGCGGTCTTTCACCGGGCGCGCCTTCTGCGCACCAAGTTCGACGGCGCCAACCTCACCAACGCCAATCTCAACAAGACCGACCTCAAGGGCGCGACCCT
>Ga0075424_100004530_pt1 | contig 13131 bp, 13 predicted proteins | sample SoiMethybrSBSTD3_FD_75301 | JGI IMG/M metagenome (GOLD analysis project Ga0075424, IMG submission 75301) | Bulk soil microbial communities from a Populus tree surrounding site in Tennessee, USA - Soil MetaG P. TD hybrid SBSTD3 | ecosystem: Environmental > Terrestrial > Soil > Tree plantation... | reverse complement strand
CCACCCGCTCACAGACAGGCCGCAATCGAGCGACTCGTCGCTGAACTGCATGCTGGCCAGCGAGTCGTCCTGTCGACGCACATGAACGCGGATGGCGACGCGTGCGGTTCCGTCGCGGGTCTGGCCCGACTGCTCCGCCAGCTTGGCATTGAGTCCCGGATCGTCAATCCGACGCCATGGCCGGCCACGTTCTCGTTTCTGCTGGGCGACGATCTGATCGACCACACCGCGAAAGGCTCGGCGGCGTTGACGCCGCTCGATGCGCTCATCGTGCTCGACGTCAGTGATGTGAAGCGGCTGGGCGTTTTGGCCGATGCCGTACGCAAGCTCGAGGTTCCTCGGCTCGTCATTGACCATCACATCGCGTCCGACGAACCGGCAGGCGATGTGATGTTTTCCGACACCACGGCCTGCGCCACGGGCGAGCTGGTCTTCGATTTCGCGTCTGTGGTTGGGTTGGAGCTCACGGAGCCGATCGCAACCGCCCTTTACGCGGCGATTCTCACCGACACTGGTGGCTTTCGCTTCAGCAACACCACGCCGCGCGCGCATGCGATCGCCGGCCAATTGCTCGCCGCCGGAGTGGACCCGGAGGAGATGTATCGCCGCATTTACGCGTCGGTCTCCCCTGGGAGACTGGCGCTCCTCCGTGACGCACTGAGCACGCTCGAGGTCGACCGCGACTATGGCATCGCCTGGATCTCGGTCCCTGCGGACGCGCTCGACCGCTACGACGTGAGCTCCGAGGACCTCGAGGGCATTGTCGAGCATCCGCGCTCCATCTCCGGCACGCGACTGGCCATCTTCTTCCGCGATCTCGGCTACGGGAAGGTGAAGGTGTCGTTCCGCAGCACGGGCGATGTGGATGTGAACCGTTTCGCGCGCCAATTCGGAGGCGGCGGCCACGCGAAGGCAGCTGGGGCGTTGATTCCCGGCTCGATGGAGGACGTGCGCCTTCGCGTGATCTCGGCCGCGCGCGCGTTCGTCTCGAATGGTGCCGGCCCGTCCGCTCAGGAGGCGTTGGCTTGATGTTCATGAAGGGTGGCGATCGCGACGTCGACGGTCGCATTCGCGAAACGCTCGTCGATCTCCGACCTCTGCTCCACATCGCCGAAGCGACCGTCGAGCTGGTTCAGTTCGAGGAGCAGACCGGAACGGTGCTCCTGCGGGTCGAAGGCGACTGTCCTGATTGCGAAATGTCCGCCGCGAATATGATCGAAGGGATTGCTGCCCACCTTCGCGCCCGCGTACCCGAGGTAAAAGAAGTACGCCGGATCGAGCCGTGATCGACCGATGAGCCAGACTTTGCAAGAGCGCATCGCTGCCGCACTGGGCTCGATTGTGAACCCACGGACCGGCGCCGACGTGGTCTCGTCCGAGATGGTCCGGGACGTCGCGACGACGACCGCGGGACGGGTACGCCTAACGGTGCTGCTCGCGCCGAACGACCCGGCCACGCTCGTCCGCGACGTTCGCGAGGCCATCGAACGCCTCGACGGCGTGGCCGACGTCCGTGTCGATGTGAAAGACGCGTCCGAAGCGGACGGCCGTCCGACAGCGGGCCACGTACCGCCTCCCGGAGGTGGTGCGCGCACGTTGCCGGTGATGAATGCCGCACCGGCGCCGGCCCCGCGACCGTCCGCGCCGACGCCAGTGGCGTACCCGAATCTCGGTCGCATCCTGGCCGTATCGAGCGGCAAGGGCGGCGTTGGCAAATCCACCGTGGCGACGAATCTCGCGATCGCGCTCGCCTCATCCGGTGCGCGAGTCGGCCTCATGGACGCGGACGTCTACGGGCCTAACGTGCCCCGGATGATGGGCGTCAACGCGCCGCCGCCGGTTGTGAACGAGAAGATCATTCCGTTGCAGGCGCACGGCGTGAAGGTGATCAGCCTAGGATTCCTCATCGAACGCGATCAGCCGGCCATCTGGCGCGGACCGATCGTGATGAAGATCATCACGCAGTTCCTGCGCGACGTCGCGTGGGGACAGCTGGACTATTTTCTGGTCGACATGCCTCCGGGTACCGGCGACGCGCAGCTGTCGCTTGTCCAGGCAACACACGTGCATGGCGCGATCATTGTCACCACACCGCAGGACGTTGCCACCGGCGACGCGTTGCGGGGGGCGAAGATGTTTCAGCGCGTGAACGTCCCTGTGCTGGGCATCGTCGAGAACATGAGCTGGTTCGAGTGTCCGCACTGCGGAAAGCCGACACCGATCTTCGGGACCGGCGGTGGCAAGCGCCTGGCCGATGAGCTGGAATTGCCGCTGCTAGGCGAGATTCCCCTCTATCCACGCATCCACGAGGGTGGCGACCGCGGGACGCCGATCGTCGTCGCGGAGCCGGATGCGGCTGCGGCGCGTGCCCTGAGGTCGTTGGCCGACCGCGTCGCCGCCGCGCTCGGAGCCGCCGAGCCACGGTGACCGCGCGCGAGGACGCAGGCGAGCTTGTCGCGCGGCCGCCGGACACTCGTCCGGCGGCCGCGCTGCCATTCGAGTCCCATGATGGTGCCGCGACCGTCTCTGTTGCTGGTGCGGCTGGCGCGATCAGCGTCGTCGGCGACTCGTTGGGCGATGTGATCCGGCGGCTCGCGCTGCCCGCCGTCGCGTCGAACGTGCTCATGACCGTATTCGCGTCCGTGGACGCATTCTGGGTCGGCACACGCATCGGCGCTCGTGGCCTCGCTGCGGTATCCACGGCCGTCTTCTGGATCTGGATGGTCATCTCCGTTGCGGAGATGGTGAGCGTAGGCCTTACCGCGGTCGCGGCCCGCCGGCACGGCGAGGGACGGTCCCTGGACGCCGCCCGGGTCGTTGGTGACGCCACGATGTTCGCTGTCGCGTTAGGCGCTGCGGTCGGGATTGCGGGCGCGCTGTCGGTCGACGCCCTGTTTTCCCTGATGCATACGCCGCCGGAGGTGACGGCACTCGGCCGCAGCTACCTCCGCGTCTATTTCCTCGGCGCGCCGCTCATCTACGGCTATTTCGCGATCGATGCGTCATTCCGCGCGGCTGGCGACACGCGCACGCCGTTCGCGCTCCTGCTCGTGTCCACGGCGTGTACGCTCATCCTCGATCCGGTCCTCATTCTCGGGCTCGCGGGCGCGCCGCGGCTCGGCATCGTGGGCGCCGCGATAGCCCTCGTGCTGACGCGAGGCGGCGCGTTCGTCGCCGGACTGCTGCTGCTCTGGCGGCGTGGCCTGATCCGCGCTGGTCGAGCGATCTGGCCCACGGTGCGATCAGTCGCACGGATCGGGATGCCCACGGCACTCACGGGCATCATGTTCTCGCTCATCTACGTAGCGCTCACACGTACCACGACGCGGTTCGGAACGCCAGCGCTTGCAGCGTTAGGTGTCGGCCACCGCGTCGAGAGCTGGCTTTACACCATCGGCGTTGGCTTCGGCGCCGCAGCCGCGGCGATCGTCGGCCAGAACCTCGGGGCTGGCAAGGTCGCGCGCGCCGAACGTGCCGGTTGGGTCACGCTCGGCTACGCGACGGCACCGGCGTTCATCGCCGCGGCCGCGGCGCTGATCATCCCTGACCGCCTCGCGAGTCTCTTTACCAACGAGCCGGCGGTCATCGATGTCGCTGCCCATTACCTCCGCATCGGCGCGTTGGCGGACCTCACCGTCTGTGCCGAGATCGTCCTCGAGGGAGCGCTTGGCGGGGCCGGGTACACGGTGCCACCGATGCTGACTTCCACCGCGCTCACGGCGCTGCGCATTCCCCTCGCGTGGTGGGCCGCCGGTCGATGGGGTGTGGATGGCATCTGGTGGTCGATCTCGCTGACCGCCGCAGCGCGTGGAATTGCCATGACGATCCTCTGGCGCGCGGGCGGCTGGAAGCACAAATCCGTGTAACGCATGCGACCGATCATCACGCTCCTCACCGATTTCGGCACCGCCGACGGCTACGTCGCGGAGCTGAAGGGAGTGCTGTTCTCGGCGACGCCCGACGTCACGATCGTCGATCTCTCGCACGAGATTCCACCGCAGGACGTGGAGTCGGCGCGCCTTGCGGTCGCGCGATACTGGCGGCGCTATCCCAGCGGTACGGTGCACATGATCGTCGTCGATCCCGGCGTGGGCTCGGCCCGCAGTGCGCTCGCCGTGAGTAGCGACGATCGATTCCTGGTGGGGCCGGACAACGGCGTGCTCAGTCCGGCGCTGCTGGCGAGTGGATCGCGAGCCGTGTCGCTGCCAGTGCCTCCGACTGCGTCCGCCACGTTTCATGGGCGCGACGTGTTCGCTCCGGCGGCGGCACATCTGGCGACCGGCACCGCGATCGATGCGCTCGGTACGCCGTGCCTCGACCCGGTCGTCAGGCGCACGCCGGAAGCGCGACGTGCCAGCGACGGATCGGTAGTCGGTGAGATCATCGCCATCGACCGATTCGGGAATGCGATCAGCAACTTGATCGCACCGCGTGGTGGACGGATCGAGATCTGTGGGCGAACCATGCCGATCGTCCGCACGTATGCCGATGGTCCCATCGGCGACATCATCGCGCTGGTGGGCTCGAGCGGCTTCGTCGAGATCGCCCGCCGCGACGGAAGTGCCGCGCGCGCTTTGGAGATCACGCGCGGCACGCGGGTCACGCTACGTTCGGCGGGCGCCTAACGGCTCGACGCGTTCCACACGATCGAGCGACGGCACGCCGGCGGCTGCCGCGGTTTCGATCCGCCCGCCGTACAAAAGACCGCGGCGCGGCTCGACGGCGCCCGTTCCGTGATGCAGCTCGGAGTTGATCTCGCCGCCAATCAGAAAGACGAGCATCGAGAAGTACATCCACGTGAGCAGCGCGATTACCCCGCCGATCGCGCCGTACGTGGCGTTGTAGTTCGCGAAATGCGCCATGTACACACGAAGCGCCACGGTCACCAACGCCCACCCGACCGTCGTGAATATGGCTCCCACGAGCACTTGCTTCTTGCTCTGGCGGAGGTTCGGCAGGAAGTAGTACGAGAGGCCGGCGATCGCGATGAGCAGCGCGAAGGCGATCGGCACCTGAATGATGCTCACCAGTGTGCGCGTGCTGGGCTCGAGCGCGAGTCGACTGGCGAGCCAGCTCGTGATCTTGTCGCCAGCGAGGATCATGACCGTCGAGATGAGAATCACGAAGCCGATGACGACCACGCTCGCTATCGCGATGAGCTTCTGCTTCCACCACGGGCGGGTGTCCTTGACATCGTACGCGACGTTCAGCGCTCCGATGAGCGCTCCGAACACATTCGATCCGGCCCAGATCGCGAGCAGTGCGCCGACGGACATGAGTCCCGGCGCATTCTTGGCGAAGACGACATCTTTGATCACGCCGCCGATGAGCGCCCAGCCCTCGCTGGGTACGACCTGCTGCAACTGCGACGTGAAGAGTGCGAACGTCTCCTGCTTGTTACCGACGAGGCTCAGCAGGGGCGCGATGAACAGGAGCAGCGGGAAAAGCGAGAAGAAGAAGTAGTACGCGGTCTGCGCCGCCAACCCCAGGAGATTGTCGTCCAGCGTCTCCTTCAGCGCCTTCTTCGCGATCGCCCCGGCTCGGTACCCCAGTAAAACCATGCGCCACTCCCGTCGTGTGGCGTGCTACAAGCGCAAATGGTGTGCGAAGCGGAGGGAAGGAGGGCTAACGCCCCGTCTTGTCGATCGAGAGCTTGCCGAAGACCGTCTCCGCCGTAACGCGGAGCTTGTGCGGGGCCGAGTCCCAGTTCTTCGAAACCCAGCCACCATCGCGCTCGGTCAGGCCTTCGTGGTCGAAGGATGCCAAAGTCTTGTCGAGCGTGACGTGCACGCCGACATCGGAGGGGACATGAATGGTGACGATCCCGAGCGTTACGTCGACGCGAAGGTCGATGTCCTGAGTCCACTGGCCACCAAGGTCGAGCTCGACGCTCCCGATTCCCGCGTCGACCCGAATGTCCCGCGCGTTGGCGTTCGCAAGGCGATCTCCTCGAAAGCTGGCCGCGCCAAGCGAGACCTCGAGCACGCTCATTCGTGTCGCATTCAGCGAATCGAAGCGGAGCTTCGCGTCGCTCGCGCCAGACTCGACGTGCAACCGCGAGATTCGGAGTCCCGTGAGATCGAGGTCGGATTCCACGGCGCCGAGATCGAGGCTCAGGTCGACCGGCGCGCTCCGCGAAAGCTCGAGTTGCAGGTGGCCTGCGTCCGCGTCGTTCCGTCCGGAAAACCGCATCTCCGACTTCTGCATACCGATTTGCAGCTTGCGAGACGCGACGTCGAACGTGTGGCGCGGCTGGGCACGCGTCGCGTCGTATCGAAGCTGCATGTGATAGAGCAGCGGAGTCGACGTCGCCCTAACGCCGATCCGCCCGGTTCCGTACACGACCTGGACCGACGCCGGCGCGGAATCGGTGAGCTGTCGTGCGACGTCGAGCGTGCGCCAGCTCTGGGCGGTCGCAGTCGACGTGACGACCGATACCGCGACCGACGCGAGCCCGAGCGCGAAAAATCGGCTCATGCGTGACGTTACCGGTCGCGTCCAGAGGACGACGGCGTTGGCCGGCGTGCGGCCACGACGCCAGTGACCGGCGTCGGTGTCTGCCACGGAATGTCGTTGACCGCTGCGAACGATGCGGTGGGTGCGGACCGTTTCGTGCCCCCTCGTGAAATCACGGCGGCGCCAAGACCCGCGGTCGTCGCGACCCACGTGATCGCCACGGCAACTCCGCGAAGTACCGTCTCCACAACGGGGGCCCACGCGAACGCCGAAGCGAGCACCCACAATCCCATGTAGATGGACACACCGACCACGAGGGCTCGAAGGGCCGCGCCGCGCGCTGAATACCGCTTGCTCGCGGCAGGTGCGACCGATTCGCCGGTGATGCGCGCGATGGCGAGGAACCCGAGCGTGATGAGGCCCACAACCGCGAGCACGAACGCCACGATCGCGAACGGAATGAGCAGTACGCCGAGAATCGTGACGGCGAGCGCGACGACGAGGAGGCACAGCACCGGCGCGAGGGCCAGCTGTGTCGCTATCCCGGCCCAGAACGAGCGGCCGAATCGGCCCTCGAGGGAATCCACGACCCCGTCGAGATAGTCGCCCGCAAACAGCAACACACCTATCGCCATGAGCACGAGGATGATCAGCCAGCTCGACGAGAGGGCGAGGGCGTGCCGCGTGCTGCCCGCTCGCGACTCCGCCTCGGCAGCTTGCGGGACGGCGCCGAGCGCGCCGGCGAGCTGACGGATCTCCCCTCCAACGATTCCCCCGGCGAGGTTTACGGTGCCTAACGCCGATACGGCGTTGCCGGTGATGCGGGCACCCGGGTGCACGATGACATCACTGCCGATCGCGATCGCGTCGCCGTTCACCGTGCCGTAGACGTGCAGCGGACCGCCGGCTACTGCGACCGGGCCCGCGAGTGTGGTGCCCGCCGGAATGGTCCGGCCGCCCATCGCGATCTGGTTCTCTGGCGGCAGGGCGACGGCTTCGGGATCTCGACGATACCGGCTGACGAGCTGGGTCAGAGAATCCACGGTCGCTTTGGACAGCTGAACCTTGCCCGAATCAGTCGATTCGACGGCAACGGCCGGCGCCGCAACCTTCGCGGCCGAATCGGCGGCTGGCTTCGCGGTTTTCGGGTTCTGCTGGATAGCGGCGGCCTGCCGAGCCGTCAGCGGCGCCGCAGCAACCGCGAGGATCAGCGGGAGAATAGCCGTTCGCATTTGGCTCAGGTTGCCCGGCGTCGGCGAGCGGTCGCTACGAGAGCCCTGAGCCCGACGGCAGCCAGGACGACGATCACGAGGAAGCTGGTTACCCCTGCGACGGCTGCCACTCCACCGGTGCGCAGTGCGTCGACCGCGGCGCTTCCGAAGGTGCTGGCGATCGCCGAGCCGAGCGAGTCGAATAGGGCAGCGCGAACGCGCTGGCCGGCGAGGTCGAAGAAGAACAGGAAGGCATCGAGCCTCACTGCCATCCAGACCGCGCTCAGCGATACGATGAGGGCGAAAACAGATGTCGCGCCGACCCCGATGAACCGGGCGGGTCGGGACGCGGGCAGCCATCGCTTCGCCGTGTCGAGGGCCGAAACGTGCCAGGGTTCGAAGACCTGGACCTGTGCCATCACCCGGTCTCTGAAGAGCGGAGATGGCGCAAAATGTGGCAAGCGCTCGAGGGCGCTAACCACCTGCCGAGCTTCGGCCAGATCGGCACGACACGTCGGGCAGTTTTCGACGTGCGCCAGGAGCGGAGCGACGCCGAATCCGGCCTCGCCGTCCAGGAGCTGGTCGATTTCGTCTGGGAGTAGGTGCCTGTGTTCCACAAATCCTCCAACCGGGCCGTACGGGCGGGCTTAGAAAGGGTTTCAGGTAGATTTGGGTTGCGTTACCCGGGGCCCTTCACGTGTTCGAGCGCCTCGCGCAGCTCGTGGCGTGCGCGATGGATATAGGTCTTTACGGTGCCCAGAGGCAGGTCCAGCGTGGCAGCGATTTCCTCGTACGATCGCCCCTCGACGTGACGCAGCATGATGCATGAACGGTACTCCGGGCGGAGGCGGGCGATTGCCCGCTCGATCGCGCTGCCGAGCTCTCGCGCCTCCATCTCCTCGAGCGCCGATTCCTGCCGGGCCGTCAGGTCGAACGACGTCGCCTCGACCTCCGCGGCCGTCGCGGCGTGGGGCGAGCCATCGATACTGATGGTGTCCAACTGACGTTTACGCAGATGGTCGATCGCGACGTTGTTCGCGATCTTGAAGAGCCAGCTGGAGAGCTTGAACTCGGGGCGATACCGGTCGATGTGGTTCAGCACCTTGATGAAGGTGTCCTGCGCGAGGTCCTCGGAGATCTCGCGGTCCCGAACCATACGGAAAATCAGGGAAAAGACCGGCCGCTCGTACCGTCGGAGAAGCTCGCGGAACGCCGCCTCTCGCCCTTGCTGGGCGAGCGTGACGACATCGGCGTCCGGTAGGTTCGCTAAGTCGAGTGATGGCGCCATGCAGGAGACGGCGGCGGCTCCACAAGAGACAGCGTCGCCGGCGGTGGGAGGAAGCTATACCTTTCGGTCCGAATGCCAACAGTCGACCTCGAGAAGACCGAAGCCCGAGCCGCCGCCGCAGGTGGCGCCGAGAAGCGCGCCTACGTGCGCCGTGTCTTCTCGGAGATCGCGCCCCGCTACGATCTCCTCAACCACCTTCTCAGCTTCAACATCGATCGCGGCTGGCGTCGGCGCGCCATCGCGGCGCTCGATCCACGTCGAAACCCGACCGGAGTCTACATCGATCTTTGTGCCGGGACGCTCGACGTTGCGTCGGAGCTTTCGCAGACCCGAGGATTTCGCGGGCTCGTGCTCGGAACCGACTTCGCCGAGCCAATGCTCCGGGCCGGACTGAACAAGGCACCTCGCGTGCTCGTGGCTCCCATCACGGCCGACGCTCTGGACCTTCCAGTGGCGGACGACACCGCGTCCGGCGCCATCGTTGCGTTCGGGATCCGGAACGTCGCGAGCCTCCCGGCCGCTCTGGCGGAGGCCTATCGCGTTCTCGAACCAGGCGGCCGGTTCGTCATTCTCGAATTCTCGACGCCACGCTCGCACGTGGTGCGCGCGGTCTACCACACGTATTTCCACGCCATATTGCCCGCGGTCGGCCGGATCGTGAGCAGGCACCGCACCGCCTATCGGTACCTCCCCGAGTCGGTCGCGCGATTCCCAATGCAGGAGGAGCTCGCGCGCGCCATGCGCGACGCCGGGTTCGTGAACGTTCGGTGGGAGACGCTGACCATGGGGATTGCCGCGATTCATGCCGGCGACAAGCCGGGAAGTCCTCCGATCTGAGCCGCTCGCCTCGGGCAGACCGTCACTCACTCATGACCCTCGATTCGCTCTCCGATTTCATCACCGCTATCGAAGGGGCCGGCGAGCTCGTCCGCGTTAGGCAGCCCGTTGCGGCGAAGCTCGAGATGTGCGAGATCGCCGACCGGGCAATGAAGCTGCCGGGTGGCGGGCCCGCGCTGCTCTTCGAGCAGCCCGTGCTCGATGACGGCACCATCTCCGCCTTTCCGGTGGCGATCAACCTGTTCGGCTCGATGAGCCGCATGGCACTCGCCCTCGGCGTTCGCGAGCTGGACGAGATCGGCGCGCGGATCACGCAGTTGATGGATCTCAAGGTGCCCGACGGCATCGTGGCGAAGCTGTCGCTCATCCCGCGGCTGCTCGAGGTCGCGCGCTTTCCTCCGCGGGTGAAAGGCGGGTCGCCACCGTGCCAGGACGTCATCTGGCAGGGCAATCAGGTCGACCTGCGCAGATTGCCGGTGATGACGACCTGGCCGGAAGACGGCGGGCCATACATTACGCTGCCCATGGTCATCTCGCGCGATCCGAAGCGTGGGATCCGAAACGTCGGTATGTATCGCGTCCAGGTGCTCGGCCCGCGAACGGTCGCGATGCACTGGCAGCGTCACAAGGTCGGCGCGGCCCATTGGCGCGAGATGGCGGAGCGTGGCGAGACGATGCCGGTGTGTATAGCCATCGGTGCCGATCCGGCTTCGATCTATTCGGCGTCTGCGCCACTGCCGCCAACCGTGGACGAGTTTCTGTTCGCCGGCTTTCTCCGAGGCGCCCCGGTTCACCTGGCGAAAGCGATCACCTGCGATCTCGACGTTCCGGCGGCTGCCGAGTTCGTGCTCGAGGGCTACATCGATCCGCGAGAGGCACTCGTCGTCGAAGGGCCGTTCGGCGACCACACCGGTTTCTACTCTGAAGCCGATCTCTATCCGCAGGTGCACATCACGGCGGTCACGATGCGCCGCAACCCCGTCTACGCATCGACCATTGTCGGGCGCCCACCGATGGAGGATTTCTATCTCGGTCATGCGACCGAGCGCATCTTCCTGCCGCTGCTGAAACTGACGATTCCCGAGATCGTCGACTATCACATGCCCGCCGAGGGGATCTTCCACAATCTCGTGTTCGTGTCGATCGACAAGCAGTATCCCGGGCAGGCCTACAAAGTGATGAACGCCATGTGGGGGCAGGGGCTCATGTCGCTCGCGAAGGTGCTCGTCATCGTCGACAAGGAAGTCAACGTGCGGAACCCGCAGGAAGCCTGGTGGGTGGCACTCAACAACATCGACCCGGAGCGTGACACGCGCTTTACGATGGGCCCGGTCGATGTTCTCGACCACTCGAGCCGAGCATTCACGTACGGCTCGAAGATGGGTATCGACGCGACTCGGAAATGGCCCGAGGAAGGGTTCACTCGAAACTGGCCGAAGGTGATCGAGATGGATGCGACGACACGGACTCGGGTCGATGCGCTCTGGCCGCGGCTGGGCATCGGGGCGCGCGGGTGACCGGGACATGATCGCGCTGCTCCCGGTGACGATGCTGCTACAGGAACCGGCGGGCTATAACCCGGCGCGCCTGTACTTCACGCTTGCCTTCATGTTCGTGTTCGTCGGCGCCGCCGTTGCGTTCGTTCGGATTCGCTACTCGAAGCGGCTGATCGCGGACATCGCGCGCACACTCGGCATCTTCATGCTCGTGATCGGAACGATCGTGTACACGGTCGCGTTTCGCGGGCTGCGACCGGTCGAGGTGATTCTCGCGTGGGTGCTGTCGCTCGGGGCCATCGCGTGGTTCGTCGTCAAGCTCAACGCCATCATGTCACGGCCGCTGGCACTGCTCGAGAACCTGGCCTCCGCGGTCCGGCGCGGCGACTGGGCGATGTTGCTGCGCGGCGACGACGGCGCTGCGAGTCAGGATGTCGGCGTGGCGCTGAGCGAAGTCGGTGCGCTGATCGGCGAGACGCGGAAGACCGCGACGGAGGTGCTGGGAGCTTCAACCGATGTGGCACGAATTGGCGCGACGGTTGCCGACGGCGCCGGCCGCATTTCGACGTCGCTCACCGGCGTATCCGGCGGTGTGAGCCGCAGCATGGATGCTGCCCGCCAGATTCGTCAGGCGGCCACGCAGCTCGACGAGGCGGCTGCCGCGACCCATGCCTCGGCGCGCGAGTCGCGCGAGATCTCGGCGAAAGTCGAGGCCAGCGCACAGCTCGGCGTTAGGCGTGCGGCCGACGCGATGAAGACGGTCACCGAGCTGACGGAGCTGGCCCGTGACCTCGTGGAACGGATGGGCGCGCTCCGAACCGCTTCCGGAGACATCGGTGACGTCACGACCGTCGTCGGGGACATTGGTCGCCAAACGAACCTCCTCGCGCTCAACGCGTCGATCGAGGCGGCGCGCGCCGGCGAGGCAGGCCGCGGCTTCGCCGTGGTTGCCGAGGAAGTGGGAAAGCTGGCGATGCAGAGCGGCGGTTCCGTTGGCCGAATCGAGGTTCTGGTACGCGAGATGATCGATCGGATCGAGGACGCGTCAGGGCGCGTCGCAAGCATGGAATCAGCCGTCAAGCGAGGCGAGCAGGTGATGCAGGAAGCCGTCACGGTGTTTCAATCCATCGAACAGGATGCGCGACGCACGCTGTCGTTGGCGGAGGCAGTGCTACGGGCATCGGAGCGGCAGGACCTACTCGTCATGCAAATGAACGACGCATCCACGCTCGTCGCCGACGCCGCCGACGCATCGTCCGCTGCCACGGACGAAGCGGCGCGAGCGATGCAGCATCAACGGTCGCTCACTGAACAGCTGCGCGAAACGGCGTACGCGCTCGAGCGCTCGGCGGGTACCCTCGGTGAAGTCGTGTCGCGATTCGGTGCGGGAGGGGGTGGGGAATGACTCGACCACGGGAAGGTCAGACCTTCGACGGCGCCTCACGGGTCGTCCGCTACGTCAACTTCGTGAAGTTGCCGCATACGGTGTTCGCGCTCCCGTTCGCGCTCGTGGGTGCCACGCTGGCGAGCTATACGCACGCCGTGACCCCCGCGACGCTGGGCTGGATCGTGCTTGCCTTCACCGCGGCGCGCTTTGCGGCAATGGGATTCAATCGCATCGTGGACCGGCAGATCGATGCGAGAAACCCGAGGACTGCGAAGCGGGAGCTTCCCGCCGGGCTCCTTGGAGTCCGTGAGGCCTCGCTCGCGGTGCTCGTCGCCTGCGTCGTGTTCGTCATCGCCGCTTGGCAGCTCAACCCACTCTGCGCGCTGCTGAGTCCAATCGCGCTCGGCTGGGTGCTGTGGTACAGCTACACGAAGCGATTCACACACTGGTCGCACA
>Ga0075424_100004527_pt1 | contig 13134 bp, 9 predicted proteins | sample SoiMethybrSBSTD3_FD_75301 | JGI IMG/M metagenome (GOLD analysis project Ga0075424, IMG submission 75301) | Bulk soil microbial communities from a Populus tree surrounding site in Tennessee, USA - Soil MetaG P. TD hybrid SBSTD3 | ecosystem: Environmental > Terrestrial > Soil > Tree plantation... | reverse complement strand
CTTCAGCTCGGATCCGGCCTGGTCGCCCCTGCGAAATTGAACGGTGCTTTACGCGACCTTAACCAAATTGGTGTTGTTGTAAGACCCAGCGCGGCACGGTTGCATCAGGGTAACGATCAGCGCTTCAAAGTGGGCCTCTCGTCTGTCCTGTGCATCACAAATCCAGTGGCATTTTCGCATCAACGACCGTGGAAAACCTTGGCAAAAGCAGCTGCGTTCTTGATCTAAGCGTTGTGCATCGGTAGCGAAGTGATGCGATTGCCGAACGTGTAGGAGAGAAGACCATGAACGTAAAAAGCGTGATCGTACTCGCGGCAGTTGTCGCCGCGGTTGCTCTCGGCGCATGCCGCCGCGAGGTAGAGCATGTCCCCATGAAGCTGGGGGCTGATGTGCCGGTTTCTCAGGTAGCGCGTTAACACCAACTCTCTAAGAGACCTTAGGAGAAGAAGCATGAAGGGCGCTATCGTTCTCGCAGCTGTCATCGCTGCTGTCGCTCTCGGCGCTTGCCGGAAAGAAGTAGAGCATACACCGATGAAGCTGGGCGCGAGCGTGCAAGACGTCGCTCGTTGAGCCGGAGCGATCGCTGCCCTTTGGCAGACGAATCGCAGGATTGGGGCTGTAGCGCGGCAGGAGGTCTGCCTTGCTACAGCCCTGGTTGTTTTTAGGATCTGCTGGGCTGTGTATTGCGGGGAAATTGCGCCGCGCCCGGTTGTCTGATCTGCCGAAAGCACGTTTGACCAGCACGGCGCGGCGGCGGACACATTTTTGAACGAAGCTTTTGCTAGAGATTGCAACCTGATCGGCAATCGGCTTGCGGCGCAAGCGCCGTCGGCCGCAACACCAAGGGGAATGGCATGCGGCTGTCGAGCTGGCACAGAGCGGGTGGCCCCACGATGGCAGCCGTTGCTGTGGCCCTGCTGCTGGTCGCCTGCTCCAATACCCCCAAACCGGAAAGCGAACTGGGCCGCAACAGCCCGGCCACGCCAGGCTCCTCCCGAGACTTTGCCGTCAATGTCGGCGATATCGTCTACTTTTCCACCGACAGCACCGATCTGTCGCCCGAGGCCCAGCAAACCCTGACGAATCAGGCCCGCTGGCTGCAGCAGTACGCCCAGTATTCGATCACCATCGAGGGCCACGCCGACGAGCGCGGCACGCGCGAGTACAACATTGCCCTGGGCGCCCGCCGGGCCCAGACCGTGCGCGACTTCCTCGCCCGCAACGGCATCAATGCAGGGCGCATCCGCACCATCTCCTATGGCAAGGAGCGCCCCGTGGCGGTGTGCAACGATATCTCGTGCTGGTCGCAGAATCGGCGCGCCCAGACTGTCCTCAACGGCCGCGCCGAAGCGCGCTCCTGAGGCCCCGAAACCCTCGGCTTGCAAGCCCTCGCTGGCGGCAGCGCGGCGGCCGGAACACCCGTCACCAAATTTTGGCCTAAATGCGGGCGCAGTGTGGCCGTGATGCATCAAGCGTGGGGGAGCACGCCATATGCCATGCGGTCGATCGCTCGGCCTGGCCGTTATTTTGGCCGGCACGATGTCGCTTGTGTTCGCCGGCCCAAGCTCGGCGGAAGAGCGCATGCACCTCGGGGTGCCGGATGGGCTGGCGGCCGGAGTCGGCCGGGACTTTCGCATGAGCGTCGGCGATCGGGTGTTTTTTGCCGACCGCAGTGCCGAGCTCAGCAGCCGCGCGCGTGCCGCCATCGACGCGCAGGCCCAGTGGCTCAAGCGTAAACCCGGCCTCAGCATTACCGTGGAAGGCCATGCCGACGATTCGGGCACCAGCGACGACAACATGGCGCTCTCGCGCCAGCGCGCCGACGCCGTGCGCTATCGCTTGATCGAGCTCGGTGTCGGCACCGAACGCATTCGGGTTTCGGCCTTCGGCCGCAATCAGACCGTCGCCGACTGCACGGGCGTGCAATGCGCGGCACAGAACCGCCGCGCCATCACCGTCGTCAGCCCCGGGCTGCCGGTACCGGTGAGTACGCCCGGTGCCGCGCGCAAGGCCGCAGCAACTGGTGCGCCCTGGCATCGCAGCCCAGCCCCCGTGTTCTAGGGGCGGTGTTTGCTGGCGCGCCGCGCGAGACCTGCGGCCGGGCTTGATTGAAGCGGCCTTACGCGGCTGGCGGGGGCGGGACTGGCGGCTCCTTTGCGGGGGGATAGCTTAGGCGCCGGCGTTTTGCGGGTGCCTCTGGGCTGTTTTTAAAGTTTTTTCTTTCGATCCCAGGGCCGCAGTCTTGCTCCTGCCCGGAAGGTCGTGTTGAAGGGGCAAAAGCTCGCAGGCGGGACGGAGCCATGAACCTGAGATTAGCACGCGTTGCCATTGCCGGACCGGCGCTCGTGGCTGCAGCGCTGGTGGCGATGTTGGCCGTCGCGCCGGGCCTGGCGCAGCAAGGCCCCGCGCCCACGCAGCGGCCGCTGCCGCCCCCCCAGCCGGCGCCCAAGGCTGCTCAACCCCGCGACACCGGGCAGATGGGCGAGGCGGCACTGCGGCAGCGAATCGAGCAGCTGGAGGAACAGCTGGTCGACATGCAGGTGGTCGTGGGTACGCTCGAATCGCTCGCCAAGGGGGCGCCAGCGCCGGTGGGCGGAGCTTCGGCAGGGCGCGCCAACGCGGGGGCCGCCGCAGCCCTCAATGCCGCCGATGCGGGGCGCCTCGATAGCCTCGAAACCCAAATCCAAGCGCTCGCCGCCCAACTGGAGAATTTGCAAGAGCAGGTGCGCGCCCTTGTCGGCCGCAGCGGGGCTGTCGCCCCCTCCTCGTCGTTTGGCGCCGCCGAGCCGGCGGCGAAAGCTCCTCGCTTCGCCGAAGCCAGCCCGCCGGCGGTGGCGGGGCGTGCCGGCTTCGGCGCCGTGACCGTCTCCCCAGGGGTGGTGCCGGGCCAGCGCGACGATATCGATCAGCTGCTGACGGGCCAGCCGGGTGCGGCGCCGGCCGGTACGCCTGAGGCCGCTGGCGGCACGCGCGTCGCCGCCGCCCCGCTTCCCGCGGCCGCCCCCGAGCAGGATGTGGTGCCCAAGCAGATCTACGAAACCGCCTACGGCTATCTCCTGCAGCGCGACTATGGCGCCGCCGAAGCCGCCTTCGAAGATTTCTTGCAGCGCTTCCCCAACGATCCGCTCGCCGGCAATGCCCAATATTGGCTGGGCGAGTCGCTGTTCGTGCGCGGGCAATACCGCTCAGCGGCCGGCGCTTTCTTGAAGGGCTACCAAAATTACGGCCGCAACGCCAAGGCGCCGGAAAGCCTGCTGAGGCTCGCCATGTCGCTGCAACGCTTGGGCCAGAAGGATGCGGCCTGCTCCTCCTTCAACGAGTTGGCAAGCAAGTATCCAAGCGCTCCCCCGCACGTGCGCACCAGTGCCCAGGCCGAGCGACAAAAGGCCGGCTGCTGAAGAGCTTCCCCCGCGCCGACGGGGTGCGGCGCCACCCCCCCGCATGGCGGCGTTACCCGCGCCCGCGCTGCCGGTCAGCGCCACGGAAGTTGCAAGCGTGCTGGACGGTCGGGGCCCGTCACTAGAGGCTGCGTGCCGCCGCTGCTAACATCCTTCGTGTTCGGTTCACCGCTAAGGGTGCACCTGGGTCGGTGCCCGTCGGGCAGCGCCGGCAGATCGTCCTCATGCGCATGCGGTTATGACTTCGCACCATCACTTATTCGGGCCGCCTGAACTTGATCGGCTGTTTCGCCCGGTGCTCGGCCAGCCCGCGCGCGGCCTCGCGCTCGCCGTCTCAGGCGGCAGCGACAGCACCGGCCTCATGGTGCTGGTGGCGGACTGGCTGGCACTCACGCGGCAAGACCCAGGTGCGGTCTTTGTGCTGACCGTCGACCATGGCCTCAGGCCTGAGGCCGCGAGCGAGGTCCGTTGGGTGGAGCAAGAGGCCGTGCGGCTTAACTTTCGCCACGCCGTCCTGCCTTGGCGCGGCCCCAAGCCAAAAACCGGACTGCAAGCAGCGGCGCGCGCCGCGCGCTATGCCTTGTTGGCCGAGTTCATGCGCGAGGCCGGGCTCTCCTGCCTGGTCACGGCGCATACGGCCGACGATCAGGCGGAGACGCTGTTGATGCGCCTGGCGCGCGGCAGTGGTGTCGACGGTCTCGCCGCCATGGCGCCCCTGACCGCCCTGGCGGCGCCGAGCTGTCGCGCGCCCGCGGACATTCTGCTGGCACGCCCCCTGCTCTGCGTCACCAAGGCGCGCCTCAAGGCGATGCTGGAAGCCCGCGGCATGGGCTGGCTCGAGGATGAAAGCAACCAGGCGCCCGTGTTCGAGCGCAGCCGCCTGCGGGCGGCGGAGGAGACGCTGCGGCGTTTGGGGCTGACCCCGGACAGCCTGGGCCTCGCGGCGGAACGCCTGCAGCGCGCGCGGGCTGCCCTCGAGTGGGCGGTGGCGCAGTTCTGTCGGCAGGAGGGGTGTTACCGCGTCGACCCCTGCGGCCTGATCCGCATCGATGCCGGGGCCTGGGCAGCCCTGCCGGCCGACCTTAGGGTGCGCGTGTTGGCGAAGGCGATTGCCGCCGTCGGCGGCGAGGAGCGCGCCCCCGCGCGCGCCAAGCTCGAGGCGCTCGGGCAAACCCTCAGCGATACCCTGGCCACCCCGACGGGGCTGGGACGCTGGACGTTGGCGCGCTGCGCCATTCGTGCGACGCGATCTCAGATCGCGCTCGAACGCGAGCCGGGCCGCCGGCCCTGGCCGGAACTCAACTTGCAGCCCGGGGGGCGGGCGCTCTGGGACGGCCGTTTCTGGGTGACGGCCGGGCCGAAGCTTGGCTTTGCCGTGGCGGTGCGTGCGCTGGGCGCCGCGGGCGTGCAAAGCCTGCGCGGGGAGGTGGCCCTGCCGAAGGGCGTGCCGGCGGGCACGTTGCGCGCCTTGCCTGGCTTTTATCGGGGCTCGGAGCTATTTGCGGTCCCGAACCTCGCCTTTTCCACGGCGGACGCCTCGGCGACGGCGGTATCGGCGATTTTCGCGCCCCTGGCCAACCCCGAGGCGAGCCCGGCGGCCCAACCGCCCCTCCCTTAGGGGGCGCTTGGGCAGGGGCATTTTGCCTTCGCTTTTGGGCTTGCGGGGCCATCTTGCTGCGGCAACTCGGTATGTTCGCCGCGGCCGGTGCCGCTGAAAGGTCACGGCGGGAGCCTAAACTTGGCAAAGTAGTAAGAGGCTCCTATGTTAAAGTGCACGGGCCCGGGGTTCATGCCGGCAGCGCGCAACAGCTGGGATCGCGGCGGCGATTTGGCGTCCCAGGCCACCAAGGATGCTCGATGAACTCGAATTTCCGGAACCTTGCCATCTGGGTCGTAATCGTCCTGTTGTTGATGGCGCTTTTCAACCTGTTCCAGAATCCGAGCCAGGGGCGCCGCGGTAACGAAATCAGCTATTCGGAGTTTCTGGCCGGGGTCGACAGCGGCTCGGTCTCGGAAGTGACGATCGCCAAGCACCGCATTACCGGCTCTTTCCGCGACAAGAGCAGCACCTTTACGACGATTGCTCCGGACGATCCGAGCCTGGTCGAGCGGCTGACCAAAAAGGGCGTCAAAATCACCGCCAAACCGCCCGAGGAGGACGTGCCCTCGATCCTGGGCGTGCTGGTGAACTGGTTCCCGATGCTGCTGTTGATCGGCGTGTGGGTCTTTTTCATGCGCCAAATGCAGTCGGGTGGCGGCCGAGCCATGGGCTTTGGCAAGTCGAAGGCCAAGCTTTTGACCGAACGGCATGGGCGGGTCACCTTTGAAGACGTCGCCGGCGTCGACGAAGCCAAGTCCGATCTGCAGGAGATCGTCGAGTTTTTGCGTGATCCGCAGAAATTCCAACGTCTTGGTGGGCGCATCCCCCGCGGCGCGCTATTGGTCGGTCCACCCGGGACCGGCAAGACCCTGATCGCGCGCGCGGTGGCCGGCGAAGCCAACGTGCCGTTCTTCACCATTTCGGGCTCGGACTTCGTCGAGATGTTCGTCGGCGTCGGCGCCTCGCGCGTGCGCGACATGTTCGACCAGGCCAAGAAGAACGCCCCTTGCATCATTTTCATCGACGAGATCGATGCGGTGGGTCGCCATCGCGGCGCCGGTCTCGGCGGTGGCAACGACGAGCGCGAGCAGACGCTCAACCAGTTGCTTGTCGAGATGGACGGCTTCGAGGCCAACGAGGGCATTATTATCCTCGCCGCCACCAACCGTCCCGACGTGCTCGACCCGGCGCTGTTGCGCCCTGGCCGCTTCGACCGCCAGATCACGGTGCCCAATCCCGACGTCGCCGGTCGCGAGAAGATCCTGCGCGTGCACATGCGCAAGGTGCCCCTTGCCCCTGACGTCGATCCCAAGGTGATCGCCCGCGGCACGCCTGGCTTTTCCGGCGCCGATCTTGCCAATCTGGTGAACGAGGCGGCGCTGCTGGCCGCCCGACGCAACAAGCGGCTGGTGACGCAGGCCGAGTTTGAGGACAGCAAAGACAAGGTGATGATGGGCGCGGAACGGCGCTCCATGATCATGACGGAGGAGGACAAGCTCGCCACCGCCTACCATGAAGGGGGGCATGCCCTCGTCAACTTGCTCGTGCCGGGCAACGATCCCTTGCACAAGGTCACGATCATTCCGCGCGGACGCGCGCTCGGGGTCACCATGAGCCTGCCCGAGCGCGACAAGCTCTCCTATTCCAAGCAGTGGTGCGAGGCGCGCATCGCCACCATGTTCGGTGGCCGCGTCGCCGAGCAACTCGTGTACGGGGAAGACCACCTCAACACCGGCGCCTCCAGCGATATCATGCAGGCAACCGAGCTCGCCCGCCGCATGGTGACGGAATGGGGCATGAGCGACAAGCTCGGTCCCTTGCGCTACAACGAGAACCAGCAGGAGGTGTTTCTCGGTCACGCCATCACGCAACGCCAGAACATGTCCGAGGACACCGCCAAGCTGATCGACGAAGAGATCCGCCGCATCGTCACGGAAGGCGAGCGCAAGGCGCGCGAGGTGCTGGGCGGCAATCGCGACAAGCTCGAGGCCATCACCCAGGCGCTGATGGAGTATGAGACCATCAGCGGCGAGGAGGTGAACGCCTTGATGCGCGGCGAAAAGATCGTCCGGGCAAACGACGACGAGGAGTCGAAAGGGCCGGCGGGACCGGCGGTGCCGGCGGCCGGCAAGATGCGCCCGTCGCGGCCGGAACCGGGTCCGGGCGGGCTTGAGCCGCAGCCGCAAACGTAAAACGGCTGGCGCCAAGCCAAAAGCGTGGCGTGCGCGTTGAGACGCCTTCCTTTTGTCCTTTTTGCCTCGCTTTGTTGGTATCAAGCGTGGGGTTGCGTAATCACACGCCGCTGACCGCGGCCGGTTCTTTGCTTATCGCTCTCAAGAGGGACAACTCGGCGCCACATGATTGAGGGAGCGTCGTGACGAGGACGGGCGGGCAAGGGGCAAGGCGGGTGGTTGAGACCACCGCGCGACCCACCACACGCCCCTCGACCAGGCGACCGCCGACGGCGGTGCGGCCCTGGCACGGCGCCCTGCTGCTATTGGCCAAGGCGGCGGGCTTCACCACACTGGTGCTGACGCTCGGGGCGGGCCTCTTCTACGCGCGGCTCCTTAACGGCCCGGTGCCGCTCTCCTTCCTGGTGCAGCCGCTCGAGCGCGCCATCGCCGAGGAACTCGCAGGGCTCGGTGTTGCCATCGATAACGTCGCCGCGCGGCTCAATGAGCGCCATCAGCTCGAGTTCGAACTGAGCAACGTGCGCATCGCCGACAGCAACAACGCGCCGCTGGCCGTGGCGCCCTCGGCAACCTTTTCCATTAGCCGCCGGGCGCTGCTGCAGGGCCGCATCGCACCGGAAAGTGTCGACCTGATCTCGCCGCGGCTTTTGCTTTACCTCGGCGACGACGGCAAGCTCTCGCTCCAGTTCGCCACGGCCAGCGAGGCCACGGAGGGCGATACCCACAAGGCCGGGGGTGGCGAGGCCCCCGGTAAACCCGGGGCGCTCGCTGGCGCCATCGGCGCCAACGATGGCAGCCTTGGCCGCATCGATCTCGTCAAGATGCTCTCAGAGGCCTCCGCGCGGGCGCGGCGCCGCGAATATGCCACCGCCTATTTGCGCGAAGTCGGACTGCGGTCGGCAACGCTGATCGTTGACAATGGGAGCCGCAAGAGCATCTGGCGCGTGCCCGAGCTCGACGTCGATCTCGACCACCGGCGCAGCCGCAGCTCGATCGCGGGGCGTGCCAAGGTGGAATCGCTGGCCGGCCCCTGGGATCTTAATTTCCGCACCATCGAGGTCGAACAGGCAGGCACCTTGCAGCTTGCCGTCTCGGTGCAGAACCTCGTGCCGCGCGGCCTGGCGCGCACCCTGCCCCACTTGGCAGCGCTCGAGGCGCTAGATTTGCCCGTCTGGGGGGAAGCCTACCTCGACCTCTCGAGTGACGGCGACATTCTTGGCGGTCGCATCGGCATCGACGCGGCGCCGGGCACGGTGGTGCTGCCGTGGTTGTCGGAAAACCCCTTCAGCATCGATGGCGGGCACCTGGAAATCTCCTATCAAAGCGAGGCGCGGCGCTTCGAGATCGGCCCCTCGGTCCTGGTGTGGGGTGATAGCCGGGTGCAATTTGGCGGCAGCCTGGTGCACGAAGCCCGGGCGCCGGAGGGTCCCGCCTGGGCCTTCGCGCTCAAATCGCAGGGTGGATGGATTGGCGCGGAGCTGCCCGCGCACGAGCGCCTGGCCATCGACGATTGGGCGGCGCAGGGCTTTTTGGCGCCCGAGCGTGGCCGCGTGCTGTTGAGCCAGCTCTCGCTCAAGGCCGGCGGCGCCGAAGTGACCGTCGAGGGCGATGTCGCCGGCATGGGCAGCGCTGCGAGCGCGCGCCTCGAAGGCAAGATCGGGCCGATGCCCGCCAAAACCTTCAAGGCGCTCTGGCCAGCAGCCCTGGCGCCCCAGACCCGCGCCTGGGTCGGCCAGCACCTCGTGCGCGGCCAACTCCAGGGTGGGGCCTTCAAACTGACCTCGAGCGATCAACCCCAGGGCGCGGAACGCGCCTTGCCCAGCAGCCCAGCCGATCGCGTCTCCCTCACCTTGGTGGGGAGCGACCTGACGCTTGCGCTCAGCGACGCCTGGCCGCCGCTGGAGCTGCCGCGGGCATTGGCACGCCTCGACGGTCACACCTTCGAACTCTCGGCCCCCGAGGGTGCCTTCGTCGCCCCCGACGGGCGACGCATCGGCGTCAAGGGCAGCCTGAACATCGACATGCAAGAGCCGCTGCCGCGCACCGGCCACATCACGGCCAAGCTGCAGGGGCCGTTGTCGCTCGCCATGGAGATGGTGGCACAGGAGCCATTCCAGGTCTTCAAGGACACCTGGATCGATCCGTCGGCGGCCGACGGCAAGCTCGAGGCCCACATTGCACTGGCGCTGCCGCTGCAGCACACCGTGACGCCCGCCGACCTGAAAATCGATGGCAAGGCCCGCATCAGCGACGGGCGCATGCCGCAAATCTTTCCGCCCTACGACCTGCACGGCGCCAATATCATGTTGGAGCTGACCGGCACCGCGGTCGACGTGCGCGGCGACATGCTGATCAAGGGCGTGCCGGTCAAGGCCAGCTGGCAGCACGTGTTCGGCGTGCCCGTGGGCAAACAGCCACCGCTCACCATCACGGCCAATCTGGATGCCAACGATCGCACGCAGCTCGGCCTCGACATCAATGATTTGGTGCTAGGGGAAGTGGCCACCGAAATCACGGTCTCGCGCGATGCGAAGAACGAGCATCGCGTGCATCTGCGGGCCGATCTTGCCAACGCCGAACTCGTGCTCGACAGCATCGCCTGGAAAAAACCAAGGGGACGCGCCAGCACCTTCCAATGCGATATCGTGCGCAACGGCGCGAGCCACCCCGTCGAGCTGCTGAATGTCCAGCTCGTCGGCGACAACGTCGCGATCGAAGGCTGGATGGGCATCGGCCCCGATCATCACGTGCGCGAATATCGGTTCCCCAATTTCTCCATCAACGTCATCACCAGCCTGCAGGCCTACGGCAAGATGCGCAGCGATGGCGTGTGGGAAATCACCGCCAAGGGCCCGCGCTACGATGGCAAGGATCTGTTTCAATCCTTCTTCGATGTGGCCTCGGTCGGCGAGCGCGATGGCAAGGTGCGGCCGGGCGTGGATCTGCGCGCCGAAATCGACACCGTGGTCGGCTACAACGATAGCGCGCTCCGCAACGTCAAGGTTTGGCTGCAGAAACGCAACAACAAGCTGACCGCGCTCGACGCGCGCGGCGTGCTCGAAGGCAATAAGGCCTTTGCCGCCGTGCTACGGCCGGAGGCCGGACAGCCACGGTTGCTGAGAGCCGAGGCCATCGATGCCGGGCAGGCCTTCAAGCTGGTCGGCTTTTACAGCAGTGCCGTCGGCGGACACATGAACCTGGAGGTCAATCTCGACGGCTCGGGCGTGGCCCAGCGCACCGGTACGCTGTGGGCCAAGAACTTCGTCTTGCTGGGCGATGCCGTCGGCGGCGATTTCCTGGTGCAGGGGCCCGACGGCGCCATGCGGCCGATGGGTTCGGCCGAGAAGCGCGGCATCGTGCGCGAGCAATTCCCGTTCGAGACCCTGCGCGTGCCCTTCTCGGTGGGGCACGGTCAGTTTCTGCTCAACGAGGCGCGGCTTGAAGGCCCGGTGCTCAGCGCCAACATGCGCGGCAAGATCGATTTCCGCTCACAAAACGTCAATGTCGGCGGCACGTTCACGCCGTTGGCGGGGCTCAATACCATGTTCCGGGGCCTGCCGCTGTTCGGCCCCCTGCTGACCGGGCCGCGCGGCGATGGCGTGTTCGCCATGACCTTTGCCATTCAGGGTTCGATGGGCGCGCCGCAGATCATCGTCAACCCGTTCTCCGTGATCACGCCCGGCGTGACGCGCGAGATCATGCAGATGGCGCCGGAGCAGCAACGCATCGTGCCGCGCGACCGGCCGGCCGCGCGCAGCGAGAGCGGCTCGCGTCCCACGACGGCGCCGGCAGCGCCCACCTCGAGCAATGGCTTCGAGGCACGCGTGCAGCCCGAGATCGGCGGCGGCTGGTCGGCCGATAGCGAACCACCCACGCCCGCCAAGAAGCGCTAGCAACCGCGACAAGGCGCGAGCTGTTGCTCCAGGGGTGCGCGTGCCATAGTTGGTGGATCAACCGCTGCCGCTGCCTGGCATCGGTATGGCTCGGCCCTTCACCGCCTCGCACGGGGAGAAGCATGGACAAGCGTAAACTTGGAAATTCGGGGCTGGCGATCGCTCCCTTGATCTTCGGCGGCAACGTGTTCGGCTGGACGGCGGACGAGGCCACCTCCTTCAAGCTGCTCGACGCCTTCCTCGCCGCGGGCTTCGATTGCATCGATACGGCCGACGTCTACTCCAAGTGGGTGCCTGGCCATCGCGGCGGCGAATCGGAAGCAATTGTCGGCAACTGGCTCAAGGCGCGCGGCAACCGAGATAAGGTGGTGATCGCCACCAAGGTCGGCATGGAAATGCCGGGTATCGGCCAAGGTCTCCGCCGCGGCTACATCATGGCGCGCGTGGAGGAATCCCTCAAACGCCTGCAAACCGACTACATCGACCTTTATCAGTCGCACTGCGACGACAAGGAGGCGCCGCTGGAGGAGACGCTGGGTGCCTACCAGCGCCTCATCGAGCAAGGCAAGGTGCGCGCCGTCGGCGCCTCGAATTACGAGGCGCCGCGCCTGGAGGCCGCGCTTAAGACGAGCGCCGAGCACAAGCTGCCGCGCTACGACACGCTGCAGCCGCTCTATAATTTATCCGATCGCGCCGGCTTCGAGAGCGCGCTGCAGGGCCTGTGCGTGAAAGCGAACGTCGGTGTGATCCCCTACTACGCGCTCGCCGCCGGTTTTCTCACGGGCAAATACCGCTCGGAGGCGGATTTCGCCAAGAGCCCGCGCGGGGGTCGCATGCCCGGCTATCTCAATCAACGCGGCCGCCGCATCCTTGCCGCGCTCGATACGGTGGCGGCACGGTACCAGGCGACGCCGGCGCAAGTGGCGCTGGCCTGGTTGCGCAACCGCCCGGCCATCGCGGCCCCGATCGCCAGCGCCACCTCGCTGAGCCAGCTCGACGAGTTGGTGCGCGGCATTCGGCTCACGCTCGATGCCGCCGCCGTGGCCGAGCTCGACACGGCGAGTGCCTGAAGGTGGTGCCGCGACCGGCGCCGCCAGTGCTGCTTGGGGGTGCTGAGCGGGGCGCCATGACCCCGCCGCTAGACCGGCTTTAACAGCACGTGGCGCTTGCGCCCGAGCGACAGCTTGATGCGGCCATCGGCGAGATCGGCGCCGCTGAGTTTGGCGTTGGCGTCGCGCACCGGCGTGTCGTTGACCCTGAGGCCGCCGCCCTCGATCTGGCGCCGCGCCTCGCCGTTGGATTTGACGAGCCCGGCCTTGACGAACGCGCTGAGCACGCCGAGGCCGGCGGCGAGCTCGGCCGTCACGATCTCGACGGTCGGCAGTCCCTGGCTGGTGGTGCCCTGCTCGAAGGTCTCCTCGGCCGTCTTCGCCGCCGCTGCGGCCGCGTCGCGGCCGTGCAGCAGCGCCGTTGCCTCGGTGGCCAACACCTTCTTGGCCTCGTTGATCTCGGCTCCCTTGAGCGCGGCCAGCTTGGCGATCTCCGGCAGGGCCAAGAACGTGAACAGCTTGAGAAAGCGCTCGACGTCACCATCCTCGGTATTGCGCCAGAATTGCCAGTAGTCGTAGACGCCTAGCATCTCCTTGTTGAGCCAGACGGCGCCGGCCGCGGTCTTGCCCATCTTGGCGCCCGCGGCCGTGGTCAGCAGCGGACAGGTCAGGGCGTAGAGCTGGTGGGTGCCCATACGCCGGCCGAGGTCAATGCCGGTGACGATGTTCCCCCACTGGTCCGAGCCGCCCATCTGCAGATTGCAGCCATAGCGTTTGGCCTGTTCGACGAAATCGTAGGCCTGCAGCAGCATGTAGTTGAACTCGATGAACGACAGCTCCTGGTCCCGCTCCAGGCGCAGTTTGGCGGAGTCCATGGTCAACATGCGATTGACGGAGAAATGTCGCCCCACGTCGCGCAGGAACTCGATATAATTGAGCGGTGCCAACCACTCGGCGTTGTCGAGCATCAAGGCGGCGGTCTCGCCCGCGCCGTCCGCGCCG
>Ga0075424_100004526_pt1 | contig 13135 bp, 12 predicted proteins | sample SoiMethybrSBSTD3_FD_75301 | JGI IMG/M metagenome (GOLD analysis project Ga0075424, IMG submission 75301) | Bulk soil microbial communities from a Populus tree surrounding site in Tennessee, USA - Soil MetaG P. TD hybrid SBSTD3 | ecosystem: Environmental > Terrestrial > Soil > Tree plantation... | reverse complement strand
CGAGCGGAGGCGGCAATCGCCGCGAAGCCCGGGGATTGAGGCTTTATTCGCTCCGGCCTGGGCGCCCGCGGCGTGGCGCTTGGCCCCGCCCGCTGCAGGCGGCGCGCCCCGGGTCCGCTTCGGCGCGCGGCCGGCCCAACCGCCCGCGGCCAGGCCGAGCCTATTTCGCTTTTCGTCGCGAGGGCGGCGCCGCTCCGGCGCCTGGCATCAATTGTCGAGGAAAGAGCGCAGCTTGCGACTGCGGCTCGGGTGCTTCAGCTTGCGCAGCGCCTTGGCTTCGATCTGGCGAATGCGCTCGCGGGTCACCGAAAACTGCTGGCCCACCTCCTCCAGCGTGTGGTCGGTGTTCATGCCGATGCCGAAGCGCATGCGCAAGACGCGCTCCTCGCGGGGCGTGAGGGAAGCCAAAACACGCGTGGTGGTCTCGCGCAAGTTCGACTGGATCGCCGCATCGATCGGCAGCAGGGCGTTCTTGTCTTCGATGAAGTCGCCAAGATGCGAATCCTCCTCGTCGCCGATCGGCGTCTCGAGCGAGATCGGCTCCTTGGCGATTTTCAGCACCTTGCGCACCTTCTCGAGCGGCATGGCGAGCTTTTCGGAAAGCTCCTCGGGCGTCGGCTCGCGACCGATCTCGTGCAACATCTGGCGCGAGGTACGCACGATCTTGTTGATGGTCTCAATCATGTGCACGGGAATGCGGATGGTGCGCGCCTGATCGGCGATCGAGCGCGTGATCGCCTGGCGGATCCACCACGTCGCGTAGGTTGAGAACTTATAGCCGCGACGATACTCGAACTTGTCCACGGCCTTCATCAGTCCGATGTTGCCTTCCTGGATCAGGTCGAGGAATTGCAGGCCCCGATTGGTGTACTTCTTGGCAATGGAGATGACGAGGCGCAGGTTGGCCTCCACCATTTCCTTTTTGGCCTGCCGCGCCTCGCGCTCGCCCTTCTGCACGGCCTTGACGATACGGCGGAACTCGGTGATCTCGAGACCCGTTTCGGAGGCCAGCGTGCGGATGTCGTCGCGGATCGTGTCGATCTGGCGCTTTTCGTGCTTGATGAACTGGCCCCACTTCTTGCTGGCGCCCGACATGCGCTCGATCCATCCCTGGTCGAGTTCATTGCCGAAATATTCATCGATGAATTGCTGGCGCGGCACCCCGTAGCTGTCCGCCAGGCGCATCAGCCGGCCCTCGAGGGCCACCAGCTTCTTGTTGATGCCGTAGAGCTGCTCGACCAGGCTCTCGATGCGGTTATTGTTCAGCGAGAGGCTCTTGACGTCCTTGATGATCTCGTCGCGGAGCTTGTCGTAGGCCTTCTGCTGTTGGCGATTGAATTGCTCGCTCGCCACCTGCATTTCGACCTTTTTGTCCTGCAGCTTCCTCAGCTTCTTGTAGGTATTGGCAACCGAGTCGAAGGTCTCGAGCACCTTGGGCTTGAGCTCGGCCTCCATCGCGGCAAGCGAGAGGGCGTTCTCATAATCGTCCTCGTCGTCGAGCTCGCCCTCCGGCGGTGCACCCTCGCCGTCGCCGTTCAGGTCCTCGCCGTTGGGATGGGTGTGTTGGGGGGGCGCGCCCGCCGGCGGCGCCACGATCGGGGGCGGTACGGCCTTGGCCTCAGGACCCTCGTAGGTCGCTTCAAGGTCGATGATGTCGCGCAGCAGGATCTTCGCGTTCATCAGCTCGTCGCGCCAGATGATGATCGCCTGGAAGGTCAGTGGGCTTTCGCACAGTCCCGCGATCATCGCCTCGCGACCCGCCTCGATCCGCTTGGCAATGGCAATCTCGCCTTCGCGCGACAACAGCTCCACGGAGCCCATGTCGCGCAGGTACATGCGCACCGGATCATCCGTGCGCTCGGACGGCTCCGCCCGGGTCTGCACCGCGGTCGGCAGGCTGGGGGCGGTAATGGCGCGCCCGGTGTCCTCCTCGTCGGGGCCGGCGTCCTCCGCCTCGGCGGGCGCAGCGGCTTCTTCCTGATCTTCGCTCTCGACCACGGTAATGCCCATGTCGGACAGCATCGACATAGTGTCCTCGATCTGCTCGGAGGAGACTTCCTCAGACGGCAGAACAGCATTGAGTTCGTCGTAGGTGACGTAGCCGCGAGCCTTGGCGGTCTTGATGAACCGCTTGACGCCGGCATCGGAGAGATCGAGGAGAGGGCTATCCTTCTCCGGCGCTTCGGATGGGTTGGGCACTTGGTCTTCGGACTTCTGCATCGCCATGTAGAGGGCTCCGGGGCCGCGCTTGCCGTGGATGCGCACGCATCGCTAATTCAACAAAACTGTGTGGTGGCTTGCGTGGGCGCGCTAGCGCGCAACGGCAAACCACCCCGATCAGGCGGGCCATCCCGCCGGGTGAGAACCTGTCGATGAAACCCACGGCGGCAGATGTGCCAGGGCCGGAGCGGTGCTCGGGTTGGCCTCAATGTGGGAATCGAAGCAGGCATACACAACTTCCGCTGCATTTCCTACCGTTTGTTTGCGTGGATGTCCTTCCTACCCTAGGGGGGTTTCCCACAGCTTATGCTCTGGCGAAAAAAGCGCTGCGATCTGGGCGAAACGCAAAAAAAGGGGAGCGGTCGCCGGTCAGGGGCGCTAAACTGCGTTCAGTCTTGCCCCTCCAGCTTTTGGTGGGCCTTGAGCAGCTGTTGCTGGATCTCCACAATTTGTCCAAAAGCCACCTCGGACGGCTCAGCGGCGTAGGCACGCTCCGAGCCCTCAAGGTGGCGCTTCAGCTCGGTTTGGGATTTGTGCATGCCGAACGCATGCAACCATCCGGCCTCGACTTCGGCGGCATCTGTTTCCGGTTCGGCAAACTTGTCGCCCTTGTGCGTAATGCCGCGCTCGGCGATGGCAACACTGCCGTTGAGCCCGATGGCGCTCAGTTGGGTGCGTAGGTGAAGCCCGTCAAGAGGGGTGCCCTGGCTGAGGAGCGCGAGCATGCCATCGCGCAGGCGGGCCAACGGCGCCGCCGTCAAGGGCAGCTGGGCCACCTCTTCGCAATACCGCTCGAGCAGCCAGGGATGGTTCAGCAAGGCCGTGACGAGGAGCGCCTCCCGCGCGGGCACCGGCAAGCTGCGCTCCGCCAACTCGTTGCTGCGCACGGGGGCCTGGCCGAGCTGAGCAGCGCGCGGCGCCGCGCCCAGGCGCGAGCGTTCCGTGGCACGGGCGGCGACCCGCCAGTCGAGCTGGGCATTGTTGCGGCGCTTGGCCGTAAAAGAGCTGGCCCGGCCGTCGCGACCGGCGATGGCACGCGTGAGCTTGGCCGTTCTGGCCCACAGGATGGCGCGCAGCTCACGCTCGTAGTGTTCGCGCACGCCGCGGTCGGCGATGCGTTGCACCAAGGCCTTGAGCCGATCGTCAAAGGCGGCGCGTTGTTCCGGCGTCGCGGTCTCCCCGCGACGTTCCTCGCGGTCGATCAAGACATCGAACAGGGGCCGGGTCTTCGTTAATACCTCCCCCATCGCTCCAGCGCCGTGCTGGCGGACGAGCTCATCGGGATCAAGGCCGTCGGGCAGGAAGGCAAATTCGACGCTATGCCCGGGTTTTAAGTGCGGCAGTACGGTTTCGACGGCACGAAAGGCGGCATTGCGACCGGCCGCGTCGCCGTCGAAGCACAGCACCGGGGAGGGGGCCAAGCGCCACAGCAACTGCAGCTGATTTTCGGTCAGCGCGGTGCCGAGGGGGGCGACGGTCTCCTGAAAGCCCGCCTCGGCGAGGGCGATCACGTCCATGTAGCCCTCGACCACAATTATGCGCGCCTTGTCGAAGGCGGCGCGGCGCGCGTTGGCGGCATTGAAGAGCACCGCGCCTTTGTGGAAGAGCGGCGTATCGGGAGAATTGAGATATTTCGCGGGGGTGTCCGGGTCCAGCGCGCGCGCGCCGAAGGCAATGATGCGGCCTTTGAGATCGCTGATCGGAAAAGTGACGCGGTGTCGGAAGCGGTCATAGGCCACGGGAATGTCCTCGCCGCTGACCTGCATGCCCGCGGCGGCCATCTCCGCGCCGCTATAGCCCGCCTTGGCCAAATGCTCCTTCAGCGCCGAGCGGCTGTTGGGGGCGTAGCCAAGCCGGAAACGGGCGCTTGCCTCGCGCCCGAGCCCGCGGCCCTCCAGATAGCGGCGCGCCTCCATGCCGGCGCCGGCTGCCAGCTGGGTCTCGAAAAAGCGGCAGGAGGCCTCCAGCACCTGATAGAGCCGAGCGCGCTCGTCTTCCGCCTCGGCCTCGGCGTGGGAGGCTTTGGGCAGCGCGATGCCGGCCTCTTCGGCCAGCCGTTCCACCGCCTCGGGGAAGCTCAAGCCCTCGGTCAGCATGATGAACTTGAAAATGTCGCCGTTCTGGCCCGACGAGAAATCAAACCACGAGCCCTTGTGGTCGTTGACAAAAAACGACGGGGTCTTCTCCTGCTTGAAGGGCGACAGCCCCTTGAGCTCGCGCCCCGCGCGCTTGAGCGCGACCTTGCGCGCCACCACCTGGCTCACCGGCAGCCGGGCACGGATCTCATCGATAAGGGAGGGCGGAAAACGCATGGCGGTCCAGGACGCTCCGAGCGAGTGCCCGCCTCACATACGTGATTCGCGCGCAAGCTCCTTAAGCATCGAGGAAAACCGCCGCGCCGTGCCCCCGCTATCCACAGCGGCCCGGGGGCTCGCGCGCACCGCCTGGCCCGGCGCGCGGCGGCCCTCACCGGGGGAACGGACGCCTTAGGGGCTTGCGGCGGCGAGGAGTTCCTTCACCAGCGCGCTCGCCTTGGCAAAGTCCATCTGCCCGGCGTAGCGCGACTTCAGCGCGGCCATCACCTTGCCCATCTCGCGCGGGCTGGTGGCGCCTACATCTTTGATCACCGCGGCGATCGCCGACCTGACGTCGCCCTGCGCCATTTGCTTGGGCAGGAACTCCTCGATCACGGTGATTTCCTTGGCTTCCTGCTCGGCCAGGTCCTGGCGGCCGGCGCCTTGGTAGATGGCAAGCGAGTCGCGGCGCTGTTTCAGCATCTTCTGCAACACGGCGAGCGTGTCGGCCTCGGAGAGCGCGTCCGTGCGTTGGGCGATCTCGCGCTCCTGCAGCGCGGCGCTGATCAGGCGCAGCGCCGAGAGCCGCGCTCGGTCCTGTGACTTGAGTGCTGCCTTGGTGGCCTGGGCGAGACGATCGCGCATGGGGGAGCTCCGCCGCTACGGTAACAGCCCATGTATGGTAGCGCCGCTGGGCGCGCAAGGCAGGCGCCGCCGGCTCAGGCCTTGCCGGCAAGCCGGCCGAGCCGGTCCGCGGTCGCGGGGTCGGCGGGAAAAAAGGCTTCCAGCGCCAGCTCCGACAGCGTGATGTCGAGGGGTGTGCCGAATACCGTCGTGGTGCTGAAAAACGACAGGAGGCCGGCCTCGCTCAGCAGCCGGAACGGCACCACGACGCCGCCGAGGTCCCCATTCCAGCCGCCCTGCGGGCGTGCCGGCCGCGCCGGGCAGGGATAGCCGCGCAGCTCCTCGAGCAGCTCGGCAAGAACGGGGTCGGCGCTGATATCGACCTGGCGTCTGAGGCGCTCGAGCAGGTGCTGGCGCCATTCGGCAAGGTTGGCGATGCGCGGCGCGAGCCCATCGGGGTGCAGGCTGAGGCGCAGCACATTGATGGGGGCCTGGAGCAAGCTCGGCGCCGCGCCGGCCAACAGACGTTCGACCGCAGCGTTGGCGGCGATCAGTTGCCAGTGGCGGTCGACGGCGAGCGCGGGATAGGGCTCGTGGCCCTTGAGGACGAGTTCGACGGCGCGCCGGGCCGCCTCAAGCTGCGGATCCTTCAGCCCGCGCTCCGGGAATTGGGGCGCGAAGCCCGCCGAGACCAGCAGCACGTTGCGATCCCGCAAGGGAACCTCGAGGCGCTCGGCGAGGTGCAGAACCATATCGCGGCTCGGCTGTGAGCGACCCGATTCCACAAAGCTGAGGTGCCGGGTCGAAATCGATGCCTCGCTGGCGAGGTCGAGCTGGCTCATACGGCGGCGCTGCCGCCAGCTGCGCAGGTGATCGCCGATCGATCGCGTCGTGTGCATGCCGTGACGATAGCAGCCCGGGCTCTTGGCCTCCATTACCTCGGGCGTAATCGACGGGAGCCCTTGGGGTGGGCAAGACAGGGTCCGATCTCGAGCAACACGGAGGCGATAATGACCGAGCTCACGGGGTGTTCCCCCAAGGCTTACATCTATGTGGAAATGACGATCCATGACCCGGAGCGGTTCAAGGCCTATACCGCGCTCTCCGCCCCGGCGGTGCATGCGGCCGGCGGCTCCTACCCCGTGGCCGGGGTCAAGCCCGAGGTGCTCGAAGGCTCCTTTGCGGCGGACCGCGTCGTGCTGGTGGCATTTCCCAGCCTCGAGCGCGCGCGTGCCTTTTATCACTCCGCCGCCTATCAGGCGGCCAAAATTGAGCGGCTGGGCGCCGCCGATTTCAAGATGCTGCTGCTGGAGGGCGCGCCAGCACGTCAGCGTTGAGGTTGCCGCAGTCGAGGCTAGGATGCCGCCGGCAGGAAACCGGAGAGGATGGCGCCATGGGCATGGTCGAGGGTAAAATTGCAATCATAACGGGTGCCACCAGCGGGATCGGCGCCCGCACGGCCGAGCTGTTCGTGGCGGAGGGCGCCAAGGTCGTCTTCACGGGGCGCCGCACGGCCGAGGGGGCGGCCGTCGCCGCCCGCATCGGCAGCGGCGCCGAATTCGTCGCCGCCGATGCAACCTCCGAAGACGATTGGCGGCGGGTGATCGACCATACGCTGAAGGCGTTCGGCCGCATCGATTGCCTGTTTAACAATGCGGGCGGCCCGGCGCCGACCGGAAGCATCGCCAGCGTGCCCGTTGCCGGCTTCGATGCCGCCATGGCGCTGCTGGTGCGCTCGGTGATGTTGGGCATGAAGCACGTGGCGCCGATCATGCTGCGGCAGCGCGCCGGCAGCATCATTAACAATGGCTCGATCGCGGGGCACCAGACGGGACGATCCACGTCCATGATCTATGGCGCGGCGAAAGCGGCCGTGAACCATCTGAGCAAGTGCGTGGCCATGGAATTGGGCGAACACAACGTGCGCGTCAACTCGGTGTCGCCGGGGGCCATCGCCACGGGCATCTTGCCCAAGGCGCTGGGCTTGGCGGCGAGCAAGGCCGACGCGCTCGCCGACGGGCTGAAGGAGGTCTTTGCCAAGGCGCAGCCCATTCCGCGCGCCGGCGTGCCGGACGACATCGCCCAGTGCGTGCTGTGGCTGGCTTCGGATCGGTCGAGCTTCGTCAACGCCATCGACATCGTGGTCGATGGCGGCTTGATCGGCGGGGCCATGTTCACCCCACACCACGAGGGTCTGAAGCAATTAAAGGCCAGGTTCGGCATCTAGCCTTGCTGGAAGGCGTGAGGCGTCCCCATGCCATTGCCGCGTACACCGTTGCTCAGCGTTGATTGTGTTGTCATCGATGCGAGGGGCTGGGTGCTGCTGGTGCGCCGGGGGCATCCCCCCTTCAAGGGTCGGCACGCCTTGCCCGGCGGATTTGTTGAGCTTGGCGAAACCGTCGAGGCGGCTTGCCGGCGCGAGCTCGCCGAAGAGACCGGCGTCCGTGCCGGACGCTTGCGCCTGATCGGCGTCTACTCCGATCCGGGTCGCGACCCGCGCGGGCATACCTGCTCGGTCGCTTTCCTGGCGCGCGTCGGCCGCGCCAAGGCAAGGGCCGGCGACGATGCGGCGACGGCCGAGTGGATCGACGACTGGTCGCGATTGCCGCTCGCCTTCGATCACGCCAAGATATTGGCCGATGCCCGGCGCCTGCTCGCCAAGGCCGGGCGAAGTGCAAATGCGCCCGGCCGCGGTTAGGCTAGGCCGCGGCTAGGAGAGAAAGAGGCTTCTGATGGCAGATTTCGACGGCAAGGTGATCCTGATCACGGGCTCGGCCACGGGGCTGGGCGCGGCGCTGGCGATCGGCGTGGCTGAGCGCGGTGCGGCGGCGGTGATCCTTAACTGCACGAAGAGCCTGAAGGAAGCGGAAGCGACCGCTGCCGCCGTGGCCGCGGCCGGTGCCGTCGCCGTGCTGGCGCAGGGGGATGTCGCCGAGGATAGCGACTGTCGCAGAATTGCCGAGGCGGCCGCCCGTTTCGGCAGGCTCGATGCGCTCGTCAACAATGCCGGCACCAGCAAGCACGTGCCCAACCATGCCGATCTGGATGGTCTCTCCAAGGAGGACTTCTTGCGCATTTTTGCGGTCAACACGGTCGGACCCTTCCAGATGGTTCGCGCCTGTCGCAGCCTGCTCGAAGCTTCACCCAGTGCCAATGTGCTGATGACCTCGTCGATCGCGGGGGTCGCCGGCGGCGGCTCCTCGGTGGCCTACGCGGCCTCCAAGGGCGCGCTGAACACCATGACGCTATCGCTCGCCCGGGCGCTCGCGCCCAAGATCCGGGTCAACGCCATCTGCCCCGGTTTCATCGACACGCGCTGGTTCCGGCAAGGCATTGGCGAGGAGAAAGCCACCGAGCTGCGCGACCGGGTCGCCAGGAATTCGCCGCTGCAGCGTGCCGGCGCACCCGAGGACATCATCGGCCCGGCGATGTTCTTGCTCTCGGATGCCGCCCATCACATCACCGGCGAGACGCTGATGGTCGATGCCGGCGTGCACTTGAACTTTGCGCCGCTGCGCGCGCGCTAACGCCCCCGCCGACTTTAAAGCGCGCCAGCGAGCGCCGCGGCGGTCGCGCTGCCCGCCAGTGGCACGATCTCGAAGTGCGCGAAGGTCCGACCATTCCGCGAGCCAGCGCCGCACGGCCGTAACCTCGCCAGCTTGCATCAGCTGGAAGCAGCGGCCGCGGTCGGCACTCCCATCGCTGCTGCTAAAACCGGCGCCCTCGGGCAGCGCCCGACCCTTGTCGCGCAAGCGCCGATAGACGGCCTTGGCCTCCTGCTGTCGGAACGTCTCGAGCAGCGTGAACGCAATTGCGACCCCGCAAAAAAAAGCAACATCGCTTACCCCTGACGTAATCGACTTCGCCTCCTGTGCGCTCGATCATGGCCGCACAAACCTCAAGGAAAGGAGATTGCCATGTCAGTCCATTCGTCGCTCTTTCTGCGCCGCGCCCTCATGCTCGACGCGCTCGCCAGCGGCGCAACCGCGCTTTTGCTCATTGCCGCCGCCGGGTTCCTCGAGGCGCTCTTGGGCCTGCCCGTCGCCCTTCTGCGCGGGGCGGGTCTCCTGCTCGTGCCTTATGTGGCCTTCGTTGCCTTTGTGGCGACGCGGCCGCGCATCGAGCCGGCCGCGGTCTGGGTCATCGTCGCCTGCAACGTCTTGTGGGTGCTCGCCAGCTTCCTGGTGCTGTTGAGCGGCAAGCTCGCGCCGACGGGGCTCGGCATCGCCTTTGTGGTGGCGCAGGCCATCGTGGTGGCGCTGCTGGGCGAGCTGCAAGTGATGGGCCTGCGGCGGCCCGCCGCCGCGGCCACCTAAGGTGGCAGGTTGTGAGCGCGCGCTGCCTGTCGCGGGGCAGGCGCGCTCGCCCTTTTTGCGGCCGCGCGTGGCCGGCGCGCCAAGAGCCGGAAGGCGAGCAGGCTCGCGATCAGGACGGCATAGAGGATGAGCTCGGGGGACCAGGATTTCACGAGCATTATGAAATGCAGGACCGCGGCGGCCGCGGCCAGGTAAATGAGCCGATGCAGTCGCTGCCAAGCGGCACCGCCGAGCCGGCGGATCATGGCCGAATTAGACGTGACCGCCAACGGCAGCAGGATGCTGAAGGCCAACATGCCGACCGTGATATAGGGGCGCTTGACGATGTCGGCCCAGATGGCGGTCAGATCGAGGCCCTGGTCGAGCAGGGTGTAGACCGTCACGTGCAACGCCGCATAGTAGAAGGCAAGCAGGCCGATAGCACGCCGGTAGCGCACCAGATTGGCGAGACCGAGCCGACGCAGCGGGGTGATGGCAAGCGTGAGGATCAAGAAGCGGAGCGCCCACAGCCCGAGCGTCCGCTCCAGGGTTTTCTGCGGATCGGCGCCGAGCTGATCGACGAGCCCCAAGTAGAAGGTGAACACGGCGGGCAGCATGCCGAGGAGATAGATGCTGCGCCGGATCGGGTCGCGCCCGACGAGGAGGGAGGCCAGCGTCGAGCGCGTCAGCGTCGGCGCCGGCATCCTAGTAGTTCGCCTTGAGGTCGAGCCCTGTGTAGAGGCTCGCCACCTCATCGGCGTATCCATTGAACATCAGCGTCGGCCGCCGCTTCACGAACAAGCCACCCTCGCCGATGCGGCGCTCCGTGGCTTGGCTCCAGCGCGGGTGGTCGACGGTGGGATTGACGTTGGAATAAAAGCCGTACTCGCGCGCGTTCTGCACGTTCCAGGTGCACGGCGGCTGTTTTTCGGTAAGGCTGATTTTGACGATCGACTTCACGCCCTTGAAGCCGTACTTCCAGGGCACGACCAGCCGGATCGGCGCGCCGTTCTGGTTGGCGAGCGTTTCACCGTAGAGGCCAACGGCGAGAATAGTCAGCGGGTGCATGGCTTCGTCGAGGCGAAGCCCATCGACGTAGGGCCATGGCAGCGGCTGGAACACGCCCCGCTGTGCCGGCATCTCGGCGGGACGTACCAAGGTCTCGAAGGCCACGTACTTGGCGCTGCCTTGCGGTTCGAGCCGTTTGAGCAGACTTGCCAGCGGCACCCCGACCCAGGGGATCACCATCGACCAGCCTTCCACGCAGCGCATGCGGTAAATGCGCTCCTCCAGGGCGATATCCTTGATGAGGTCGTCGAGGTCGTAGTCGGCGGGCTTGCCGACCAGGCCATCGACTTTGACCTTCCAGGGCTTGGTCTTGAGCGTGTGGGCGTGCTTGACCGGATCGTCCTTGTCGACGCCAAACTCATAAAAGTTGTTGTAGCTGATGATGTCTTTCAGCGCGGTCTGCGGCTCCGCCGTCGTCGACAGCGGGCTTTTGCTCGCCGCCAGGGGAGCCGCCCGGCCCGGTTCGGGCAGCAGCGCCCCCAGCCCGAGCGCCGCCGTGCCGGCGAGAAACTCGCGGCGCCGCAAATAGGCTGCCTGCGGCGTGATTTCGGAAGGGGCGATGTCGGCAGCGCGTTTGATCAGCATGAAGAGGTCCAATTGGCCATGTGCGCCTCAGATAAAGGCCCGCTGCCTCCAGCGGAAGGGGAAATGCGGGCGCCTGACGGGCTTGTGACAGAGTGTGAAAGAGGACGGCAATGACAGCAGCAAAGGCGCGCCACCGCAAGAGGTGGCGTGCGGCTGGCGCCGGCGGCGCGCACCGCGCTGGCCCGGCGGCGAACGACCGCCCCCCCGCGTGAGAGGCTAAGCCGGGGCGCGGCCCCCGCCTGAGGCAGCGCGCAAGGGCGCGCAAACATGCGGCGCGGGCGCGCCAGGCTTGGCCCCCACAGGAGGCCCGACGACGGCCTGGGCGCGCCGGCGCTTGACGTGATCTTGCCGAGGCGTCCATCAAAGCCCAAGGGGATGCCGGGGTTTGCCGGCAGCCGGCGGGCGGGGGATCTTGCGGCCCGGCGGCGCGCGCGAGGCCGAGCGAGGGGAGGGCGGGCCGCTCCATGAGGCCGGCGGAGAGGCAGACGGATCGCTCGGGCAAGCTCAATGTGCGTGCCCTCCTGCTGCTCATGGTCGTCGTCCTGGCTTGGGGCAGCATGTGGCCCGTCAACAAGGCTTTGCTGGCCTACATGAGCCCGATCTGGTCGGTGGCGCTGCGCACCTACATTTCCATGCTGACGCTGTTTGCCATCTCGCTTTGCCTGACCGGCCTGGTTTTGCCCGCGCGCCAGGATCTGCCGGTTCTCATCAGTATGGTGGTGCTGCACATGGTGGCCTTCACCATTCTCTCGCAACTGGCCCTGCAATGGGTGCCGGCCGGGCGTTCCGCCGTCTTGGCCTATACCAGCGTGTTGTGGGCCCCGATCGGCGCCGGGGTGTTTCTGGGCGAGACGCTGTCGCGGCGCCGCATCCTGGGCCTGGGGCTCGGCATTCTGGGTCTGATGGCGATCTTCAATCCCTTCACCTTTCAGTGGGGCGATCCGAACGCGGTCCTCGGCAATGCCTTGCTGCTGCTGGCGGCGATGCTGTGGGCGGCGAGCATTGTGCACAACCGTGGCCATCTCTGGCGTTCGACGCCGTTTCAGCTGGCGCCTTGGCAAGCGCTACTGGCCGCGCTGCTGTTGACCCTGGCGGCCTGGAGCATCGAGGGCCCGCCGCAGGTGACCTGGACGTGGCACGCGCTGCTTTTGCTGTTGTTTGCCGGCATTCCCGGTACGGCGATCGCCTACTGGGCGGCGGCGGTGAGCTCCTCGGAGTTGCCGGCGGCGACGACCTCGCTGGGTCTACTCGCGACACCGGCCGTCAGCGTCGCCGTCGCCCTGGTATTGCTCGGGGAGGCGCCGAGCCTATCCCTGTTGCTGGCGCTCGCCCTGTTGATCGGCGGTATTGCCGTTGGCGCGACAGGCCCGGGCCGCCCCGGCAGCTAGCGCCGGGGCTCGGGTGCCTCCGCGCTCAGGAGGGCGCGCCCAGGGGGAAGGACGTTCCCGTTTTTTTTCAATGCAGGCGCCGGGCAGGGATCGACCAGGCCAGCACCGCCCCGGCCGCGGCGAAGGCGGCGATGGTGAGGAAGGCGGCACGAAAGGCGCGGGCGAGCTCCGCGTAGAGGTTGGCTTGGCCGGCGAGGGCGGCGTGCGCGCCTGGCCGGTCCTCCACCAGCGCCGCGAACAGGCGGCTGGCCTCGGGATCGGCCAGCGAAATGGTGGCAAACAACACGGTGCCGACCAGCGCGGTGCCGGCGCTGGCGCCCACCGAGCGCGAGAGCTGCACGGAGGCCACGGCCGCGCCGAGCGAGGTGGCGGCGGCGGCGTTCTGCACGGTAACCTGCACGACGCCCATCACCGTACCCATGAACAGACCGCAGACAAACAGGGGCCAGGGCAGCGCGCCCAGGCTCAGGCTGTCGGCCTTGATGGCGAACAGCGCCAGCGTCGAGCAGGCCAGCACGAGGCCGACGGTGGGAAAAATAGTGGTGAGCCCGGTGCGGCTGACGATACGGCCCGTCAGCATCGAGCCCGCGCCGATGCCAAACACCAAGGGCAGCAGCATCAGGCCCATGGCGGCCGGGGTCGCCCCGCGCAGAACACGGAA
>Ga0075424_100004525_pt1 | contig 13137 bp, 6 predicted proteins | sample SoiMethybrSBSTD3_FD_75301 | JGI IMG/M metagenome (GOLD analysis project Ga0075424, IMG submission 75301) | Bulk soil microbial communities from a Populus tree surrounding site in Tennessee, USA - Soil MetaG P. TD hybrid SBSTD3 | ecosystem: Environmental > Terrestrial > Soil > Tree plantation... | reverse complement strand
GCCACGAAATACACCCCGTTGCCGATGCCGCCGTCGGCGGCCGGCACGGGGGCGGTTGCGAGCAAGGTGACCAGGTAGGCCCAGATGGCGAAGAAGTACCCCACCTCCGCCGCCTGCCAGAGGAGATAGGACCACAGCCGCGGCCGGGCCAGCACGACCAATGGCACCAGCCAGATGACGTATTGCGGCGACCACACCTTGTTGGTGAGCAGGAACGCGGCGAGCGTGAGGAAGAAAACCTGGGGCAGCCGGGGCCGCCGGGGAGCCGTCAGGATGATCAGCGCGATAACCAGGCACGCGGCGACAAAGACGGCCAGGGCGAGGACGTTGAGCGTGCCGATCCTGAGCGTGCCGAGGAAGGGCCAGTGCTCGGTCTCGAAGTAGTACCAGATGGATCCCCAGTCGGCGGTCCTGGTCTCGCTCAGCTGGTAGAACCGTTCCCAGCCGGTGGGCGCGATGATGGCCACCGGCAGGTTCACGGCGAGCCACGCCACGGCGGCGGAGACCGCGGTCACGGTAAACGCCCGCAGCCTGCCCGCCCGCAGGCACAGCAGCAGCAGCGGGCCGAAGAAGACCAGTGGGTAGAACTTGGTCGCCACCGCCAGGCCGAGCAGCACCCCGGCCAGGACCTGGCGGCGCGCGGCCCAGGCCGCCATGCCCACGGCGACGAGCCCCATCGCGATGAGATCCCAGTTGATGAAGGACGCCAGGATCAGGCCCGGCGCCAGCGCGACCAGCAGCGCGGTCCATCGCCGGGAGGGCCCGGCCAGGTAGGCGGTGGCCAGCGTGCCGGCTACGGCGAAGAGCGCCAGCAGGACGACGGTGACGTCGAAGAACTCCTGGCCGCGGAGGCCAGCGTCAGTGATGGGCTTGACCACCCAGGCGGCCGCCTGCATCGCGGCGCCGATGAGCACCGGGTACTCGACCGGGTGCCCGGCGTAGGGCACCCGGCCCGCGGACAGGCCCTCGTTGTAGTAGAGCGGATAGATGTCGGTGTAGCAGTGGGCCTGGAACTGCTTGAGGTAGATGTTCCAGTCACCGCCGCGGCAGGCGGCCTTGTTGAGGAGGCCGAGCGCGCTGCCCAGCAGGCTGGCCGCGACCAGCGTGGTGGTGGAGCCGGCGATCAGGGCCAGCCGGCCGCGCCAGGGTGCCGTGCCCGCCGGCCGCGGCTGCGGCCCCGGGCCCGGCGGCCGGGTCTCCGCCCCCGTGGTCTCACGCTCCGTCATCTGCTGCCCTTGCGGTCCGTCCCACAACGATCCTGCCACTGCCACCGGGCCGGCACAGCAAGGGAGCCGCCGTCTGGCCGGCCGACGGCGTCGCGACCCGCTGGTTGTGGGGCGTTCCCCGGCCGGCGCCGCCTGGCTTGCACGGCACCGCCCTGCGCGGCCTTGCTGCCGCCGCCCGGCCCGCCCCGGCGTCATTCAGGGCTCGACGCAACCCCGGCCCAGCGGGGCGGCATCCTCAGGTCTTACGCTTTCCGGCTCCCGGGCCACGCTGGCGCCTGCGGGCCCGCCAGCGGCGGGCCCCCGCGGGCAGCATCGTCACCGTCAGCCCGGTCGTCACGATGCCACCGGCCGCCGCGCCGCCGACGGTTCCAGCGCCACCCGCGCCGCCCCCGCCCGCGCCGCCCCCGCCGCCACCGCCGCCGACGGGACATGGGATCGGGCTGCCCGGCAGGCAGATCACGGGCGGCTGGTTCCCGTTCCGGCACCGGAAGGGGTTGCCGTTGCCGTTGTCGCACTGCTGGGGCTTGGGCTTGGGCTTGGGCAGCGGCGGGACCAGGTTCCACGTGCTGCCGAAGTTGGCCGGGAGGGCGGGCCACGACTGGACCGGCTGGCTGTTGAACTCCTTCATGAAGTAGTCGTGCCAGATGATGGCCGGCCATTGGCCACCGTAACCGGCGAGCCCGCCGACGCCGAACAGGGTCTGCACGCCGGCCGGCGGCGCGAAGGCGAGGGCCTGGGTGGAGGTGCAGAGGCTCTGTAGCGACGCCGGGCAGTGGGGCTTGCTGACGAACATGCCCACCGCCATCGCGTACCTGGGGGTCGCGCCGAGGAAGAACGCCGACTGCGACAAGTTGGTGGTTCCGGTCTTCGCGATGACCGTCTGGCCGTTGGTCAGGCCGAGGCCGTTGGCGGTGCCCAGCGACCCCATGTCGAAGGACATGGCGTAGTCCACCTCGGCCGCCTCATCCGGCGTGAGCACCTCGGTCGTATTGACCTTGGCCTGGGTGGTGGCGTTGCCGATGATGATGTCCTTGATGACGTGCGGGGTGTGGTACACGCCGCCGTTGGCCAGCGTGGCGAGCATGTTCGCCTGCTCTTCCACGGTGAGCGAGGCCTGGCCGAGCGCGGTGCCCGCCTCGTCGCGCATCGTCTGCAGGCCGCTCGCCTGGGTGTCCACCCCGAACGCCTTGGCCATCTGGACGACGCTGTGCTGGCCGTTGGTCAGGGCCACCCGGTGCCAGAGGTCGGCGTAGGCGGTGTTGAGCGACATCGCCGTCGCCTCCACCACGCTGACTGCCCGGTTGGGGTTGCTCACCTCGTCGTTCTGCACCTCGTAGTCGCTGACGATGCCCGGGTCCTTGAGGCTGGCGAAGGTCATCGGCAGGGAGTCCGGCGGGACCCACAGCGGCGAGAACCCGTTGAGGTGGGTCGTCTGGACGTTCATGCCCTGCTTCACCGCGGTCGCCAGCACGTACGGCTTGAACGAGGAGCCGACCTGGTTGCGGGACTGGAGCGCGTTGTCGTACTGGGTCTTCTTGTAGTTCTGCCCGCCGTACATGGCGAGGATCGCGCCGTTCGCCGGGTTCTCGAGCACCGCGCCGATGTGGACGTAACTCGGCAGGCAGCCCTTGGGCCCGCAGCCCACGTGCGCGCCGAACGGCGGCGAGGGCGGGGTACCGGCCTTCATCAGGGCCCGGTTCTGGCTGACCGTGGCGTAGAGCGAATCCATCAGCGGCTTGCTGATCGTCGTGACGATGTGCAGGCCCTTGGTGTTGAGCTGCTCCTGTGTGTAGTTGTAAGGGGGCTGCTCCAGCTCGTTCTCCACCGCCTGCATGATGTAGCCGCGGTAACCGCCCCAGCTGTTGTTGAAGGGCTTGACGACCGCGGGGAACTTCGCCTTGGCCGCCTCCTGCGGCGACAGCGTGCCCATGCCGACCATGGCGTTGATCACGTAGTGCCAGCGGGAGACCAGGGCCTGATAGGGAACGCCGTCCTTCGGGTTCGGGCTGTAGTAGCTGGGGCTCTGGATCATCGCGGCGATCATCGCGGCCTGCTCGGGCGTGATCTGGTTGATCTGCGAGGGGGACAGGCCAAAGTAATACTGAGCCGCCGCACCGACCCCGTACGCGCCGCCGCCGAAGTAAACGGTGTTCAGGTACTCCTTGAGGATCTGCTCCTTGGACGTGTTCTGGGCCAGCTTCTGGGCGACGAAGATCTCTTTGACCTTGCGGCTCATGGTCTGCGCCGTGCCGATGTTGGCGTAGTAGTTCCTGACCAGCTGCTGGGTGATCGTCGACCCGCCCTGCAGGTTCCCGCCGGAGTTGGTCAGGTCGTAGTAGGCAGCGCGCAGGATGCCGGTCGGGGAGATGCCGCCCTCATGCCAGAAGTTCTTGTCCTCGGCGGCGACCACCGCGTTGCGGAGAGCGGGGGGGATCTGGCTGTAGAGCAGCACCTGGCGGTCGACGGTGCCGAACTGCCCGACCCTCGTCTTGTTGTTGCTGAAGTAGACGGTGGACGCGGACTGGATCGCGGACAGCTGGGGATCGGTGGGGACCGGGGTCTTCGAGTAGGCGATCCCCACGCCCGCAGCGCCGAGTATCACCATGACCCCGGCCGCGATGGCGGCGACGCTGACCGCCTTCTTCAGGGTCCAGTGCCGCCACCAGTCGCCCTTGCGGTGCTCTCGGCCGCCGCCACCGAAGCCGCCGTCATCACCGCCGTGCCGCCCCGGGCGGCGGCGGACATCGGGCTCTTTCAGCGCGGTGGAACCACCCGGCCGCCGGCCGCCGTGGCGCGGGTAGCCCGAGCCGTCACGCCCGTTGCCGGGGTAGCCGTTCCCGTTGCCGCCGGCGCCGCCGTACGTGGGGCCCGCGTCCTGACCCACGCCGCCAGCGCCTCCCGTTCGGCCCGCGCCCGCCGCGCCGACCCGGGCGGCGTAACGCTCACGGGCGGCGGCGTAACGCTCACGGGAGGCGGAGGTCCCGCGCGTGCCGACGGTGCCCTGCCCCGGCTGCCGCCCGCGCGGCCGTGATGTGCCCTGGCGTCCCCGGGGGCTGGCCTCCTCGCGCGCGCCACGCCCGCGCGGCTCCTGGCCCTGGTCGGCGCGGCTCCATGGGCCCGCGGACCGGCTGCCGCCGTCATTGGTGGTGGTGCGGCCACTGGTGCCCGGCCGGCCCCAGCCGCTGTCGGCGGCGGCGTCATATCCCCCGGACCCGTTCTGTCCCCGCGCGGTCCGGCCGCGCCCGGGCGAGCCGCGGCCGCCGGACCGGTCACGCCGGCCCTCCGGTGCGTCTGCGAACCCGCCGGCCTGGCGGGGATCCGGCCGGTATGAGCCGGGGAACTCTGGGTTACTCACGCGTCCTCGCTGTTGGGTGAGGCAGTCGCGGGCGGCGTGCGGGCTGCCCGGGGGGATCACCGTACCCAGTGGCGGGCACCACGGCGGTACGTCGTTCTCCGTGCACCCCGCACCGCTTAGCCCTGCCGTTTCACCGGCCGGGTTGCATGCGCGCGGTTTACCAGCCCGCTTTCATTCGCTGGCCTGGGCCTGCCGGCCACGCCGGCTGCGTGACTCACCCGTGCCACGCCCACGGCGTGGCTGGCCCGTGCCGAGTACATACGACGAAGCGAGGTGGTTCCACCCACAACTCTGACAGACCTCAACCACGTAGACCCGGAACTCGCCATATTCGGTGGCCATCTCAGCGAGTTCTGGTGATTGCTTTACCCGGCCTTCATAACGCCCGAGTTCATCACCATAGACGTAGGTGACGTGGGTGAGCTTGCTCTTCCGGCAGATGGGGCAGCCGGTCTGGGTGGCCTCGCCGTGGAACTTCGCCGCGCGCAGCAGGTACGGGTGCGCGTCGCAGACGTCGGCGACGGTGGTGTGGCCGGCGAACACCGACGCGAGCGTTGCCCGGCGGGCAAGCGCGTAGTCGACCACTGACCGTCTCGGCCCCATGCCCGACAGCGTACGACGGGATCGCCGTGCCGCCGAGGCCCTAAGCCGGCCCAGCCCGCCCCCGCCCCGCAGCTGGCCCGCGCTGGGCAGGAGAACGGCAGGTAAACACGGGTTTGCGCGATGGCCGGTGCACACATATCTTTGTGATGTATCGGTTCGATACATCGGTTTGGCACACAAGGCATGTATGCCTGGTGAATCATAGTGAGCCGTGACGGGCAGGCAGGAGGCGACAGCAGCCATGAGCGCTAGCCGATCGGGCACGCTCGAGCTTGCTGTGCTCGGCCTGCTGCACGAGACCCCGCTGCACGGCTACGAACTGCGCAAGCGGCTCAACTCCCTGCTCGGAACGTTCCGTGCCTGGGGATACGGCTCGCTGTACCCGTGCCTGAAGGACCTGCTCGCGCAGGGCCTGATCGCCGAGGAGTCCCCGGCCGACGCCGACGACGGCCAGGCCCGGCACGCCGCCCAGCCCCGGCCCCGCCCGGGGCAGGCCAGGCAGCGCCCCGGGCAGGCCCGGCCGCGTTCCGGCCGCCGGTCGAAGATCGTCTACCGGCTGACCGCGGACGGCAAGGAACGGCTGCAGGACCTGCTGGCCGAGGCGGGGCCGCCGGCCTGGGAGGACGACGGGTTCGGCGTTCACTTCGCATTCTTCGGGCAGACCCGGGCCGACATCCGGCTGCGGATCCTGGAAGGCCGCCGGACCCGGCTGGAGGAGCGGCTCGACAACTTCCGGGCGGCCATGTCCCGGACCAGGGAGCGGCTCGACAGCTACACGCTCGAGCTTCACCGGCATGGTCTCGAATCGGTCGAGCGGGAGGTCCGCTGGCTCAACGAGCTCATCGCCTCGGAGCGGGAGTCAGGCGCGGCACCACCACCGCGCTCCGCGCGGAACGCGGAGAACGGCACGTCAGAGGGTCCCCTGCCCGGCTGACGGCGGAACGCCACCAGCATGGCGGCGAGAGAATAGGAGCAAATCCTCATGGGTTCGGTTCGGGTAGCGATCGTGGGTGTGGGCAACTGCGCAAGTTCCCTCGTCCAGGGCGTGGAGTACTACAAGGACGCCGACCCGGCGATCCGGGTGCCGGGCCTCATGCACGTGACGTTCGGCCCCTACCACGTGCGCGACCTGGAGTTCGTGGCCGCGTTCGACGTGGACGCCAAGAAGGTCGGGCGCGACCTCGCCGAGGCGATCGGGGCGAGCGAGAACAACACCATCAAGATCTGCGACGTGCCGCCGACCGGTGTCATCGTCCAGCGCGGGCCGACCATGGACGGCCTGGGCGAGTACTACCGGGAGCTGATCACCGAGTCGGACGACGCGCCGGTGGACGTGGTGGCGGCCCTGCGCGAGGCGCGGGCCGACGTGCTGGTCTCCTACCTGCCGGTCGGCTCGGAGCAGGCGGACCGGTTCTACGCGCAGTGCGCGCTGGACGCCGGGGTGGCTTTTGTCAACGCGCTGCCGGTCTTCATCGCCTCCGACCCGGAGTGGGCCGCCAAGTTCACCGAGGCGGGCGTGCCGATCATCGGCGACGACATCAAGTCCCAGGTGGGCGCCACGATCACCCACCGCGTGCTGGCCAGGCTGTTCGAGGACCGGGGCGTGGAGCTGCTGCGCACCTACCAGCTCAACGTCGGCGGCAACATGGACTTCATGAACATGCTGGAGCGCAGCAGGCTCCAGTCGAAGAAGATCTCCAAGACCCGGTCGGTCACCTCGCAGATCCCGCACGAGATGGAGAAGGCCGCGGTGCACATCGGTCCCTCCGACCACGTGCCGTGGCTGGACGACCGCAAGCTGGCCTTTGTGCGGCTGGAGGGGCGCGCGTTCGGCGACGTGCCGCTCAACCTCGAATACAAGCTCGAGGTCTGGGACTCGCCGAACTCGGCGGGCGTGATCATCGACGCCATCCGCGCGGCCAAGATCGCCCGCGACCGCGGCATCGGCGGCCCGCTGCTGTCCGCCGCGTCCTACTTCATGAAGTCCCCGCCCGAGCAGTACGGCGACGACGTGGCGCGGGACGCGGTCGAGAAGTTCATTCGCGGCGAAACGGATCGCTGAGAAGACCGCCGTCATGCAGGTGCTGAGCGGTGCCGGGCTGTTCACCGCGCCCGGTGCCGGGGACGGCGTGCACTGGGTGGAGCACCTCCGGGCCAGCGACCTGTCGGCGGGCACCTATTCGGTCCCGGCCGGCGCGGACGACGGCCAGGAGCCGCACACCGAGGATGAGATCTACGTGGTGACGGCGGGGCAGGCGACGCTGGAGGCCGGCGGGCAGGCGGCGGCCGTCGGCCCCGGGTCCGTCATCTACGTGCCGGCCGGTGAGCCGCACCACTTCACCGGCGTCACCAGCGACCTCGCGGTCCTGGTCCTGTTCGCCCCGGCCGAGTACTCACGCGCCGATCACTGACCGGCTTACCGGCCGCGGGCCTGCCCGGCGTCCGGGGCGGGCTGGGACTGACGGCCGCTGGGCGTTCCCGGGGGCGGATAGTCTGGCCGCGTGCCTTCCCTGTGCCCGCGAGCGCCCCGCGCCGACGGCCACCCATGACCGCCGGGCGCCTCCCCTGGCGGCGGTCGGGGGCGCAGCACTCCTTCGTTGGTGACCTGCGCGCCGTCCTGGCCGAGCGGAACTTCCGCCGCCTGTTCGCGACCAGGCTGATCTCGCAGGCCGGGGACGGCATGTTCACCGCGGGGCTTGGCGCGTACGTGTTCTTCAACGCGACCAGCTTCCCCAACCCGGGTGCCGCCGCGGCCGCCTTCACCGTCTTGTACCTGCCGTACTCGCTCATCGGGCCGTTCGCCGGCGTGTTCATCGACCGCTGGTCACGGCGGCAGATCCTGGTCTGGTCGGCCCTGCTCCGGGCCATCTTCGTGGCCCTGACCGCCTCGCTGGTGGCCTCGGGCCAGCTCGGCCCGCCGCTTTATATAGGCGTGCTCGCGGTGCTCGGCGTCAACCGGTTCTTCCTGTCCTCGCTGTCCGCCGCGCTCCCGCACGTGGTGTCGGAGGACACGCTGGTGATGGCCAACTCGGTCGCGCCGACCGTCGGCACCGTCGTCTCGTTCGCCGGCGGCCTGGTCGGCCTCGGCGTCCACAACGCCACCGGCGGCGGGCAGGGCGGGTCGGCGATCACCCTGCTGGCCGCCGGCGTGTGCTACCTGATCGCGGGCGCCATCGGGGCGACCATGCGGCGCAACCTGCTCGGGCCGCCCCCGCTCGCCGCGGGAGAGCGGCGGCGGGGGCTGCTGGCCGAGCTCGCCGTCGTGGTCAGGGGACTGGTCAGCGGCGCGCAGCACGTCTGGCAGCGGCGCCCGGTGGCGGCCGCGCTCGGCGCGACCGGCAGCCAGCGCGCGATGTACGGGATCTTGCTGCTCACCTCGATCCTGCTCTACCGCAACTACTTCTACCGGGTGTCCGGCGCCAACTCCGCGCTCAACCACTTCGTCCTGGTGGTGATCGCCGCGGCGTTCGGCTACGGCGCGGCGGCGGTGGTCACCCCGATCGTCACCAGATGGCTGTCCAAGGCGGCGCTGATCACGGTGCTGCTCATCCTCGGCGGCGTGGTCACCGGCGTCCTGGGCCCCACCTTCCAGCAGGTGCCGTTCCTGGCCCTCTCGCTGCTGCTGGGCCTGGTCGCGCAGGGGGTGGCGATCTGCTCGACCACGATCATCCAGCAGCAGATGGACGACGAGTTCCGGGGCCGGGTCTTCGCCCTCTACGACATGCTGTTCAACGTGCCGTTCGTGCTCGGCGCGCTGGTGGCCGCACAGATCATCCCGGACACCGGCAAGTCCTATCCGCTGATCGCGGTGGCGGCGGCCGGGTACCTGCTGGCCGCCGTGGCTTACGGGACGGTCAGCCGTCAGGAACTGCTGGCCGGGCCGTCCCCCGGGTCAGCCCCGGCCGGATCGTCTCCCGCCACGTCAGCCCCGGCCGGATCGTCTCCCGCGGGTTCGTCTCCGGTCGGTTCACCTCCGGCCGGGCCAGCCGCCGGGCCGCCGCCGGCTGGCTCCTCACCGCCGGCCGGTCCCGCCGGCAGCCCCTCGGCCTCCGCCCAGCGCCGCAGCGCCTGAATTGCCCGCTCGGTCCCCAGCGGCCCCTGCTCCATGCGCAGGTCCAGCAGGTACCGGTACGCCTGGCCGACCACCGGACCCGGCCGTACGCCGAGGATCTCCATGATCTGGTTGCCGTCCAGATCCGGGCGGATCTTCTCCAGCTCCTCCTGCTCCGACAGGACCGTGATGCGCTCCTCCAGATCGTCGTAGGCACGGGCCAGCCGGGCGGCCTTCTGCCGGTTCCGGGTCGTGCAGTCGGCCCGGGTGAGCGCGTGCAGCCGGGTCAGCAGCGGCCCGGCGTCGCGGACGTAACGCCGCACCGCGGAGTCGGTCCAGCCGCCCTCGTTGTACCCGTGGAACCGAAGATGGAGGGCGACCAGGGTGGCCACGTCGTTCACTACGTCCTTGGGGAAGCGCAGCTGGCTGAGCCGGGCCCGGGCCATCGAGGCGCCCACCACCTCGTGATGGTGGAACGCCACCCGGCCATCCGGCAGCAGGCGGCGGGTCTTCGGCTTGCCGATGTCGTGCAGCAGCGCGGCCAGCCTGAGCCTCAGGTCGGCTTCCAGCCCGTATCTGGGCTCCAGGGCGATGGCCTGCTCCAGCACGGTCAGCGAGTGCTGGTAGACGTCCTTGTGCCGGAAATGCTCGTCCACCTCGAGCCGGAGCCGGGGAATCTCGGGCAGCACCTGATCGGCCACCGCGGTGTCCACCAGCAGCGCGATCCCGCGCACCGGGCCAAGGCCCGGTGCGAGCATGAGCTTGGTGAGCTCGTCCCTGATCCGTTCGGCTGACACCACGGCCAGCCGGGGGGCGAGAGCCGTCATCGCCTCGCGCACGTCGGCCATCACCGTGAAATCGAGCTGTGCGGTGAACCGGGCGGCGCGCAGTATCCGCAGCGGGTCGTCGGTGAACGAATCCTGCGCCCGGCCCGGCGTGCGCAGCAGCTTGGCCCTCAGGTCGGCGAGCCCGCCGAACGGGTCGGCCAGCTCCAGCGAGGGCAGCCGGGCGGCCATTGCATTGACGGTGAAGTCGCGCCGCGACAGGTCGTCGTGCAGCGAGGTCCCGTAGTTCACCTTGGGCTTGCGCGAGTCATACCGGTAGCTCTCGCTCCGGTAGGTGGTGATCTCGCAGATGGTGCTGCCCTTGCGCAGCCCCACGGTGCCGAAGTCGATCCCGATCTCCCACACCGCGTCCGCCCAGCCCCCGACGAGCTTGAGCACCTGCTCGGGCCGGGCATCCGTGGTCAGGTCGAGATCACCGTGGCCGCGCCCGAGGAAGACATCCCGGACGGACCCGCCGACCAGGGCGAGTTCGTGGCCGTGGCGGGTGAATAGCCGCGCGAGGCCGGCCACGGGCGCTGCGGTTTCGCGCAGCAGGGCCGCCGTCGCCCGGCGCTGCTCCGGGGTCAGGTCGTGGGAATCTGGCACGGGCATCGAGGGTAGGGGGTAGAGGTGCCCGGGGGGAAACCGGCAGGGCCGCCGGCATCAGGTCATGCCCTCAGGGGCCCCGCACCCGGCCGGCCGCAATACCATTTCGGCATGCCGCGTGAGTGCCGCACATCCGGTCGCTGGCGCCCGGCCCGGCCCGGGCACGGCACCGGCGGCCACCCCCCGGCGCGGCGATCCGCGCGGCGTGCCCTGGCGGCCCTGGCCGCCGGGGTGGCGGCGGCCGCCCTGTCGGTGGCTCCCGCCGCGGCGTCCAGCGCCGGGCAGGCGGACCCGGCCCAGCCAATGTCGATCACGATCACGTCGATGAGCCCGACCTACGCCACGCCCAAGGGCACGGTGACGGTATCCGGCACCGTCACCAACACGACGGCCACCGCCGCCACCGAGCTCACGGTCCAGCTCTTCTCCTCCAGCGTCCGCTTCCCGGACCGCGAGGCCATGACCAGCTACCTCACCGCTCCGGCCGGCGCCGCGGTGGACTCAGCGCTGCCCAAGTCCGTGCAGACGCTGGCCACGGTGCCCGCGCACAGCACCCGGCCATGGTCGGTGACCCTGCGGGTCAGCCAGGCGGGCATGACCGCGTTCGGCGTCTACCCGCTGGCGGCGCAGCTGTACCAGTCCGGGGCGCCGATGGACGCGGCGCGCACGTTCCTTCCGTTCTGGCCGGCCGCGTCACACGCCCGCACCGTGAAGCCGGTGAGCCTGGCCTGGGTCTGGCCGCTCATTGACGTCCCCCACCAGGCGGCCTGCCCCGCGCTGCTGAGCAACGACCTCAAGGCCAGCCTGGCCAGCGGGGGGCGGCTTAACCAGCTGCTGGCGGTGGGCAGCTCATCCGCCGGCCGCAGCGCCGGCCTCACCTGGGCCATCGACCCGGCGCTGCTGAACGACGCGCGGGTGATGACGGCCCGGTACCAGGTCGGCGGCACCGCCGTCTGCAGCCACGCGTCCACCCACCCGGCCAGCGCGGCCGCCCGCGCCTGGCTCGCCGGCGTCCAGTCGGTGGCCGCCCAGCAGGACTTCTTCGTCACGCCCTACGCCGACGTGGACGTCGCCGCGCTCTCCCACCGCGGCCTGAACAGCGAGCTGGCCGACGCGTTCGCCGACGGGCGCGACGAGGCGAAGAAGGTCCTGCACGGGCAGGTGCAGCGGCCTCCGGTGGCGCAAACGGCCAAGGCGGCGCCCGCGGGCGCGACCGGCCTGATCGCGTGGCCCCCCAACGGCATCGCGGACTACGGGGTGCTGGAGAGCCTGGCCGCCAGCCCCAACCGGATCGGGACCGTGATCCTGGACAGCACGATGATGCCGCCGGCCGTTCAGGCCGGCATCACCCCGACCGCGGTCACGTCGACCCCGGACGGGGTCTACGGCCAGATGCACGTCCTGCTCGCCGACAACCGCATCGAGCAGGTCCTGTCCGCCCCGGCGGACAGCCTGCCCGGGATCGCGCCCGGGACCAAGCCGTCCCCGGCCGCCGCCGCGTTCGCGCGGGAGCAGTGGTTCCTGGCCCAGACCGCCATGATCGCGTCCGAGGCGCCGCACACCGCCCGGGCGGTGGTGGTCGCCCCGCCCCGCCGCTGGAACCCCGGCGCCACGCTGGCCCGCACCCTGCTCGACGAGACCGTCCAGACTCCCTGGCTACGCCCGGCGAGCCTATCCAGCCTCGTCGCCACACCGCACCCGACCGGGCAGGTGCGCCTGTCTGGCCCGCCGAAGTACCAGGTCAGCCGCAGCGAGCTGCACGCACCCCTGCTGCGGCAGGTGCAGCAGCTCAACAACCAGATCGCGCTGCTGGCCAGCATCCTGGCCCAGCCCGGGCCCCGGTACCTGAGCACGGCCGTGGCCGCGATCGAGTCCTCGGCGTGGCGCGGCCAGCCCAGCGGCCGGCGCACCGCCCGGCAGCTGCTGCGCAAGGTCAGCACCTTCGTCGCCGCGCGGCAGCACCAGGTCCGCATCATCGACCCGCTGCGCGTCACGCTCGGCGGCAAGTCCGGCGAGGTGCCGGTCTCCATCCGCAACTCCCTCGGGCAGGCGGTGAGGGTACGGCTGCGGGTGGGCGTGCCCAGCGCCGGCCGGGTCGTGATCGGGAATCCCAACCAGGTGATCACGGTGCCCGCGGGACAACAGAAAACGATCAAGATCCCGGTGAAGGCGGCGGAGGCCGGCTCGACCACGCTCACGCTCTGGCTGACCAACCCCGGCGGCACGCCGCTGCCGGGCAGCACGGCCACCGTGACCGTCGAGGCGACCCACTTCGGCACGATGGCCATCGTGATCATCGGCATCGCGCTGGCGGTATTCGTGATCACCGCGATCGGCCGGGCGATCCGCCGGGGCATCAGGCCGCCGGGCGGCGGCGATGAGGGCGGCCCGGACGGGACGGCCGCGGCGGCCGGGGACGAAGAGGCGGTCCTGGCGAAGGACGGGGCGGCGGAGAACGGGGCGGCCGAGGAT
>Ga0075424_100004524_pt1 | contig 13140 bp, 12 predicted proteins | sample SoiMethybrSBSTD3_FD_75301 | JGI IMG/M metagenome (GOLD analysis project Ga0075424, IMG submission 75301) | Bulk soil microbial communities from a Populus tree surrounding site in Tennessee, USA - Soil MetaG P. TD hybrid SBSTD3 | ecosystem: Environmental > Terrestrial > Soil > Tree plantation... | reverse complement strand
TCGGCACCGACAGCAACTGGTGGCAGTGGACCGGATCCGGCTGGACCAAGATCGCGAGCCCCGTTTGATTCGACGGTACATGATGCAGGCGATCGAGCCGATACCTGCAGCATGGACTCCGCAGCCATCGCCTGTCACCGTTGCCAACGGGAAATGACGGCGACGACCCATCCTCCACGCGCTCGCGTGGCCGCAGCACAATCCGACAACCCTTCGCCGGCACCGATGCGACAGCAGAAGTACCGATGTTTGAATTCCGCGTGCGGCGCCGAGCGCTGGATTGCGGCTCGCCGCAGCAACCAGGCGTGGCACCGCCGTCACGCGGACGGTTCGCTCGGATACGTGGAGACGACGATGACCGGCACATTCTTGTGGTCGGATCTGCGTTCGGCCGACCCCCGCGAGCGAGCGATTTTTCAGATGTACGAAGCGTTCTCTCCGGAGGCGGCCAGGGCCGCCGCCGACGTCGCAGCGAAACGGCGCGGCCATGCCTGCACGGTGCAATGCACCCGCTGGCGTGAAGAGAACGAGGGCTGTTAACCGCGAAGGCGGAGGTACTACTTCAGCTCGCCTACGTTTCTGGTCGATGCGTCCTCAATCAGGCGGCGCCCTTTGGCGAGCCATTGCGCCAGCCCCAGCAGTCCCAGACCTGCGATGCCAAAGCCGACCGCCTTCTGTGTTTTTGAAAGCGCAAGCGGCGCTGGCGGGGGCGTTTGCGGACGCGGCTCGCGCGTCGGAACCCATCGCGTCAGATACGCGAAGGTCTCAGAGGCACAGACCGGGCACTGCTGTTCTTCGTGAAGCTCTTCGCAGTCGAGACACAGGCGCGCACGCCCAAGCTGCATACGTAATCGTAGCGGACCCGCAACGCGGTTCCCGAATGCAGCCTGGATCGGCTACTGCCGCTGGCAATAGGTCGCGCGGCGACGGCGAAATGCGGCGGCTGAAAGTCCAGACCCGAGCAGGAGCAAAGTGGTCGGTTCTGGAACAAGCGTTTCTCCGGCCTGGCCGTCAGGGGTGTCGCCGGAGGTATCACTCAAATTCAGCGGGCCTTCCCCGCCTACGCTGAAGATCACATCGTCGTGAGGCCCTTCGGGCCCGTTGCCGCCATTGTTGTGTCCCGGCGGATCGTGGACCGTGATGTCGTACGGAAGACTGTCGCTGTTACCTCCACCGGCATTCCCTCCACCGGTGCCCGAGTCTCCTCCGCCTGGACCGTTGCCGCCGGAACCGCCGCCGGGGCCAGATGGCGGACCAACGAAAGTTGGAATCTGTCCGCCGGGCGCCGTTGGACGCGGTCCTCCTGTGAATAGCGTCGGTGATCCGCCCGCGCCAATTGGAGGTCCCGGCTCGTCGGCAAAAACCGGCGGCCCTACAAGCGGTCCCAGAAAATCCGTAAGAATGACGTCCACACCGTCTGCCTGCTCGAGCGTCAATGGTGTCAAGGGTCCGCAGACCGAGCAGGCTGGCGTAAATAGAAACGGATTCCACCCGACTTCATCCGCCGCGGCCGGCGAAGGAAGCGCAAGCGCCGATGCGAAGCAGAACGCAAGAGCGACTTTCGTTGCAGCACGCGGCGTCATACAGGCTCCATTCCACACACGGACATTCTCGTTGCCGACCATAGAGCAAGCGATAGACCAAGGTGCCACACCGCTAATATGCTGAGGTGACGTTACTTACATTCATGCTTACGCACAAAGCCGCCGTACGGGCAGACTTTTGTCAGACACGAGTATTGGCACTTGCCAGAACCCGCCAGAATCGGAAACATGAGCGGCTATGATTGACCGCGTGAAAATACGTCGCTTTGTACGTCGGGTCGTGATGCCGTTGGTCGCCGGAGTGGGCTGCTTACTGTCGCTTTCGGTGCAAACCGCGAGCGCACAGTCAGTTGGCGTTCGCGGCGGCGTATCGGTCACGCCAGACCAGTTCTATTTTGGCGGGCACGTCGAAACCGCGCCGCTCATCGACCGCCTGACTTTCCGGCCGAACCTCGAAGTCGGCGTCGGCGACGACCGCACGCTTGTGGCCTTCAACTTCGAATTCGCTTACCACTTTCCCTCGCAGACGACGTGGAACGTGTACGCCGGGGCCGGACCCGCGCTCAATCTGCTGCGATTCCGTGGTGACACCAATCCGGGCGGCGGCCTAAACCTGCTGATGGGAGTGCAGCATAGTCGCGGGCTGTTCGCCGAATTCAAAGTGGGGACGGTCGACAGCCCGCGAGTGAAGTTTGCCGTCGGATACGCTGCGCGCTGGCAATAAGACCAGGTGCTGCTCGACGCAGCACTGACTAGGAAATGACGTGAGCAACGCTCGAAGGGGATTTCTTCGCTCGACCCTGATGTCGCGCGAGGGTCCCAACGATGTTGTCGCTCGCCTCCGCAATGGCCGCTTCGTAAAGCGCCTTCCACATCAGCGCCGACGCGCGGAGGTCCGCGTTGTCTTCGCGAAGTCGATGAATCTCCGTGGGCAAGTGATCAGACGAATCAAGGAAGGAATCCGCGCAATTGTTGTCCGTTTTCATGGCTGCACCCACTTCCCTGCGCGGTCGATGTATTCAACCACAGCAAGATCTCGAAGGGCGTGTACGTAAATAAAACGCGATTTCCGAAAAAAAATGCTAGGCAATGTTGCGAAGCAATGCGCATTCCGCGCGACGAACGTGACCGGCCGCCATTCGACCTGTTCTCGCATCGAGTCCCTCGTCGTTGGTTCCGCAGGCGTTCGACCAAAATCTAGCGGCCCGCGACCTGTGTCTCGGTGACGGCATTCCGGATAGACTTCACCTCGCAGATAGAGGCAGATAGAGATCGCCTTCGCCCTCCCCCGACTGCCACGACCCGGCCGATTAGCCATGGCGCCTGCTGAGCATCAACGTCTTCGTATCCTCTTTGTCGATGATGATCGCGCGACGCGTGAAGGTTATGCGGCGTATCTCGACAGCTGCGGCTACGACGTGACCACAACGGCCAGCGGCCAGGATGCCCTGCGCCGCGCCGTCGAGCAACGTCCGTCGCTCGTCGTTCTCGACCTTGGTCTGAAGGACATGGACGGGTGGGAGGTGGCGCGTCGGCTGAAAGCAGAACCAATCACCGCTGACACGCCGATCATTGCGTTTACCGGCGCGGGGCTTCCGCACGAGCGGATCAGCGCGATGCGTGCCGGCTGCGATCGGGTGGTGACGAAGCCGTGCGCGCCTACGGCATTACTCGAACAGATCGCCCGTTGCCTTGGCGACTGACGGCCTGCACGTTACGGAATTTGCCCGCGATTACACATGTGGTCCGACCGCGCGGCGACCGATACCCCTTTTGGACAATCAAACGTCCGACTACCTCCTGATGAGCACTTACGGGATCGGCGGGCCAGTGGATACGACCCGCCGGTTACCGTAAGGTCGCTTCCCCGTTCGATCGAAGCGCTTCCCATCTCGCGACGTTCACGCCTCTGACGAGCAGCCAGAGACACAGCGATGTCTCCGCGATGCCGGGGACGATCAATAAGGCAAAGGTGTAGCTCGCGATGGCGGGTGCGATGAAATCTACGAAGCTGTTGACGATGTAGCAGATGCCCGCGAGCGTCAGCAGGACACCGATCGTTGGTGGAAGGAAGCCCGAACGGACAATCAGATAGCCGCGCGTGAGCATCGTGCCGCCGAAGAACGCGAGGGCAACCGCGTACCCGATCCCCTGCAGCTGGAGCGCCATATAGGTCTGGGCCTGCAGGAGCTCCTGGTCGACGCCCAGGTCGTGACCCCGCTTCAGCAGAATCAACGGCGCGAAGTGCCCGAGCAATGCAGCTGACTGGACGGCAATCCCCACCACCGAGAACGACAGCGCAAGCAACGCCAGCCGTCGGTTCACCACCTTCAGCAGTTCGTAGAGGAGCACGATCAGCGGCATGACACTCAAACCTGCAATGAGGTCGGCCGCAAATCCCAAGCGGAACCGCAGCTCGTGCGCCAGGATGTTGTTGGCCGTCGCCGGCGCGTCGTTGGCCACAACCAATTGCTGACGCACGAAGATTTCGGCGATGGCGCCGGCGACGATCACGATCAGGTAGAAGAACCCCGCGAGCCTCGCGTACAGCTGCGGCGAGAATTCAGCGTTGCCAGCTCTCATCCGATTCCGAGGCGAACTTCAGAAAACGCCTGGGCGAGTCGACCGCCCAGGCGCGCCAGGAAGGTTCAGGCCAGCGCTTTTCCGTACAGCGCGAGCAGACGGCTCCACGCCTTCTCGGCCTGCGGCTCGTTGTACACGCCCGAATCGGGCGGGCACCAGCCGTGCGCCGCACCCGTGTACACCTCTATCTCCGCGGGGAGGTTCGCCTTGGCGAATGTCTCCTTCAACACGTTCTTCTCATTGGGCGACCGCATGTCGTCGTTGGCCGCGATTGCGATGAGGAACTGTGCCTTGGTTTTCGAGGCCTGAAGATGCGGGCTGTTGGGCATGTCGGTGACAAGTCCGCCGCCATGGAATGACGCCACGGCGCCGACGCGATCGGGCATCGCGGCCGAGGTGCGGAACGCCAGCGGTCCGCCCATGCAGTAGCCCTGCGTACCGACCTTCTTGTTCTTCGCCACCGACTGCTGCTGGTCAAGCCAACCGATGAACGCCTTGGCGTCGGCAAATGTGGTGGTCTCGTTCAGCGACTGCGCGAGCGGCATCAGCTCGGGAATCGGCGTGGCCGATCCTTTGGCGGCAGTCGGCGCTTTCATCTTCCGGTAGAACGGATTGATCACGAGCACCGAGTAGCCGGACTCGGCGAGGCGTTTGCCCATCTGGCGGAACGCCGGCCGCAGGCCGAAAATGTCCGGCCATACCAGCACGCCCGGCGCGGTGCCGGTTGCCGGATGCACGAAATACGCGTCGCAGGTGCCGTCCGGCGTCTTGATCGTGACGTCCGACTCAGTCACCGCGACCGCGTCGACGACCTTCGGCAACATCATGACGACGCCGGCTCCGAGCAGGGCGCCGAATTGCCGCCGTGTGACCAGTCCGCGCGCCTCGTACTCCTTTAGATCTTCGTCAAAGTGATCCTGATCGCACATATTCGCTCCTTCATCGACGCTTGATAGGCGCGCTCCGCTCGCGCGCACGGTGGAGACTCTATACCGATTTGCGCCGGGCGCGCACGTTATCGCGATGTTCTGCACAAGTCCGGCATTCCCGCAACCGAGATCATCCGCAGATCGACGCGCAGAGTCCCTGGTCACTCTCGTAAGTCCGGTGATCGAAGATGTCATTCCTTGGCGCCGGCAACCTGCCTTTGACTCGCGAATGGCTTCATCGACGCGGGGGCATGCTTGTTGCGCTCCTGCTGTGGCGCCGGCGTCAAATACGCCACATTTGGAGGTGGGCATGTCGGGCAGACCGTTCGTCGTGGTTGTCGCGGTTTCGCTCACCGCGCTCCTGATTCCACAGACCATCGCGGCTTCCGAGCGGCCTTCACTGATCCCGCAAGGCTCCTATGTATCGCCGGCCGTGCATGACATGCCTCCGCAAGCTCGAGGATCGGAACCAGCAGCGGAAATTTCAAGACGACATCCGCCGGCGCGGCCCGGGTCGGTCGATGTTGTCGATCCTGTCGAACAGACTTCCACGAGTACAGCCGCCGCCGCGCAAACGCTCGCGCAATGGGAAGGCCTGGGTGCTGGCTATCCAGGCTACACCGTAACCGCCGTACCGCCGGATCCGAACATGGCCGTCGGACCCAACCACATCGTCCAGTGGGTCAACAATGCGTTCGTCGTCTTCGACAAGTCAGGACGACAAGTCATCTCGCCGGTCTCCGACGGCACGTTCTGGGGGAATTCCACCTGCAACCAGTTGGGCGGATTCAGCGATCCGATCGTGCAGTACGACCGTGCGGCCAATCGCTGGCTGGTAGGCGAGGTGGCTATTCCGTTGTTCCCGGGTCTCATCGGTCAGTTCGCTCAGTGCTTTGCGGTTTCGACCGGCCCGGATCCGACCGGCTCCTATTACATGTGGGCGTACGGCTTTGGGACGAGCATCCCTGACTATCCGAAGATCGCTGTCTGGCCGGACGGCTATTACGTGACGTGGAACATCTTTCAGAATGGCAGCAGCTTCACGGGAGCGGAGACCTGCGCGTGGGACCGGGTCGGAATGACGAGCGGCGTCACCGCTCCCGCGTTCGTATGCTTCCAGCTGTCGAGCGCATTCGCCAGCCTTCTGCCTTCCGATCTCGATGGAGCGACCTTGCCTCCGCCCGGTTCTCCAAATTTCGTGATGAACATCGATCCCGCGTCGGGCAGCTTGAACCTCTGGAAGTTCCATGTGGACTTTGCAACGCCGAGGAATTCGACCTTCACGGGCCCGATTTCCGTTCCCGGCGTGGCGCCATTTACATCCCCGTGCCCCGATATCCAGGACTGCATTCCACAGCCTGCGACGACCACGCGCCTGGACGCTCTCGGCGACCGCCTGATGTACCGCCTCGTCTATCGCAACTTTGGCGATCACGAATCGATCGTCGCCAACCATACGGTCGTCGCCAGCACCGGCGCTACCGGCGTTCGCTGGTATGAAATTCGGAATCCCAACGCCGCCGCGGCAATCTATCAGCAGGGAACGTTTGCCCCCGACACCGACAATCGGTGGATGGCAAGCATTGCCATGGACCACTCCGGCAACATCGGCGTGGGCTACAGCGTCGCGAGCGCCGGCACCTTCCCATCGATTCGCTATACCGGCTGGGAAGTCGGCGATCCGCTCGGCGCGTTGCAGCAGGAAACGTTCTTCGTCGTCGGCGGCGGATCGCAAACCGGGTACAACCGCTGGGGCGACTACGCGGCGATGCGAATTGACCCGAGCGATGACTGCTTGTTCTGGTTTACGCAGGAGTATCAGGCGACCACGCAGGTCAGCAACTGGAACACGCGCATCGGATCGTTCAGGTTCGCTTCGTGCCGCCAGTCTCAATCGAGCACCACGACGGCGCTCACGTCGTCCTCGCCCACTTCCACGTTCGGCCAGCCCGTGACTTTCACCGCGACGGTCACCCCGTCCGCGGCGACCGGTACCGTGCGGTTCTTCGACGGCGCGAATTCCCTGGGAACGGCAACCCTCAGCGGGGGCAGCGCGTCGCTTACGACGGCGACGCTCGCAGCGGGCACTCATTCGATCACTGCGGCCTACGGCGGAGACTCGAATTACGCCGGGAGCACTTCGTCCGCTCTGACGCAAACCGTGCTCGAGGGAACGATCGACACCGCCACGGCATTGACATCGTCGCTCAATCCGTCGGCGTATGGAGATCAGGTGACGTTTACCGCAACGGTCAGCCCATCGTCGGGCGCAACCGGTACTGTCACTTTCATGGACGGCGGCTCGACGGTGCTCGGTTCGTCAACCCTCAATGCGAGCGGCGTCGCGACGCTCTCAACTTCGAGCCTCGGTGTCGGCACCCACTCGATCACGGCCCAGTACAGCGGCGATGGCAACCACAACGGCAGCACATCCCCGGCGCTCTCCCAAACAGTCAACAGGGCGAGCACCAGGACTACGCTGACGTCGGATTCCAATCCGTCGAAGGCCGGGCGGACCGTGACGTTTACAGCGACCGTTTCACCGTCGGCCGCAACGGGTACCGTGCAGTTCCTCGATGGTTCGACACCACTCGGCACAGTCGCTGTAAACGGCGGCACGGCAACGCTATCCACCTCGACGCTCACCGGCGGAAGGCACTCGATCACCGCCACCTACAGCGGTGACGCGAATTTCGCCGGCAGCCAGTCCGCCGTGCTGAGCCAGAACGTCACTGGCAAGAAGTAATGTGACCGCTTCGTAGTGCTAGCATCGGTGCCGCATGTCATCTCGACAGCGGCGCGGCACCGATGACGGCTCCTCCCGTGCGAGTCGCGTCATCAAGTGGGTCGGAGCCTCAACCGCTGTCATCTCTCTTATCCTTGGCGCGCGCCAGCTGATCACGATCGCCACAGATCGCTCTGAACGCAGCCGCGAGTCCGCGGAGTTCACCGCGCTCGCGCGACAACAGGCGGAGCGCGGTGAATTCGCCGAGGCATGGCGAAGCCTCGATCGGGCCGAAGATCGCTCGCGAACGGACGCGACCGCGGCGGCGAGGCTCGACATCGGGTTCCGCTGGTTGGAAGACGGCCGGCCGGGACCCGACCAGCCGTTCAGCCGCATCACCGACGCGGTCGTTCCGGCTCTGGATCGCGCACTGCTCGATTCGCAGCATCCGCGCCGCGCCGACATCCTTGCTCATCTCGGATGGGCTACGTTCCTGAAGAGGCGCGAAGCGGGCACCGGCGATCCAGCGCCGATGTACAGGCAGGCTCTCGCAATCGACTCGCACAACGTCTACGCGAACGTAATGCTCGCGCACTGGCTGGTGTGGCAGGGGCAATCTCTGGATGCGGCGCGGCCGTACTTCGATGCCGCGATTGCGAGCGGACGCGAACGTCCCCTCGTCCGCACCTTCCAGCTGGCGGCGCTGCGCAATCGCAACGACACCGCCGCGGACACCGAGTTGATTCGGGTCGTCAATTCGATGCGTCAGCAGAATGAGATGGCGGACGAGCGATCTGCGCGCGCCGCATACGTGGCCTTCGTTCGGCGATACGGTCCACGCGCGCGAACGACCGATGCACCAGACAGCGGGATTTCGACTGGCGATCTCGTCGCCACGTTCATGTGGCTCACACGCATGTCCGGCGTTTCAGACGGCGCCGACGTCAACGATCGGGTCGTTGCGGCGCTGAACAAAACGGCGGCGAAAGGCGACCGTTGAGCTCGCCTGTGGAAAAGCTGTCGATACAGCGTGCAGATCGTGTGGAAAACCTGTGCGCGAAAATAAATTTTCGCGCCGATCGCGCCAGTTTCGCGCGAGATCTGCGGCGGGCGCTCCGCTTCGTGCTTCGCTTCGCTTGTTCGCCAACCGCTAATACGTAGAATCCGACACCAACTCACCACCCACACCAAAACGCACCACCCGCGGTAATAAGTGCGCAGCGGACGCACATCCTGCACTGCACGCGGAGGAATCGTGGACCTTTCAACCGTTCACGGAGACCCCACACGATCGTCGCTCGCGAACAACGAGATGACCGCCGCGGACTGGTGGTTCACGGTGCTCGACCAGCGATCGTTCATGATCGACGATGTGCGTTGGACGATTCAGGTGTCTGGCATCCACCTGGACGGATTCCACACGTGGATCCAGATTCAACTCGGCGAAGATTCCGAAAGCTCTCTCCTGCTCCGCCTGACTCCGCGAGCCGGACTGCAGGACGCAATCGACATCGTCCGCGCTGAAATCGCGCAGAGAACGTCTTCGGGTTCTGCAGGCGCAGATTCGCCTGAATTAGGCGACTGTCACGACGTGGTCATTCGAGGCCTTTCCGTGTGCGCGCCCGAACGTCTGGGCTGACAACTTCCCCCCGACACGGCCAGGCCGCGGTTCTGTAAGCTACGAGGATGCGGATCGGCATCCTCGGTTCTGGATTGATGGGCGGCAAGCTCGGGACGATCTTCGCGCGCGCGGGACATGAGGTGGTCTTCAGCTACGCGCGCAGCCAGGAGAAGCTCACGACGCTCGCGCGCGAGTCGCAAGCCAATGCCAGGGCCGGCACGCCGAGTGAAGCTGCGCGCGATGCAGACGCGCTGCTGCTGGCCGTGCACTGGTCCCGCATTGACGACGTGTTGAAACAGGCCGGTGACGTCTCGGGCAAGGTCATCGTCACGTGTTCACTTCCGATGAACGCAGACGATACCGATCTCGTTATCGCCCACACGTCCTCGGGCGCGGAAGCGCTTGCCGGGAAGGTTCAAGGCGCTCACGTCGTCTCCGCGTTCGGCACGGTGCCGAGCGAGGTGCTGTTCAGCGTCTTCGCCGCAAGGCGGAAGAGAAACCGACCGAGCCTGGTGTACTGCGGCGATCACGAAGCCGCGAAGCAAATCGCGGCGACGTTGATTCACGACGCCGGTTTCAGGCCAGAGGATGCCGGGCCCTTGCGAATCGCCCGGTACATGGAACCGTTTACCCTGCTCGTGGCGCGGCTCGCGTACGAGACTGACGAAGGTCCCGCACTCGCCTACCGCTTTGAACGGTTCACGTAGCCTTTTATGTCTTCATTCTCCGGTGTGCTGAACACTATCAGCGCCTTCCTGACGACCGGAATCGCAGGGAGCGAATTCACCCCTCTGCGCCTCCTGATCGTCATCACGCTGATTTCCGTCCTTGTCTGGCTGACGCGGAGTGTGACCCGATGGGTCGTCGACAAGGTCCTCGCGCGGCGCGGCGTCGACATCGGCGTCCGCGAGGCGATCGGCGCAATCGTGCGTTACGGGACGATCACGCTCGGCGTGCTCGTCATCCTGCAAAGCGCCGGCATCAATCTCACGTCGCTGAACGTGCTGATAGGCGCAGTTGGCGTCGGCCTCGGTTTCGGGCTTCAAAACATCACGAACAATTTTTTCAGCGGCCTGATTATCCTGTTCGAACGGCCGGTCAAGATTGGAGACCGCGTGGAGATCGGCGGCGTTGTCGGCGAAGTCCGTCAGGTTGCCGCCCGCGCGACCACGATCGTGACGGACGAGAATGTCGCGGTGATCGTCCCGAATTCACAGTTCATCTCGGAGCGCGTCACGAACTGGAGCCGCCCAACCAGCCTCACGGCGTATGTGGTGACACTTCACCTCGCGCATGCATCCGACCCTGAACTGGTCCGCCGTGTGATGCTCGGCGTGGCTGCCTCTCATTCCGACGTGCTCGCCGACCCGGCCGCGGAAGTCGAATTCGTCGAAGCAGGTCTTGCGGGTCTCCGGTTTCAGCTTCAGGTGTGGGCCAAGACGCACGTGAAGACTGGGGGAAGACTCAAGAGCGATCTCCTTTTCGAGATCTGGCGGCAGCTCGGAACTGCGGGCTTGAAGATGCCTCAGTCGGCGGTGACGCTGGCGCTGCCTACGGTGATGGCGTCTGACGCCGAGCGTCACAGATCATGATGCGGATCGCTTCGCCAACGCGGCCACGGCCACAATGAGTTCAGCGGGATCGACCGGCTTGGCCAGGTGCATCTGAAACCCGTTCTGCAGCACCTTCATGCGGTCCTCCGCACGTGCGTACGCGGTGAGCGCCGCCGCCGGGATCTGGCGAACCGCCGCATCGTGCGAGTCTCGTATGCGGCGAATCAGGTCGAAGCCGTCGCTGTGCGCCATGCCGATGTCGGCGAGCACAACGTCCGGCCGCGTTGTCTCGAGCGTATCGAGCGCCGCTACCGCTGAATCAACGGCGACGACGCGCGCGCCGCGGCTTTCGAGCGTTTCACACACGAGCGATCGCGCGTCCGCATCATCGTCCACCGCGAGGACCGACAGACCGCCAAGGTCAGGCAGCATCGCCGTGTCGACGCGTGCGAGATCCGTCGTTGGATGAAAGCGCCGCTCCGACGGCTCTTCGTGATGGACGATCATCACGGGCAGCCTCACTCGAAATGTCGAACCTTTTCCGGGCCCATCGCTCGCTGCCTGAATCGTGCCGCCGTGCAACTCGACGAGATGCCGCACGATCGCAAGGCCGAGGCCGATGCCGGCGTGTTCGCGCGTGCTTCCACTGTCCGCCTGTCGAAACCGCTCGAAGATATGTGGAAGAAAATCCGGCGCGATGCCGATGCCCGTGTCACTGATCACAATCTCGACGTGGGAATTCACCCGTTCGAGCCGGACCTGTACGACGCCGTGCTTCGGCGTGAATTTCACCGCATTCGAGACCAGGTTCCAGACAATCTGTTGGATCCGATCCGGATCGCCGGAGATTGGGGCCGCGGGAGAATCGAGGATCGTCTGCACACGAATCTGCTTGGCGTCCGCGGCTGGCATCACCGTTTCGATGGCGTCCGAGACCACCGTCGGCAGATCGACGGGTTGAACATTCAGGCGAATCTTGCCGGAAACGATTCGCGAGACGTCGAGGATGTCCTCGACGATGTGAGTCAGGGACGTCGCGTTACGCTCGACTGTCTGGAGCGCATGTGCATGCTTGTCAGCGGACAGCATTCCAGACTGCAGGATCCGCGAGTAGCCAAGGATCGCGTTGAGCGGCGTCCGCAGCTCGTGCGACAGCGTCGCCAGGAATTCGTCCTTGAGCCGGTTCGCCGCTTGCGCGTCGTTGTACGCCCGGGCGTTGTCGACGGCGAGCGCCGCGCGGAACGCCACGTCCTGCGCGAAGCGAAAGTCGTCTTCGGTGTACAGCCGTCCCGATTCCGCTGTGGCGAATGTCAAGGCACCCAGCGTCCGCCCTCTGGCCATGAGCGGCACGATCATGTAGGAGCGTAGCCCGAGCGATCGGATGAGGGCGATGCGCTCTTCGTCACCCTTTGCCGTGGCGACGATCATCTCGTCCGGTACCTCCTTCAGCAGCACAGGCGTGCCCCTGCGGACGACATACGCAGGGCTGTGAGGCGAGTTCGGATCTTCATATCGCGCTCGAATCATGCGTGCGAGATCGATCTTGGCCGGATCGACATGCGCCACGGCGAGCCGTTCGAGCTTCCGCTCGTCCGTCAGGATATCCACGGCGCACCAATCCGCGATCGATGGCACGGCAAGGTTCGCCACCGTTTTGAGCGTCGCCAGATATTCGAGAGACGCGCCGAGGACCAGGCCAACTTCCGCGAGGAAGGCTGCCCGCTGGCTCGCTCGTTTCTGCTGGGAGATGTCCCGTGCGATCTTCGAGGCCCCGACGACGTTGCCGGCCTCGTCGCGAATCGGGGACAGCGTCAGCGACACCGGGACGCAGGTTCGATCCCGGCGACAACGAACCGTCTCGAAGTGCTCGACGCGCTCTCCGCGTCTGATGCGTTCGAGCACGGCCGACTCTTCTTCGCCTCGATCTTCGGGAACGATGATGCGAATGGACTGTCCCACGGCCTCGGCGGCGGTGTACCCGTACATTCGCTCGGCGGCCTGATTCCAGGCGGTAATCGTCCCGTCCAGATTCATGCCGATAATCCCATCGTCGGACGATTCGACGATTGCGGCCAAACGGCGGATTGCCGCAAGCGACTCCTCTTTCGCCGCGCGTTCTGAGATATCGCGCGAGATCTTCGAGATGCCGACGATGGTGCCATCGCGCGCGCGCAGCGGCGACACG
>Ga0075424_100004523_pt1 | contig 13141 bp, 10 predicted proteins | sample SoiMethybrSBSTD3_FD_75301 | JGI IMG/M metagenome (GOLD analysis project Ga0075424, IMG submission 75301) | Bulk soil microbial communities from a Populus tree surrounding site in Tennessee, USA - Soil MetaG P. TD hybrid SBSTD3 | ecosystem: Environmental > Terrestrial > Soil > Tree plantation... | reverse complement strand
GCGGCTCCTGCAGCAGGCGTCAGTTGGTTAGGCGCAGGAAGGCGATTTTAAGGGCGATGTCGCGGAAGGCCTGCTTGAGCTGATCCCCGTTGGCGGCGGAGTAGTTGTGCGCGCTCGAGGTTGCACACTTGGCGAGCATGGTTTTCGCCTTGTCGTTGTCGATCTGAAAGCCGACGGTATAGACCTCGATACCCTTGGTTTTCATGTTGGTGCACAGTTGCACGGCCTGGGCCTGGGCGGTTTGCGCTTGGCTGCTGTTATCGGCCGTAGGAGTGGACTTGCAGGGTATTGTAGACAGCGTCCGTCATCAGCCCGGCGATCTTGCGCAACTTGGCGGTGCCGTAGGCCGCGGGTTTGCTGTCGGCCGGCCAGATGTTGGCCCAATTGGGCGAGAGCATATACCAGGCAAAGGCGGTGCCGAGCTGTCCCGCGGTGGTGCCGCCGGTGCCGAAGGCATCGATCGCTGTTTTGAGCGTGTCGCGGGTCTTGGTCAAAGGCACGAATTCGGCGCTGGGTGAGCGGGTCTTTGCCATGCTGCCCGCCTTCTCGTTCCAGGTCGGCAGCCAGGCTCCCGCACCCGGTGCGGCGTCGCTGTATTGCTCCGTGCCGCTGCGCTCCACCACACACTTGGCATAGGTGGCGATGTAGGGTGGCGTATTGTAGTCGGGGCTGGTGCTGTCCTTGCAACTGTTTCGCACGCTGCCATCGGCCCTGATGCAGCTCGAGGGATAATGAATGTTCTTGGAGCTGCTGCCGTCGTTGTCGGTTTGGTCGGCCTTGTTGGCGAGTTTGTTGAAATAGGTGCTGCCGACGTTAACCGCCGGAGCAAAGGGCGAGAGCGCCACCCGCGACGTGAAGGCGCTTTGGTCGTCCCAGATGACGATATCGACGAGGTCCTTCGCCGCGGACTTCAGATCATCGATCTTGCTGCACGGGTCGCACATCGATCCGGTGAGGTCGAGCATCAGCGAGATTTCGAGGCTTTCCCCCTTGCTGTTGTTGCCGCCGGCACCCACAGCACACGCCGAGCTCGGGCAAAGCGCGGCGGTGGCCGTGGTCACGACCTTGATGCAGGCATAGAAGTTGCCCTGACAGACGGCCGGCGCGCCCGCTTCCGAATCTCTGTGGTTGAGCGCCTTCAAGATGCCGAGAAACGGGGTCCGCTCCCAGGACGTGGCGGTCACCTTGAACTCGGTATTGAGGGCGTTGGGCGAGAATTGGATCGAGCTTTGCACCACGTTGGTCGGCTTGGCGGTGGCGAAGTAGGCATCGGCTGCCGCCGAGGCCTTGTTGACGGTATTCACCTTCTCGAGCTGGGACACCCGGCCCGCCGCCAGCGCCGCGGCATCGAGTGCCGCCTGGGTGTGGTTGTTGACCGCATAGACGCGACCGAAGTCGACGGCGAGGCCAATACCGGCCGCGATCGGAATGACCAACAGCCCAAACATCATGCCGACCGCGCCGGAGCCGTCGTGTGCCAGCCGTCTGAGCTTCGCCCGCCCGCGCCGGAGCCAAGCCTGTCGATGGACGCGTGCCAACATGTTCACCCCCGAAAACTGCAAAGGTCCGCGCCCTCATTGAAGCCATGGGTCGTTTCGCAGCCGCAAAATTCACCGGCTAAATTGCGCTTGGGTTATGCAAGCTCTAGCAAGGGGCACAGATTTTTACGCAAATTGCCACAGGCCTCTTAAGCTCTGAAAAACCAGAACTGGTGTGGGTGCCGCGCGCCCGCCGTTGCACGCACCGGTGCGCCGCCACCGGCGCCCCGCTCCTCAGCTGCCTTGCGCGTTTTGGGCGCGCGCTCAGCCTTTAGTCCGCGGTCTGAAAGCCCGAGATCGTACCAAAGCCCAAGGCGATCGGGCCCTCAGGGTCGCTTGCGCGCAAGCCCACCCGGCAAGATACTCCGCGGCTGTCAAGGTCCGGCAATTGCTCCCCAACTCCAATTGCCGGCGCATTGGCCGTTTCCCCTCTTTTGGCTCTCAATCCCCTTGGGAGCCATCTTTTTTTGCGCTCGTGGCTGGCGGCGACGTCGAAGCGCCCCGACCGCACGTTCGTCTCACGCCGCCGCCCTAAAGGCGCTTGTCGCTGTCCGACTTAGAGCGCGGCAACGTTCTCTTCGGGGGCGTTGAGCTCGATTGGCGGCCGCATAAAGCTCTTGCGCCCCCGTTTCACGCCGAGGCTCGGTTGCGCCAGCTCGCGCACGGCCGCCGCGGCGGTCTCGCAGGGCAGCACCAGCAGGTCGGCCCGGTCACCGATTTTAAGTCCATAGCCGTCTAGTCGCATGAGCTTGGCGGCCGCGGTTGTAATCATAGCGAAACAGCGCTCGATATCCTCCCGGCGGCCGAGCTGGGCGACGTTGGCATAAAGGTTGGCCATGCGGAGGAGGGAAGCGTCGCCAAAGGGCGTGAACGCATTCAAAACGTTGTTGCTGGCCAGCGAACAGGTGACGCCGTGCTGGGCGAGGCGATCGGCACGCGTCACGCCGCGCGGCACGTTGTGGTCACTGTCGCGCCCCATCAGAAAAAGGTCGGTCGCCGGCAGCACCGTCACGGCTACCCCCGCCTCGGCCAGCCGGCGCGCGATCTCGAGCTGGCGCCGCGCGGGAATCGCGGAAAGCTTGGTCACATGGCCGACCGCGACGCGGCCGCCATAATGCAGGGCCTCGGTCTGGCGCACCACTTCGTCGAGGTGCATCCAGCTCACATCGAGATCAAAGTCGAGGTGGAAGTCGATGCTCAAATCAAAACGGCGGGCGATGGCGAAGATGCGCCCTATATGCTCGATGGGCTGCGCATCCGCGTAGGGACAACCACCGATCAGGTCGGCGCCCGCCTCACAGGCCTCGACCAGCAGCTCCTCGGTTCCCGGGTCGTTGAGGAGACCTTCCTGCGGGAAGACGCAGATCTCCACGTCGATTGCCCAGGCATAACGCCGGGCCAGTTCGCGCACGGCCCGGAAGCCTTTGAGACCTACGCGCGGATCGACCTCGACGTGAGTGCGCATGTGCATGGTCCCGGCCACAATGGCGCGTTCCAGGGTTGCACGCGCGCGCTCGAAGATGTCCTCCTCGGTAAAGCCGCGCTTGAGGCGTGCGGTTTCCGCAATCGCCTCTTTGAGGCTGCCTTCCGCGAGGCTGCAGCGCTCGATCAGGCAGGATTTGTCGAGGTGAATATGGGTTTCCACAAACCCGGGGGCGATCAGCCCGCCGCCGGCGGATTGGATTAGGCCGGCGTCGGTGGCGGCGAGGTCAGGTGCGATGGCGGCAATTTTGCCCTGCGCGATGCCGATGTCGACCAGCTCTTGCGGGGTGCTCGCCAGCCGCGCCCTGATGAGGCGAAGGTCGAAGGGCATGCGCCTCCTTACTCGGCCGCTTCCAGCCCGCCAAGATAGGCGGCTTCCAGCGCCGGATCCTTGGCCAGGACTTGCGCCGTGTCGGTGCGCACAATGCGGCCGAGTTCCAGGACGTAGCCGCGGTCTGCTACGCCCAGTGCCAGTGCCGCCATCTGGTCGACCAACAGAATGGTAATACCCTGGTCGCGCAGCTCGGCCAGCGTGCCAAACAGCTCATCGATGATAGCGGGGGCAAGGCCGAGCGAGGGTTCGTCGAGCAGGAGAACCCGCGGTCGCCCCATCAGCCCGCGCGCAATCGCCAGCATCTGCTGCTCGCCGCCCGACAAGAGGCCCGCGCGAACCTCGATCCGCTCGGACAAGCGCGGAAAGCGCCGGGCCAGTGCGGCAATCTCCGCCTTGAGGTCGGCGCCCCCGCGGGTATGCGCCCCAAGCAGCAGGTTGTCACGGACGCTGAGCTCGGGAAAGACCTGGCGCCCCTCGGGGACGAGGATAAGGCCGGCGCGGACGATCCTATGCGCGGCGCTTTTCTCGACCGCAGAGCCGGCAAGAACGATGGAGCCCGCGACGGGACGCAAGAGGCCGCTCAAGGCGCGCAGCGCCGTCGATTTGCCGGCGCCGTTGGCGCCTAACAGGGTGACCAGCTCGCCTTCGGCAACTTCGAAGCTGATGCCGTCCAGCACGGGAAGCCCGCCGTAACCCGCGCGCAAAGCCTCGGCAGCGAGGATGCGCGGTGGTTGCCCGGGCAGGGGTGCCGCGCGCGGTCGCAGCGTCACTTCACCGGCGCCAAGGTAGGCGTCGCGCACCTTGCGCTCCTGGCGCACGCTTTCGGGCCTGCCGGCCGCGATCGGGCGGCCGGCGTCGAGCACCACGACATGGTCGGAGAGCCCCATGACCAGTGCCATGTCGTGCTCCACCAAAATGACGGCAAGGCCCGCTTCGGCAAGTCGGCGCAGCACGCCGACGAGCTGCACCTTGTCGGCGCGCATCAGACCGGCGGCGGGTTCATCGAGCAGCAGCACGCTGGGGCGCGTGGCAAGCGCGCGCGCAATCTCCACCAGGCGGCGGTCGACGTGGGGAAGGTCGCGTGCGGCAACGCCAAGCGGCCCCTGGTAGCCGACGAAGGCCAGCAGGCCTTCGGCGTCGCGCCGTTCGCTGCTGCCGGCTGCCGCGACAAATGGACTGCCTAGCCGTCCCCGACGCAGCCCCGCCAACACGTTATCGAGCACGCTCAGGGAGCCGAACAGCTGGGTCGTCTGGTAGGTGCGGGCGATGCCCGCGCGCGCCACGCGGGTGGCACTGGCACCCGCCAGCTCGGTTTCGCCGAGGCGGATGCTGCCGGCATCGGGTCGATAAAACCCACCAATCATGTTGAGGACGGTGGTCTTGCCGGCCCCGTTCGGGCCGATCAGGGCGGTGATGCGCCCCGGCTCGGCCGTGAGCGCCACCCCGGTTGCGGCGCGCACGCCGCCGAAGGCAATGCCGAGATCGTTGACGGCGAGGGCCTGGCGGCCATCACGCAGGCGCAAAAACGCGGGTAGCGAGAAGCTGCCGGCGCGCGCCGAGGTTCGGTCCGTGCGGGAGAAGGTGCGGCTCAAAAGACCAAGAACGCCTTCTGGCGCCAGCCAGAGGACAATCAACAACAGAGCGCCGAACGCGAGCAAACGGTATTCGGCGAGCGAGGCGATCAGCTCGGGGAGCACGACGATCGCCAGGGCGCCGACCACGGGTGCCAGGGTCCAGCCGGCGCCGCCGACGATGACGGCAAGCAGGAACAGGATCGACTGCGAGAACGGAAAGCTGTCCGGTGCGACAAAGGCAAAGAGCGCGGCGAACAGGCCGCCGGCAACGCCGGTCAGCGCCGCGGAAAGGGCAAAGGCGATGGTCTTGATACCGACCGGCTGGAAGCCGATGGCACGGGCGGCGATCTCCGCGTCGCGTACGGCGAGCATGGCCATGCCCCAAGCGCTCAGCGCCAGGCGATGATAAAAAAGGAGCGCCAGCGCGGCGAAGAGGGTGGCGATCACGGCAAGGCCGCGCTCGCCGGCGAGCGCGGCGGTGAGCGCGGGCTGAGGAATATTCATGAGGCCGTTCTGCCCGCCCGTCACGTCGCGCCACTCAATCGCCGTGTGCTGCACGATAAAGGCGAAGGCAATCGTCATCATGGCCAGGTAGGGGCCGGAGACGCGGATCGCCGGCAAAGCGAGCAGCGCGCCGACGGCGGCCGCCAGCACGCCGGCGGCGGCGAGTGCCAGCCAGAAGTTGATGCCCTTGAGGGTCAAGACGGCCACGGCATAGGCGCCGATGGCGTAAAAACCGATATGACCGATGGAGATCTGTCCGACGAGCCCGACCAGGATATTCAGGCCGACGCCGACGATAGTGGCCAGCGCCACCAGCGCCAGCACGAACGGGGTGTAGCCCTCGCCGAGGCTGGCCAAGGCGAGGCCGGCCGCGGCCAGAATGGCAATGCTTGGGAGGTCGAGGGCGCGGCTCATCCTCCTGCCTCACACCTTCTTGACGGGGGCCCGCCCGAACAGGCCATTGGGCATCAGCGCGAGGGCGGCGATGACGACCGTGAACATGACGATTTGGGTATAGGTCGAACCCAAAAGCGCCGTGACCAGGGCCTCGGCGATGCCATAGAGGATGCCGGCGAACATGACGCCGAACGCCGAGGTGATGCCGCCGAGGATGGCGACGGCAAAGGCCTTGATGCCGAACAGGGTGCCCATGTCGGAGTGCACGCTAAAAAGCGGGGCGATCAAGAGCCCGGCCAGGCCCGCAAGCGCCGTCGATAGGGCGTAGGCGATGGCGATGGTTCGCGTGACGTCGATCCCCATCAAGCGCGCCGCATCGGCGTTCTGGACCACGGCCAACAGCGCCTTGCCGCGCCGCGTTGAGCGCAGCAAGAGTGCGAGGACAGCGGCGATGCTAAGGCCGACCAGCGGGATGAGGAGCTGCAGGGGATAGACCCCGGCGCCCCAGACCTCCACCGGCTTCATCGCCAGCACCGAGGGAAAGCTGCGCGGTTCCTTGCCGAAGCTGAAGAGCACAGCATTGTCTAAGACGATGCCCCCGGCCACCGTCGCCATCAGCCAGGCGTTGGAGCCGCGCGCGGTGAAGGGGCGCACCAGCGTCCGCTCCACCAGAAGGCCGAACAGGGCGCAGCCGACGAGCGCGCTCGCCAGCGCCAGCGGCAGCGGCCAACCGAACCGCACCGCGAAGGTGTAGCCCAAAACCGCCCCCAGCATGACCGAGCTGCCCTGGGAGAAATTGACCGTATTGGAAACCACATATGTGATGTGAAATCCGAGCGCGATCAGGCCGTACATGGCACCGAGGGCGAGCCCGCTCATGAGGGCGGAGGTTAAGAGGATGGGTGCCTCCGGTCGATCTGCGGCCGCAAAGCGTGCTGGCGACGCGTTTGCGATCCCCAACCGCTGGCGCTGTCGGCGGCCGCGAGGGCTACTGCGTCAGCGGCAGGATTTCTCCCTCCACAAAGTGCGTAAACATATAGTCTCTTTCCGAAAGCGCGTCCTGGTTTTCGGGACTGAACGGCTTCTGGTAGGTCTTGATCAGACCATCGTAGCTATCGATGCCATAGAAGGCCTCGCGCACCTTGGGTCCCTCCAGGGACTGAGCCTTGCCGATCGCCAACGCGGTCAGGTGCATGGCATCGTAGGCGTTGGCGATGCCGACGGCCGGCGTCACGTCGGCCAGCGTTTTGATTTCCGGATACTTCTTTTTCAGTGCGGTCAGCACCGCCTCACCCTTGGGCGACAGCTTGCCCGAGAAACTGTAGGTCTGGATGAAGTGCACCTTGGCGGCGCTGGCGCCGGCCAACTCGCTGAAGCGGCCGCCGGCCGGGCCCCAGTGCGAGACGATGGGAACGTTCCAGCCCATGCGGTCGAGTGACTTTACCACCTGCGAGGAGGGCGCCACATTGGCGACGAGGTAGAGCGCGTCCGCGCCGGCTTCCTTGAGGCGGCTCAACTGCGGGACCACATCGACGTCGTTGGTCTCGAACTTTTCGATGCCGGCGTAGGGAATGTTCTTGCCGGCCAGCGCGGCTTTCAGGCCCTTCTCGTTCGACTCGCCCCAGGGATTGTTGATCAGGATCATGCCCGGTTTTTTGACCTGGTACTTGGCGATCGAGTAGTCGACCAAGGCCTTGTCCACCAGTTCGTCCACCGCCGAGACGCGGAAGACGTAGTTCTCCGCCGCCCCGTTGCGCGTGATCGGCGTGCCCGCCGCCCACACCCCCATGAAAGGCACCTTATTCTGGTTGGCGAACGGCACGATCGCCAGCGACACGGGCGTATCGAGACCGCCGAACAGTGCCGCAACCTTTTCGCGCTGCACCAGCTCGCGGGCGGCGATGGCACCCTTGGCGGGATTGCTTTCGTCATCGCGCACGATGAGCTCGACCTTTTTGCCCAGCAGCCCACCGCGCGCATTGATTTCGTCGATGGCAAGCGACAAGCCGCGCACGATCGCCTCACCCGACTTTGCCGACTGGCCCGACATGGCCGCGACCAAACCCAATTTCACCACCTCCTGCGCGGCGGCGGGAAGCGAGGCGGCAAACGCCAGCGCGCCCGCGATCAGGAGACGCCGGGCAATTCGAGGCAGCGCAACGTCGGCATGCATGGCAACGACCTTTCGGAACATGGGAAAGCTGATCCCCCCTGGGAAGTCATGGATATGCCATAGGCGCCGGCCGATGCCTACGGTTGATTGGGCAAGTTTTGCCTAAGTTGGGTGCACCTGGGCGGGCATACCGCAGCATTTTGCGTCAAAGCTGCATAGTATAAAGCAGTAGATTGCGGGCGCGCGCCGGTCCATGGTGCGGCGCCCTGACGTTTGCCAGCCCGTGGGAAGGATCCATGTCCGCTACCGCCACCGAGACCAGGCACGAGCTTGAGACGGCGAACGCCGCCGAGATTGTCGAGAAGTTCCTCATCGCTTCGATGGTGCCGGATCCCGACACCGCGGCGCGCTATATCTCGCCGGACCTGAAGATCACCTTTACCGGCGGGCGCAGCTACCGGCACCCGAGCGAGACCGCCGCCTTCAACGCGCGCCGCTACAAATGGGTGAAAAAGAAGATGCAGCGCACCGACGTCGTCCCCGGCGCGCGCGAAACCATCGTCTATAATCTCGGCACGCTTTACGGCGAATGGCCCGATGGCACGCCGTTCGAGGGCAATCGCTATGTCGATCGTTTTGTGGTGCGCGACGCCAAGATCGTCGCCATGGATGTGTGGAACGATAGTGCCGAGCGCTTGCTTGTGCTGAACGGCATTGAGGCGTGAACCGGAGCAGCGGGTCGCGCGAGGCTGGCTTCGCCAACGGATTGTCCACAACGAGGGTTTGTTCCTGCGCATGGCTCGGCCCGCACCGCCCCGCCTGCTGACGTCGCCCATCAGCGTCGTCAACATAGGCCTGCCGCAATTCGCCGCCGACCTTGCGCGTTGCGGTGTGCCCGTGACCCACGTCGAGTGGTCGCCGCCGGCGCTCGCTGCGCCGGGGCTCGCGGAGGTGCTGGCCCGCCTCAGTGAGGATCCAGCGATCGCGGCCGCAAACCAGGAAGCCCTGGCGCGCCTATTGGCGGCGGACCCGGTGCTGATCGACGTCGTGCCGGCGGTCGCGGCCATCCCGGCGCTGGGTGAGGGCCGCATCCTCCTGCATGCCGGTCCGCCCGTGGCCTGGGAGCGCATGTGCGGTCCCATGCAGGGCGCCATCTGTGGTGCCATCGTGTTCGAGGGCTGGGCACCCGATCTGACGGCGGCGGCGGAGCTGGTTGCGGCGGGCGCGGTTGCGCTCTTCCCCAATCATCACTTCGATGCGGTCGGGCCGATGACCGGTATCACCACCCGGTCCATGCCGGTGCTGGTGGTGGAGAACCGCAGCTTTGCCAATCGCGCCTACGCCACCCTGAACGAGGGCCTCGGCAAGGTCATGCGATTTGGGGGCAACGACACGGAGGTGCTGAAGCGCCTGGCTTGGCTGCGCGATGTGCTGGGACCGGCGCTAGGCAAAGCCTTGCGCGCCGGCAACGGCGTCGCCCTGAAGCCCTTGATCGCGCGCGGGCTCGGCATGGGCGATGAGATGCACCAGCGCAATGTCGCCTGCACGGGGCTGTTTTTGCGCGAGATTGCGCCAGGGCTGGCGCGCACATTCGACGCCGCGGGTCTCGCCGAGGTTTTGGCCTTCATTGCCGGCAATGATCAATTCTTTCTCAACATCGCCATGGCGCTCGGCAAGGCGATGACCGATCCGGCGCGCAACATCGACCACTCTTCCATTGTTACGGCCATGTGTCGCAACGGCACCGACTTCGGCATTCGCGTCAGCGGCACGGGCGACACCTGGTTCACGGCCCCGGTGGAAATGCCGGTTGGGCTCTACTTCCCCGGCTTTTCGGCGGCGGATGCCAACCCGGACATGGGAGACTCGGCGATTGTCGAGACCATCGGTCTCGGCGGCTTTGCCATGGCGGCGGCGCCGGCGGTGGTAGGATTCCTCGGTGCCGGCTCGGCGGCCGAGGCGGCCACCTTCACGCACTTGATGCGCGAAATCACCAGCGCGGAAAACCCGCACTGGACCGTGCCGGCCCTCAATTTCGCCGGCGTGCCGACGGGCATCGACGTTCGCCTGGTCGTCGAGACCGGCATTGCTCCGACCATCAATACGGGGATCGCCCATCGCCAAGCCGGTGTCGGTCAAGTCGGCGCCGGCGTCGTGCGTGCCCCACTGGCATGCTTTGCCGCCGCGCTCGCGGCGCTCGGCGCCGCGCGGGAGGCAGCATGAGCCGGAGCGTGCGCAACGCCGTTCGGCGCGCCTTCTATCTGGACTCGGTCGCCTTGATGCGGCTGTCGCGTGAAATCGCGGCGCTCGACGGTGTGCTGGATGCTGCGCTCATGATGGCGACGCCGGCGAACAAGGCTATTCTCGCCGAGGCCGGGCTGCTCGAGGCCGAGGCTGAGGGGGCCGGCGCCAACGATTTGATCTTGGCGGTGTGCGCCGAGGCTCCCGATCGCGCGGATGCGGCGCTTGCCGCCGCGCACGCCTTGCTGGCGCCACGGGCAAGACCCAGCGAGACGCCGCGCGGGCATTCTGCGCGCAGTTTGCGCACCGCGCTCAGCGCGCAGCCAGACGCCAATCTGGCCTTGATCTCGGTGCCCGGTGACTACGCCGCGGGCGAGGCGCGCAAGGCGCTCAGCCGCGGCCTCAATGTCATGATTTTCAGCGATAACGTGCCGCTCGCCGAGGAAGTCTCCTTGAAGCGTCAGGCGCAAGCGTTGGGTCGCCTGGTGCTGGGCCCGGACTGCGGCACCGCCATCCTCGGCGGTGCCCCGCTTGGGTTCGCCAATTCTGTGCCGCGCGGGAACATCGGCCTGATCGGCGCCTCCGGCACCGGGCTGCAGGAGGTGAGCGTGCTGATTGCCGCGGCGGGCCGCGGCGTTTCCGAGGCGATCGGCGTCGGTAGCCGTGATTTGAGCCTTGAGGTTGGGGGGCTCGCAACCCTGGCGGCCATCGATCTCCTCGATCAGGATCCGGCGACGGCGCGCATCGTGCTGATTTCCAAGCCGCCGCACCCCGAAGTGGTGGGAAACGTGTTGGCCCGCATCGGCCGCAGCCCCAAGCGCTTCACGCTCTGCTTTCTGGGCGCCGGTCAGCTGGAGCTGCCTGGCAATGCCACCGCCGTCCCGACGCTTCGCGCCGCGGCCGAGGACGTGCTGGGGTCCGGCAGCATGGGGCTCCCCGAGGCTCCGCTAACCCTGGAGCCGCGGGCCGGTCACATCCTCGGTCTTTATTCCGGCGGCACGCTCGGTGCCGAGGCGCAGCTCCTATTGCTCGCCGCGGGTCGCACCGTGGCCTCAAATGCCGCCGTGCCTGGCGCGCGAGCGCTCAGCAGCGCCCCGGCAGGCGCGGATCAGATCATCGACCTCGGCGCCGACGAGTTCACGCGCGGTCGCCCACATCCCATGATCGACCCGGCGAGCCGCTGCGAGCGGCTGGGCCGTGCCCTCGACGAGCGCGGCGTCGCAGCCGTGCTGCTCGATGTGGTGTTGGGCTACGGCGCCCATGCCGATCCGGCCCGCGAGATTGCCGCCGTCGTCGGGCGCGCGCCGGCCAATCGACCGCACGTGGTTGCCTCCGTCGTTGGCACGGAGGCCGACCCTCAGGTGCGCTCACGCCAGGTTGCCGCGCTGCTCGCGGCCGGGGTGCTGGTCGCTCAATCCAATGCCGGCGCCGCCGAGCTGGCGCTGGCGCTGGCACAGGGCTAGAGGATCGGCATGCCGCGCGGCGCGGAGGCTCTGGGCTTTGGCCCGCGCTGCAAGGCGACCCTGGTCGGCGCCATCGCCGCGCGCGCGTTGCGTAACGGCGCGCATGGTTACGTCAGGGCATGCTTCGAGCATTCGCTATACCTGCAGCTCGGCTCGGGCTTCCTCTGCCTTGGGGGAGAGAACCTAGGCGCTGGTCCGCTCAACCTTCTTTGCACGCCGATGCCCGAGGGCAGCGTCAGGCCGCGCCTCAACCCCGGAGATGCCGTCCGCATCGAGGGCGAGACTTTGGTCGCTGGCGAGCTCAGGATCGAGTTCGGCGACGCCGACCCCTGGTGGCCGGCGCCCGTTGGCACCTGGGATCGATCGAGCCTTGTGCGCGGGCTTGCCGCCGCCAAGGCGGCGCTGGGCATATTGCAGCCGCAGGACGGCCTTGCGCTCCTCGCCCCCGGCGGTCGGTCGCAGCAGCACGGGTCGATGGCCCGCGTTGCCGCGGCGCCCATCGACCATTTGGGCGATCTCTTGCGGCGCGAGCCTACGGTTGAGGCGGCGCCCGATGCCGCTCGGATCGCACCGCTGGTCGGGCTCGGCCCCGGCCTTACGCCGTCGGGTGATGACGTTCTGGGCGGCCTCTTGGTGGCATTGGCGCTGGTGGGGCGTATTGCGCTCAGGGACCGCCTGTGGCGGGCCTTGCAGCGCGCCATCGCCGAGCGCACGACGGAGATTAGCCGCGCCCATCTTGCCGCCGCAGCCGAAGGCCAGGGGGGCGCCCAGCTGCACAGTGCACTGAGCGCCATTATGCGAGGGGCAAGCGCCGGGATCGAAGGCGCCTGCGCGGCGCTCGGCGGCGTCGGGCACACGTCGGGCTGGGATGCGCTGGCCGGCGGCCTCCTGGTGCTGGAGACGACCGCAAAGATCACAAACTGAACGCGCTGTGAATGCCGGGTCAGCTGAAGCTTGCAAGCGGCCCGGTGAGGGTCGCTGCGACGATCGGGGCCGCATGCGCTGCGCATTGGTAAGCTCTCGTACCTTGCGTCCCGGCAGCGGGCGGGGCCGCTTGCTTTGGCAGCGGCGGGGACGCACTCGAAAGTCGATCCGCCTGCCAAACCTCGCGCCGCTTCTGGGAATGAGGCTATGAGCCAAAGCAAAAAAGCGGTGAGCCATGACGAAACGAAAACCCACCGGCAAAAGGCGAACGCGCGACCCGCGCGGTGGTCTCACGGCAGCCGGCCGCGCCGAGTTTGCGCGCAAGACCGGTGCCCACCCGAAAGCCGGTGTAAAGAAGCCAATCTCTGCAATGACTCCACAGGAAATGCGGCGCAAGGGAAGTTGGGCTGCTCCCATTAGCGCGTCGGCAAAGCGCAACGCGAACGCTCTCGTTGGCTGCATAGCCCCCGAGCGAAGGCGACGCGAAGACCGAACACGGCGAGACCGTGGGTAATCTCGACGCCGGGAGCGACGAGCTTGACGTCCGGCGGGGCGAAATCGGGCGCGCGCTC
>Ga0075424_100004522_pt1 | contig 13142 bp, 6 predicted proteins | sample SoiMethybrSBSTD3_FD_75301 | JGI IMG/M metagenome (GOLD analysis project Ga0075424, IMG submission 75301) | Bulk soil microbial communities from a Populus tree surrounding site in Tennessee, USA - Soil MetaG P. TD hybrid SBSTD3 | ecosystem: Environmental > Terrestrial > Soil > Tree plantation... | reverse complement strand
CGATAATATCGCCGGTGTCGATCCCATCGTCCAGATAGAACATCGTGACTCCAGTTTCTTTTATTCCATCGATCATGGCCCAGATCAAAGGTGAACACCCGCGACGGCCGGGCAGCAGCGCGGAGTGAAAACCAATCGCACCCAGCTTCGGAATGTCCAGGATCGACTGTGGAATTATTTGTGAAAAACCAACGACAAAGATGATATCCGGCCGTAGCAGACGAATCTCATCAACGTGATGCTTGATATTTTCAACTTTCCTCAGGACTGAAGGCGCAACCAGATCGTCGAAGGCGCAGAAGCCCGAGACATGGTCCACATTTTCATGCAGCACGAAGACGCCGACCAGCTCAATTCGCGGGTGATTCTGAAGTTCAGTCACAACCCGGCAGCCATCGTTAAGGCCGCCGATGAAAACTACACAACGCACAGAAGCTGCGCCGATTGCATGAGGCAATTCATCTTCGCTCAGTTCGTTTTTGACATTGCCGTCCTGTGCCATTGAGTTTGTTCAGGCCGGGTTCCGGTCTCCTCCGTAAATGATCTGCGGTTCTCGCAAACTTTGCTGATTCGATTTTTGCTATTGGTAAAAGCGTAATGGATTCAGGCCGTGGTATCTCAAGCTAATTAAATTGAGATCTCAGGGCCGAATCAAGCGCGCGTCACTTACTCTAACTTCGAAAGGAGGTCGCGGCACCCCTGCGGGCCAAGATTAAACATTGCGTCCACTGAGCTCATCCCTGCCACGAACGCGGCGGCACTCGTTGTGAACTGGTGGTACGTCGGATGACTAAACTCGTGAAATGTTACGTCGATGCCGTGTGACTTGAATTGCGCCAGGTCCATATATCCTCGCGCCCCCTCGCCGGAAAGGTATCGACTGGCACCGGAAGCTTGGACCAAGGCAAGTATCAAATCACTTTTCCGCAAATCTCGATTGTAGTCGAGGTTGCTTTGGCGCAACATCGGAGTCACGATTCCGAACTGATCAAACGCAATAAGCATGCTGTCAATTAGAACGTCAATCAGCAGCGCGTAGGGCTTTTGGAAGACCGGCGCAATTGCCGCCATAGTCTCCTCGTAGAAGGGGGCTCCGCGATAATTGTGACTCAAGAAGTTTAGATGGTCCGTCTGCCACCCCGAGTTAGCCAACCGCAACTCCCGAATGACTTTCTTCCGTAAACCTTTTTTTGAGATGGGTAGTGTCAGCAACCGTGGGATGCCATCACGGCGTAGGAAAAGGTTTCGATGCTGGTAGTTGCGATCCGCGAGTTGCACCTCGTCCATCAGCACGTAGATGTCGCTGCTCGTGATTTTGTGCAACAACCCAAGCCAGGGAAAGTAGCTAGGTTGATGGGCGCTCACCACGCCCGGACAGCTGGTAATCATGCCGAAGCATCCCGGACAAATGTCGCGGGAACGCCGTACCACACCTGCCCAGCAGGAACGTCCTTGGTGACTACGGCGCCCGCGCCGATGACCGCTCCCGGACCCACTTTGCGCCCCGGCAGCACGATTGCTCCCGTTCCGAGCAGCACGTTAGCCCCAATCTCGACAGAGCCGGCCAACGTAACCGACGGAGATATATAGACGTTTTCACCGACAACATTGTCATGATCAATAGAGGCATTGCTATTGATCACGCACAACGGCCCAATCATGGAATAAGCGTTTATATTGGCACGCGGAAAGATCACGACACCCTCGCCAATAGTGACGGTATCGTCAACAATCACTCCGTCAGCGAGAACGGATCGGATCTCAAATCCATGAGGCGCGAAACGCTTGCGGATGTCAGGCTTCTTCCGGAACGACACATCGCTGAGCGCCAGCACCAGATCACACCTGGTTGGATCCTGCGACAGAATGACGTCATCAGGTCCGAGGTAGGAGAGATGCAACCCTGAAACGTGCTCCGAGGGTGTCACGATATCCGTGAAACCGAGCACATTAGTGCCCTGCCGGCGCAAGATGTTTGCGATCGAATATGCAACTCTGCCCGCCCCGACGATCACGACGGACTTTGCCTCCGTTGCAACGCTCATATGAGGGTTTTTATCGTTAAAGATACCCCTGTTTTATCCACAGATTACACAGATTATTTATGACATCTGTGTAATCTGTGTAATCTGTGGATGAAGAAAGCCCGGCTGGCTGTCAAAATAAATGTCGCAACTGCCATTGAGGAGGCGGACTTCGGCAAGACCAGCTTCGCGAGCCAGACTCAGGAAGCGCTGTGCCTCCTTAATCTGCGTTGCGTCAGGTGTATAGGCCAACCCAAGGAGAAATTCGAGCCACGGCTCAAGTCCCATTGCGTACACATAAAGTCGTTCTGCGCCGACAGCTTCAAGCAGGCAAAGACCTCTGTTTGAATCACACCCTTTGTACCTGCGAGATTGACTTATGCTGTGCTTGGGTTGGCGTGGCAAGATTGAGCCGCTGGTCCATGTAAGCGGAGCTCCAACACACTCCATCCCCAAAAACACAGTCTGACTTGGACCCACGGCGCGCCGAATGTTTCGATACATTTCCTGATCGAGACAATCGGAATCGGCGGCGAACAAAATCCGATGTTGACCTGCGCGCACGACGTAGGCCGTTTTTCCATGAGGTAAATCTGCGTGCTCTCCCAGAAACGGAATCCCGATGATCTCTCCATCAGAAACACTGATCGATTCGAGAGCATCGATTTCGATCACGCGCTTGAAGCCTATCGCCTGCGCACACAACTTGATCGAAAGATCTCCATAAAACGTTCCGTTTGAGCGTGGGACGACCAGGCATCCGATCTTGTGACGCAACCGCAACAGCGACTCCACGCAGAAGTGATCGTGGTGCGCGTGTGTGACCAGGACATAATCGATCCGCGGCGGGAGGTTCTCAAACGTCAACCGTTCTGTGGTCACCTCTGCCGGTCTCACGCCAAGACACGGATCAGTCACAATCGTGACTCCATTCCACTCGATGAGGACACAAGCGTGGCCCACGTAGCGAATGCGAGGCTCCGTGCCATTCCACGTCTCGTATTCGGGAAGCTCTTCCGTAGTCAACAAAGGTAATAAAGAATTCTCTGCTGAAGACGGCAAGCTAAGTAGTTCGCGTATGTATCCCAATTCCTGTGGAGTGGTATCGAGCCGGCAGAGCTCATCCACCTGCTCACTTTCAAATGGAACACTCCAATGAATCTCCTCCGGCTGCGGAAGTCGCGGGGTGTTCATGAAGAACGGCCGGCTGTCGTTGCGTTGCCGGAATATGCGGAACGACTGGAGTTGTTTCTTGTAATATCCACTCTGGTAAAGCAGTCCTTCGAAGAACCGAACGATGGGATGATCGTAGTAGTCGTAAACCAGCTCGACGTATCCTCTCAGCTCAGGAGGCAATTTTTCATAATAAGAATCGAGGCTAAGCCCATCAGCCTGGCTCGAAAGCTGATTGTGAAAAGCGATGACACTCTCCGCAAGTCGCAGATTGTCTGCCTGCTCGGCTTCAGTATTCAGCAAAAAGTCTTTGACCTCAGCCGCTCTTGCGGCGGGAATGTCCATCACCCTGCCGCTGCGCAGGCGCGGATTCTGGCATGCTTCAGCGTGATATTGCGGGTTATCCAGATAGGACCGTAACAAATTGCTCTGATAGTTCCGCAGGTGCAGACTGGAGACCACTGGCCCCAGCACGTTCGCCCACGCCACCCACTTATTAACTAATGGTTCGATCGCCGTACTCGCATTCAACCTATACATAGACATGTGCTTGCCGACCTTTCATGTCCGCGATCATGTGCACCGGGCGCCTCCCTGGTGTCAATGCAAAGCTGCTTTCCCCATTAACTGCGGCTGAGCCTCATTGGCAAATACCTCTTTTCTTTTCTCAAGGCAGGCGCGCATATGTTGGGCCATAATCCGCACGTATGGCTCTATGACGATCTGGCCGTGGTGGCCCGGAATACGATAGATTTCAACCGGTTCCGTCGAGAGCGGGCCCCAGCCCATAGCTGGATCAGCAAATGACGGATGCTCATACATTTTCCGGTAAGCTTCGATATTCAGTTTTTCAGTACTGCGGAAGAGCGTTATCCGGTCCGGATAAACTCGCGGCAGGTAATTCCGGATTGCCCGCACATGATTTTGAAAAATCTTCGTCGTCCAGCGTGCTTTTCGTAGTTTTGTGTCGCTGGAAAAACCTCGAGTAGCTCTCAACTGCTCCATAACAAACTCCACTTGGGCTTCGAGATGTAGCTGTCTAAATTCCTCCAGGGTGAGGGAAAGTTTTTTTCCACTATCTTCGGCTGCGTGTGTGGCAAAGGAAAAGAGCACAGCGTCAGGGTCATGAGTGCGCTCATTCTGTTTGCTGTCAAAGCTTGGCGCTACCGTATCTAGTATCGCCAGCAAAGATACTGCCTGGTTCTGGTTGTATAACTGCTGGGCCATTTCAAAGGCCACAAATCCGCCAAACGACAACCCCCCGATTACATATGGTCCTTCCGGTTGGATTAAACGAATCTCATCGACGTAACGCGCAGCCATCTCTTCAATGGTTGGGTAAGGCTCGCGCTCTCCGTAAAGTCCTACGGCTTGTAATCCATAGAAGGGTTGATCGGGACTGAATTGCCGTGCCAGATCAACCAGAGGGAGCACGGAACCGCCCGCCGGATGAACACAGAAAAACGGTGCTTTGGAGCCACGCTGCTGAAGTGGAACCAGTGGCGCCCACAAAGGGGGTTCGTCGTTGAGTTGAGGAATTGCGACTGACTCCTTAATCCCTGATGAGAACCATTGCGGCTGAACCTCTGATTTTTGAAAGCTGCCAATCAAGCCTCGCAATCCATTAAGAAACTGCTGGGCCAGCCTTTCTACTGTAGCGCGTTCATGCCTGCGATCACTGAAACTCCACCGCACGTATAACTGTTGGCCGTCGATGCTGGCGTTTACTTCCAGTAAGTGCGTGCGCCTGGCGCGAGCACTATATAGTGGTCCTTCAGATTCAGGGGCCGGCCCAAACTGCAATGCTCCCTGCCTCAATCGTTCCTGCTCCTGGCCTTGCACAAAGCGGCCGTAATTAAATAAAACTTCCGGCTGAGGCAGCGACTCTAAACGGTCAACAATCTCTTTCTTTCCACTTAAATATCGCAGCACTCCATAACCTATTCCTCGCTTTGGTACAGCTCGTAATTGGTTCGTAACCATCCTCAACCGCTCTTCCCATGGCGCATTGTCTTCTAAAGTCAGCAACACCGGATGAAGTGTCGTGAACCAGCCCACGGTGCTCGTCAAATCCACTTCGCCAACAGTTTCTTCGCGTCCGTGACCTTCCACATCTATCAGCACGTGTTTGTCACCAGTCCACTGGGAGAGGGTCTCTGCCAACACTGTCAGCAGTACTTCGTTGACTTGGACGTTACCTGCTTTCGAGACCTCAAACACCAGCTTCCGCGTTTCTTCGATATTGAGATTGATCGATAGATGGCGAGTTGTTGACGCTAGATTCTCTTCGTAAGAGAAATCTGTTGGCAAAGGCGTTACTTCGCGCCGCTTGTCATCCAGCCAATAGTCGAGCTGGGCAAGCAGATGCGGCGACTGCGCATACTCCTGCAACACCTCGGCCCACTGTTGGTAACTGGTCGTCTTGGCCGGCAATTGCACCTCCTCAGCCCCATTTTCCAACTGCTTGTAGCCCTGCTGAAATTGTTCCAACAGTATTCCCCAGGACACAATGTCCACGGCCAGATGATGGATCACCATTAGCAACCGCCCGCGCTCCGCGCCACTTTCGTCTAGTCCCAACTTGTAGTAGTGCACCCGTAGCAACGGCCCTGCGCTCAAGTCCAGGCTGGCCTGCGCCGCTGCCGCCAGTCGCTCGATCTCTCCCCGCTGTTCGGCCATCGCCACGCCACTCAGGTCATGCATCGTTAACGGCACCGCCTCGCCGCTCACCTCCGCATAGTGCGCTTGCCAACCTTCTCCAGCGCCTTCTCCAGCGGGCCTAAACCGCAGCCGCAGCGCATCATGATGGCGCAACAACGCCCCTACCGCCCCTTTCAGTAACTCCGGCTGCAGGCGCCCACTCACCGTCACCAGCGTCGCTTGATTCCAGTGATGCAGCTCTGCCGATTGCTGCGAGAAGAACCATTGCTGAATCGGCGTCAAGCGTTGCTCCCCACTCACTTCCCCCTGCTCGGCCTCTATTACCGGGGTTGTATCCACCACTGCCGCCAACTCAGCCACCGTTCGCCGCTCAAACAGATGTTTATGGGCCAGGCGCAAGCCCTTTTGATTAGCGCGCGCCACGATCTGAATCGAGAGAATCGAATCGCCACCCAACTCGAAGAAGTTGTCATGTATCCCCACTCGCTCCAGTCCCAGCACTGCCGCCCAGATCCGGCACAACTCCGCTTCCACTTCATTCCGCGGCCCTTCGTACTTCGCCCCCAACTCCGGCCGTGCTCCGTCTGGCTCGGGCAGCGCCCGCCGATCCACCTTCCCATTGGCCGTCAACGGCAACTTCCGCATCTCCACCACCACCGCCGGGAGCATGTACTCCGGCAACTGCTCGCTCAATCGACTCCGCCACTCGCTCATCGTCACCGCCGCGGCCCCCTCACCTCGCACCACATAGCCCACCAGCCGCTTCTCGCCTCCCGCTCCTGTCTGCACTACCACCACTGCATCCTGCACCCCGCTCTGGCTCCGCAGCACTGCCTCTATCTCGCCCAACTCGATCCGATAACCATGCAGCTTCACCTGCTGATCGCGCCGCCCCAGAAACTCCACCCGTCCATCCGCCAAATATCGCGCCAGGTCTCCCGTCCGGTACAGCCGCGCTCCCGCGCGCTCACTGAACGAATGCGGCACAAACTTTTCCGCCGTCAGTTCCGGCCGCCGCCAGTAGCCGCGCGCCAACCCTACCCCGCCGATGTATAGCTCCCCAATCACTCCCACCGGCACCGGCTCCAGCCGCTCATCCACGATGTAGAGCTCCGTGTGGTCGATCACTCTCCCGATGCTCGGCTCGCGCCCATCGTTCTCCTCAAGTTCCCGCTTCACATCTGCATTTATGCTGGCACACACAGTCGCTTCACTTGGCCCATATGCATTGACCAGCCGCTCCACCTTCTCGCTCCAGGCCGCCGCCACTCTCCGGCTGCACGCTTCTCCGGCTACGATCAGACTCCGCAACTGCCCGACTTTGCGCGGCTCCGTCACCGCTAACAATGAAGGGGGTACCGTCACCACATTGATCGCCTGCCGCTCCATCTCTGCCACCCACGCCCCTCCCACCAATACTTCTCGCGGCTGCGGCAAACACAGCGTCGCGCCCGCGCTCAGCGTCACAAACAGTTCCGACACTGACGCATCGAAGCTCAGCGACGCAAACTGCATCACTCGGTCATCTCGGCTCAGTCCAAATTCGCGCTGCTGCACCCGCGCCAGATTCTTCAGTCCGTGATGCGTTACGCTCACTCCTTTGGGCCGCCCCGTCGATCCGGATGTGTAGATCACGTAGGCCAGATTCTCCGCCCTCACTTCACTCGCGATGTTCTCTCCCTCATATTTACCTTCTTGCTCGGCCCACTCTGTATCGAGGCACAGTACCTCTCCCCAGTGGCCCGGCAACTGGTCCAGCAGCCGCTCCTGCGTCAGCAACAATGGCACTCCAGTTTCTTGCAGCATGAACGACAATCGCTCCCGCGGATAATCAGGATCCAGCGGCAAGTAAGCTCCGCCCGCCTTCAACACTCCCAGCACTCCCACTACCATCTCTACTGAACGCTCGAGGCAGAGGCCCACCACCACTTCCGGCCTCACTCTCTGCTCCCGCAGATACCGCCCCAGCCGGTTGGCACGCTCGTTCAGTTCCTGGTAGCTCACGCGCTCGCCCCCAAACTCCACCGCTATCTGCTCCGGCCTCTGCTCCACTTGCTGTTCAAACAAACGATGGATGCACTCGGCCTGGTACTCCGCCGTGTCAGTCCGGTTCCAGTCGCACCGCAACTGTCGCTTCTCTGCTTGCGAAAGCAGCGACACTTCTCCCAGCGTAATCTCCGGCTCCGCCACAAAGACCTCGAGCACACGTTGAAAGTGCTTCAGCAAACGCGCGATCGTCTCTTCACTGAACCGCCGCTGGTCGTAGGTCAGTACGATAAAGATCCGCTCGCCTTGTTGTACGGTCACTTGGAGTGAGTAATTCGATCTCTCGAAGTCGCTGGTCTGCTCGTTAAATTCTGCTCTGATTCCCAATGCCGGTTGATGCTGCGGCAATAAAGAGTTGGTTGGATAGTTCTCAAACACGAGCAAACTATCAAACAATCCATGCCCTCGGCCCATTTCACTCCAGCCCTGCACTTGCGCTAGCGGACTGTACTCGTACTGCCTGGCCTCCAACTGGTCCGACTGCAACTGCTGCAACCACTGCACTACGTTCTGCTTTTCATCAAGCCGCACCCGCAAAGGCAAGGTATTAATAAACGTCCCGACCATGGCTTCCACTCCTGGAAGCTCCGCAGATCGTCCGGAAACGGTGGTGCCAAAGAGCACGTCATGATTCCCGCTGTAACGAGAGAGAAGCAGGGCCCAGGCGCCTTGCGCGATCGTGTTGAGCGTCAGTTGATACTTACGCGCCAACTGCTGCAGGCCGGCGCTTGTTGTTCTCGCAAGTAAGAGATGCTGGCCATGATAACGAGGAACGTCGGCAGAACCACCGGAATGTACAAAGTCGAAAGGTAATGGTGTGGGCGCTAAGAAATTCTTCAGTGTGGAACGCCAAAAAGCCTCGGCTTCACCGAGATTTTGTCTCAGGAGCCATGCAATGTAGGTGCGGAAGGGTGTAGGTTCAGGCAGGTTCAGCTCTTGCCCGTTGCTGAATGCTCGGTAAAAGCTCAAAACTTCTCCAAAAATTATCGGGACAGACCAGCCGTCCATCAACACGTGATGATAGCTCCAGATAAAATGGTAAGTCTCATCCTCGAGGCGGATCAGAGCCAGCCGCATCGGTACCTTGGACATGTCATAACGGCGCGCTTGATCTGCTTCGGCATAGTCGACTAATGCTGTTTTCTGTTCGATGGCATTGAGGTGGCGCCAATCGAGCTCAACCCAATCCAACGGCCTGTGGCGATGAACAATTTGAACCGGTTTCTTGATTTCTTCCCACGCAAACGAAGTACGCAGGACTGTATGTCTTTCGACAACTCTGTCCCATGCACGCCTAAGCGCTGAAATATCCAACTTGCCGCGGAGAGTGAAGTTGTGTTGCTCGAAATATAGCTTCGAGTTCTCTGTGGAAAGCGTATGAAAGAGCATTCCTTGCTGCAAAGGGGAAAGCCCATAGATATCTTCAATTTCTTTCTTACTCATCTGCGTGCCCTAAAGTTGTTAAAGATTTGGGAAGGGGATCGGGTCAGTACGGGGAGCGATAGCGTAACTTGACGAGCATCGTGCTCGGGTTATGAGCCGGCCTTGTGGAAGTGGATGTTTCCGCCTGTGGCCTGGAGAACCACGGATGGCCCACCACCGTTGATATCACCCTTCAGTCCGCTGCCGTGCAAGCCCCCCATCAGAGCGATGTCGTAGTTGGTTGTGATCCGCCCCGCGATGCAGGATGCATTGACACTGATAGCGACCGAATCAGGTAGCCGCAGGTCGATATTGCCGCCATCGGCTCTCATGTTGAAGCCCGCGCTCGGTTGTCCTGAAATGTAAACTGCGATGGAGCCGCCCGCAGCGGTCACTTCGTTAGCGTCAATCGCCTCTTCAATCGAAACGCTCCCCCCGGCCGCGCTTGCCGTCACACGGCCATTGATGCGCCCGACGATGATTGAGCCGCCGCCGCTACGTGCGTCGAGGTCACCGCCCACATTGCCGATAGTAAGACTGCCGCCGCCGCTACGTGCGTCGAGGTCACCGCCCACATTGCCGATACTGAGACTGCCGCCGCCGCTACGTGCGTCGAGGTCACCGCCCACATTGCCGATACTGAGACGGCCGCCCCCGCTCGTCGCCATCACGGGCCCGTCGACGTCGCCGATGATCAGGCTGCCGGCCTCCGTCGAGGCGGTCACGGTACCCTGCACATTGCCGATATTGGCGGTGCCGACTGTCCGCAGCTTGAGGTTAAAGTTGCGCGGCATGGAGATGCGAAAATCTATCTGAATCCTGCGCCTGTTGGTTAGGTTGTTATCGTCAACGAGCTTAACGATGACTTTTACGTCGTCGCCGCTCTGCGACAAGTCGACGGTTAGATCCTTGAGCCACTCGTCAGCCGCCTGCCGGTCGTCAACCTTGAAGCGGCGCTTGATCTCGACGTTGATAGTGTCGGAGTTGCCAGTCGTAATCTCGACGTCGCCGATATCCGAGTCCAGCGTGAGTTGACCGCCCGGAGTCACTGGAAACGACTTATTGATTCCATCCTCGATCCGCGTTTCTTCTGTGCTCATGGTTCTCCTTAGATCAATGGTCGTTTGAGCCGGTATATCCGCGCTTGGTGTTATTGAAGATTTGCGACTGCGACCTGGTGCATGGGTTCGGGGATGACGACGGCCTCGTCGTGGACGATCTTGCCGGAGTCGAGTTTGATGAGGCGATCGCCGATATGATAGTAGCGGTCATCGTGCGTGATGGCGATGACGGTCTTGCCGTTGGCCTTCAATTCGGGCAGCAGATGGTAGTAGAAGACCTCCTTGAAGTAGGGATCTTGATCGGCAGCCCATTCGTCGAAGACATAGATAGGACGGTCTTCCAGGTAAGCGGTCAGCAACGCGAGACGCTTGCGCTGTCCCTGCGAGAGGTTCGTCGTCGAGAGCGCGCCGTCTTTGACATCAACCTTATGGTCGAGCTGGAGTTGGCGCAGGTACTCGCGCGCCTTGTCGTCAAGCTCGTCGGCCTTGAGACCGAGGAAGGTGTCGAAGAGATAGAAGTCGGAGAAGACGACGGAGAAGTGTTGGCGGTAGTGGTCCATCATCTCATCACTGACGACTTCGCCGTTGAGTCGAAGCTGGCCATCCTCAGGTGCATAGAGACCAATCATCAGCTTTGCGAGAGTAGTCTTACCGCTGCCGTTGCCGCCCGTGAGAAAGACCAGCTCGCCGGCGCGGAAGTTCAGGTTGATGGGCCCGAGGACGAACGGGATCTCTTCATCTTCACGTTTGTAGGTATGCGTCACATCGCATAACTCAATGCTTTGCCAAACGGGGCCGGAAGTCAGAAGTTTTTCGTCCGCATCCTTCTCGGTGTCACTCGGCGTGAGCGAGAGACCCAGCTCATCGACGTTTTTCAGGGCGACACTGGCGCGGCCCATGTTGGGCAGCGTGTTCATGATCATCTGCAACGGCGTCATCAGAAAGAGGACAGCGAGGGTGAACCCGGAGATGACTACTCTTTCGACGCTGATCCAGCCTGCAAGACAAAAGATCAACACGCCAATGACAACGAAGACCAGCAGATGTCCCCAACTCGCGGCGATGGTGTAGATGCTCTGGCCGGCGAGGTTCTGCTTCTTGAAGTTCAAGGCCGTGTTGCGCAGCACCTCGTTCAAAAAGGCCCGACGACGGTTGCTGTGTATCTTGAGCTCTTTGATGCCCTCGGTGAGCGCACGGAAGTGGTTGTAGAGGTTGTCGCCCTCGCGGCGCGCAAGCCGGATGTACTGAAAAGATTTCACCACCGGCAGTTGGTAGCTGACAATGCCGATGACAATCATGGCGATGACCGCCCCGAACATAGGCAGCGACAGCCACGCCATGTAGACCAGACAACTGATGGCCACCGCGATGTTAATGCACAGAAGCGGGATCATGGTGACGACGTTTGTAATCGTAGGCACGTCGTCCGTGAGCGCAGCCATCAGGCGATGTGGGCCAAGCTCTTCCAGCTTTCTCAGAGGTACTGCAAGAATCTGCCGGCTCAGCTCCATGCGCAGTTGAAAGAGCGCGCTCTGGCCGAGGCGGGCCAGCATCAACTCTGCCCCGATTCGCGACACGGGCACGAGCAGGCAGAGGCCGATGAAGTAAACGGCCAGCGTTGACTTCGTTGAGCCATTGTTCAGCGCGGAGTTAATAATGGCGAGCAACCCCGTGTTGGCCGCGCCGCTGAGGATGCCGGCCAAAATTGCGAGCACGAGTAGGCGGCGTGAGTGCTGCATGAGAAAGTAAAAGATTTTCATATTGACTCCATCTCAGTCTGTGCGATACAGGCGCTAAGCTTTTCCGCCAGCACTCGTACCGGAAATTGTGTAATGAGCATTTGACTGCGTGAGCGTTAAACCCTGTGGCGTAAAACCTTCACGCGGTAGCGCTCCCTCGAAAGCGGCTTGATGCGTGACGCACCGTTCCTGCCTGTTGCCTCCACGAACTGGGCCAATCCCGCCACCGTCGGCGCTTCGAAAAAGCGCCGAAGGGGCAACTCCACACCTAACTTTTCCCGTATCGAAAACGTGACCTGCGTCGCCAACAGCGAGTGTCCACCCAACTCGAAGAAGTTGTCGTAGATGCCGACGCGCTCCACGCCCAGCACTGCTGCCCAGATGCCGCACACTACCTCTTCCACTTCCGTCCGCGCGGCCACGAATGCGGCGGCCGCCAACTCCCGCTCCGGCGCCGGCAGCGCCTTCCGATCCACCTTGCCGTTCGCTGTCAGCGGCAACGCCTTGAGGCTCACAAACAGAGCCGGCACCATGTACTCCGGCAGCTGCTGTCTTAACCACTCCCGCAACTCTGCCGCACTCGGTGCCGCTCCCTTAGCCGCCACCACATAAGCCACCAGCCGCTTGTCTCCCGACTCTTCCTCACGTGCCACTACCACACATTCACTGACTGCCTCATGTGCTGCCAGCGCAGCCTCGATCTCTCCTAACTCGATGCGATAACCGCGCACCTTCACCTGCTGGTCCAGCCGGCCCAGGTATTCCAACTCGCCGCCGGCCAGCCACCGCGCCACGTCTCCCGTCCGGTACATCCGCGCTCCCGGATCATCGCTGTAGAGGTCGGGCACGAACCGCTCCGCCGTCAACCAGGGCCGGTTCAGATACCCTCTCGCTAACCCTGCTCCGGCCAGGTACAAATCGCCTCTCACCCCCACCGCCACCGGCTCCATCCGCTCATCCAGCACGTAGGCGCGTGTCTCCGCTAACGGCCTGCCGATCGTCGGCTCTTCATCTCT
>Ga0075424_100004520_pt1 | contig 13143 bp, 12 predicted proteins | sample SoiMethybrSBSTD3_FD_75301 | JGI IMG/M metagenome (GOLD analysis project Ga0075424, IMG submission 75301) | Bulk soil microbial communities from a Populus tree surrounding site in Tennessee, USA - Soil MetaG P. TD hybrid SBSTD3 | ecosystem: Environmental > Terrestrial > Soil > Tree plantation... | reverse complement strand
CACACGTGATGCTTACCACCCCCAAAACCCTGGCGGGCTTCATGCCCTCCTAAAATAGCAGGAGCTTTTTTCACAGCTCCCCTCTGTCATCAGGAGGAGGTGCGAGTTGGGCCCAGATACACCACCGAGTCTTCTCCCACCAAGAAGTCCGCAAGCGGACATACTCCTGGCAGAGCGCATCCACACCGGCGATCCCACCGCTGAAGATGAATTTGCCCGACTGTTCCGCGGCAAAGTCTTCGTTATGTTGCTTGCAGAACGCACGATCCCGAAGCTGCGCGTGAACTCACTCAAGACGTGCTCGTCGCTGTGTTGCGGGCACTTCGCGACGGCCGGATGCATGAGGGAGATCGGCTCGCAGCCTTCGTCCATGGAACGGCGAGAAATCTTGCCAACAACTTCTTGCGAGCTCGAAGCCAGCGGCCCGATTCGGAGTCGATCACTCCTGAACTCGAGCTGATTCAATCAGCGGACGATTTCGAGCGCCGCGAGCGCACCAACTTGGTGCGGCGAGCCTTGGAACGGCTGGAGGCCACGGACCAGAAGATCCAGCTGGCCACCCTGGTGGAAGATCTAAAGCCCGGCGAAATTGCCAGACAACTAGGCCTCACTGCAGAGGTGGTTCGCCAGCGCAAATCTCGGGCAGTGAAAAAAATAGTAGAACTGATAAAAACTTGGTCACGAAGGTGAGTAGGCTGACCACTGTTGTAGGTAAGGCCGATGAACTGTGAACAGGTCACCAAAGAAGAAATCAGTGAGAAGTATCTGCTCGGCCGATTAAGTGAAGCCGAGCAGGGGGCATTCGAATTGCACTTCTTCGAATGCGAACGCTGCTTCGAGGAAGTGGAATCTCTTCGCATGCTCCAGACGGAGCTCCGGCAGAACGCTTCGGCAATTCGCGAGAAAACGTCCAAGCGACAGAGCCTGGTTTGGCGCTGGGCCTGCCGGAGCGCTCGCGGTGCTGACCGTCGGCATTGGATGGTGGGTATGGCGTCCGACCGTTGCGCCCGTGCAGCCACCTGCTAGTGTCCAACTCCCTACGCCGAAGCCCGCCCCACAGCCAACCGGTCCGTCCGTAGCGGAGCTGGCGCAAGTGACGCCGCCTGAATATCGTCCGCCAGTCTTACGAGGCGCGGAGGACGACGCCACGCAGCGCTTTCTGGCCGCAATGCGGCACTATGTTAGAGGCGACTACGAGGCGGCGATCCCTGGCCTGCGGGCAGCATCGAAACTTAATCCCCAAGCATCGGATATCAGCTTCTTCCTCGGAATCTGTTATCTCTTGACTGACCAGACCGATGCCGCGATCAAGCAACTGGGGAAAACGGCGGCGCTCGGCGATTCTCCCTACTTGGAAGAAACCCACTTCTACCTCGCCAAGTGTTCCTTGAGCAAAGGTGACCTCCGCGCCGCCCGAAACGAATTGGAGAAAACTATTCGACTCCACGGAGAATGCGAAGGCGAGGCGCGCGAACTGCTTCAGCAAGTCGAAAGGCTGGGCAAGGAATCGCACAAGCCTCGGTGAAGAAGGTTGCACTAGCGGATGTTCTCAGTGGCTGTCTTGCTCGAACGCGCTGCTTGACCCAGGATGTGAGGCTGGCGTTAGTGCACTCCCTAGAAGGATCCGACCGGACAGAGTGGGGAGCCCGCCCGACCCGGTCGAAAACCGCGATTCGAGCGACCACGGGATCCTGTTGCTGACGCTCCTGAGAGGTCTGAAGCCTGGCGAATTCCCGTCCGAGTTCGTGCGAACGAAAAAGTCGCGCGCGCCTCAAGAAAACGATCGAGCATGTGAAAAGACTGTCACGAACATGAGGGCAAACACCACTAGGTCTGCGAAGGGCAGATGGACTGTGGCAGCGCAGAATGCGAAGAGAACCTCGAGAACTACGTACTCGGATAACGCCGCCATCGGTCGACTTCGGGTAATGATTGGGCTCGGCGACTCCCCGTATCTCGCGCACTTCTACGTGGCGAAGGCTTTTCTACGTCGGAAAGATCTCGGTGCTACCGAAACCGAGTTGAAGAAACTCATCCAGCTTTGTGGGTCGGGGAGCGGCGAGGCCCGATGACTGCTGACGGAGGTCGAGCGGCTTAAGCAGCGATCAAATCAGGTAACCTCTGGCAAGGCCGGAGGCTTGATCTTGCGAGCCACTCAGCAGAGCCTGGGGGTTTACCTAAATGCAATTAAAACATCCGCGCAACGAGCGCGCACAGGAGGGGAGCCATGATGTTCATATTGGTTTCTCGAGCGGCGATAGCGTGCTTGATGCTGCTGATGCTGTTTCCCGCTCCCGGATACTCGCAGGAGACGACGGGGACGATCCTGGGCACACTGGTGGACCAGACGGGGGGCGTCCTTCCCGCTGTGAAGGTCGTTATTACGAGGGTGGACACGGGTCAGGTCCGCGAGGTCGTCACCAACAACGTGGGCCAGTACACGGCGAGCCTTCCAATCGGGAACTACGAAATCAGCTTCCTGTTGCCCAAATTTTTAGCCTTTCACGGCGCGCGGGATATCTCTCCACGTCAACGATCGATTGCAGGTCAATGGCAAGTTGATCGTCAGCGGCGTGGTGGAGACGCTGACGGTTACGGCGGAGCGGCTCGTTCAACCGACATCCGCGGTTCAATACCTGATTCAACCACTCGCCATTAGTGACCTGCCGCTCCTTACCCGCACGCCCGTCGAGCTCGTCACGCTCGTGCCCGGTGTGTCAAGCGACCTCCGAGAGGAGGCCTGCTTTTGCGACCAGGGCAATCTGGACATCTCCATCAACGGGGCACGCCGGAGCGCCGTCAACTGGCTGCTGGATGGCGCGTCCAACGTCAACAGCTTCAACAACTACACGCTGGTAACAAACCCTCACTCGAGGCGATCCAAGAGATCAACGTTATTACGAGCACCTACTCAGCGGAATGGGCCCGCAACGGCGGGGGCGTGGTTAATGTCGTGACGAAGTCAGGCACGAACAGGTTCTCGGGAAGCGTCTACAACTTCCTGCGTAACGATGCGCTGAATGCCAACTCGTTCTTCCGCAATATGTTCCCCGATCCCCAGTTTAACAGCACTCCAGCGCGACTCCGGTACAACAATTTCGGCTACACCCTCGGCGGGCCGGCGCTCCCAAACCGCAATAAGCTGTTTTTCTTCCTCTCGCAAGAGTGGCGACGGAGCTCGCGCGAGAAAAGCCCGGCCTCGGCACCGGTTCCCGATCCGACGTGGTTGACGGACCCGGCCAGTCCAAACTATGTACCGCCAGAGGCGCGTGATTCGAATGCAGTCAAGCTGCTCACTCTTTGGCCGGTACCGAACGTTCCGGGGACCAATCTTTATCGGACGACGGCCACGAACGAGCTCGACACCCGCCAGGAGTTCGTGCGTGCTGACTTCGACGTCAGTACGAACTGGTCGTTAACCGGCCGTTACTTACACGATCGGGTCGACTCCCGCGGCGAGGGGTTCACCTTTCCCGGTTTTGCGCCCGTTCATCGCTATCAGGTCGGGCACCTTGCAGTGGTGGAGGCCCGGCAGGTAAAAGGACGACTCCTGCACGAAGTGTCGTACCAGTTGTCGAGCCATCAGCTGTCGCGAAAGGACCCGCTGCCCGCGAGAGGCGCCCTCGGAATCGTGATTCCCGAGATTTTCCCGGAGAACGCCGCGAACCTCATCCCGACCGTCTGGGTCGCGGGCCTCAGCCCGATCGGAGGGACGCAGCCCTATCCGCGCGAATATCTCAATCATACGTTCAGCTCTGCGCTCACCTTACAACATGATACCCACACGCTCAAGACAGGAGGACTGATCGCGCTCGAACACATGAACTCGAATCTCTTTCCGGAAACCACGCAAGGGTCATTCGGGTTTGATGCCGGAGGCGGGTTCACTGGGTTTCAAAATTTTCTCCGCGGCAACTCGGGAGGCGCATGCGGCGAGGGCTGCTCCTATTTTGAAACAGACATTGACCCAATTAACCGCTTCCGGTTTGGTCGGTACGAGCTGTACGTCCAGGATACGTGGCGAATTCATCCCAGGGTCACCCTGGATCTTGGCCTCCGCTATGCGTTTTATCGGCCGCTTACCGATGACGGGAACATGATCTTCACCTTTTCGCCGGACGCATACGATCCTGGCCAGGTACCGAGCTTCGCTGACCCCGAAGGCTTTTTTGTCGTCTCGGGGACGGGGAATCTATTCAACGGGATTCGCGTGGCTGGTAAGAACTCGCCATACGGGCGTGCCATTTATGCGGCCGACAAGAACAACCTGCAGCCACGTATCGGGGCCGCATGGGATCCAGAAGGAGCAGGCCGCCTGGTCGTGCGCGCCGGTTACGGTATGTACTTCGACCAGACGCAGGTCGGCATGTTTGCTCAGACTGTGCAGGAGTCTTACTACGATCCCTTTCGCACGGATCTTTTCGTCAGCAACCCGCCGCTCTCGAATCCCGCGAGAGGTACGGTGATCAAGCCTTTTGCGGTCTTTACACCTGTGACGTACTCGACCAGCGACCCGTTTATGGCGCCTCGATGGCAGCACTGGAACATCGGCGTGCAGCGACGCCTGTACTCCCGCGGCATGATCGATCTGGGCTATGTGGGAGGGCGGGGCGATCATCTGCTTCGATTCGTCGATATAAACCAGCCGCAAGCAGCGAACCTCGCGGCGGTAGGCGGCGCAGCAGCAAACACAGTGCGACCGTTCTTGGGCTACGACGCGATCTACATGCGTGAGACGACGGCCAAAAGCCGCTATCACGGTCTGGTGGCCAGCTTTCATCATGATGCTGGCCGTGCAGGGTCCGCAATGGTAAATTACACGCTCAGTCGAAACAAGGCGGACGCCACCTATGACAATTCGTGGGTCGATAATCCCCAGAATCCGCTGGACAAGGGCGCCGAGTTTGCCGAAGCCGGCACTGACCGAACCCAGATCTTCACCGCGACCTATGTCTACGAGCTGCCGTTCGCTCGCGAAGCAGCCGGAGGCTGGGCAAGGGGCCTGCTTCAAGGGTGGCAGATAGCCGGGATTACCAGGATCGAATCAGGTCCGGCTGCTCGACTTCAGGTGATCAATTGTAATTACGGGGGGTGCTATTTCCTAGGGGGGCTGCGGCCCAATCAAATCGGCGACCCAGGGGCTGGCCACCAGACCGGCTTGCTTTGGTTCAACCCCGCGGCGTTCGTACCGTCGCCCGTAGGTGAGTATGGCAAGGCGCCAGTCGCGCCGTTCCGCCTGCCTGGCCGTCAACAGTGGGACATTGCCGTGTCGAAAAATTTGAGCCTCGGTGGCAGGACACGTCTCCAGTTCAGGACCGAGCTGATCAATGCTTTCAACCAGACCCAGTTCCTAGACGTCGACACAGTGTGTTTCGGGAAGACGACGTGCGATCTGACCGGATTTGGCCAAATTAGAAGCGCGAGGCCACCGCGCGAAATCCAGTTTGGCATCAGATTAGGTTGGTGACTCCGTCAGCCGCGACAGCCACCTGTCGATTCTCGAGGTTCGCTCAATGCGACGCCAGCATCTGAGGGTGCGAGTCGGTCTGAGGCTTCGGACCGTTCTCGTAGGTATCGCGATGAGCCTGCTCATCGGATTTGCGGCGCTCGTCAATACCAACCGGTCCGTCGTCAGCGCGCAGACAGCCGTCGTGCAGAGTACCCCGCCGATACGTGGGTTTGCCGACTCTCTTGAGATGATCAGAAATCTCCTGAACCGAGGGAGGGGAATTGAAGCCGAGAACGTGGCGCGGGTGCTTCTGGCTCGGGTTGAGAGCATCAGGGGACCTGACGCACTCGAAGTCGCCGAAGTTCTGGACCTCCTTTGCCGGGCGGTGCGTCGGTCGTCCAAGGTGAAGGAACAGGAGAAGAGAGAGATCGTCGAGCGCGCCGTGGCGATCAAAGAAAGGACGCTTGACCCCTTCCATCCGGACCTGGCAACGAGCCTCATCAACCTCGGCGTTCAGCGGACGCTGGCAGGAGATCCCGCTGCAGGAAGACCGTTGCTTGAGCGCGCGCTGGCCATTCGAGAAGCCGCATTCGGGCCAGATCATGCGTTGGTCGCCGGTGTGCTGCAACAGCTCGCCGGGTTGCTGATCACGCTCCACGATGACGCCGGAGCGACGGTGCTGATCGAACGAGCGCAGCGGATTAAGGAAAGGGTCTACGGCGCGGACCACCCCGACACGGTACGGACGCTCGTCAATCTGGCAATCCTCTATCAAGAGACAGGCGACTACATCGGAGCGCGACAACGTTATGAGCGCGCGCTCGGGCTCGCCGAGAAGATCCGCAGCCCTACCGACCCGCTCACCCTCCAGGTCTTGACCGGCGTGGCCGTCGTGCTGGGCGAACTGGGAGGTGATGTCGCCGGCTCCGCAAAGCTGAACGAACGACTGCTGGCGTTAACCGAAAGGGCCTACGGCCGGACGGATCCGCGCCTGCGGACTCCGCTGGAAAATCTGGCGATGGATCTACGCGATCTCGGCGATTACGCCGCGGCAGAGGCGCTGGCCGAACGCTCACTGGCCATTGCCGAGGGCGCGTTCGGTCCGACGCACGTCGAGGTTGCCTGGAGTCTCCACACGCTGGCCACGATCTTCGCGGGCCTGGGTGACTATGCCGAGGCCATGCGGTTGTTCGAGCGCGCGACACAAATCAACGAGGAGGTGCTCCAGCCATCAAATCCAGAAAGTGCTCGCGCGTCGTGGTTCATACGCGACTTGTTTCCTCTCTCCGGGTACGGCCCGGATGACGTGGACCTCTTTGAGCGGGTGCTCGCGATTCGCGAGCAATGCCGCGGTCTCGGGGACCCCCGCACGGCAGAAAGCCTGAGCAATCTTGCCGCGGCGCTGTCGAGTGCAGAGGACTATAGAAGAACGCGGCCGCTATTTGAGCGAGCCCTGGAGTCGCAGGAGAGATTCTTGGGCCCGGACCATCCGGAGGTGGCGGCAGCTGCGACCAATCTCGCCCATGTGCTATCGCGGACCGGCGACGCCGAAGCGGCTAGGCTGCTCTACGAGCGCGCCCTGAGCAACTGGGAAAAGTCGCTCGGTGCGAATCACCCAAAGGTGGCGACCGCCATGGTGAACCTCGCCCGCTTGGACCTAGGAACCGGCAAGTATGATGACGCTGGCGCTCTGCTGGCCCGTGCACTGGTCATTCAGGAGAAGGGTCTGGGGCCCGAGCACCCGGATGTTGCAGTTACTCTGAGCAGCCTCGCCGAGCTCGCTGCAGAGACTGGAGCAACGAACGAGGCGTTCGCGACTGCCGCGCGCGCGGAAGCCCTAAGCCGGGAGCACCTGCGGCTCACGGTTCGCACTCTTCCCGAACGGCAGGCCCTAGCGTATGCCTCGTCACTTCCGTCTGCTCTCGACCTTGAATTGCGCCTGGCTTCAACGCGCTCGGGCGACGGAGAAATGTCAACAGCGGCGTGGAACGCCATCATTCGTGCCCGAGGGATGGTCCTCGACGAGATGGCCGCTCGCCATCGTTCCGCGAGCGCAGGCGAAGCAAAGGAAATTGCGAGCCTTGCGGAAGCACTGGCGTCGGCCCGCCAGCGCCTCGCTGCTCTGACGGTCCGCGGCATTCGTAACGACCCTCCCGAGCGTTACCGTCGTCTCCTCGAACAAGCTCGAGACGAAAAGGAGCGCGCCGAGCGGGCTCTGGCCGAGAACAGCGCGAAGTTCCGAAATGATCAATCGAGAAGCCGCATTTTTCTTCCCGAAGTTTCCGCGGCGCTGCCTCGTGAAAGCGCGCTGGTGGGCTTCGTCAGGTATCGGCGTCAGAACCTCGAACACGCCGAGGCGAATACAACAACAGGCCCCGATGCAGAATCAGCCTACCTCGCTTTTGTGCTGTGCGGGGGTGACAGCGTCCCGACTGTTATTCCCCTTGGCAGCGCGGCGAGAGTCGATGGCCTTGTCCTGCAGTGGCGGAAACAGCTCGATCAGGAGGCCATGGCCGGGGGGAGAGTCGCACACCGTGGTGAAGCGGCTTACCGACGCGTCGCCGGAGAATTGCGTCAAAAGATATGGGATCCGCTCCTACCGCATTTGTCGAACGTGACGCGCATCTTCGTCGTCCTTGATGGGGCGCTTCACCTCGTGAGCTTTGGCGCACTGCCGACCGCCGCGTCCCAGTATCTCGTCGAGACCGGGCCAGTGATTCACTACCTTTCCACTGAACGAGATCTCGTGTCTGTGGACGCGGGCCCGCCGGCTGGGGATGGCTTGCTCGCTCTGGGTGATCCTGCCTTCGATGAATCCAGTCTTGCGTCCGTTGCCATTGAGTCGTCCTTCCGTGGGATGCGGTCAACGTGCCGCGACTTTCAGTCGATGCGGTTCGATCCGCTTCCGAACTCCTTGAAGGAAGTGAACGAGGTGTTGACGCTGTGGAACCAGGCTTACAGCGGTCGGGATGAAGCGGCTCCGCTACGAACTACGAACGCGTCGCGGCCTCGCACCGTCCGGCTGACCGGGGCTGCGGCGAGCGAGTCGGCGTTCAAGGCTGAGGCGGCCGGCCACCGCATCCTGCATTTGGCGACCCACGGTTTTTTCCTCGGCGAGCGCTGAGATCCAGGGCCGCAATCTCCTCTGCCGTCAGGATCCCATCCTCCTCGTTCAGTCCAGCCGTATCACGACGATTTGCTCCAGCGAGCGCCAGCCCCGACAGGAGCAGAGGGTTCTCCCTTGCGATCTTGGCCGAGGCTCCCGCAGTCGTGGACGCCGCCGAGGGTTCCAGAGCCGATCCGCAGCAGCGGTGTTGAGTGGGCGGTGCTCTCAGCCTGCGCCACGGGAATAGGCGAAGTCAAAACTGGTGAAGGAGTCTTTGGATTGAGGCGAGCTTTTCAGGTGGCTGGGGTGCGGACCATCATCATGAGCTTGTGGCCGGTCGAGGATAATGCCACGCGGGAGTGGATGACAATGCTCTATCGTCAGCGTTTTACCAAGGGACTGAGCACTGCTGATTCCGTGCGAGAAGCCAGCCTTAAGGTTTTGCGAGAACGACGCGCCAGAAGTCAGAGTACCCATCCTTTTTACTGGGCGGGTTTTGTCGCTGCAGGCGATTGGCACTGACTCGCCGCATCACATCGGCACAAGGTTTGTTCCCAAACATCATTTCCACACAACGGGGCGCCCACGCCTGAGTGGACACCAGACCACGCTCTCCTCACATCAATAATCTGCAGTCGCGATGTGTCTAACGGTAATTTTAGAGGATCGATTCGAGATTATGGCTGTATCACAGCCGTATCCGAAACTGAGAAAGCTGACCCTCTTCACTTCTCATTTCCTAGTTCGACCCTCAACAGGTAACATGAAGAATCGCATTTGTTTCCCCTGGATTCCGTTTTAATGCCTCAATAGCTTGGGCCGTTGGGAAGATGAGCAACTCGATTTTGCGGCGTGCGGCAGCAAGCTTCACTTGCTTCATCACCGGCAAATTACCGTAGGCCCCTGTGCCGACGACCAGACGGCGGCATTTCCACGGAATGTCCTCCTCTGTTGAGAGCGGTGTATGCCCGTAAGCATCACGAAATTTCTTGGATGCCTTTTTCTTGCGCTTGCGGATTTCCGTACGGTCGATCACCACGTCGTGCTCATAGGTGATGCCATCGATCCGAATTGAGCCAAAGGAAAACTCTTCGAAATCCATGTCGCAGCTCTCCCGCTAGTTACGAGGGAATTTCTTCCATCCGAGGCGCCCGCTGCGGCGTGCGGACCTTCCGCGCCCTTCCGAAAGCCGACCGGGCTCGTTGGTCAGGGCCACCCCAAAAATCGGCGTACGAGCGTCGCCTAGTCCTGTCCAATTAGAGGCACCAATGGACTGGAACTCCCGTCGGATTCCTTCTGGCCGTCTGGTGTCGAGTGTTGGCCCCTTCAGTCACGAGCTCGGTTCGTTCTATCTCAGGAGCGAGGTCGGTTTGGTTCCGAGTGCCTGGAAGGGAGAGAACACGAACTACTTGCCCCGGCTGTAACTTCCTCAACTCCACTTTGCGGCCATTCGGGAGTACAAATACATCCCGTCGCCACCAGTCGTTCATCTTGAAGGTTGCTTCTGCTTCTCGAGGAACACCAAACTGCTGTTGGGTCCTTTCTGGGATGTACAGCAACTCAACTTTGGTGCCTGCTCTCAGGCAGACAGCGACTGATGGCTCATTCGGTGAGACAAGCCAGTTGGAGCCATACGACTGTCTTTCGACAATTAGCACCTCGTCCACTGTGGCATCACGGCTACGACCTTCTGCTGATACGTAACACATATTGACCTCCTAGGAAAAAAACCTTGCGCCAATCGTTGTTCTTATGCCTCGTCGGTCCCACTTGGCTGCTGATGAAGCAATTGACTACCGCTCATCTTGGCAATGCATCACCTCCCTACTGGAACGGAGATGGATTCTGTCCCTTTGTCTGAGGTGCGGCGGAGCCGCGAGCGGGCAAGCAGAAGAGGCCCCCAAAAACAAAATCCGCGCTACATGCGGATTCGGAGGGATTAAGAGGTTGGGGTCAGCTCTTTCATTTGGTCGTGAGCGTGTGGGGAACTGTTCCTTTGATCTAATCCCTTTCGACTCTAACGCCAAAAATATGCGGAGTCAAGGAAGCCAAAGGCTTTCTCAGTAAGTTTTTGATTGGTGGTGATTGGTCAGCGAAACGGGACCGGCGTGGCGTAACGGATGCGCTTGGGCTAGAGAGGCAAGAATACCACGATTTTAGGCCACATCTAGTCCGGTGAGTTCTTTCAGAAGGTTCCCAAATCGCTCGGAAGATTCCCAATTGCTAAGCAGGCATCTCAAGCTCGATCGTTTCCTCGAGCGCCACCGCCGAATCGAATATGCTTCTTACGGTAGACCGCCACGACGACTATGATTGTTTCCTATCTCTTCCGACTTTTTTTGTGACTCTATCCCCAGCTCACAGAATTCGGCGTGCGTTGTTTTCCGGAAAAGGGTATTCCATATGTTTTGCCGTCGCCCTAGCAACAGCTTCTCCGAAATAATGGCAAACCACTTTCAGTGCCATGTCAATGCCGGCGGCGATGCCCGCACAGGTGAATAGGGAACCGTCTTCGACGACGTGCAGTTGCTTTTCGACAATGGTCTTTGGAAACAGCTCTTGCATCCACTCCAGAGAACGCCAGTGCGTCGTGGCTCGCTTGCCATCTAGAAGTCCGGCCCTACCGAGCAATAAGGCGCCTGTACAAACTGAAGTCAAAGTTTCGACTTGCCTAGACCGCTCGGCAATCCATCTCAGCAGAGGCTCGTTATTCATCTCCTTTCTTGTCCCCAAGCCGCCTGGGACGACCAGAACGTCCAATTCCGGGCACTCGTTGAGGCGGAAATCCGGCAGAACCCTCATACCGCCAGTCGCGACGATCGGCTCCTTAGTTTCGGCGACCAGAAATACGTGGAACGGAGACGACTCCTCACGCCGTTTCTCTTCGTTCAGCCGCGTGACAGAGAAAACCTCAAACGGTCCGCAGAAGTCGAGCACCTCAATATTCTCGAATAGGAGGATGCCAACCTCTTTTTTGTTCATTTACTCGTCTCCAGGGAAGCCTAATTATTGATAAGGCGGTTTTCAAGATAGCATACCTTAGGATCACGGGGCTTTTCTCTTAGCGATGATATCTCCATTCGGTTACCAAGTACCTCTTGCTTCTTTCCGAGCTCTTCCTGCTGCTTACCTATTTCTTCCTGTTGCCGGGCTAGCCCCTCGATCGGTGCATAGAGTTGCTTTGGAGTTTTGACCGGGAACCTGGCTTCTCTCCTGGCCTGCACCCTCCTCGACCGTTCCTACGTAGGTTCATCAACAATGGTCAATTCTGACAAAACATTTTCAGGGTGAAATCTAAGGGAAGGTTGCGGTCAAAATCTGTCTCTCTAAGACGAGGAACGGAGCGCGGTCAAATCCGTTACGCCCTGAAGAAAGCTTGTAGCTTGAATGATTTTTGGAGTATGGCTTTCCGGAGGTTCCCGATTATGTCAATTTTGCACGAACTTGCATCACTCGACGCCGAGTACTCCGAGGAATTACGCAGTACGACGATCTACGAACTTATCTTGACGCTGACGCCGGTCATTCTGCTACTAGGGTTCAGATGAGACGTCCTCTTGGGAGCGTAGGTGATGCGTCAATGAGATCGACGTGGATTGGCAATCGCTGCTTAAGCCAGCACTACTATGGTGTCATCAGGAGACCTTGGGCTGATCGTACCCGCGCCCGGTGGGCGGCCAAGGACGATTCGATGAAGCGTTGAGGTCCGAGTAAGCGAGTGATCGATCGTGAGGAACTGATCTCAGAGACGAATAAGTAAACCGATTCCGCTAGGTCCGATTTTTGCGGCGTGAATCAGGATCCAGGTGTTGTTCGCACAGCATCAAAGCCGAAACTGTTAGCCTGGAGGAATGACAGAGTCTAGCCACTTTCCTGGATTGAAGGGGGCAACATGATAGTCCCCCGTCCGCATCCGGTCTATGAACCAAATCCACAAATCATCACCAATACCCTGAAGGTGACGGTACCGCCAGACCTCATACGGGGGTACATTAGCACTTCCTAATGGATGGGATTCAATCTGGTCTGGTGGACCGTAGACAACATACATGTGTCCTCGATCCGTCTGCCAGCCGGGTTTGCCAGATCCGGTCCGAAAACGTTCGTTGGAATACGCGATTCTACGGTAATGTTCGTCACGAAACTCATTTTCAGCCGTGTCCGGGGACGGATCCCTTCTCGACCAGAATTGCTCGATGAAGTGATATCGCTCCTCGTCTGTTGTTAACGCTTTGAATGCCGCCTCCTCTTCATCTGTGATGATGTAGACAACATCCTGATCGAGCCATTTCTTCAGGAACTGATCGGAGGTCTGCGCTTGGTCTGTTTGTGGTTGCGTAATTGTCGAACTGCCCTGAGGCACCTCCGAGGGCCAAGCGACCAGAGACACCGTGACTGTTGCCATAAGGATCAAGACAGCCAACAACGAAGTCCAAGCACTATTGGGTCCTTGCGGGTACAGCAGACGACGGATGCGTTTCATGAGACTCCCTCCTGTAGCAGCTACGGCCGGGCCCTGGCCACGCCAACGGTTCTGTTCCAGTGCAGCCAGGGCAATGGCATATTCGTGCGCATTCCCGGTCATTTC
>Ga0075424_100004513_pt1 | contig 13155 bp, 12 predicted proteins | sample SoiMethybrSBSTD3_FD_75301 | JGI IMG/M metagenome (GOLD analysis project Ga0075424, IMG submission 75301) | Bulk soil microbial communities from a Populus tree surrounding site in Tennessee, USA - Soil MetaG P. TD hybrid SBSTD3 | ecosystem: Environmental > Terrestrial > Soil > Tree plantation... | reverse complement strand
TGCTCACGCACGTGCGGGCCAAGGCCGCGGCGATGGGGCCAGCGGTGAAGGGCGCAGATGCTGCTCCGAACGGTGGCGGGACCCTGGGGCAGAAGCCGTGAGCTGGCGGAGGCAGCGGCCAGGAGCCCCACGAACAGGCGAGCCGGGCCTGTAGAATTCGAAGGCTTAGAACTCGAACTCTGGTCCAGCCACATACCGGAACTTGTCCAGCGCATCGGCGCGCAGCGTGAAACCGAGCCCAGGCCGATTCGGCGCATGCACCATGCCGTCGCTGATCTCGAAGGGCTCGTTAAAGAGCTCCCACATCATCGGCATGTGGCCCTGCGTGACCTCGAGGATGTGGCAGTTGGGAGCGGCCATGGCCACGTGAATGCTGGCCGCAAACAGCACTGCGCTGCCCCAAGCATGCGGTGCCAAGCGTACGCCGTGCGCCGAAGTGAGGGCCGCGATACGGCGAATTTCGGTCATGCCGCCGGCGCGGGCCACATCCGGCTGGGCAATGTCAAGTGCCCGGCGCTCCAGCAAATCCTGAAAATCAAAGCGGGTAAATTCACGCTCCCCGGATGCGATCGGGATGGTGGTGGAACGGCGCACCTCCGCCTGACCGGCATGATCATCCGGCGACACCGGTTCCTCGAACCAGGCGATGTCATAGGGCTCGAGTTCCCTGGCGAGCTTGATGGCGGTTGCGACCTCGAGGGAACCGTGAGCGTCGACCATGAGCTCGACGTTGGGTCCGAGCCCACGGCGCGCCGCCATGACCCGACGCACGCACTTGGCAATCGAGAAGCCGTCGCGGCCGACGACGCGCATCTTGGCTGCACTGAAGCCCTTGGCGGCGTAGCCTGCGAGCTCCGCCTCGGCCTCATCGCCGGGCGCCCAACCCCCGCTCGCATAGCCTCTGACGGATTTGCGCACGGCACCAAGCGCCTGGTAGAGCGGTATACCGAGCGCTTGCGCCTTTACATCCCACACCGCAATGTCGACGCCGGCAATTGCTTCCATGATGACGCCGCGGCGCCGGCTTTCATCGGCCTGCGCCACGCCGCGTTGGAGCGCCGGTGCGCTGCGCGAACCGTTGTACATCCTCTCGTAGATGCGCTCGGAAAACATGGGATCCTCACCGACGATCTCGGCCGACAGCTCGTGCTCGATGATGGCCGCAATGATCGGTGGACTCCCAAGTGCCGCGCCGATGCCAGTGAGGCCACTATCGGTTTCAACACGGATGAGCGTCGCGTCGCTCTTGACCTTCGTCCCGAGGTCGGTGCGATGCCGTCTCTCGTTGGGAACGGGTGCCGACATGGGAATGGCGCACACTTTGGCAATTTTCATGGGGGGTCCTCTCCCTGTGCTGCGCTCAGATCAGGCCTTGCGCCCCTAGTCGCAGACCCTATTGTAACAGGCTCGGTGTGGCCCGAGGCCAGGGCCAAGGGAGACCCGATCGGACGGCGCCGCTTGGCCCCTCAAGAGCGTCAAGCACGCTGCCCGCAGGCGCCGCTCAGGTGACCTGCCTTCATGTCAACGCCTTGTCGTGAGGGAGAAACTGCCGCATGGTGCAACGGGATTCGGGTGGCGGCAGGTTTAAGCCGCCGGTTTTGAGAAAGGGCTCCCCGATCCTGGGGCGGTAGGCCAATGCGCGGGCTCGGCGCCAAGCTTACGGTCATGATCGTGCTGTTGGCGCTCGCGCCGGCACTGCCGGGGGCTGCACAGGAGGAGCCCACTGGCACGAGCTACATCACGCCATTTCCAGAGGGGGACGTCTACAAGCTGCAGGCCTACGGCGACCCGTTCGCCGAGGGCCTGCTCGGCGGGCTCACGGAGGCCTTTGCCGGCGACACCCGGCTCGACCTAGCGCGACGGCATCGCGCCTTGGCAGGCCTCGCCCGGGCCGAGTTCGACGATGAGATGAAGGCCGAGGAGGCCAGCAAGGACACCTTCCACATTGGCGTGGTGATGCTGGGCTTTTGGGACCGCATCCACATGCGCGTCTCCTCCCGGGATCGCCTGGTGCTCGGCTCGAGCGAATGGCGAGAGGAATACGGCAAGCGCGTCGATCGCCTCATCAAAACGCTCAAGCGCAAGGGCCTGGCGCTCTACTGGGTTGGCCTGCCGATCATGCGGCGCTCCGACGTGAACGAGACCGCTCAGGCGATGAACGACATCGTCCGCGAGAGGGCCTACCTCAACGGCATCAAGTTCATCGATATTCAGGCTCAGTTCGCCGACGAGAGCGGCAACTACGCACCCTATGGACCCGATATCAGCGGTAAGCAGCGGTTGCTGCGCGAGGCGGATGGCATGCTGTTCACGGCCGCCGGCAATCGCAAGCTGGCGCTGTTCGTGGAACAAGAGATCAAGCGTGACCTCAATCTGGCCAAGAACGAGCGCGCGATCCCGCTCGCCGGCAACGAGGCCGAGCAGAAGCGCGTCGCCGCGCTCCGGCCTCGGCCCGCGAGCGAGGGCGGGACGGGCTGGAAGGGCACGGTTGCCATTGCGAGCGACGGCAAGTCGGCTTCGCCAAAGGCAGCACCCAGCGCCCGCGAGGCGCCAGTGGCGGATACCTCCAACGATCAGAAGGCCGACAACGGCCGCATCACCTTGAAGAGCATCGGCGCCGGCGGGCGCGAAGAGGCGGTGACGGTGGATATCCCGCGGCCTGCCATCCCCTCCGCGGTGGTCGCCCTCGTGACGCGCAAGGAATCAAGCGACCGGCCATCGCAGATGGGCGATGTGGTCGCAGACGATGTGGGCGACGGGCTGGTCGTCCTGAGCTCAATCACCCCAGCCACGACCATCGGTCCGGGCCCTGCTCGACGGCTGGCGCCGAGCCTTAGTCCCTATTATCAAGTGTTGATCAAGGGCGAGCGGCCCAACCCCAAGCCCGGTCGCGCCGACGATTTCGCCTGGCCCCGGCCGGAGCCGGAGATGGTGGCGGAGCCATCCGTGGGTGGGGCTGCCAAACGCCAACCGCGACAGCCGCGACCTGGCACGCCGCGCAGTTGATGGCGCAAGGCGCCGGACCGCAGAGGTAGCAATGAGCGATGGTGAAACCGGACCGGCCGAGGGGCGGATCACGAGCGAGCGGATAGGCCGTCTGCTCGCAATCGGCATAGATCGGCCAAGCAAGCTCAACGGCTTCTCGCCCAAGATGCTCATCGAGTTGGCCGAAGCCTACACGAGCCTGGAGCGTGACGAAGCGGCTTGGGTGGGCGTGCTCTATGCGCACGGCGCCAATTTCACGGCTGGGCTGGAGCTCGACAAGGTGGCCCCGATCATGCGCGAGCAGGGCGGGGTGTTTCCCCCCGACACCATCGATCCCCTTTCACTCAGGCCGCCAATGCGGAGCAAGCCGCTGGTCTGCGCGGTGCAGGGGATCTGTTTCACGCTCGGCATCGAGTTGATGCTGGCCGCCGACATCGTGGTGGCCGCCGATGACTGCCGGTTTGCTCAGATCGAGATCGCGCGCGGGATCATGCCCGCCGGCGGGGCGACCGTGCGGATGGTGGAACGCGCCGGCTGGGGAAATGCTCAGCGCTACCTCCTGACCGCAGATGAGTTCGGCGCCAGCGAGGCCTTGCGGTTGGGCCTGGTGCAGGAGGTCGTACCCACCGGCCGGCAGAAGAGCCGGGCGATGGAGATCGCAGGTGTCATCGCTGAGCAGGCGCCGCTCGCCGTGCGCGCATCCCTCGCCTCGTCGCGGAGCGCTATCGACCGTGGTCCGGAGGCCGCCTTCCGCGAATTCAGGGCCCAGCAGGCTCAGCTCATGGCAACCGCGGACGCCGCCGAGGGGGTTCGATCGTTCATCGAGCGGCGCCGGGCGCGGTTCAGCGGACGCTGACCCATCCGCGCCGGCAAACTCAGACCGCGCTCTAGCGGCAAGCGCTCCCGCCCGGGGCTCAATGCAGGCGAGCGCTCTTTGGCTTGTCAACTTTGTGCCGCAACCAATTGACCGCCGCTTCCGGCGTTTCGAACTGCATGCGCTGCTGGAGGATGTGGTCGAGGTAGACGAGCCAACGGCCGCCATGGTTCAGGATGGCGATTGCATGCCCGCGATAGGTGTCGGACCAAAATCCCTCCGCAAAGGGGGGTACCTGCATGGCCTTGCCTCGTGATCATCCGCGACGCTCACTTTTCTCGGAGCTTGCTGACCGCGAAACGCAGTGCTGCAGATGCTGTTCCGGTTCGCCTGCGTTGCAAAGCGCAAGATTGTGTATGAACGTTGGACGCGGTAGGGCGCGTCCAGACTGCAACAGTTGCGAAGAACGCGCCCTCTCTCCCAATTTGAAGGCTATCGGGCCAGGGCGAAGGCGTGTGCTATCGTTCGGGTCGCCGTCGCAATGGGCGCAAGCGAGCCCGATCCGAAGGAGTGAACCTTGGCCGCCAGCATCGATGCTGCCATCAATTTCGACGACCTGCGACGGCTGGCGAAGCGCCGGCTGCCAAAGATTGCCTATGACTTCATCGAGGGCGGCCTGGAGGACGAGGCGGGGATCGCCCGCAACGCCAGCGCCTTTGAGCAATACCGGTTGGTGCCGCGCTATTGCGTCGATGTGACGATGCGCGACCAGAGTGCCAGTGTATTCGGCAAGACCTACTCGAGCCCTGTCGGCATCGCTCCTACCGGCCTCATCGGCTTGTTCAGACGCGGCGGCGACATGATGCTGGCGCAGGCGGCCAAGTCTGCCAATGTGCCCTTCATCATGTCCGCCACCGGAACCGGGCTGATCGAGGACCTTGGCCGAATCGCTCCGGAGCACGGCTGGTTCCAGCTCTACGTCGCAAAGGACCGCGGGATTTCCGAGGACATGATCCGCCGTGCGCGCGAGGCCGGGCTCTCCACCCTCGTGCTAACGCTCGATGTGCCCATCAACTCTAAGCGTGAGCGCAACATCCGCAACGGCTTCGTGCGGCCCTTGAAACTCACCCTCAAGACCAAGTTAGAGGCCTGTTTGCATCCAGATTGGATGGCCGAGTATCTGCGCCACGGCATGCCGCTGTTGGCCAATTGGCAGCGCTATGCACCAGCCGGTTCCTCGATCGCCCAGATCGCTGAGTTCGTCGCCACCCAGACCCCTTCGCCGGTTCTCTGGAAGGACGTGGAGATCTTCCGCCGGCTTTGGCCCGGCAATCTTGTGCTCAAGGGTGTGATGCATCCCGACGATGCCACCCGCGCCGCCGCCACGGGGGCCAATGGCATCATGGTGTCGAACCACGGGGGGCGCCAACTCGATCGTGCACCCTCACCTATCGAGGTGTTGCCGGCCATCCATGCCGCGGTCGGCGACAAGATGACGGTGATGTGCGACAGCGGCATCCGTCGCGGCTCGGACATTATCGTGGCCCTGTGCCTGGGCGCAAAATTCGTGTTTGTGGGCCGGCACACGCTCTACGGCGTGGCGGCAGGCGGGTTGGCCGGCGCCACCCGCGCGTTGGGCATTTTCAAGGACGAGATCGATCGCGCCTTGGCGCAGTTGGGAGCGCCCAACATCGCGAGCCTCGGGCCCCAGTTCCTGATGTGGAAGGACCTCGACGACCTCAAGCGCAACGCGCGACCCTGAGCCTTTCACAGGCCCGCTCGATCTGGCGTCCCGGCAGTAGCACGAGTGCAAGGCCCGCAAGCCTCAACTACATCGGCGCGAAGGCGACGAGCGCCCTCCTATTCCCGCCACCGGCGGCACGCCTCCAGGCCCACTGAGGTGCCACCATAAAGGGGGCCGTGGGGCGGGTGTGAGTGCTGCCACGAAGAAGGCTTCGAACCGATAGAGCAGGCAGCGCGCCAAGCCTCAGTCGCAACGCCCGGCTCGGTTCGAGCCGCCGGATGCCCAGCGCGGCGATGAACATGGTGTTGACCGAGGCTGCCAAATCGTGTGCAAGCGCGCGAGCCCCAAGCCGATGGAAAATGGGGGGGGCCGATGTTCCGTGATGAGCGGTAGGAGTGTGTCGACGACTGCGGTCGGCGAGAGCCCGCAGCAACCCGTTCCCTTTCGGTCACCGCATCTCCCTTGAGGTTTTCGGGGGGTGCTTAGCTGATCACCTCGCGAGTTGCCAGGTCAGGACCAGGACGGCGCTGGCAGCAATCCATGAACCGAGGATGCGCACGCCAAGCTTCTGCCACGTGCGGCGGAAGATGGCCGCCACTTCCAGTACGATCCCGAGCAGGATGACAGCGCCGCAAAAGGTGCCGACAATGATGACGTTGGCTTCCCGCACCGAAATGCCACCCGGTGAGGAATCGAGCGCGAGAGCGATGCCGACAGCGATCGCCAAGATGCAAATGATGAGCCTAGGCAGGGGCCGCGCGAGAGCGATCAGGGCCCCGACGATGGCGGTGGCGGCAACGAGAACTTCGGTGCTGAAGCGGGGCGCGAAGGCTGAGATCATGGCCGCGAATCCGATGCCGAGGCCTGCCGCATAGGCGAGCCCCAGAGGCCAGCGCCAGTGCGGCATCTGCTGTCCGATGAGTAGCCCCAAGCTCAGGACGGCGATGGCGTGCGTGGGAACAAACAGCGGATGCAGCAATCCGCCGTAAAAGCCGGTCGCACCTTGGAACGCCGGGTGGGCGCACGCGTCCTCGATCGGCAGGAGGACCGGCAGGGCCACGGCCAGGCCCGCCAGCCGCCTCATGCCAGTCGCCACAGGAACAGCAGGCCGGCGCAGGCGATGACAGCCCCAGTGCCACGCACGCCCATGCGGCCCGCCGGCCAGCGCACGGTCAGGCCGAGGGCGATGCCGACAAGGTGCAAGAGGCCTGTGGCGGTCACGAACCCGATCGAATAAGCGGCTGCATCCGTGCCGGCCGGGAGCTCGGCGCCATGGGCGTAGCCATGAAAGATGGCGAACGCAGCCACAATGGTGGCGGCGACCCAGAGGGGTGGCCGCGCCGCCGACGCCACCATGAGACCCAGCACGATGGCCGATGCCGCGATGGCGAGTTCCGCGGCCGGCAGTGGCACCCCGACGATGCCAAGCGCGCCACCAACCGCCATCACGAGTGGAAATACGATCGGCAGTGCGAACATCGCCGGCGGGCCGAGAAATGCACCCCACAGTCCCACCGCGACCATGGCCACGACATGGTCGGGGCCGAACAGCGGATGGGCGAACCCACCCAGAAGCCCACCGCTGAAATTGCCTGTGTGGGCGACGGCGGGTTTCGTCGTCAATATCAGGAGGAGGATGGCGCGCAAGTTGGCTCGGATAGGTGGCATGGGCGCTATTCGTCCATGGCGCCGCGGCTTTGCAGCGTTTTGGCATCATAGTTTTGGCCGATGGACATGGCGCAGATGCGCGACAGATGCGTGAGCGGCAGTTCGGTCTCCTTGGCCCAGACGTTGAACTGCGCCTGAATTTTGGCGAGGTCCTTCTTCGAGGTGGGGATCTCCGAGATGTCGAGGCCGGCATCGCGCAGACATGCGACCACATCCGTCGATGTAATAAAACTGTCCTTGCCGATGAAGCGCAGGAAGTACTGCCCGGTGCGTCCACCAAGACGCACACCGCGCTTGGCCATCAGCTCGAGCAGGCCAACTTGATCGCTGGTAGGCCACGCGGCCAGGAACTTGCCAAAGCTGCCATGCTCGCGGGCAATGTCGGCAACAAACTGAGCGTTGCCTCGCACTGCCATGATCTTTTGGGGATTGCGCACGATCCGTCGGTCGCCGGTAAGCCCTTCCCAGAACTCGTCGGGCTCGCGAAGGAGCCGCGGCGGCGCGAATTCGTGAAAAGCCGCCTCAAAGCCCGGCCACTTCTTCTCGATGACGCTCCAAACGAACCCAGCCGAAAAGATGCGCTTGGCCATCTCGGAGAGCACCCGGTCATCGCCGACGCGGGCGAGCCCCTTCTGGCTTGGAACTTTGGGCAGGAGCGAGGCCAGCGCCGGTTCGCCGCCCTTGCGTTTGGCAGCGCGTGCTCGAATGGCCTTGAAGGCAATCATGGGAGTGTCATGGGCTCGCTGGAATTGTGGGGGCCGCCAGTGGCGGCGTCAATTCTGTCGCGAGCCAGTACCTAGGGTCTTGGGGTCAAGCCCGCCCATGCGGCACACTTCTTTCCATTCCTCGGGCGTGACGGGTTGCACCGAGAGCCGCGCGGTCCGCACCAGGGCCATGTTGGAGAGCTTGGGATTGGCCTTGGCCGCCGCCAGAGTTACCGGCTGGGGCATGTCGCAGACGGCGCGTACGTCGACGCATTTCCAGATGCCGGTGTCGTCTTTCGGATCGGGGTGGGCGGTGGCGCATACCTCAACGATGCCGACGATCTCTTTGTCCTCGCCCGTGTGATAGAAGAAGCCAAGGTCGTCCAACTGCATTGCTTTCATGTTGTTACGGGCGACGAAGTTGCGCACGCCGTCCCACGGCTCGCCCTTCTTGCCACGCGATTTTTGCTTCTCCCAGGAATGAGCGTCGGGCTCGGTCTTGAACAACCAGTAGGCCGGTCCCGATTTGGGGTTCGGGTTCTCGGCCCTTTCAGGGCCCGTCAATGTCTTGCTCTTCTTTGGCATCAGGCGCGCCTCCTGGTTCTTGTGAGGCATCCGTTCACCTCACGGAGATACCCCAAGTCACCCGCAGCGCGATGAGCCCGCCCCGTCATGAATCCGCCCGTCATGAGCCCCCGCGTCATGAGCCCCCGCGTCATGAGCCGGTGAAGGGTCCGATTTGAGCGTCATCGCAAGATCTATCGGCACACAAGGTCCATCGACACAGGTGCAGTGCAAGCACTGTGCCGTCGATCGCGCTGGCGATCAAGGCCCTTTGCCACCTTGCGAGCGGTCGAAGCGCGTGGAAGCCTGGGGTACAGGGAAGAAAGCGTCACCGCACCTCGGGCGGGGGTTCTTTTACGACCTGCTTTGGCCACAGCAGTGCCACAGCAGTGCATCGACCCAGGTCAGCGGCGAGGGGAGGCGACGCCAGCAAGCGTTAACCCCCCCGGCCACGCGGGACCACCAGATATGGCGTGCTGGATCGCACTGTGGAAGTGTCGGCCCTTCGCAGGGAAGTGAGGATCTGTGTCGCGAGTGTTGCAGATGCTGCTATAAGCCAGAGGATCTGAGCGAGCACTATTGGTTGCAGGAGCAGGGTCGTGAACGTAGCCAGTATTCTTGCGGTCAAGGGTTCCGCAGTTATCACCGTCAAGCCCACCGACACGATTGGGACGCTCTCGCAGCGCCTACGTGAGCGGCGCATCGGTGCGGCGATTGTGAGCAACGATGGGACGGCAATTGACGGTGTGATTTCAGAGCGAGATATCGCGTTCTCCGTAGACCTGCATGCGGCGGATATCCACAAACTGCCGGTATCGGCTCTCATGACCAAAACCGTGGTCACGTGCTCCCCAAGCGATAAGCTGGCCGATGTGGCCTCAACGATGCTGGCCCGCAACATCCGGCATCTGCCCGTGGAAGAGGGAAATCGTCTGGTCGGCATGATCAGCATTCGCGACGTGCTGAAGCATCGATTGGACGACCTGCAGCAACAGACGAACTTGCTGCGTGCCTTTGCAAGCCAGGTGGAGCGTGACCCCTCGCAAGATCGCTGATGAAGCAGGCTGGCGGACCCCGTGGCGTGAGCGCGGGGGCGCGCTCGCATGATGCTAGGGGCGCTCGAGTGGAGCTCATCCGCCCGATGAAAGGCGCACTCCTGCCCGGCAGAGTATCCGGTCGCTGGATGCCATTGGACCCGCATTTTGAGCGGCTTGATGTTGCGAGCTGCCAAGCCACTCGCCAACCAGACGGGGCCGCACGGGGCCCAGCTTTGCCCGGTCGCAGCTTCGTAACCTCAAGCCTACTTGCCTTGGGAAGCTGCCCTTCGCCTGGCTAGGCGCTCCTCTCCACGGCTAGTTGCCTGACGAGCTCCAACGCGCTCTTGTGGTTAGCGACAGTTGTACGATAACCTGATAAGCTTTTTTGCGGCGCTCGCTCATTCCCTTCGTCAGTGAAGGCCGGAGCCCATCTCGATGTCCATGGACCTCACCAAGCTTAAAGGCACGCTTGGCAGCGGACTGCTCGCATTCCCGGTCACTCACTTCAAATCAGACCTCTCTTTTGACGAACAGCCCTACCGGCGCTCAATCCACGAGAACATAGAGCGAGGCGCCGTCGGGCTCTTTGCTCCGGGAGGTACGGGCGAATTCTTTTCGCTGACGATGACGGAGGCGGAGCGCGTCACGCGCTCCGCGGTCGAGGAGGCGAGAGGGAGGGTGCCGGTGGTCGGGGGTGCCGGTTACGGTACGGCGATTGCGATTGAGTTCGCGAAGGCCGCCGAGCGGGCAGGCGCAGCGGCGATCCTGCTGCTGCCTCCCTACCTGCTCGGGGTGGAGGAGGCCGGTCTCGAAGCGCACGTGCACGCTGTGTGCAGATCCATCGGCATCGGCATCGTCTTATACAATCGCGATAACGCCATCTATTCGGCCGACAGCGTTGCCCGCCTCGCCGAGCGGCACAAGAATTTTATTGGTTACAAGGATGGGCGCGGCGACGTGGAGCAGCTCGTTCGAGTGCGCCGGATGCTCGGTGATCGCCTTGTGTTTATCGGCGGCATGCCAACGGCTGAGGTGTTCGCTGTGCCCTACTTTGCTGCCGGGTTTACCACCTACTCTTCCGCGGTTTTCAATTTTGTCCCTCAGACCGCCATGCAGTTCTTCAACGCGCTTCGTGTCGGCGATAGAGCGACGACGGATCGTCTATTGAGTTCCCTGTTCCTACCCTATGTTTCGCTCCGCAATCGCCGCAAGGGCTATGCTGTTAGCATCGTCAAAGCCGGCATGCGCGTCGTCGGCCGCCCAGCTGGTCCCGTCCGGCCACCCTTGAGCGACCTCACCGCGGATGAACAGGAAGAGCTTGCACGCGTGCTCCAGTTGGCGCAAGCAACATGACGAGAGGTCAGTCGGGGGAAGGTCACTTGAGAACTGTCGACGCGAAGGCGAACGTGCCAGGGCAGGTGCCACGCTATATCCGGGTGGACAACGCCGACAATGTCGCGATCATCGTCAATGATTTCGGTCTTCCCCGCGGAACGCGGTTTACGTGTGGTCTCCAGCTTCGCGAACACGTGCCTCAAGGCCATAAGGTCGCTCTCGTCGATATTGCCAAGGGTGCGCCAATACGGCGCTACAACGTGGTCATCGGCCATGCCAACGAGCCGCTGCGAGCCGGCGGCTGGGTGCATGAAGCCTTGATTTCGATGCCCGAAGCTCCATCGCTTAATTGTCTACCCGTCGCAACGCGCGCGGAATGGAACGAGCCAGCACTTGAAGGCTACACATTCGAGGGCTACCGCAACTCAGACGGGTCGGTAGGTACTCGCAATGTGTTGGCCATCACCACGACGGTGCAGTGTGTTGCCGGCGTTGTCGACCACGCCGTGCAGCGGATCAGATCCGAGCTCTTGCCGCGGTTTCGCAATGTCGACGACGCGATCGGCCTTGAACACATTTATGGCTGCGGCGTCGCAATCGACGCGCCCGATGCTGACATCCCGATCCGAACGCTGCGCAATATCAGTCTCAATCCTAACTTCGGTGGCGGGCTGATGGTTGTCGGCCTGGGTTGCGAGAAGCTGCAGCCTGAGCGCCTGCTCCCACCCGGAGCCGTGGCAGCGCGCACCGCAAGCAGCGGGGATATCGGCTTCGATTTGGTGCGTCTGCAGGACGAGCTGCATGTCGGTTTTGAGGCGATGATCGCTGCCATCATGGCTGCCGCCACAAGGCATCTCGCGCGGCTCAATGCACGGCGACGCGAAACGTGCCCCGCATCGGCGCTCGTTGTCGGCATGCAGTGCGGCGGTAGCGATGCCTTTTCAGGGGTCACGGCCAACCCTGCCCTTGGTTTTGCGTCGGATCTGCTCGTGCGAACGGGTGCGACGGTGATGTTCTCTGAGATGACCGAGGTGCGCGACGGAATCGATCAGCTCACCTCCCGCGCCGCGGATGCAGATGTCGCACAAGCCCTGCGAGATGAGCTCGCATGGTTCGATCGCTACCTGGAAAGGGGCGGTGTTGACCGCAGCGCGAACACCACCCCAGGCAACCGAAAGGGCGGGCTTGCAAACATAGTTGAAAAGGCTATGGGGTCGATCGTCAAATCGGGCACTGCACCGATTGCGGGCGTGGTCCGCTTGGGCGAGCGGGCATTGAGAAAGGGGCTCCTATTTGCGGCAACGCCCGCGAGCGACTTTGTCTGTGGCACGCTTCAACTCGCGGCCGGAATGAATTTGCACATCTTCACGACGGGGCGAGGCACGCCCTATGGCCTGGCCGGTTGTCCGGTGATCAAAGTTGCCACTCGCAGCGACCTCGCGCGGCGCTGGCACGACCTCATCGACCTCGATGCCGGCCGCATTGCGACAGGTGAAGCGAGCATCGAGCAGGTCGGTTGGGACCTGTTTCATGCAATGCTCGAGGTTGCCAGCGGTCGGCGCAAGACCTGGACGGAGCGGTGGGGCCTCAAGAACTCGCTCGCACTCTTCAATCCGGCGCCGATCACCTGAGGCCGGGGGTAAGGATTATTGCGCCTCGCCGCGACGGATCCCAAGCGAGTGTGCGGTCTGCCCGGAATGTCTTGCACTGCCGCATCCACCTACTCGGGCCCTGCCCATCACCTGCTCGTACACCTGTGCCGGATCGCCTCTTGCTCCGTGCGGGGGCGTCTGCCGATAAAAGCGACTTGCCCCTTCGATGGATCGAGCTCGCAGGCGAACTCATCCCTCGTCACGCGCACGGCAGCAGGTGGCGCACATGTCGCGGCCGGCGGGAACTGTTAGTCAGCGCGATCGGGCAGGGTCGGGGAGGGCCTTCTCGGCCGATTGCCGCAGCTTGATCGCCAGGGGAAGAGCGGCGACGCACAAGAGGCTCATGGCAGCAAAGGCGATTGGGCCCATCTGGCCATAAAGCCAGCCCGAGACCGAGGTCAACAACGCGCTCGCTGCTCCAACGCCGACCACCGCATAGATCGCCTGCGCGGTTGCTGCAAGACCGGGTGGTACGCTTTGCGCCAGCAACCTCATGCACGCGAGATGCAGCAGGGCAAAGGTAAGCCGATGCAGCGGCTGAATGAGAAAGAGTGCCGTAACGTCGACCGTAGCCCCCGCTGGGCGCAGCCTCCGCACGAGCCATGGGCCGATGAGCAAGAACACCACAACTTCGGCCGCGACCGAGATCGAC